>JGI12635J15846_10005465_pt1 | contig 10960 bp, 7 predicted proteins | sample BlaSpr_A8_OM2_M2_FD_15846 | JGI IMG/M metagenome (IMG submission 15846) | reverse complement strand
ACCCAGGGCAAGCCGCTGCGCATGCGTTTGAAAAACCCCGGATTGAGCGCGCGCGCCTCGGCCGCCAGCACATCGCCCACGGTGTCGATGCCCGCGGCCCGCAGCGCCGCGACGCCGGCGCCGTTGACCAGTGGGTTCGGATCGCCGGTGGCATAGACCACGCGGCCGACGCGCGCGCCGATCAGCGCCTGCGTGCACGGCGGCGTGCGGCCGGTGTGGGCGCAGGGCTCAAGCGTCACGTAGGCGGTAGCGCCCTGGGCTGCATCGGCCGCCGCGCGCAGTGCGTTGACTTCAGCGTGCGCTTCGCCGGCCCTCTCATGCCAGCCTTCACCGAGCACGCGTCCGTCGCGCACCAGCACGCAGCCGACGCGCGGATTCGGGTCGGTGGTGTACAGGCCGCGCGCCGCGAGTTCGAGCGCGCGCCGCATGTAGCGGGCATCGTGCTCGCTCTGGCTGGCGATGCCGTCGGCACGCTCACCCATTATTTTGATTTCAAGGTTACGCTGTCGGCGGGCAACAGCGGCAGCTGGTCCGTGTCACGCTTGTCTTCGCGCCGACGTCGGTGGTGGCGCAGGCGCTCGACCTCGTCGCGAAATGCCTCGGCGTCCTGAAAGCTGCGATACACCGAGGCGAAGCGCACGTAGCCGACCTCATCGAGGTGGCGCAGCTCCTCCATCACGAACTCGCCGATGGTGCGGGCGGGCACTTCGCGTTCGCCGAACACCCGCAGCTTGTGACAAATGCGGCTCACGGCCTGCTCGATCGCCTCGGCGCTGACCGGACGCTTCTCCAGCGCCTTGATCATGCCGTGCGCGAGCTTGCGCTCGTCGAAGGGTTCGCGGCTGCCGTCGCTCTTGATCACGCGCGGCATCAGCAGCTCGGCGGTCTCAAAGGTCGTGAAACGCTCGCCGCAGCTCAGACACTCGCGCCGGCGCCGGATCTGTCCGCCATCGGCCGCCAGCCGGGAATCGGTTACCTTGGTCTCGACGTGGCCGCAGAAGGGACAATGCATCGACTGCCCGGGTCAGGATTCAATCCGCGTACACCGGAAATCGGCGACACAGCTCGATCACCTGCGGCCGCACNCGCTCGATCGCCGCGTCGCTGCCGCCGGCATCCAGAATATCCGCGATCCAGCCCGTGACCTTGCGGATTTCGGGCTCNAGAAAGCCGCGCGTGGTCGCCGCCGGCGTACCGAGCCGCAGGCCGCTCGCAATCATCGGCGGACGCGGATCGTTCGGCACCGCGTTCTTGTTGACCGTGATATTGGCCCTTCCGAGCGCCGCATCGGCGTCCTTGCCGGTGATATCGCGGCCCACGAGGCTCAGCAGCAGCAGGTGATTGTCGGTGCCGCCCGAGACGATACTGTAGCCACGCGCCGTCAGCACCGCGCACATGGCGCGCGCGTTCGCCACTACCTGGCGCTGGTACTGCTTGAAGTCGGGCTGCAGCGCCTCGAGCAGTGCAACCGCCTTGGCGGCGATCACATGCATCAACGGGCCGCCCTGCGTGCCTGGAAACACCATCGAGTTGAGCTTCTTGGTAATCGCATCGTTGGTACGCGCCAGGATCATGCCACCGCGCGGTCCACGCAGGGTCTTGTGGGTGGTGGTGGTCACCACGTCCGCATACGGCAGCGGGTTCGGATATTCACCGGCCGCCACCAGGCCGGCGACGTGCGCCATGTCGACGAACAGCAGCGCACCGACCTCATCGGCGATGGCACGCAGCCGGGCCCAATCGAGCACGCGTGAATAGGCCGAGAATCCGGCGACGATCATCTTCGGCTTGTGCTCGCGCCCCAGCGCCTCGATCTGCTCGTAGTTGATCAGTCCGGTGTCGGGGTGCACGCCGTACTGGAACGCATGAAACAGCTTGCCCGAGAAATTCACCTTGGCGCCGTGCGTCAGGTGGCCGCCTTGATCGAGGCTCATGCCGAGAATCACGTCGCCCGGCGACAGCAGCGCCAGGTACACCGCCGCATTCGCCTGTGAACCCGAGTGCGGCTGCACATTCACATAGTCGGCCGCGAACAGCTTCTTGGCGCGGTCGATCGCCAACTGCTCGGCGATGTCGACGAACTCGCAGCCGCCGTAATAGCGCTTGCCCGGATAGCCTTCGGCGTACTTGTTCGTCAGCAGCGAGCCTTGCGCCTCCAGCACCCGTGGACTGGCGTAGTTCTCCGATGCGATGAGTTCGATATGATCTTCCTGCCGCTGCCGCTCGCCGTCGAGCGCGCGCTGAAGTTCCGGGTCAACATCCCTGATGAGCAAGCGATTCGAAAACATGACTCAACTGCCTTTCGTGGTTATGCTCGAAAACGAGCGGAAAGGCGCGGGATTGTACCCGAACAGGGGCAGTTCAGGCGGCGAGTGGGTCAGGCGGCGAGCAGCGCCTCCACCACGCCGCACCAGGTTCGGGCGATATTGCCGCGATCGTAGCCGCCGCCGCCTAATGCCAGTACACGGCCATGGCCCAGCCGATCGGCCAGCAGGCACAGTTCGCGCGCCGCGCGCGCATGGCAGGCGCTCGAGAGCTTCAGATGCGTGATCGGATCGCCGGCGATACTGTCGGCTCCGCACTGCAGAATTATGAATGCCGGCGCATGACGCTCCACGTGCGCCAGCATGCCCGGCCATACCAGGTCGAACTCCGCGTCGCCGGCGCCGGCTGGAAGCGGCACATTGAGCTTGGTGCCCGCGGCCGCCCCACGGCCGATTTCGGCGTCGGATCCGGTGCCCGGATACAGCGTATGCCCGCTCTCGTGCAGATCGGCAAAGATCAGGTCGGGGTCATCGTCGAAGGCGTAATAGACGCCGTCGCCATGATGCGCGTCGACGTCGACATAGGCGATAGGTGACAGCCCGCAGGCGCCCCGCAGATGCTCGACCACCACGCCGCAGTCGTTGAATACGCAGAATCCGGCNGCGCGGTCACGGGCAGCGTGATGCAGGCCGGCGATCGGTACAAATGCGCGCCGGCGCGATCCGTGCATGATCCAGTCGGCCGCCACCAGGCTCGAGCCGACCACGCACGACGCAGCCTCGAATACGCCGCGGAATGCGGGTGTATCGCCCGCGTCCAGCCAGCCGCTGCCGGCCTGCGAGCGCTCGATGACGAAACGGACGTAGTCGGGTGTATGAAACAGCAGCAGCTCGGCCTCGCTGGCATCCCGCGGCTCCAGCAGCGCGACGTGGTCGGGCAGACCTCGCTGCTCGAACTCGCGCACGAAGACGCCGTGGCGGTCCGGACCGAACGGGTGGCCGTCGCCGAAGCCATAGCGGGCCAGCTGTTCGCCGAGCACGACTGCAACCTCAGGGCCTGTGGCGTTCAAGCGCTACGCTTCGAGCATTGAGCCTGCGACACTGCAGACCGCCGCAAGATATCACACCGCGGTAGCACCGCACCGGCGCGTTCATCGATAATGCGCGCCCTCCTCGGCCGCTTAATTGGTTCCCCATGGCGCAATACATCTACACCATGAATCGGGTCTCGAAGATCGTGCCCCCCAAGCGCGTCATCCTGCGCGACATCAGCCTGTCGTTTTTTCCCGGAGCCAAGATCGGTGTGCTCGGCCTGAACGGTTCCGGTAAATCCACGCTGCTGCGGATCATGGCCGGCATCGATTCCAGCATCGACGGCGAAGCGCGGCCGCAGCCGGGGATCAAGGTTGGGTTTCTGCCGCAGGAACCGGAACTCGATCCGACCAAGGATGTGCGCAGCGTGGTCATGGAAGGCGTCGGCGGCAGCTTCGCATTGCTGGAGCGCTTTAACCAGATCAGCGACCAGTTCGCCGAGCCGATGGAGGACGAGCAGATGAACAAGCTGCTGGAGGAACAGGCAAAGCTGCAGGACGCCATCGACGCTACCGGCGGCTGGGAGCTCGGACGCAAGCTGGAAATCGCGGCCGATGCGCTGCGGCTGCCGCCGTGGGAGGCGAAAATCGCCCAGCTTTCGGGCGGCGAGAAGCGCCGCGTGTCGCTGTGCCGGTTGCTGCTGTCGCAACCGGACATGCTGCTGCTCGATGAGCCCACCAATCATCTGGATGCCGAGTCGGTCGCCTGGCTCGAGCGCTACCTCGAGGAATATCCGAGCACCGTGGTGGCCGTGACCCACGACCGCTACTTCCTCGACAATGTCGCCAAATGGATCCTCGAGCTGGATCGCGGCCATGGAATTCCGTGGCAAGGCAACTACTCATCCTGGCTCGAGCAGAAGGAAAAGCGGCTGGCGCTAGAGGAGCGCGAACGCGACGCGCTGCGCAAGACGCTCGCGCGCGAGCTCGAATGGGTGCGTGCCAATCCGAAGGCGCGCCAGGCCAAGAGCAAGGCGCGCCTGGCGCGTTACGATGAGCTGGCCTCCAAGGAGTTCCAGGAGCGCAACGAGACCAACGAGATCTACATCCCGCCCGGCCCGCGGCTGGGCGACCTGGTGATCGAGGTCAAGGGCCTGCGCAAGGGCTTTGGCGATCGGCTGTTGATCGATGACCTGAATTTCACTATGCCGCGCGGTGGCATCGTCGGCATCATCGGCCCGAACGGCGCCGGCAAGACCACGCTGTTTCGCATGCTCACGGGGGCCGAGAAGCCGGATGCCGGGGAAATCCGCATCAGCCCGACGGTGAAGCTCGCCTATGTCGATCAGTCCCGGCAGACGCTCGACAACAGCAAGACGGTCTGGGCGGAGATCTCCGGCGGCCACGACATCATCAAGATAGACAGCTACGAGACCCCCTCGCGCAGCTACGTCGGGCGCTTCAACTTCAAAGGCACGCAGCAGCAGCAGTTGATCGGCGAGCTTTCGGGCGGCGAACGCAATCGGGTGCACCTCGCCAAGGTGCTGCGCGCCGGCGGCAACGTGCTGCTGCTGGACGAGCCCACGAACGATCTGGATATCGAGACGCTGCGCGCGCTGGAGGATGCACTGCTGAATTTCCCGGGATGCGCCGTGGTGATCTCGCACGACCGCTGGTTCCTCGATCGCATCGCGACCCACATTCTGGCGTTCGAAGGCAATTCCGAGGTGATCTGGTTCGAGGGCAACTACCAGGAATACGTCGCCGACCTCAAGCACCGGCGCGGCGAGGACGCCGCCCAGCCGCATCGCCTGAAGTACCGCCGCCTGACCGGCTGAGCGGTGTGACGGATTATGTCCGCTCGTTATGTCCGGATAGGCTCGGGCACCTCGCACCGCGCCGGCGCTGTGCCCCCGTGTCGCCATTCGGCTACACTGGCGATGCAGGTTTCACTAGAAGCGCCACGATGTCGGTCTATATAGATACCAGCGATCGGCTGCACCAGGAGCAGGCTACGAGCCTTGCCCTGACCTGCCCGCATTGCCTGGTGCATGCGCACCTCACTCCGCAGGCGGTTCCGCGCTTTTCCGATCTGAGCGCCACCCGCCCGAAGCAGGTCGGCATCGTCTTTCGATGCGACGCCTGCAATTCCCCGATCTTCCTGCGCTTCAGTGTGCGCAACTGCGGTCCGGCACGCATCGAGCTGTCGCCGCAGTTCACCGAGATCGAACGCCCGAAAGAGAAATTCAGCTTCACCTATCTGCCCGAGGAGGCGGAGACGATGTTCCGCGAGGCGCTGCTGTGCTATTCGCACGGCGCCTTCAACGGCTTCGCCACCCTGTGCCGCCGCACCATGCAGGCCGTGTTCGCCGAGGGCGGGGAGACCGGCAGGCTGCGCGTCTACGATGAACTCAATGAAGTGCGCGATATGGCGCAGGTCGATGCCGCCAGCTTCGCACTGATCAAACGCGTCATCTTCGGCACCGATGCGGATCCGCCGCCAGGCATGCCGTCGCTCGACGACGATCAGTCCGGTCTGCTGCTCGAGGTGATGAAGGACCTGCTGTACCAGACGTACGTGCGCAAGGGACGCCTGCAGCAGGCGATGGTAGTCCGGCGCTTCTTCTCCGACGAGGCCGTACGCAATGCTCGCGGCGTCGACAACGCCAGCAATTCCCTTGAAAGCAGCCGCATAGAAGGCTGATTCCCGCCGCTGTGAGCCGCCAGGTGCTGCCGGCTCAGCCGAGCCATTGCCTNGCGTTGCGGAACATGCGCATCCAGCCGCTGTCCTCGCCCGCATCGCGCGGATGCCAGGAGTTCTGCACCGTGCGATAGACGCGCTCAGGGTGCGGCATGGTGATGGTTGCCCGGCCGTCGGCGCTGGTCAGCGCGGCGATGCCGTCAATCGCGCCGTTGGGATTGGCCGGATACCCGCGCGCCACCTCGCCGCGGTTGGTGACGTATCGAAACCCGATCAGGCATTGATCGAGGCAGCACTGCAGATCCTGTTCGGACTGGAACTGCGGCTGACCTTCNCCGTGCGCCATGGCCACCGGCAGGCGCGAGCCTGCCATTCCCGCCAGCAGCACCGATGGCGATTCGGCGATCTGCACCAGGCTGAAGCGCGCCTCGAACTGCTCGCTGCGGTTGCGCAGGAAACGCGGCCAGTGCTGCGCGCCCGGAATCAACTCCCGCAGCAGCGCGAACATCTGGCAGCCGTTGCATACGCCGAGCGAAAAAGTGTCGCTGCGGCGNAAGAAGCGTTCGAATTCGGCGCGCGTGCGCTCGTGAAACAGGATGGAGCGCGCCCAGCCACCGCCCGCCCCGAGCACATCGCCATAAGAGAATCCGCCGCAGGCGACCAGACCGGAGAAATCCTCGAGCGTACGCGCGCCGCCCAGCAGGTCCGACATGTGCACATCGTGCGCCTCGAACCCGGCACGATCGAGCACCGCCGCCATTTCAAGCTGGCCGTTGACGCCCTGCTCGCGCAACACGGCAACACGCGGCCGCGCGCCGCGCGCAATCAGCGGCGCGACGATATCGTCCTGCGGATCAAAGCTCAGCCGCTGCGACAGGCCCGGATCGCCCTCATCGAGCAGCGCCGCAATCTCCTCGTCCGCGCACTGCGGGTCATCGCGCAGCCGGCGCATGCGATACGAGGTCTCCGACCAGGCACGACGCAGATCGCTCCAGGCCTCATCGAGCAGCGTTTCACCGCGGCGGATCCGCAGCCTTAACTGCGGCTGCGGCGCGCCGATGACCTGCACGCACGCAGCCAGCCCGTGGGTCGCAAAGCATTCCAGCACCGAGGACTGCTGCGACTGCAGCACCTGCAGTACGGCTCCGGGCTCCTCGGCGAACAGCTGCGCCGGCGCCGAGCCGGCGTCCGCGGCGAGCGTGACGTCGACACCGCAGTGCCCGGCAAATGCCATCTCCGCCAGCGTGACCAGCAGGCCGCCGTCGGAGCGATCGTGATAGGCGAGCACCAGGCCGCGCGCGCGCAGTTCGATCAGCGCCGCTGCGAAACCGGCCAGCAGCTTTGGATCCTCAAGGTCGGCATGGGCGCCGCCGGCGGCATTGAACACCTGCGCCAGCGAACTCATTCCAAGCCGATTGCGGCCGCGCGCGAGATCGATCAGCAGCAGCGCCGAGGGTCCGCGATCGAGCTGCAGCACCGGCGTCCAGGTGCGCCGCACATCGCGTACCGGCGCGAACGCCGAGATGATGAGCGATATCGGCGCCTGTACCGATCGGGATTCGGCGCCGTCCTGCCAGACGGTGTTCATCGACAGCGAGTCCTTGCCGACCGGAATGGCTATGCCCAGAGCGGGACAGAGTTCTTCGCCGACCGCGCGCACCGCCTCGTACAGCGCCGCGTCCTCGCCCGGCTCGCCGCAGGCCGCCATCCAGTTGGCCGACAGCCGCACATCGCCCAGGGCACCGATATCGGCCGCCAGGATATTGGTGATCGCCTCGGCGACCGCGAGCCGTGCCGAGGCCGCCGCATTGAGCAGCGCTACCGGCGTGCGCTCGCCGATCGCCATCGCTTCACCGGCGTGCCGGTGGTAGTCCGCCAGCGTCACCGCGACGTCGGCGACCGGCACCTGCCACGGCCCGACCAGCTGATCGCGGCTGATCTGGCCGCCGACCGTGCGATCGCCGATCGTGATCAGGAATGTCTTGTCGGCCACCGCCGGCAGCCGCAGCACGCGGTAGACGGCCGCGCGCAGATCCACCGTTTCGCAATCGCTGTCACGCCGCGGTGGCGGCAGGCTGTGCACCAGGCGGCGCATGCGCGGCGGCTTGCCGAGCAGCGAATCGATCGACATGTGCACCGGGTCGTTGCCAAACTCGCGATCGTGCACCACCAGCACGCCGTCGTCGGTGATGTCGCCGATCGCAGCGAACGGACAGCGCTCGCGCCGCGCGATGGCGCTGAAGCGCGCGAGCGCACCGGGTTGCAGCGCCAGCACGTAGCGCTCCTGGGCCTCGTTGCACCAGATCTCGAGCGGCGACATGCCGGGCTCGGCATTAGGAATGGCCCGCAACTCGATGCGGGCGCCGCGACGGCTGTGGGCCACGGCCTCCGGGATTGCATTGGAGAGCCCGCCGGCGCCTACATCATGAATCAGCTCGATCGGATTGTCGGCGCCGAGCGCCCAGCAGCGATCGATGACTTCCTGTGCTCGCCGCTGCAGTTCGGCGTTACCGCGCTGCACTGACGCGAAATCGAGCTCCTCCGCGGAAGCACCGCTGCCCAATGACGACGCCGCGCCGCCACCCAGGCCGATCAGCATCGCCGGACCGCCGAGCACCACGAGCGTAGCGCCGACCGAGACCTCTGCCTTCTCCACCTGCGAGCGGCGCACGTTGCCCAGACCCCCGGCGAGCATGATCGGCTTGTGATAGCCACGAACCCGCCCCGGTCGATCCCCCGGCAGTGCGGTCTCGAGCGTGCGGAAATAGCCGCAGATATTCGGCCGGCCAAACTCATTGTTGAACGCGGCCGCGCCGATCGGCCCTTCGAGCATGATGTCGAGCGCCGAGGCAATGCGCGACGGCTTACCGGCGCTGCGCTCCCACGGCTGAATGAATTNCGGGATCAGCAGATGCGACACCGAGAAGCCCACCAGTCCCGCCTTGGGCTTGGCACCGCGGCCGGTCGCGCCCTCATCGCGAATCTCGCCGCCGGAGCCGGTGGCCGCGCCGGGAAAGGGCGAGATCGCGGTCGGGTGGTTGTGGGTCTCGACTTTTATCAGGATGTCGATCGGCTCGTCATGAGCGCGGTAGATGCCGCTGGCCGGATCGGGGAACCAGCGCGTGCCGCTGCTACCCTCGATGACCGCGGCATTGTCGCGATAGGCGGACAGCACGCCGTGCGGTGCGTGCTGGTAGGTATTGCGAATCATCGCGAACAGCGAACGCTCGTGCTCGTGGCCGTCGATGACGAAATGCGCATTGAAGATCTTGTGGCGGCAGTGCTCGGAATTGGCCTGCGCGAACATCATCAGCTCGACATCGCTCGGGTCGCGGCCGAGCCTACGGAAGGTCTCGAGNAGGTAGTCGATCTCGTCGTCGGCCAGCGCCAGACCCAGGCGCCGGTTGGCATCGATCAGAGCGGCGCGGCCCTGTCCCAGGCTGATGAAGCGCAGCGGGCGCGCTGGGTCGATGGCAAACAGCCGCGCCGCGGACTCGATGTCCTCGAACACCGCCTCGATCATCCGGTCATGCAGCAGCGCGGCCAGTGCAGATGGGCGCTCGACCGGCGCGCCGCGCTGCAGCTCGAGCGTGTAGAGGATTCCGCGCTCGATGCGTCGCACGGCCGACAGCCCGCAGACCTGCGCGATATCCGTGGCCTTGCTCGACCAGGGCGAGATCGTGCCGGGCCGCGGTACCACCAGCAGGCGCAGCGACCCGGCCGCAGGCGCNGCGCTCGGCACTGCTGCCGCAGCTGCCGGCGGCCGCTGGCCGCCATCGTCGAGCAACCGCTCGAGCAGCNAGCGCTGGCGGGCGTCCAGAGCNGCGCTGTGATCGACGAAATGCAAAAACTGCGCCCGCACAGTGCTGATTGCGGGTTCGAGCGCCTGAAGGCGCGCGAGCAAGCGGGCGATGCGAAACGCGGATAGTGCTGACGAGCCCGGCAGCTTGAGCATCAAGTCTTCTTCGGTCCGGGGTCCATGGCCGANGGCGGCAGCAGCGGCGTCGGAAATTGCGCCACGTTGCTGCCCTCGAGCGCGACGATCTTGCTGACGCCCTGCTTGCGCACCTCGTCGATGCGAAGCACCGAATGCAACGGCAGGTAGCTGCGCTTGACGCCGGCGAATTCGCTCTTTATGCGTTCCTCGCCCGGATCCACCACCACCGAGGAGCGCTCGCCAAATACCAGCTCTTCGATTTCCACGAAACCGAACAGTGAGCCGTGACTGACTTTGCGCGCATAGACCTCGTAGAGCTTGCCCTGGCTCACAAACATGACCTTGAAGATGTGATTCGATGGCATCGTCGGATTTTCGGGGGGTGGGCCTATTTTTGGACGGCGCAATGCTCAGGAGCCGCCGCGGGCCTATTATATGGCTTACGTGAACCGAACCTAGAGTTGTTCATATGGCCCTGAAGCTGACCATTATCGACGACCAGCACAAGCAGCCCGGCCAGGGCGGCAGCATCGTCATTGGCGTCGGCGGCGGCCGCATCGGTCGCGCCCACGACAACGACTGGGTGTTGCCGGATGCGCAGCGCTATGTGTCGGCCCATCACGCGCGCGTGCAGTTCCGCGATGGCGCCTACTATCTGCTCGACACCAGCACCAACGGCGTATACGTCAATGACGGTACCGTGCCGATCGGTCGGCGCGCACCCTACCCGCTGCGCGACGGCGATCGCCTGCGCATGGGCGAGTACGAGCTGGCCGTCAGCATCGATTCCGAGCGCGGCGAGGCGCCGGAGGCGAGTTCGATCTTCCCGATCACTCCCGAGCCGCTGACCACCAACTCGATCGCGTCGCGCGGTGACATCGGCATCGAACTGAATGTGCGCGACCTGCTGCCCCCGGATGCTTCGCCCAGCAATCGCATGGGCGCGGTGGACGTCTTCGGTCAGTCGATGCTGACCGAAGATACCGGTCTGCTGGCTTTTGACAGCGGCCAGCGGCCCTCGCCCGCC
>JGI12635J15846_10005461_pt1 | contig 10963 bp, 11 predicted proteins | sample BlaSpr_A8_OM2_M2_FD_15846 | JGI IMG/M metagenome (IMG submission 15846) | reverse complement strand
CGCGCCCAGCGACAACGTGAGCAGCGCGGCAGCCACAGGCAGCCGCGGTTTCATCCGCGCTGCGGCTGTGGCTGCGGCGCGGATCGCGCCGAGGCACCCGCGGGGCTGCGCCAGAAGTCGAAGAAGTTGAACCAGTTGTAGGGATCGCTGCGACAGTACTGCTCGAGCAGCGCCGCGTAGCGCGTGACCGCCGCTTCGATCGCGGCCTGGCGCTGGCCCGAAGGCGTCGAGGAGAAATCCGCCAACGGCTCGAACACCACGTGATAGCGATTGCCGCCGCGATACAGCCCCAGCATGAATATCACCCGACGCCGCAGCATCGCGGCCGCGCGCATCGGACCGGTCGGCAGATAGGCGGTGGCCCCGAGGAAGGTCACCGGCAGCACGCCTTCATCGCCGAAGCTGCGATCGGCGAGCATGCCCACCAGCGCCTGCTGGTCGAGGCGGGCGCGAATCTTCAGCATGGCGTCGATGCGGCCCACGGCGATGATCTCGGGCGGATGGCGCGGTGCCAGCGCGGCCAGCATCGCGTTGACCTTGAGCGCGTTGTCCTCATACATGGTCATCACCAGTCCGGATCCTGCCCGCTGCTCGCCGATCCAGCGCAGCACTTCGAAGCTGCCCATGTGCGCGCCCATCATGATGGCGCCGCCGCCGGCGGCGACCACCTCCTCCATCAGCGGCTCGCCCGACTGCGAGATGTCGAACAGTTGGTATTGCTCGGCCAGCAGGTAGATGCGGTCGTGGATCGAGGTGGCGAAAGTCATGATCTGGCGAAAGCGGTCGCTGGCGCGCGGCTCGCGCCCGAGCGAGCGCCGCAGGTAGTCGCGCATGCAGCGGCCCGCCTTGGGTGCGAACAGAAAGAAATAGCCGGCGATCAGATAGAGCAACAGCCGTCCGACCGGCCGCCCCAGCCGCAGCGACAGCCAGGCCATGATGCGCAGCGCCAGCGGGCTGCCGCGCTCGGGGCGGCGGCGCCATTCCGCCACCGCGTCCTGACTGTGAGCCGCCAGGTGCGGAGCGGGGTTGCTCACGGGGCCGACACCGCCACCAGCGTCGCCGCCGGACGGCGCTCGATGGTGCCGCTGGCTACCAGCGCATCGGCGGCGCGCAGTTCGAATCGCGCCCGCCCGTCGGGCTGCAGTTCGTACTCGAGCTGCAGCGCCTCCCCGGGTCGCGTGGCGCGATGGTACTTGACCGTGCCGATATGCCACAGCGCTGCCGGCGCCGCGTCGCTCGCGACAGAGCGCGCCGCGGCGCGCTCGGCCTGCTGCGCGCTGTCGATCGCATGCAGCGTCTCATCCAGCAGCACCACGCCCGGCACCACCGGAAAGCCCGGGAAATGACCGGCCAGCGCCGGGTGATCGGGCGCTATGCACAGCCGCAGGCTTTGCCGGCTCATGCAAATAAATGCGGCTGCTGTAGCGCCGCCTGCGCGCTCAGCGCACGCAGCGTGTGCTGCGGCAGTTTGCCGGTCGCATTGCGCGGCAGATGCTCGACCAGCAGCAGCGGTCGTGGCAGGAATACCGGATCGATGCGCTGGCGCAAGGCCTGGATGATGGTTGCGGCATCGAGCCTCGGGGCCACCACCAGCGCGGCGAGCCGCGTCACGCCGGCGAGCGAGGCTTCGGAGTCGTCGCGGACAAAAAACGCAGCGTCCATGACCCCAGGGATCGCGATGAGCTGGTGGTTGAGGTAGGCGAGCGAGCTGCGCTTGCCGGCGATGTTGACCAGATCGGCGGTGCGTCCGTGCAACAGGAAGTGCTCATCGCTGGTCGGCTCGAGCACATCGGCGAGCGCGGTCGGGCGCGCGAGGTGGCCACCGTGCGCCGAGCAGTGCGCGTCGCCGAGCGTGAGCCGCACACCGGGCCACAGCCGCCACTGATCCTCGAGCGCAGTGCGGCGGCTGGCCATCTGACCGGTTTCGGTCGAGCCGTAGATCTCCAGCAGCGGTGCGCCGTAGCGGCTCTCGACCTCACGGGCAAGGTTGGCAGGCAACATCGCCGTGGCGGAGACGATCAGTTCCAGCCCCGGCAGCAGCAGCTCGGCCGCCAGCAGCGCGCGCAGATGCACCGGCGTGGAGATCAGCACGCTCGCTCGGGGCAAGGCGTTCAGCGACGCGGCGATATCGGCCGGGAAGAACGGCCGCTCGGCGCACAGCGCGCCGCCGCTCTGCAAGGGCAGCAGCACGGTGGATTCCAGGCCGTACATATGCTGCGCGGGTACGGTGCCGAGAATCGCGCAGCCGGCCAGATCGTGCACCGGCAGGCGCGTGACTTCGGCGCGCACGCACTGCACCAGCCGGCCCCAGGTCTTGGCGTGCGGCACCGGCGTGCCGGAGGAGCCGGAGGTGAACACGAACGCGGCCAGCTGCCCGGCATCGATCTGCGGCACCGAAAATTGCCCGCCATCGTGCGCATCGCCATTGGCGCGCGCCGTCGCATCCACGTACAGCAGCTGCGGCAGTGCAATCGGACACTGCGGATCGTCGCTCAGACAGAACACGTCCGGCGCGAACGCACGCAGATGCCGGATGACCTCCGGCGTATGGGTCGAGGGCAGGATGCTGCACTTGCCGCTCACCAGGCTGGCCGCCAGGCCCACGGCGAAGCGATAACGGTCGCTGCAGAAATTGAGCACGTGCGTGCTGGCGGGCAATCGCACCGCCAGCGCACGCACATCGTCGAGGAATTGAGCCGCGCTAATCGCCTGGCCGCGCCGATAGGCGACCACGGCGGCGGGCCGATCGTGCGCGATGAGAGGCAATGCGGACATACGCGCTCAGCGACGCCTCAACAGCGTGGCGCTGTTGCCCTGCGGGCACGCCGCCAGGGGCGTGTCACTTGACTCTCTGCTCGGCCACGTACCGGGCGAATTGCCGCAGTGAACGAAAGATGCGCGCATTCTCCTGGTTGTCGGCCCGCAGCTGGATGCCGTACTGCTTGGAGACAATGAGCGCGATCTCCAGGATGTCGATCGAGTCGAGTCCGAGTCCCTCGCCGTAGAGGGCGGCTTCAGGATCGATCTCGTCGGGCTGCATTGGTAGGTTCAGTCCCTTGACGATCAACTGCGCGATCTCACGCTCCAGGGCGAGCGTATCGATGGGCGGCGTCGTCAGGGTGGGCAACGCTTGTTCCGACATAATGGGGTCGTTATCTCCGGCGCTTAAGACCTGCAAATGCCAAGGCCGGCGCACTGGTGATCCAGCCAGATCGACGCGCATTATATCGGGATTGCCAGCGGCGCGAGCGGCTTTCAGCCCCGCAGCCGGCGCCACGCCAGCATCGGCAGGCGCAGCCAAAACCCTGCAAAGAGGCGCATATGCATCCATGTCAGCAGCGCGTTGTCACGCCAGTAATTGAAGTGCGAGACGCCGCCTTCTTCCGGCCGGAAATACCGCACCGGCGCCGGTATATTACGCGGCCGTAGCCCGCGCCAGCACAGCCGCACCGCGACCTCGGCGTCGAAGTCGAAGCGACGCATCCAGGGCTGGTAGCGCATGACCCGCAACAGCGGCTCGATCGGATAGACCCGAAATCCGAACAGCGAATCGTGGATCCCGGCCCACAGCGTCTCGACGTTGGCCCAGAAATTCGACAGCTTGCGGCCTTGCACCCGCAGCGCCGGAGCGCTGGCATCGAACAGTGGATCACCCAGAATCAATGCGGCCGGTTCGGCCAGCGAGGCCGCCATGAAGCGGCCGATATAGTCCGCCGGATGCTGTCCGTCGGAATCCATCGCAAGGATATGCGTATAGCCCGCGCTGTGCGCGGCGCGCGCACCGTGCAGGACGGCCGCGCCCTTGCCGCGATTACGCGCCAGGCTCAGCACGCGCAGCCCCGGGTCGCGCTGCGCCATGGCTGCCAGCGCCTCGGCGCTGCCGTCGGTGCTGCCATCGACCACCACCCACACCGGATCCCACTGCGCGCGCGCTGCCGTCACGGTCTCGAATACCTTAGGTCCCGGGTTGTAGCTCGGGATCAGTACCAGGTGCGTGGCCGAAGACCTCGTCAGCGGCACGGCGATGTCTGAAGTTCGCTGCGGTAATAGCGTTCGAGCTCGGCCACAAACGCATCCACGTCCGGGGATGGATCGAAGCGCCGCCCGAGCCGCACGCGATAGCTAATCGGCAGCGACGGCCGCATGCCGAAGCGCCAGCCCTTGCGCAGCAACGGCGAATCGGTATCGATGATCAGTGTCTGCACCGGCACCCGCGCATGCTTGGCGATGACGCCGATACTGCGCTTGAGCCGATTGACGGGCGGGCGCGTGGTGCGCGTGCCTTCGGGAAACAGCAGCAGCACGGCGCCTGCCTTAAGGTTCGCGACCGCCTCACGCACCATCTGCAGCGCCGACCCATTGCGGATATAGCGCGCCAGGCGTGCGCCCGGGCCGAACAGCAGGCTGCCCGTCAGGTCGGATCTCATCACGCAGGTGAGGTTCGGATGGCGCGCGAGGATCAGTGGCGCATCGATCAGCGACGGGTGATTTGCGGCCAGGATGAGCGCCGGGCCGCCGCGCAGCGCATCGAGCGCCGAGACATCGAGCCGATAGACGCCGAGCAGGCCGAGCCAATGACTATAGAGACGAAAGCCCGCCATGATGCCGTAGCGTCCCCAGGCCGTTGCGGTCCGGTGCGGCAACAGCGCGTACAACGGCAAGGTCAGCAGCGACCAGCTCAGGCACAGCGCTCCGAATAGCAGCATGGAGCCGTAAAACGCCGCGTAGTCATAGACTGCCCTGAGCAGTGCCCGGACGCTCGTGACGCCGATCGTGCGCACCTCATTCATCGCTGTCGACCGTCCTGGAAGAGGCGCTGATCATCCACACGATAGCCAATCCGCCGGCCCAGTAGCTGCGTTGCTGCACCAGCGGGCTGGCGCTGAAGACCGCCCCCTGCAACCAATCATGGCGCACATAGGCACCCAGCCAATAGTTCGGGTAGCGCCGGCTGAGCGCGAGCAGCAACTGGCTGCCGGCGTAGCCGCCCGGGGCTTCATAGGCCGGGCGGGCCGGCGTCGCGTACCGCGGTGCCACGTCGTAGAAATACGCGTGATAGCGGCGCTGGGCATACAGCGGTCCGCCGAGCACACCCAGGTTCCAGCCGGCCGCGCGCCCGACGGGGCGATAATCGAGACTGAGGTTCGGCGCGAATACCCAGCCGATCGAGCGCGGCGGTGCGGCCAGGGTGATCGCATTGCGTACCGGCGCGCGCACATCCAGCCGCAGCCGCTCGTCCTCGGCGCGCCACAGATGCCATTGCAGCGACGGGCCGAGCTCGAGCGTGGGATCCAGATTGGGCATGCCGGCTCGCGGCGCGCTATTGCGGCTGAACACCGGTGCCGTGGCATTGGCGCTGATCTCGAATTCCACATAACGCTGATTGAGAAAGCGGCCATGCAGGCCGTCGCGGTCGGCGCGCAGGATAGGGCCGCGATACAGAAAGTAGGGCACCGGGAGCGGATAGGCGTGCATGCTCGAGGCACCGCGGTAGTCGTTGAAAACCACCGCCCCGACACCCAAGCCGAATTCCCACAACGGCTGCTCGCTGGCGTGCGCGCTGCCGGCGCTTAGCGCGCCCAGCGCCAGCGCCCTGAGCGCCGCGCTGCGGGCGCACCGGCGGCCGCGGTGGGCAGCGCTCAGAGCGGCTCCGGCGTGCCGACCGCCTCGATCTCGACCAGCAGGTCGTGGCGGCAGATATCCGCCCGCAGGTACAGCACGCGCAGCTCAGCGCCGATTTCACGACGCAGCTCCCGGTCGATGCTCGGCTGGTGCTCGGCCCGGCGCACATAGACCTTATAGTGCAGACGATCGAGTGCGTAGCGCTGGCCGCCGACGCGATCATTGGCGATGCCGATCAGGGCGCGGATATTGCGCACAATCTCGCGCGTCTGCTCGCACTGATCCCCGGCATGTGCGCTCGCATGGCCGACAATGCTGGCGGTGCCGGAAATGAACAAGGTCTGCGCCGCATCGTCGGCGATGCAGGCGCGGGCGAAAGTCGGGCTGCGCGGACCGTACTGCGCCGGGTAGGCCCAGGCGCTGCACTGGCGCGGATTCTCCAGCGCGATCGGCGAGCGTGCGCTGGCGATGCAGTAGACGGTGAGCGGACTGGCCGCCGCCACGCCCACGGCGCTAGCGGCCGGAACGTTGCCGGCGATGCTGCGATTCAGGCCGAGGAATACCTCCTGGCGAGCGCCGTTGAAGTGCCAGTAGCGCTCGCCATCGCCGCTGACGCGATTGATCTCGGATAGAAAATTCCAGATGCGCAGCGGATAGGGGAAGGCCAGCGTCTCGAGCGCGCTGAAGATTTCCCGATAGCCCGCATAGGTCGCGCGCCGCAGCGCGCTGGCGCCGAGGCCGGCGGACGCATCGGCGAACTCCGCTTCAGCGATCGTCAGGCTGGCGAACAGCAGTCGGCCGTTGTGGCGGTAGCGGACTCGTCCGCGCTGGCCGGAGTGCATCGGCCCGGCGAGACGCCAGATTTCCGCGGCGCCGTCGGCTGCGGCGAGCACCGGCGCGTTGACCTCGGTCAACGGTAAGTCCGCCGGCGGCGGGGCGGCGGCGCTGGCGTCGAAGCGGATGACCGCCAGCACATCCTGCCACCACGCCGCGGGATGCCGACGCATGTCGCTGCCGGGCGCGTAATCGACTTGGAGGGCCGCTGCCAAAGCCATCAATGCTCGAGCCGCCGCCCTTTCAAGCCGGGCGGATGTTGACGCTGCGACGCCGCGCGGCCACAGCGGTGCGCAGCGGATGCAGCAGCGAGAAAAGGCCGTAGGTCAGCTTGAAGGCACGCACCGATTTCCAGATCGGCGTGCGACCATAGATGTCGCCCGCCAGCACCGACATCAGCGCCTCCTTCATGCGCAGCAGGTTGCGCGGCGCCAGCAGCAGCTCGCGCATCGTCGGCGTGGTGACTCGATAGATGAACCACGAGAACACGCGTGGACCGCGGCGTAGCGAGCGGTCGAACGCGCGCAGCGCCGCGCGCGCGCGCGCCGGAGTTCGCAGGCAGGCATCGACCGCATCGGCGCCGACGAAGGCGCTGTTCATCGCCAACATCACGCCCGAGGAGAACACCGGGTCGATGAAGGCATAGGCATCGCCCAGCAGCAGATAGCCGGCGCCGTGACTGCGCGTCGAGGTGTACGAATAATTGCCGGTGGCCTCGACCTCGGTAGTGAGTGTGGCATCGGCAAGGCGTTGCGCGAGCGGCGCACACAGTGCAACGGTGGCGAGGAAGAACTCCCTGACCGGCACAGTGCGCGATTTGAGGTAGTAGGGCCAGACCACGGCGCCGACACTGGTCGCGCCATCGTGCAGCGGAATGAACCAGAACCAGCCGTGATCGAACCAGTAAATGGAAATGTGGCCGGCGCGCTCGCCCAGGTGGCGGGCGGCACCGCTGAAATGGCCAAACATGGCCGCGCTGTTGTGCTTGGGATTGCGACGCTTGGCACCCAAGCGGTTGGATAGAAAGGTGTCGCGGCCCGACGCATCGATAAGAAAGCGAGCCCGCCAGCGCTGCGTGCGCCCGTCCTGGTGCTCGGCCTCTATCCGAACGTCGTCCTTGCCCGGGAATTCAACCGTGCGCACGCGGCAGCGTTCGATGACCTGCGCGCCGGCATCGGCGGCGTTACGAAACAGGATCTCATCGAATTGTGAACGCCGCACCTGGTAGGCGTACGGCATGGATTTATCCCAGGCCTCGGCGAAGCGGAAATCCTGCTGCCGCCCGTCCCAGGGCGAGATGAATTCGGCGCCCCATTTCTGCATGCCGATCGCGCGCACCGGGTCGGCGACGCCGAGCTGATCGAGCAGCGGCAGGTTGGCGGGCAGCAGCGACTCGCCGATATGGAAGCGCGGGTGGTGTTCTTTCTCCACCAGCGTGACGTGGTAGCCACGGCGTGCGAGCAGGGTCGCGGCGGTAGAACCGGCCGGCCCACCGCCGATCACCAGCACATCCGTTTGCAGCCATACTGCATCGCCGTTCGGCGCTGCGGCCTCGGGCGATCCGCGCTCCATCATGGGCCGGATTCTAGCCGGGCAGCCGCGCGTTGTCGTGCCAGGGCGGTACGGTAGCGCCGCCTCACGAGCCCGCTGCCGCGGAGAGCTTGCGCTCGATGAAACGCGCCAGCGCGCCAATGCTCGGGTGATCGAATATATCGGTCACATCGACCAGCTGCGGCCACAGGCGTTCGATACGCTCGTGCATCGCGATCAGCTTCAGCGAGCTGGTGCCGATATCAAACAGACTCTCGTCGACGTCGATGCTGCGGCCGCCCAGCTCCTGCTCGCAGATGGCGCGCAGTTGCCGCGTGATTTCGCTGCCGTCGGTGCGCGCCGCCGGCGCCTGCGCGCGCAGCCGCGCCAGCTCGGCCAGTTCAGTATCGAAGGCGCCGGCCAGATACTGCTGTTCGAGCAGATGTCGCTGAAACTTGCCACTGGTGGTCTTGGGAATGCGCTTCACCGGCACCACGGCGCTGACCTCGAGTCCCGCGTGCTCGCCGATGCGGGCCGCGACCTGGCGCGCGAGCGGCAGGAATTCGGCCATAGCGGCGCGATGGAGCACGAACACCACCAGCTCGTCGGCCTGGGCGCCGGCCGGTCGCACGCCTGCGACCAGTACCTTGCCGAGCTCCAGGCCCGGCACATCCTCGGCGATGCGCTCCAGGTCGTGCGGGTAGTAGTTCTGTCCGTTGACGAACAGGATCTCCTTGTGGCGACCGGTGATGTAGAGCTCGCCATCGTGGAGCAGTCCAAGATCCCCGGTTCGCAGCCAGCCGTCGGCGGTAAAACTTACCGCGTTGGCGGCCGGATCCTCGTAATAGCCGCCGGTGACGTTGCCGCCGCGAATCTGGATATGGCCGACGCGCTGTGCCGGCAACGGCTGGTCGTCGTCAGCGCCGATGCGCAGCTCGCAGTACGGGATGGCGCGCCCGACGCTCGCCAGCGTCACGGCGTCGGGCTGTCCGGCGTCGAGCGTTTGCGGTTCGGCGCCGACACTGAGCTGATGGCGGTTGAAGCCGGTGGCGCGATACGGCACTTCGGGCTGCGGAAAGCTCACGGCCAGGGACGCTTCGGCAAGGCCGTAGACCGGGAACATGGACGAGCGCTGCAGCCCGCAAGGCGCCAGCCGGCTCAGAAACTGATCGCACAGTTCGACGCTGATGGGTTCCGCGCCATTGAAGATCAGCCGTACGCTCGACAGGTCGAGCTCGCCCGGCGCCCGATCGCCCAGCACCTTGAGGTAGTGACGGTAGCCGAAATTCGGTGAGCACAGAATGCTGGCGCGTATGCGCGCGGCGAACTGCAGCCACAGCAGCGGCCGGCGCACGAACAGATCGGTCGGCATCAGATGGCTATGCACGCCACTGGCGAACATCATCAGATGAAAGCCGATCAGACCCATGTCATGCGTCAGCGGCATCCATGACAGGCTGACGTCGTCCTGCGTGAAACGGGCGGTCTCGGCGACGGCGCGAATATTGGTCAGCAGGTTGGCGTGCGTGAGCACCACGCCTTTGGGTTCGCTGGTTGAGCCGGAAGAGAACTGAATGAAGGCGATATCGGCCGGGCGTGCCCGATAGAGCTTGCCGCCGCGGCCGAGCGCATCGAGTTCGTCCACCAGAAACGCGCGCGTGCGCAGCGATTCGAGCGTTGCCAGCTCATCGGCGCTGCGGGCCGTGGCGCCGACGCGCTCCAGCAGCCGCTGCTCGGTGTAGATATAAGGTGACTTGAGCTTGGCGGCGATGCGCAGCAGCTTGTGCCGGTGTTCATCGCTGATGCCGGGGGCGACCGGCACCGCGATGATGCCGCCGAGCAGCGCCGCCCAGAAGGCGTCGATGAACGGCTCGTTGCTCGACAGGAACAGAATCAGCTTATCGCCGGGCCGTGCGCCGAGTCGCTGCAGACGATGCAGGATGGCGAGCGCACGCTGGTACAGCTCGCCGAAGGCGACGCTGCGCGTGTCGCCTTCACCTTCCAGATAGGTGATGTTGCGCGCCACGCCGCGGTTGGCTTCCAGCAGCTCGGTCAGCGTGCTGGCGCTGGTCGCGGTGGACGTGTTCAGGGGCGTCGCGTTCATGTGAGCGCGCGATTCTAGCCCACGGCGCCATCGGACCGGCTGCCTTGTCGGGGTGGCATCGATCACGCAGAATCGCGCAGGTCACAGCATGAGCGACAACAAGCCCGGCGGCGCAATCCGCAACACGATCTACCGGCAGCTGACGACGTCCGGCCGGCGCATGGGGCCCATGCGCCGCTGGCTTTACCGCCTGGCCGCGCCCACGCTGCTCGGCCTGATGCGGCTGTGGTGGGGCAGTTGCCGCATCGTCGTGGTGGTCGGCGAGGAGCATCTGGATGCGGTGCTGGCGCGCTGGCCGTCGTTTCTGCCCTGCTACTGGCACCAGCACCAGCTGTTCTGTGCGCGCTACCTGCTGCTGCAGCAGCGGCGGCGGCCGCTGCGGCTGGGGTTCCTGATCAGCCCTTCGGTCGACGGCGAACTGGGCGCCATGATCGTACGGCGTGCAGGCGGCTATGTGATCCGCGGTTCCTCCTCGCACACCGGAGCGCTGGCGCTCAAGGCCTATTTCGAGGCCCTGATGCGCCAGCAGGTGTCGCCGATCATCACCCCCGATGGGCCGCGCGGNCCGCGCTTCANATTCAAGCCGGGCGCCATCCTGCTGGCGCAGATGTCGGGCCGGCCGATGCTGCCGCTGGCCTACGCGGCCTCGCGGGCGGCACTGGTGCACTGGGATCGCTTCGTGCTGCCGCTGCCGTTCGCGCGTATCGCGATCGCCATCGGGCCGCCGCGCGAGGTGCCGCGCTCGCTCGACCCCGCCGCGCTGGCCGCGCTGCAGAGCGAAATGCAGCACTCGCTGCAGGCCACCTTTGCCGCGGCGCGATCAGCGCTGGCGGCCCGCCGCTGAGGCCGTTGCGCGAGCGCGCAGCAGATTGC
>JGI12635J15846_10005460_pt1 | contig 10965 bp, 15 predicted proteins | sample BlaSpr_A8_OM2_M2_FD_15846 | JGI IMG/M metagenome (IMG submission 15846) | reverse complement strand
GGGCACCGGGGAGAGCACGGAGTAACCCGTAAACCATTGCGTGGGGAATGCCGGGTGATTCCGGTGTGACCTGACTAACGCGTGTGCGCTTTGCTACTACCATTGCACACGCGGCTATTGGGCGCATCGGGCGCCCGGCATTCCCTGCGCCCTCTGTTTGGAGAGGGCGGGACGTAAAAGCAAAACTCGCGCGAAACCATGCGGCGAGATCGCGAAATTGTGTCTCAACGTCATTGTCCAGCGTCAACATTAGCGGCATCCTCACCGAAAATCCGGACGCCCGCCAGGGCGCCACAAGAACGATCAGGGCAGGGGAACGCCTCATGAGGTCACGGCGGATCGGTGCAATCATGGTCGCGTGGCTGGCGTTGCTTGCCGCAACCGGCCCATCATCCGCGCAGGACAGTTTCCCCAATCACCCCGTGCGCATCGTCATTCCCTACTCAGCCGGCAGCGTGGCCGACGTGTTCGCGCGCATCGTCGGCCAGAACATGGCGACACAGTGGAACGGCTCGATCATCAATGAAATCAAATCCGGCGCCAATGGCTCGATTGCCGCCGAGGAAGTCGCGCGCGCGGCGCCCGACGGATACACCTGGCTGTTGGTGACGGCATACTTCGCCTCCAGCCCCTCGCTGTACAACAATTTGCGCTGGGATCCAGAGCGCGACTTCATTCCGGTCGGGCAAATCTGCCGGGCGCCGAACTTCTTCGTTGTCCCGACCTCGCTGCCGGTGAAGAACGTGGCCGAATTCATCGCACTGGCGAAGGCAAAGCCGGGCGCGCTGAACTACGGCCACCCCGGCAAGGGTTCGACCGGGCATCTTGGATTTGAGCTGTTCAAGCGGCTGGCCGGGATCGACGTCACCGGCGTCGGCTATCGCGGCTATCCGCAGATGCTGCCGGATATCGCCACCGGCCTGATCACATCGACCTTTCTGTCCGCCAACCTGGCGCTGGCGCAGGTGCAAAGCGGTTCGATCCGGATCATCGGGGCGATCAGCGAAGGCCGCTCGAAATATTTCCCCGACGTGCCGACGCTCGCCGAGCAGGGTTTTGCCGAGGCGCAGGTGACGCCGTGGTTCGGCATCGTGGTGCCGAAGGCAACGCCGGAGCCGGTCGTGGATCGGATCGGCAAGGCGCTCGAGGCAGCCCTTGCCACGCCGGACCTGCGCGAGAAACTCGACCTTGCCGGATGCGAGCCGAGGAGCGCGCCGCGGGGGCAATTCGCCGACATCATCAAGTCCGACGTCGCGCTCTGGGCCCGGGTGGTCAGGGACGCCGGCATCACGGCGGATTGAGGTCAAAGCCGGTCACACCGAGGTCAGGACAGCCCCTTGCGCGGCGGGCGCCGCGGTACCGGCGCATGGCTGGCAGGCTCCCCTTAGGGCCGATTCCAGCATATAAACAGGGACTGCGGAGGCGGTCACGATACCCATGCCCCTTGCCGACATCGTCCGACGGATACGGTCGTTCTCGCTTTCGATCGGTCAGCTGACCTTTGCCAGTTTTATGCTGCTGCTGGCGATGATCGTGATGACCAGCGTCGCCAGCGTGGTCGCCATCCGCCACATCGATGCGACTTTCGCCGAACTGCAGCGGCTGCAGGGCGTCGGAGACCTCGCCGAGCAGATCGACCGGCGCATGAACGAACTGCGGCTGGCGGCCCGCGATTTCGTTACCGATCCCGACGCCAAATCCGATCGGGTCGGCGAGGCCGCTTCCGCCCTGAGCGCGCTTCTGAAGAAGACGCGGCTGGAGCTCGCCCCCGAGCAGCAGGAAATGATCGACGGCGTCGCGGCGCGGCTGCAGAATTACCGCGCCGGCATCGAGCGGGTCACCGCGCTGATTGCGCGCCGCGCCGAGCTGGTTGCGGCACTGCCGCCGGTGCGCGAGCGGTTCGAGCAGGCGATCGCCGAAGTGCCGGATCGGGGAACGGCGCGTAACCTGTTCCAGACCCAGAACCGGATTGCCGAGGCCTTGCTGGCGCACGATCCCGCGGGCGCCGAGCAAGCGGCCCGGAAGATGCGGTCCCTGACGATCAACGAACCCGCGCTGCGCGGCGCGGTCGACGCCTATGCCGACGCGATCATCGCGCTGTCGGGGACCGAAGCCGACATCGCCGACGTCGACAAGGAAGTGCTCGGCATCGAGGGCCGCCAGATCGGACTTGTCACCGATTTGCTGCGCAACGTCAGCGCCAGCCGGGGTCGCCTTTTGTCCGACGGCTTCGCCCGAACGCTTGCCCACGACAAGTGGCAAAGCATCCTGCTGGGAATGTCGGGTGCTCTGATCGGACTTGCCGCCGCGCTGTTCGTGGTGCGCCGGACCGTCCGCCCGCTCAAGGCCATCGCAGGCGCGATCCGTTCGCTCGCCGGCGGCGAGAAGCATACCTCGATTCCCTCGACGGACGTTGACAACGAGATCGGCGACATCGCGCGTGCCGCCGAAGTTTTTCGCCGCACCCTGGTCGACGCCGATGCCGCGCGCGAGGCAGCCGTCCGTGCGTTGGCCGAACAGCGACTGGCCGAGGAGAGCTATCGCAAGCTGTTCGAAGGCTCGGTCGACGGGATCTATGTGACCACGCCCGCCGGCGCGCTGCTCAACGCCAATCCGGCGCTGGCGCGGATAATGGGATACGACACGCCGGCAGAGCTGATCCGCGGCATCGGCGATATCACCGAGAGCATCTATGTTCACCCCGAGGCGCGCGCCGAATACCAGCGGCTGATGCGGCGCGACGGCATGGTGCGCGAGTTCGAATATCAGGTGCGGCAGCGCGGCGGCGCCGTGCTCTGGCTGTCCGACAGCGCCACCATCGTGCGCGACGAGAAAGGCGAGATCGTCCGCTATGAAGGCACGGTGCGCGACATCACCGATCAGAAGCGCGCCGAGGACGCGATCGCCGAGGGCAGGCGGCTTTTGCAGCAGGTGATCGACACCGTGCCGGCGGTGATCAACGTCAAGGACAAGCAGCTCCGCTATCTCCTGATGAACCGTTACATGGCCGGCATATTCGGCATCGAGCCGGCCGACGCCATCGGCCGCACCACCACCGACCTGATGTCGCGCTATGGCGCGAAAAAGACCGACGAGAACGACAAGCGGGTGCTGGCGGCGGGCAGGGAGCTCGGCTTCTACGAGGAGGAGTATCTGGATTCTTCCGGAAATCTGCGGCAATGGCTGGTCAACAAGCTGCCGCTGCTCGACGCCGACGGCGAGATCGAGAGCATCGTCACCGTCGCGCTCGACATCGGCGAGCGCAAGCGCGGCGAGTTGGAGATGCGCAAGGCCAAGGATGCCGCCGAAGCGGCGTTGCGCAACTTGCGGGAAACCCAGAATTCGCTGATCGAGGCGGAAAAGCTCGCGGCATTGGGGCGGCTGGTGGCGGGCGTCGCCCACGAGGTCAACAACCCCGTCGGCATCAGCCTGACGGTGGCCTCGTCGCTGGAGCGCAAGACCGCGCTGTTCGCGGCCGAGGTCGAGCGCGGCAATCTGAAACGCTCCGCCCTGGCCGAATTTCTCGAAACCAGCCGCGATGCGTCGTCGCAACTGGTGGCCAATCTCAACCGCGCCGCCGAACTGATCACCTCGTTCAAGCAGGTCGCCGCCGATCGCAACTACTCCGATCAGCGCGTGTTCGATCTCGGCGACCTGACCGAGCAGGTGGTGATGAGCCTGCGGCCGGGGCTTCGCAAGCACAATCTGACGCTGACCGTCGACTGCCAGCCGAATCTCACCATGAACTCCTACCCCGGCCCTTACGGACAGGTGCTCACCAACCTGTTCCTCAACGCGGTGGCGCACGCGTTTCCGGACGGCAAGCCCGGCGCGGTCGATATCCAGGTGCGGGAATCCGGCAAGGACAACGTCGAGATCATTTTTTCCGACAATGGCTGCGGGATGTCGCTCGACGTCCGGCGCCGCGCTTTCGATCCGTTCTTCACGACGCGCCGCGACCAGGGCGGCACCGGGCTCGGCCTGCACATCGTCTACTCCATCGTGACCAACCGCCTCGGCGGCCGGCTCGACCTCGATTCCGAGCCGGGCGGCGGCACGCGGATTCAGATCATCCTGCCCCGCGTGGCGCCGATGGAGCAGGCGCCTGAGTCGTCGAATCAAGCGCGCAGGAGACCCTCAGATGCAGACGCCGCCGCTGAATGATCCGGGATCGCCGCCGTCGCTGACCGATTGCCCAAAATGCGCAAGGGAGATGCGGCTGGTGGAGCGAAGCTCGATGTCGGGCGACGACATGCGGACTTACCGCTGCGACGATTGCCAAAAGGAGCACATCGTGAACTTCGGCACCGCGCTGTGGAAAATCCTGTCCGACGCGCGCAAACGCGAGGAATGACCGGCGCCATCAATGAAGCGCGCAGTGCTAATCGACGTCGGCCAGTTTGCGCAACGTCGCCCTGAAGATCTGGCTGGCCTTGCCGACCAATGCGGTGCCGTCCATGACGGCGGCGGTGTCGGTGAAGGTGCCGGAGACGCCGATGCCGACCGGGCTCGGCCCGCCGAACAGCGGATTGGCGTCGGGACTCGAGGTATGACGCTGCACCAGCACCTCGCCCTTGAAGGTATCGCCCCTGGTCGAATAGCTGCCGGTGTAAAACAGATAGGCGTCGCCGCCAAGGATCCGGCCGTCGCGGAACACGATCACGCCGCTGCCCTTGCCGACGCGGCCATCCTGCAGGCTGACGTGGATCGAATACAGACCGTTCTTCATGGCGTGGCCGGTTGCGGCATCCGTCACGGCGGGGCCAGCATATGTTATGCCAAGGCGCGGCACGCAGCGTCAACGCGGCAGGTTGACCGCGCAGACGGCGCCCGGCGCGACCGTATCGCCACGGTATAGGCGATTCGGCGCGGATGCCACAATCTTGGCACGCGAAATGCTTGGCTATCCGCAGCCGGTGAATGCTGGAGCAGGAGACAGGTGAGCAGGATCTATTCCGGCGGCGATGCGCCGCATCTATTCAACGACGACGGCGACCAGGACCGCGACAGCCCGGAGAATTTGCAAGGCCGCAGTGCGCGGCGATCGAAGACGCTGCTGACGATCGGTGTTACGGTGCTGTTGCTTGGGCTGGCTTCCCAGCTCGGCCATGCCCGCGACCGCGGCCAATTTGCCAATTCAAATCCCGAAATAAAGCAGTGGTTCGAGGGCCTGCACAGCGGCAAGGGCCCGTGTTGTTCGGACGCCGACGGCACCGCCATTTCCGACGCGGACTGGGAAAGCAAGGACGGCCACTATCGGGTGCGCGTCCCGCGTTACGGCTACCTGATCGGCGGCCAGCAGCAGGAACTGGTTTGGGTCGACGTGCCGGAAGAGGCGGTGATCACCGAGCCAAACCGGGTGGGACGTACCATGGTGTGGCCGATCTACGGCTATCTCGGCTTGACCATCCGCTGCTTCATGCCGGGCAGCATGACCTAGCCGGCCTCACGCATACTTCTTGTCGCGCTCCAACAGCTCGACCGAGATGCCCTGCGGCCCGCGGATGAAGCAGATGCGCACGCCGGGCCTGATCGTCGTCGGCTCCCGGGTGAACTCGACCCCCTTGGCCTTGATCTCGGCGGCCACCGCATCGATGTCCTTCACCGTGAGCCCGAAATGATCGAGCCCCTGGTAGGGCGTGACCGGCGGGGTGTTGACGCCGTCGCCCGCCGTCACCGGCGCGATGAACACATTGGCGCCGCCGAGCTTGACGTCGATCCGGCCGGGGCCGCGGATGATGGTGCCGCCGAGAATATCCTCAAGCCAGGCCGCGGTCGCCTCCGGGTCGGGGCTGCGCAAGTGGACGTGATCCCAGGTGACGATCGGCATTGTCGCTTCTCCCGTTGGCTTGTTGGGCGTCGCCAGACGCCGGCATTGGCCGCGACAAGGGGCGGCCGAGAGATTTTAGCGGTCGCCTTCCGGCATGACCATCCCCATGATCCTCGGCGGACCGGCGCGGCATCCCAATATTGTTACGTTTGGATGCAACTATTTCCGCGTCCGTCGATTGTTCGAGCTGCGGCGGAAACTGCGCAATCGGTTACGGGCTTGCTGGATGTGCGGTGCAGCAGGCGAACCCCGTATTGCCGCATGTCGGTGCATGACCATGAGCAAAGGGTTTTCTGGCATCGAATTGACAGGGCCCGCCAGCACGGGCGGCGGGTTTTCAGGTTGGCCGGGGAAATCGGCGAACAATCATCTGAGATCGGGACTCGTCTGGCTGCCGATCGCCCTGATCGCAGGCTTTGGCGCGTGGATGCTGGTGTCCGGTTATGCCAGCAAACCCGCCGAAGGCGAACCGGTGCGGCCGATGCCGGTGGTCGCGACTGAGCCCGCGCCATCGGCGGCCGCCGCCCCGACGGCTTCAATAGCCGTATCCGATCCGCCGAGCGTCACCGGCGAAGCGATCGTGCCGGAGGAGGCCACCCCAATCGACCGGCTGAAGATTTCGTCGCAGTCCTGGCGAAGGGGCGGGCTGGGGTCGAAGGCCCTGATCACGTTCACGCTCCGCAACAGCAACGACTACGCGGTCAAGGACATCGAGATCGCCTGCGCCTTCAGCCGCAGGGACGGCCGCCATTTGACCGACCGCAGCCGCATGATTCACGACATCGTCAATACGAAAAGCCGGAAGACGTTTGCCGGCGTCCATGTTGGTTTTGTGAATATCAATGCCAGCAAGGCGAAATGTTCGCTGGTGGCCGCCAGCCACATCTAGTCGGCACGCCAAAGTAACGCGGTGGTAACTTCGTCGTTACGTCGCCGGCGCAGCGCTAGGAACCATTCGCGCGATCCCTAGTTAATCATTTGATCCTGCGCGTTCGCGCGGATGGAGCGACGCTGAAATGCCCCTGGCGCGATATTTCCTGTTTGTCGGCGGTGTTTTGCTGGCGCTGTTGTTCCTCTCGGACGCGTATTTGCCGAAATTGCCGGCTGCGGAGAGGGCGGACACTGACTTGCCCGTTATCCGGATTCATTCGGACCGCAAATGGCCCGAGCGGGTTGTGTTCGACACCAGCCGGCCGATCGTTGCTGCCGCGGCGACCGCGGCTGCCATGCCGGCGGCCGTCGCCGACCTCTCGGCCAAGGCGCGGGTGCGCGAGGCATTTGCGCAGCTGGCGCCGCCGCCGGAAGCGCAGCGCCAGCCGCCGGATCAGAAGCAGGCACAGCTATCCGCTCCAACCAAGCCTGACCCGAAGCCGCACAAGCGCAAAATCGCAAAACGGCGCCCAGCACCGCCGGTCATGCTGGTGGCGCAGCAACCGCAATTCGGCTTTTTCGGCAACAACACCTGGTGAGCGGGTTCCTGGCGGTTGAATGAGCCGTCAGTGCCGTGCCCGGGACGCCCTCAGCAGCCGCGGCAGATGCTCTTGATCTGCTTGTTCAACAGCTGGTCATGCTCATCCGATGCCGCCTTGGTGTAGGCGTCGTTGGCGTGGCGGCGGTCGCCGGCCAATGACGTGCCATGCATGCCGTGGCCGCCAAGGCCGCGGCCGAATCCATGGCCGCCCCGCGCGTCAGCCGCGAGCACCGACGCGGCCAGCAGCGCCGCGCCCAGCCCGGCCACGATCACGGCCGTCGCCACCACGCGACCGACTTCGCGCCATTTCTGCCGCTGAACTATTCAAAGATAATAGCGCCGGCCAAGGCGGAATCGAGGCAACCACATCACGTTAATCTTTTTGGCAAAGCCGCTGTAATGCGAACGGCCATCGGGCTTTGATCTTGCGCAATGCTGCGCGCCGAGGTCACCGAGTCTTATCGAGATGCAACGCGCCGCTTTCGTCCACAAAAACGGCAACACGGCTTGTCGGTGGCGCACGCGAGCCATCGCTTGGGTCTGGCGGAAATCGATCATCGTAGAAAATCGAGGCGTTTGTTATCGAGGAACCGTCTCAAATCATCCCTTGCGTTCCGGCTTGTAACGCGTTACGCTGTAACGCGTTACGGACGAAGGAGACCCAAATGACGCGGCCCGCCGAAAGGATGAAAATGATGCGGCAGCGAAGGCGCGTACGCGGTCTGCGCGAGCTGCGTCTCGTTGTTGCCGACGCCCGCTCGCGGGCAGTGAGACGACGAATTGCGAAGCAGGTTGCCGGTCTCGACGCTGACCGCGAGCGGGAAGCGTTGCAATGGATCGAGACAATCTCCGAATTTGATGCAGATGCAACGCGGTGATGTGGTGATCGTCGCCGCGGCGGGTGACTACGGCAAGCCCCGTCCGGCCGTCATCGTCCAGACGGACGCCTTTCCGGAGAACCATGCCTCGGTGGTGGTCTGCCAGCTGACTTCCGATCTGGTGGACGCCCCCGATTTTCGCGTTAGCATTGAACCGGGACCCAAAAACGGATTGCGGCTCAAATCGCAAGTGATGGCCGACAAGCCGGTTACCGTCAGACGCGAACGGATCGGACAGAAGATTGGACATCTCGGCAACCAGGACATGACTCGGCTCGGAATTGCTTTGGCGTTTGTCCTGGGGCTCGCCGATTAGCTCGTAAGGCGGATTCATTTGTTAAGTCTGGCGCCAGAGGGGCGCTGATGTCCGGCGAAAATTTCCTGCCGCCAAAACGGGGACCTAATATGAAGGACGCAGTCAACTTGCTTAGCACGGGACTGGCGGGTCGGCACGATCTTGTTTGCCGCGCCTGCACGGGCTCAGACCTACGATCCAAACTACCCGGTTTGCCTTCAGATCTACGACGATATGGTGCACTTCTACTTCGAATGCGGCTACACTTCGATGGCCCAGTGCGCGGCGTCGGCGTCGGGCCGATCCGCCCAGTGCGTGGTCAATCCATATTATGCCAAGCCCGGTCCGCGCAAAAAGCGGTCCCGCAAGTAACGGCAAGCTTTACGCCGGGACGGCGAATTACGCCGGAGCCTGTCATCGGGCCGCGCTTTGCGCGGACCCGTTGGGCTCCAATCCGCCCTGCGGGCCTAAAGCCACGAGCAAACCAGCAACAAATTCGCTGCGCACGCCACCACTAGCGCTATCAGCAGCGCGACGTGTAATCGCTCGCCGGAAGTCTTGAGGGTCGTTCCCATGGCGGCGGAAACATCCGGCGATTCTGCGCGCGGAGTCTCGGGCATTATTTTTCGCGGATTCAGGATTTATTTACGATTTGGGGACTTGCCCGTCACATTTGGAGCCGCGACTCAGTTCGGCTCTCAGCTTCGACCGTAACGCCGTCAAACGGCGCTCAGGCGACTTTGCGCTGGTCCTGCAATTGAAGTTCCAGGTCTTCAACCAGTTGGGCCAGCCGCTCTCTCGTGAGGGCGTCCGTAGGCTCCAGCGCCAGCCGCCGGGCCTGCTCCAACTTCCGCTCCAGTTCTTGACGGTTCATGCGTGTCATTCCAGCGCTCCTGCCAATTGGACGGCGGGGTTGCTTAAAATGTTCATGAACTTCTTTACGAGTCGTTAATTCCTGCCTTCTTGTGTGACCTACCGCACGAATCGGTATCCTGCCACCCGATCAGGACGAATTGCCAAGCTCCATCTCCACCTTGAGCGCTGCGATCCAGCAAATGTCGATTTTCACCTCCGCCCGGTTCGCTATGGCTGCGGCATTGTGAATGTCGTGGCACCGTTGCGGCTTGCGCTACCTGAACGTGACAATGTCGTTCAGCCAGAAATTGACACCGGCGCCCGAAAGCGATTCACACTTGCCTGGATCGTCAGAGACGTCGGCGGTCAACTGCACCGGATTTGGGGTCACCTTCGCGGTCGCGTGTGAATTGGAGTCGAGGCTCACCTCGATCTGCCAGGTTGTCACGGCACGGCGAAAGAACAGGTTGGGTTTGTCCAGACTCTGGACGCATACGTAGGTCTCAAACTTCCACAACGCATGCGCCTCATTCAGGTCCAGGCCCCTCGTCTTGTGATCCTTAAGCCACCAGCCGGGGCTTGGAGAATCATTTATCGAGATGCGACCGGGCCCATTCGCGCTCGGTGCGAAGGTGAGGGGAGCGCCCGACGCATACCAGGAGGGACAGGTTTGGGCGACGCCGACGCAATCGGCCTTTGGCGGCGGGTCGCTGGCCGTGTCCGCATTTAGCGAATTTTGCTTGATGTTTGGAGGAGCACCACCGGCGTACTTTCCGACACTCCTCTGGCCGCCGGTACCTGCGGGTTCTTCTTGGCGGCTTCGGCCGATGAAGCTGAGAGGGCAAAGGCGGCGATGGCAATGAACGACAAAAACTTGGTCATTATTTCCTCCTGAAAAAACAGTAGCAACTACCGGTAACAGAAAATTATCGACACTCTCCAATTTAAATTAGGACACCGTCCTTGCCGTACTCCGGGCACCTGGCTGCGCGCTATGAGCCCACGCCCCAAAACGGGCCGTAGAAGATCAACTCAGCCTCGCGCCTCCACGAACGCGATCAGTTCGTCGCGGTCATCGTCTGACATGACAGTGCACCTCGCTTCCTCGATGCGCTCTCGGAAATAGTCTTTCCAGCCCTTCAAATCCTGCGGCATTACGATCTCTCTTTCGTTGGTCATGATGTTGCTCTCCATTCCCCATATCCCTGAAGCCTTCGCGCCGGCCATCGTGACGCTTGTGGCGCGCAGGTGGTCAATCGTAAACCTAAGTATGATCGTCTCAAACAAATGTACGGCACTGATGAACGTCCGTGCAATGGTCCGATCCGCCTCTCTGTGATTGCTTGTAGTTCGACGGCGCTATGCCGTTCGAACCGGGATTGTGGAGGCGAAATGCTGAGCAAAGAATATTTGGAAACGGCACGGACCATACTCCGGGCGGCCCAAACAATGACCGACCACCACGTTGCGGGTCAGCTTAAGGCGCTTGCTGAGGACTATGAGCGGCGAGCCGAGAAAGCCGCACACGCTGATGCGGCCAAGGCATTGGCTCGGTCAGCTGCTCGCGAATGTGAAGCACTATCATGAACGTCACCATCCAGAAGCTTAACGGCTTGTGGCACCTCATCGTCGGGTC
>JGI12635J15846_10005459_pt1 | contig 10968 bp, 10 predicted proteins | sample BlaSpr_A8_OM2_M2_FD_15846 | JGI IMG/M metagenome (IMG submission 15846) | reverse complement strand
TCAAACGCGAATTGAAAAAGCACGGATTCCAATTCAACGTCAGTGAGACTCCCATCATTCCGATCCATGTTGGCGAGGCCGCAAAAGCCTTCGAGTTCTCTCGCAAGCTTTTCGATGCCGGCGTGTTTGCTCCAGCTGTCGGCTATCCCACGGTAGCGGAGGGCAAGGCCCGCTTGCGCGCCATCGTCAGCGCTACGCACAAGCGCGAGCAGTTGCTGCGCGCGGCGGATACGCTGGCCGAAGTCGGCAAAACCCTAGGCATCGTGTAATTTCACAGCTCACTAAGAGCTGAGGCCTCGCCCCGCGAGTTTCACGCAGCCCTCATCAAATCTTCGCGAAAACTTTCTAAGCGTTAAACACATCAAACCAGTAAGGACTAAAGTCGCCTCCCGGCCGCAACTTTAGATTTGCTGTTGACGTATGCGGAGAGAAGAAATGTATAGATTAGGATTTACCGCGAAAATTATTAGCTCGGTTTGTTTCGCAGCCATCTGCGCCGTGGGCTTGGCTGCGCAATCGCAGCCCGATTCGCAAGCGGGAGCGCAACTGGGAGAGCAATCCGCACTCGGAGGCAAGCAAGCGCAGGGCGCTAATACGCAGAAAACCACCGAAACATCACCAAACGAACTGACTACATTCGTAGCGGGTACCATCATCAACGCGGAACTAACCGGATCGCTGGATTCAAAAAAAGTGAAACCGGGTGACGCGGTAAACGCGCGTACAACAACCGATCTCAAGTCCGCAGATGGAAGAACTATCCTGCCCAGGGGCACAAAGATCATCGGCCATGTGACCCAAGCCTCGGCGCGGAATGCGGGGCAACCCGATTCCTCCCTCGGCCTGGTTTTCGATAAGGCCATCCTGAAAAACGGCCAGGAGATTCCTTTGAACGCTGGTGTTCAAGCCCTAGGTGCTCCGCCATCGAGCTCGTTTGATACCAACCAGGCTCCCGCGCGTGATCATCCCGTAGGAGCATCGCCTGGTGCGCCCGGTTATGGCAGCCAAGGTGCCTCCCGGGGCAATGGCGGTATGAACGGTACGCCTTCCGCATCAGCACCGAATCGGGGTGATGATCCTTACTCGGGCGGTGCGAACCCGCCGGATGCTGGAAATGCCAGCGCAGGCCAGTGGGACGCCAACACTCGCGGCGTCGTTGGCTTGCATAATTTGAACTTGAATACCGCGGGCGGCAGCAACGGGCAAGGCTCGGTCATCACTTCGACCGGCAAAAACGTGCGTCTTGACAGCGGAACGAGGTTGCTTCTAGTTACCGGCGCCGTGTCTTCTCATTAGGAGTAACTTCCCCAGCCTGAAACTTCAGTAAGGCGGTGCTCCGTATTTGCACAGGTCCATGTATGTTAAAAACCCCAACGTTCTGGTAGGCTGGTGGTGTAGTGAGGGGGATGCGATGACGAAGCTTTTAGTCGTTCTACTCGTCGCTGCCGCTCTTATCGTTCCTCTGGGATTCGCCCAAACCCCGCCGGACACAGCCGCAGACACCAGAAAATTGAATTCAGTTCCGGATCCGGTTATTGCGCCGTTTTGCGTTGGAACGGCTTTCAATGCCATTTTGCTTACGCCGCTCGACGCCAGCCGCAATAAGGCCGGCGACCCGGTAACTGCCGAAACAGCTGAGACAGTCACCTATGAGCGCTCGGTGATCTTTCCGAAGGGGACGAAAATTCATGGCCACCTTGTACGTGCGTCCTCCGCGCGTACCGGAAAAGGTTCGGCGCTGTTTGTGCGATTCGACAAGGCGATCTTGAAGAATGGCCAGGAAGTGATGATGAATGCAGGCATACAAGCGCTCGTCACCGGCCGAGGTTCCATCTCCAACCGAGCTGTGCCCACAACCGAAGAACGCGGCCAGAGTTATCCTTCGGCAGAAGACTTTACGCCGAGAGATGTTTCGAATCCTACCGTCGTTCCGGCCAGCACCGAATCGGCTTCTCACCCTCAGTCATCGGGGCTTCCTGCAACGCAGGGTGGCATGACCAAGCAAGGCATGCTCACGCCTGACAGCCAAGGCGCATTGGGCGGATCCGATTTGAAAGTGTACACGCCGCTGTCGGAAGGTTCGGACGGGACGGTGTTATTGTCAGCCGGGAAGAACGTCCGCCTGGAAGCAGGAACGAAACTCCTGCTGGTGATTCAACCTCCACCGGAAGTTGATCCTAGTCTGCAGTAATAAAAAGTTACTCAAATACTCGACAGATAATTTTGCCCGTGAATTAATTTGCATTCCGGCTGTTTTCAGTCCTGACTAGCCGATTTCGTACTGATTTCGCATCAACTTTTCGCGTTGACGCTTGGCCTGCTCGCTCCGGAGCGTTTGCTATACTCGCGCAGATGCCTTTAACAAAGAAAAAATTATTTTTAGTCGACGCCATGGCCCATATCTACCGGGCTTTCTTTGCGCCAATGGTACGCATGAACACCAGCGCCGGCGTTCCCACCACTGTTCCGTTTCTGTTCAACAATATTTTGCGGAGAATATTGAAAGACTATCAGCCCGATTATGTGGGCATCGTTTTCGATACCAGCAAGCCCACCTTTCGCGACAAACTTTTCGAAGAATATAAAGCGCACCGCCCCAAAATGCCGGATGAGCTATCCATCCAGCTGCCCTTCGTTAGGCGCCTGTGCGAAGCCATGCGTTTGCCCATCCTCGAATGGGACGGTTTTGAAGCCGATGACGTTTTGGGCGCGCTGGCAAAACAGGCCACCAAGGCAAACGTAGACGTGGTGCTGGTCACCAACGACAAAGACATGCTGCAACTCGTTCACGATGGAGTGAAAGTTTTGCGTACCGGCACTGGCGCTGCAAAAAGTGACGTCCTGGTGGACGAAAAAAAGGTGGAAGAAATCCTCGGCGTGCCTCCCAACAAAGTCACCGATGTGATGGCCTTGATGGGCGACAGCATTGACAACATTCCCGGCGCGCGTGACCCCAACGACAAGCCTGCCCCTGGTGAACGCCGCAAGCCCGGCATCGGAGAAGTTGGGGCCCGCGAAATAATTTTGCAATTTGGTTCCGCGGAAGAAGCGCTGCGCCGCGCCGCTGAAGTAAGGCGCACCAGCTATCGCGAAGCGCTGCAAAAAAATGGCAAGTACGTGCTGTTGAGCAAAGAGCTGTCGAAAATTGACAGCGATGTCCCTATCACGCTGGACCTGGACAATCTGCAACGGCGCGAGCCTGATCTGCCGCTGTTGGCGGCGTTGTATCGCGAGCTCGGATTCAATTCACTGCTAAAAGAATTGGGATCGGAAACGGTCGCCTCCACCGCCCCTGTTAGTGCCGGTCCGGTGCTGAAAACCGATTATGTGCAATTCGCGAATGCCGGCGAATTCCGCGAGTATCTGTCACAGCTGCCCCCCGAACAACCGATCGCCATCTGGCTGAACCTGGAACCAGGTGATCGAGAATCCGAAGGCTTCGGCACGCGCATTGCGTCCATCGAAGTGTCCTCAAAACCTGGCGAAGGTCGAGCAGTATGGATGGATGAAAAGGGCGAATCACTCGCAGCCTTACAACCGTTGCTGAGCGATCCGCAGCGCCCCAAGATTGTCCACGATCCGAAACTGTTTCATTTGCTTACCGGCCGAATGGCTAACGTTTTACACGCCACGCAAATCTATTCCTATCTATTGCGTCCCACTACCGCCAATCACAATTTTACCGACGTGGTCATGCGGCAATTCAATTCCATGATCGATGGCGGGCCCGGAGAGCGCGCTGATTTTTTGCAGCGGCTCGCTCCGGCCTTACAGGCGCAGATTGGCAGCGAACAGATCGTCAATGTATACGAAAAAATCGATCTACCCCTCGCGCCAGTGCTGGCGGACATGGAGCGCACCGGGATCCGCGTTGATCCTAAAGCCCTCGATGCCATGTCTCAGGTCATGGAAACTGAAATTCGCCGCCTGGAAAAAGACATTTGGGAACTTGCCGGCATGGAATTCAACGTCAATTCGCCGACGCAGCTGGCGGAAATTCTATTCGACAAGTTGAACCTGCAGCCCTCGCAGCGTCGGGGACGGGTCAAAGGCCGTTCGACGGCCGTGGATATTCTGGAAGAATTATCGGCCAAGCATCCGTTGCCTCGAAAAATTATCGAGTACCGGGAAATTGCCAAGCTCAAATCGACGTACGTCGATTCGTTGCCAAAATTGGTGAACCGCGAAACCGGCAGGCTGCACACCAGTTATTCGCAGACCGGTACCGCCACCGGACGCCTGAGCTCCTCCGACCCCAACCTGCAAAACATTCCGATTCGAACCGAACTGGGACGGCAGATCCGTGCCGCTTTTGTGGCCGATGAAGGCAAGGTTTTGCTTTCCGCCGACTACTCGCAAATCGAGCTCCGCATCATGGCGCACTTTTCGCGCGACCCTGTTTTGCTGGAAGCTTTCAACAGCGGCGAAGATATCCACGCGCGCACCGCGCAGGAAGTTTTTGGCGTGGGCCACTTGGCGCAGACCTCGGAGCACCGCCGCGCCGCCAAGGTCATCAACTTCGGAATTATTTACGGGCTTTCGCCCTTCGGTCTGGCGCAGCAACTGAATATCGACAATCGCGAGGCCGCGCAATTTATCAACGCGTACTTCACCCGGTATCGCGGCGTTAAACAATATCTCGACGACACACTGGCGGATACCCGCGCTACCGGAGTAGCAAAAACTTTATTTGGCAGAATTCGGCCTATCCCTGAAATTAATTCCGCGCAGTTTCAGCTGCGTAATTTCGCGGAGCGCACCGCGCTCAATTCGCCTCTGCAAGGCACTGCTGCGGATTTTATCAAGCTGGCCATGATTAGTATTGACAGGCGTCTGACCGAGGAGAACCTGCAGGCCAAAATGATTTTGCAAGTGCATGACGAGCTGGTCTTCGAGGTGCCAAAAAATGAGCTCAAGGTCGTCTCGAAATTGGTACGAGAAGAGATGGAAGGCGTACTCAAAATCGCCGTGCCACTGCTGGTCGAAGTATGTTCAGGACCGAATTGGCGCGACCTGGATTGAGGTTCTAGTCCTCCCCAAGGTAATGCGATGCGCAACCTTTTGCCGCGCTGAGGATTCTTAATAACGGGTTCGTGTGAGCCGCACGGTATCAGCGTCTCATCCAACTCTCTCTGATGTTTGCACTCGGAAACGGCGACGACGCGCGCCGCAATGTCAGCCCTGGCCATGCTAGTTTAGAGAGGGATAGTCCCCCCAAGGAACATTCATGACCCGAGCAGCCATAGGGCTATTTTTTCTATCGATCATTTTATTTATCAGTGCTTGCGGGGGAGGCAGCACGAGCACCTCGACCACCACGCCATCCTCGGTACGAGTTACTGTGCTGCCTGCTACTGTAAATGTCTCAGATTTTCGTACCCAGCAATTCACGGCTACGGTTACGGGTAGTTCCAATACCGCCGTGACGTGGGAAGTGAGTAAACCGACGGACGTCAATAAGACGCCAGGCGGAAGTCAGAAACTCGGCTTCATTTCCAGCACCGGGCTTTATGTCGCACCCAGCGGCGTTCCGACAAAAGTTGATAGTCAGAAAAACACTGTAACGACCACCGTGACCATTACCGCAGTGTCCCAAGCAGATACAACCGCCAGCGGGACTTCCACCGTAACAGTCGTTCCCGACAATACCAACGCTCAGGCCATCCCCGTCGAGCTTGGATCTTCGGGCAGCAATGCCAAGGATTTCGTAAACAACACCGGGAAGAATACGATTACGTGCTGTGGGGGCACCCTAGGTTCACTGGTTATTCGCGGCGGTGTGCAATACATCTTGAGTGACAATCACATCCTGGCACGCAGCGACGCTGGCACTGTGGGAGATGCCATCGTGCAGCCCGGCCTAATTGATACTCCAACCTGCACCACCGCCGGGACCACCACCGTTGCGAATTTGTCTCAGTTCTCCAATTTGCAAGCCAGCCCGAGCCCCAATATTGACGCTGCCATCGCGCAAGTTGTCGCTGGAAAAGTTGATCCTGCTGGAAAAATTGTTTACCTCGGCGCTACCGTGGACTCCAGCGGCGTTCCCGTAGCTGGCGCTCCGCAAGGAGGCACAGGGTTGCCCGTGAGCAGCCTGTCCGTAGGTCGGCCGGTCGCAAAATCTGGCCGGTCCACCGGATTGACTTGTTCCACGGTCGAGGCGACAAATATCAGCACGAGCGTGGATTACACCGTGAACTGCGACGGCACCGGAACCAAATTCATGGTCCCATACGTGAATCAGATAGGCGTCGTAGGCGGGGACTTCAGCGGCCAAGGCGATTCGGGGTCGCTGATCGTTACGCAAGATACGGCCACCCCGGTGGCTTTGCTGTATGCGGGATCGGACGTCGATACCGTTGGCAATCCCGTCGCTGACGTTTTGAATTTTTTCGCGAGCGGAGGCAATGCCGTCACCTTCGTAGGAGGAGGCCCGCATGCGGTCGTCGGATGCACGCTGCCCACCGCTCTGCAGTCGGCGAAAACCGTGGTGCCCAGCTCGCTCGCGACGGAAGTCATACAGAAAGCGGCGGCAACTCGCGATTTGCATGGCCCGGAATTGTTGGCGCATCCGGAAGTCCAGGCCGTCGGCGTGGGCCAGAGCTATGACAATCCCAAAGAGCCGGCGATTTTGTTTTTTGTGACCCAGGGAGAATCGCGAACGAATTTACCGGCACAGGTTGATGGCGTCCGAACTCGCATTATCGAGAATCCTCTTTTCGCCAAGCGCGGAGCAATTTCAGCGGAAGACAGCGCCATGCTGGAAAAATCAGTGGCGGCACCGCTACTGGTGTATTCCTTTTCCGACGCGGAAATGGCACGCGCCAAAGTGGTACACACCGCGCACGTCGAAGCTCTGATGAAGCAGGCTGGCGTACAAGGCGTGGGCATCGGCTCGAGCGTCGACTCGCCCGGCGAAGCAACGCTGATCATTTTTACCATTCGAGGGGTCCCGCAGGACCCGATTCCAGCGGTGATCGATGGATTACGCACGCGTGTGCGCGAATCAACCCGCTTCCACGCCGGCACTGTTGGTTCCGAAGTGCAGCGCGCTTGCAAACTCGCACCCGCCAAAGCATCCACTAACACAGCTGCAATGAAGTCAGGAACGCTGTCGCCAACCACCAAGCCCTGACTCTCGCTCATTCCGTGCATAGCAATCAGGTGCATTAGAAGCGATCGATTTCTGTTAGATATCCTGCGCTTTGTTGCAGGTTAATGTCGCGTGCTAGGCTACGTTAGAGATTGCTATTTCGCAGATAATTTTTTGGAGGCCCATATGGCACACGCAGCACAATTTATGAAACTTGTCACCGCGGCTAAGGCCAAGATTAAAGAAACCAACGTCGCTGATGTAAAACGCCGCATCGACGCCGGCGAAAATTTCACGTTGATTGATGTGCGCGAAGATAGCGAATGGATGCAAGGACATTTGCCCGGCGCTCTACACCTTGGCAAAGGAATTATCGAACGCGATATTGAACAGCGTGTCCCGCAAACTGACACGAAGCTTGTTCTATACTGCGGCGGCGGATTTCGCTCCGCGCTAGTGGCGGAGAGCCTCCAGAAAATGGGTTACACCAATGTGGAATCGATGGATGGCGGCTGGAAAGGCTGGCGCGACGCAGGCCTTCCTACGGAGAGGGGCTAGTAACGACGCTATTCTGTTTGTGCGTGCTCAGCCGCGTTCGGGACGTTCGTTTGCTTCCGAACTTTGGACAGAAACTTCTCGAGTCGGAAAACACTAAAGGTCTGAACGCTGTATGGCCGGCACGCGCTCTGATCAATGCAGCAAATTTGGCTGGGGCGGAAGGATTCGAACCTTCACCGTCCTCATTAACAGTGAGGTGTCCTACCAGTTGGACCACGCCCCATTTCGTTTTTATATTAGCATGCAGACAAGGACTTACTGCACGTGCGTAACATCGGAGGAGTACTTGTTTTTCTGGACGCCAAATCCGGCGCTTAACACCTCTTGTTTCTGTGAGTAATTTTATTGTTGACGTTTCTTAATTTCAGCCTTCAGCTGTCCAACTTCGACTTCCAATGATTCAACCGCCAGGCACAACTCCGAGAGGCCAGTAAGTAAGTCCCACTGTGCCGCGTTTTCGTGCTGGCTTATCTGCTGTTTGGCGTCTTCGAAAATCCGCTTCGCAACATCGCTATGGGATGGCATCTTCGCACCTCGGCATGCTTCTCTTTACTAGGCAAACGGTATACTCCATTTCGGCTAGAAAATAAGCCATAAAGATTAGTCGCTGCCTTTATCAGGCACTTTCCGCCACCCTGCCACCCTGCCACGTTTCGGTTATGCTTATGTGCTTCGGTACCGGCTTCTGCTCACGAGAGCCGCCGTTCAATGAGCAATTCTGTAGCCGTCGAGAAGCCCATGTGGATCGGAAGCGAATGAAGCGATGGATAACCGCAGTTTGGTTTTTTGCTTTACTGTTCTGGGTTAGCGGCTGCAGTGCATCGCGTGATCGTGGCTTGCCAGAGATACCGCGCGGCGAAATGCCCGGCGCTGCAAAAAGCACCCCGAGCGGCTCGCGCGATGACGTTGCGCGATACGATCTGGAGCGCGACGAAGCGCGTGGTGGACACACTCTTGCCAAACATGTGGGCCGTTCGGACGAGGAACTTCGCGAGCGCTTGGAAACAGAACGAAGCATTTCCGCCGCTTCCACGTGGACCAATCGCGAAGTAGCCGAAGAAACGGTGGCCGAGGCTTTGCGCGTGGAGCACAACAAAATCGCCCGCTGGCAAGAGCGCGGTTATCCCCGCACGAACCTCGCGCTGCATTTTGACGCCAACCGCGTGATCGGACGAAGCATGAGGCACGGAGAGGAGACCTCGTCCCCATCCACGCAAGCGGTCATTGTCTTGAAAGCCGACGGCACGGATAGTTTTCATGTCTTAACCAGTTATCCCGAGGATCGGCGATGACACGACAGAAAAAGGAAAAAGCTGCCGAATTTGACGCCAACGAATTTCCAGCGCTTAAGGAATTTTTCTCCGGCTACCTGCACGAGGATTTCAACGATGAATACGGGTCCGCCGCGAGCGCAGCCAGAGCATTTCGCGGAGACGCCAGTCCTGAAGAGTCAGCCCAGGCGGGCCACGAGTGGGCCAGGTTACGCAAAATTTTAGCTGGACGGTCTATATCGGAAGTACAAACGTCACTGCAAAAATTGGGTGGCGCGTGGCGGCCACAGGATTTGGATGAATTCCACAGCCTGGATGCCATATTCGCCGGAAAGCCGCACGAGCCGTCTAGCTAAAAACCGTGGCAGCACCGGAACCTGAGGTTTTTGAAGCCGCTCACAACATGCGAGCGGACACTTCGGCTGGCAGGTGCTCCCGGAATTTTTAGTATGTCACGCAGATTTCTTCTAACTAATCCTCTATTTTTGAATCTACATCCCATATTGGGACATTTCTCAAAATTCGAACTTATCGTTGGGTTCAACCCATATTTTGCTGAGAAACTGCTGCATACTTTGTTGCATTCAAGAATGTTTTGGTGGACACTATCGCGTTAACGGAGCCGGGCATGCACTTCCCGGATAGAGTTGCGGACGCCCAGGTAGCCGTTTCCCATTCGGTGCGATCCCACTCTCACGTACAAAATTGACATGGCCCAGATTTTTCACCGCAGCGCAAATTCCTTCGCTCGATTCAGTCTTCTATTTGCTGTTTTGGCGGTGACGCTGGGACTCACCGGCATCTTGATGTTTGCGCGCGCGCCTTATTACACCCGCCAAAATATCACCCGCGATCAACCCATCCAGTTCAGCCACAAACATCATGCCGGTGACGATGGCATTGACTGTCGCTATTGTCATAGCGGTGTGGAAACTTCCGCACAGGCTGGAATTCCACCCACCAAAACCTGCATGAACTGCCACTCGGTGTTGTTCAAAGACGCCGCTTACCTGGAACCGGTGCGCGAAAGCTATCGCACCGATAAATCGATTGTGTGGGTAAAGGTCCACAGGCTACCCGATTTCGTATATTTCAATCACAGCATTCACGTGAATAAGGGAATTGGCTGTTCGTCATGTCACGGGCAGGTCGATCAGATGCCCCTCATGTTTCAGGCCAAACCATTGACCATGAGTTGGTGCCTGGATTGCCATCGCAATCCTGAGAAGAATTTGCGGCCACACGATCAGATCACCGACATGAATTGGCAGCCGCCCGCGAACCAGGATGAAATCGGCAAGCAGCTAGCGGCGCAAAATCATCTTCGCAGCACATATGACTTGACCAGCTGCTCAACGTGTCATCGTTAATGGACGGTATGCGAGACAACGACAACATCGACGTGAAATTTCGCCGCCTGCGAGACGAACTTCATCATGAACATCATGATGCGCATGATCACGATCATGAGCATGCCGCTGTGAATGACGCGGATGGCGTCAATGACAACGCCACGCAGGTGCATCCACTCGATCTTGCGGCTGTGCGCGCCAAACTCAAATCTAAAACCGGCAAACAATACTGGCGCACTTTGGAAGAGCTTGCTGACGATCCGCAATTCGAGCAGTTGCTGCACCGTGAATTTCCGCGCCACGCTTCGGAATGGGACGATTCCGTCGATCGCCGCGATTTCCTGAAGCTGATGGCCGCCTCGCTCGCCTTTGCCGGCTTGTCCGGCTGCGGGAAAGCACCTGAAGAACACATCATCCCCTACGTGACTCAGCCCGAGGGACTGGTTCTCGGCAAACCGCAGTACTACGCCACCGCCATGCCTTTCGGAGCGGATGCGATCGGCGTGCTCGTCGAAAGCCACGAAGGCCGACCCACCAATATCCAGGGCAATCCCGATCACCCATCCAGCCGCGGCGGGCTCGATTCCTTTGTGCAGGCTTCTATTCTGGATTTGTACGATCCAGACCGCGCTCAGGTTCCTACTAACCTAGGGGCCATCAGCTCGCTGTCAGCGTTTCGAGAAGCCGCGCAAGC
>JGI12635J15846_10005458_pt1 | contig 10970 bp, 7 predicted proteins | sample BlaSpr_A8_OM2_M2_FD_15846 | JGI IMG/M metagenome (IMG submission 15846) | reverse complement strand
GGAATCAACCTAGTAATCCTGCCAATTGCCGAGGTAGTCGGAGGGGTAGAGATGGGGTTGCTACCTCACCTTCCATCCGATCTCAGCATTAACATAGCGTTACTCATTGATACTTTCGCATTCGTGTCGTTCGCTATTGCATACCATCTGCGACGATCGCGCGACACGGGCCAACTATACTCTCGGCAACGCCGGGCGATACATTGGGTTGCGCCTTCGTGGGTAATCGGTATTTATTTACTTATCGGAATAGCCGGTCTGCGCTTATTCTTTGGCAGCTTCTCGGGAATCAGCACCTACTTCTTACAGCCCTCCAGCTACCTGGTATTACAGAACGAAGCGGTCCAACGGTCTGCAAGCCTGGGTGAAGCGCTCGGAAGCGTCCTGAGGCATTTTCTTGGTTTTTCCTTCGTGATGATGTTGTGCCGACTGACCGACTCAACAATAAAGCGCTCTGCCTATCGGCTCTGGTTTTATACCACGGCGCTCGTGACACTCTGTGGCCTTTCGTTTGCGATCTTTAATTACAACCGCGGAGCGTTTGCGGTCCCTATTGTCGCAATCGGTGCAGTAGTTCTCAGCAAAAGGCGAGCACATGCCTGGAGAACGACTCTTTCTGTCGGAGCCGTATTTGTTCTTCTGTTTTCAATGAGCACCATCTACCGCACGACTCACGGCGAGACCGACGTCAGTTCAGATTCGGGAGACTGGCGCTCCGCAATCAGTGATCTGACAATATTCTCGCTCATACAGACCTACGGCAACGGGCCTCAGTTCCTCGGATTTCTGCTAGAGGAGACCCACTGGGGAGAACATCTGTCTTTCGGCCGGAAGTTGCTTTCAGCAGTCGCTAGCCCGGTCCCCATCGTCGGGAAGTCGTTTCGCGACAATACTGGAACCGCGCTCTATAACAATCTTATGAATCGTGGCGACTCGCAGGATCAGATTATTCCATTTGCAGGCGAGGTGTTTCTCGACTTCCATGTCGGTGGGATCTGTCTTGCGTTTTGTCTGCTAGGGCTTGCGGTGGCCAGGCTGCAAGATATGTTTGAGCGGTCCGTATCGTCCCTCTCCATCTATGTTATCCAGTTCACCTCGATCTGGCTGCTCTTTTTGACAGTCGGAAGCCTTAACATTGTGTCTCAGATTTTTGTGTATTCGTTTTGGCCCATATACGTATACGTCGGTATTCGTCTGTTGGCCCGTATTGTTCTGGTTCCCAGCGCAGTTACTCCGGCACTATCAGGCGTCTGAGACATGATGCTTACACCTAAGTCTTCAGTGTCGCAGCGCATGATCACCGGCACCAGTTGGTCGGTCGTGGGCAACGGTTGCGCCCGCGTTCTTTCCGCGCTGGGAACGTTCGTAGCCGCGAGGCTTCTCGGAAAGGAATCGTTCGGCGCCTTTTCGGTGGTTCAGTTGACGATTGCAACAGCTGCAATGCTCGTAGGACTGCAGGTCGGCACGACTGCCACTCGCTATATTGCTGAATATCGCAGTGCCGCACCGGCAAGAGCCTTTGGTGTGATTCGACTTTCTAACGTAATCGCGACAGTTTCCGGCGCCGTCGCGGCTGTTAGTCTGTTTGTGTTCGCGGGCTGGATAAGTTCGTCGGTGCTTGGAAGGCCCGAAATGGCATGGTTGATACGCTTAGCTGCACCTGGTGTTTTCTGCACTCTGTTTTCCGGCGTGCAGCTCGGTGCGCTCGCAGGTCTCGAAGACTTCCGCACATATGCCTATGTCAATGGAATCGGCAACGCCTGCATTTTCGTTTTCATTGTGGGCGGAACGGTGACGAAGGGTGTCGCGGGTGCGATAGGGGGTTGGGTATTAGGAAATATCTGTTTGTGTGTCTGCGGTTTTGTTGCTCTTCGCCATGTTCGCCAACGATTGGGTCTAATGGAGTCTCCTGTGCCGGCATTGCTGTCGGAGCGTCATATACTGTTCTCTTACGGCGTCCCTACGTTCATAGCCAGCTTTATGCTGGGGCCGGTACTTTTGCGATGCAATGCTCTGATGATGGCCACACATTCATTATCTGCAGTTGGTCTGTATTCTGCTGCTGACCGGCTTCGCTTGCTGTTGCTGTTTGTTCCTACGGCGTTGACGTCAACGCTTTTTCCAGTACTCTCCAACCTGCGCGGTACAAGCGACCATTCGGGGTACAAAGGAGCGGTTCGGGCGTCCTCAGCAATCAGCCTGATCGTGTTAGCTGTTCCTGCAATCGTTTTTGCTCTCGCTGCAAAGTGTCTTCTTTCGATGGCGTTCGGACGGTCGTTCGCGGCAGCAGCACCAATACTCGTCGTTCTTTGTGTGGCCGCAGTCAGCGAATCCGCAAACATGATTCTTGGTTATGTGCTTCTTACCAGTGGTAAGGTGTGGCTACGTGCCATCATCGACTTAGGCCTTGCGCTGTTGCTGCTTTTACTAGCAACTCTTTGGATTCCCAAGTACGGAGCCGTTGGTTTTGCCTGGGCGTACACCCTCTCCTTCTTTACCGCAAGCCTGGTGCTGGCCTGCGTGGTAGTTGGACTTCGACACAAACTGTGGATACATTCTGCACAGGTCGCCACTGAGACGATTGGTCTAGACCGAAACATCGTCGCGGTGGGCGGATGACTACCGGCATGTCGGCTTTGTATGTGGGCCTAAAGCCAGGAAACCGTAACTACTTGTTGCATCGGGGCTATGTGCAGGCTCTGAAGCGAGCGGGCTGGAAAACTACTTGGTTTTCTCACAACGAGGGACGCAGCCAGGACCTGGAGTCCTTCGATGTCATTCTGTGGGATGGCGTCATCCCTGAAGAACAGCTTCGAAAACTTCTTCCTAGGCAACGACTGGTTCTTCTTGGCGGTATCGGCGATGAGTTGGCGCACTACTCGCGATATCCGGAAGCAATCTCTCTTTTAACGTCCAGTCACTGCTATTTGGACGAGCCATGGAGCAACCTAACCTGGCAGCATACGCGGTGGAATGGAGTCCGTACTGGTCAGGTGTATTACATTGCAAAATACTCACGCCGCTTCACTCGCAACGCTTCACCAAGCACTTGGGAAGCATTAGGTATTAGGTTCCTGTATTTGCCTTTTGCCTCGGATCCGGAACTGTTTTATCCGACCAAAAAGAAAAAGAATCTGCGTTGGGGTTTCGTGGGGAATTCGCGAGGCCGGTTGTTTCTTCGGAAGTTGATGGCTGCAAGCGACGAGAAGGGCTGGTCCTACGGGGTTCACGCGCCAGGGCCCACCACGCAGATCGATCCGTTGGATCTAAATGAGTTTTACGGTCGACTTGGGTTCGGAGTTAACGAGCAGCACTTAATGACCTTCGGACGCGAGTTGAACCAGCGAAGTTTTGATCTGGGAATGTCCGGACTGATGCAATTGACGGACGTTGGGGACCTAGCGTCGCTGACCTTTCCCGAGTGGTGTACGTGCTATTCGCGCAAGTTGGCGTCCCGCAAAGAAATGTCTGCAGGCTTGCAATTGGCAGGACAAATGGATGTTGCGGATCCAGATGAAGTTCACACGTATTTCAGACAGAACCACTCATTTGACGTTCGCCTGCTTCAGATTGGCCGCGCCGCTGGAATCGACTTTCACAAAAGCGGTGTTCCCAGTCGCGACTCGGTTGCCGCGTGTGTTTAGCACAGATACGACCCACCTTATAGATGTCTAGCGATCCGATTCTACCGATTATGACCGCGACCTCGCCGCTTGTAAGTCTCGGTATGTCTGTTCTGAATTGCGAGAGGACTATCGTGGTATCGATCCAGTCCCTTCTGAATCAGACGTTCAAAGACTGGGAATTGATTATCATCGATGACGGTTCGCAGGATGGAACACTTGGCGCTGCGAGAGTGTTTCGGGATCCACGCATCCGAGTCATCGACGGACGAGAGAACATGGGACTCTCCACTCGCTTAAATCAAGCGGTGCAACTCAGCAGAGGAAGATATTTTGCACGTATAGACGGCGACGATATTGCCTATCCGGAGCGACTTGCCAAGCAAGTAGCTTTCTTAGATCTCCACCCTGCGGTCGATTTGCTGGCGACTTCCGTGTGCGTGTTCAGAGACGATGGGTTCCTGCTGGGGCTTAGACGGGTACCTCTATCTCATAATGCAATTTGTGCGCATCCCTGGTCGGGTTTTCCAATGGCCCATCCCACGTGGATGGGAAAACTTACTTGGTTTCGAGCCAATCCATACCGGACTGATGCGGTGCGAATGGAAGACAAAGAGTTATTGTTCCGAACTTACGCGAATAGCAACTTTGCAGGCTTGGACGAGGTCCTGCTCGGATATCGCGAAAGTTCGATGTCGTTGAGCAAAATCCTGCTTGCCCGTAGAAACTTCGTTCGCATTCTTTGGCAAGCGTCAGGAAAGCACTGCAGTTTTCTAATCGCCCTTCGAGGCATGGCGGGGCAGGCAGTTCGAGCGATTGTAGATGCCAGCGCCTTGACGTCCGGCCTACGATACCGATTGCTGCGACATAGGGCGCGCCCGACCTCCGACCAAGAGCGCACTCGCTGGCTCGAAGTGTGGCAACAGACCGCGACCCTTGTTCCCCAGCCTACGGCGTAGTGTTTGTAACCTTGTTACTGAAGATCATGTCGTCAAAACCAAAGCTTTTCATTGTAGTCACGGCGTCCGTTTCCTGCGTCTTCTATCGCGGGCTGCTGCGATATCTGGGAGACTCAGGATTCTCCGCTAGCTTAGTTTCGGCTCCAGGTACGCTCTTGAAGGAAGTCAGCAACTCAGAAGGCGCAGCGAGTATGGCGATCCCGATGGAGCGCGAGATCCGTCCGCTTCACGATCTGCTTTCGTTGTGGAACCTTTATCGAGCCATGGTATCCGCTCGCCCTGATCTGGTGGATGTGAGCACGCCGAAGGCGGGACTTCTGGGATCGATGGCGGCAATGTTGGCGCGAGTGCCGTGCCGTGTGTACACCTTGCGTGGATTACGCATGGAAACAGCGACTGGACTCAAGCGGCTTATCTTGTGGCTGGCCGAACGCACAGCCTGTGCTTGCTCGCATTGCGTGGTGCCGGTAAGCGAGAGCCTGCGGTTGCGCGCCATCGAGTTGAAATTGGTGAATCCAGAGAAAGCGCGATCGCTCGGGGACGGAAGCTGCGGTGTCGATACGGAGCGTTTCACCCCGAAGAATCGCACGACTGAACAAGTCGCGCAACTGCGAAAGACCCTGGGCTTGAGCGGAAACGAATTGGTAATCGGCTTCGTCGGCCGGTTCGTTAAGGACAAGGGCATCCGCGAATTAGTGGAAGCGTTTCGTGAGTTGAGTGCTTCGCATCCGGACCTGCGCTTGCTGCTCGTAGGAGACTTCGAGAGCGGTGATCCCGTGGAGCCCGAGGTCCGTCAGTACATCGAGTCGACCTTGGCCATTCTCCGTCCAGGATTTGTGGCTGATACCGCTCCTTATTATGCGTTGATGGACGTCTTCGTGCTGCCAACGTATCGCGAGGGATTCCCCGGTGTCCCGCTGGAAGCGCAGGCGAGCGAGGTGCCGGTGGTTACGACCAATGCGACCGGCGCCGTGGACTCGGTGCAGCACGGTCTGACAGGCCTGATCGTGCCGGCAAAGGACCCCAGAGCTTTAGCGCAGGCCATCGATACCCTGCTGTGCCACCCCGAGATGCGCACCGATATGGGCCATGCTGGACGCAAGTGGATGGAGCATAACTTTCGTCCAGACATAATCTGGCAGGCTCACGCAGAAATGTATCGTGAAATGCTGGAAGAGCATTCACAGCGCAAGCAAAAACCGAGAGCCCATGCGGCGGTAAAGCGCGTTCTCGATCTGATCTTCGCAACGGTGGCGCTGATTGCACTCTCTCCGCTGCTGGCAGCGATTGCCGTTGTCGTCCGGATATTCTTGGGATCGCCGATACTGTTTCGGCAGATACGTCCCGGATATAAGGCTGATCCATTCACGTGCCTGAAATTTCGTACGATGACGGACAAGCGAGGTGCGAACTGCCAATTGCTTTCCGACGCCAAGCGTTTAACACCTTTGGGACGATTCCTGCGCAATACCAGTCTGGACGAGTTGCCAGAACTGATCAATGTGATTCGCGGAGAGATGAGCCTGGTGGGGCCGCGTCCGTTGCTGATGCAGTATCTGGATCGCTACACGCCGGAACAGATGCGCCGCCATGAGGTCAAGCCCGGCATCACCGGCTGGGCGCAGATCAACGGACGAAACGCGGCAAGCTGGGAGCAGAAATTCGCCTACGACATTTGGTACGTGGAGAACCGCAGCTTCTGGCTCGATTTGAAGATCCTCGCGCTCACGCCCTGGAAAACGTTAAGGCGCGAAGGCATTTCCAACGGCGGGCACGTAACGATGCCTGAGTTTATGGGCTATAGGCGGCGAGCGACGGGGCAAACGGATTGAAGCGCATTGTCATTGTGGGCGCTGGTGGGATGGCTCGCGAGGTGAAGGCCTTGTTACGCGAGATCAATCGGCTCGAGACGGTCTGGGAGTTCGCGGGATATGTCGTGACCGATATGAATCTGCTGTGCGACCGCGATAGCCGGGATGAGGTGGTTGGCGACTACGAATGGCTACGCGCGAACGCCAGTCGAGTGGACGCTGTGACTATCGGAATCGGAACCCCGACTGCACGATTGAAGGTTAGCGAAGAGATTCAGCAGGTGCTCCCCGCCGTTGAGTTTCCCGCACTCCTTCATCGAACAGCGCACATGGACTTTGAGACGGCGCAAATCGGAAACGGCGCTCTGGTCTGTTCCGGGGTTATCGGCACTGTGAACGTCACGCTGGAGGCTTTTGCATTGTGCAATTTCGGTTGCACGCTTGGTCACGAGGCGCGAATCGGCAAAGGTAGCGTTATCAATCCCGGGGCGAACATCTCCGGGGGCGTGACGATTGGGCGGGGTGTGCTCGTCGGCACAGGCGCTCAGCTACTTCAGTACATCACGGTGGGAGACCACGCCATCGTTGGAGCTGGAGCGGTCGTAACTCGCGACGTGCCGCCAGGCATCACCGTGGTAGGGATCCCCGCGCAACCACAGGCAAGGCATCATCAGTAGCAATCCTCTGAAAGAAGGCAAATGAAAATTGAAACCGCGATCCTTAGCCCTGAGGCCTTCGCCTCCTGGCCCCACTTTGCTCCAGATGAAGTTGAAGCCGCGACCCGAGTTCTTCAATCTGGCAAAGTCAATTACTGGACGGGGGGAGAAGGCCGCCTGTTCGAAAAGGAATTCGCCGAACTTGCGGGATGTAAACATGCGATTGCGCTCGCCAACGGGACTGTAGCGCTAGAGACTGCGTTGAAGGCGTTGGGTGTCGGTCCCGGGGACGAGGTCATTACGACCAGCCGGACCTTCATTGCCTCGGCAAGCTGCGTAGTAGCCGTCGGAGCGCGTCCGATGATGGCGGACGTGAGCCGCGAGAGCCAAACTTTGACCGCCGAGACGATTCGACCGATGATCTCGCCGCGCACGAAGGCGATTGTGGTCGTCCATCTGGCGGGTTGGCCCTGCGAAATGGACGAGATCATGCAATTGGCGCGCGAGCACAGACTGAGAGTTGTCGAGGACTGTGCGCAGGCGCAGGGTGCAACGTACAACGGCAAGCCGGTCGGATCCATTGGCGATGTCGGAGCATTTTCGTTCTGCCAGGACAAAATCATGACAACCGGCGGCGAGGGTGGCATGCTCACTACCAACGATATCGAACTGTGGCAACGTGCATGGAGCTACAAGGATCACGGGAAGAGTTACGATGCCGTTTATAACCGTGAGCATCCGGTAGGATTCCGCTGGCTGCACGAATCTTTCGGCACCAACGGAAGAATGACCGAGGTGCAGTCGGCCATTGGGCGCGTCGCGCTCAAGAAGGTCCCCGGCTGGGTTGAAACCAGGCGAAAATACGCGGCGATTTTCAATGAGAGGCTAGCACGATTGCCGGGACTCAGGATCGCGATGCCTTTCACGAGTTCCTATCACGCTTACTACAAGTACTACGCGTTCGTGCGCCCGGAACGTCTGCTCCCGGGATGGGACCGCGATCGGATCTTGCAAGCAATTTATGCCCAGGGCGTGCCCTGTTTTGTCGGCAGTTGCAGCGAAGTGTACCGGGAAAAAGCGTTCATCACTGAACGGCGTTCTCGGGTTCGGCTGCCGATCGCGAAGGAACTCGGCGAAACCAGTCTGATGTTTCTCGTTCACCCGACATTGACGAAACAGAACATTGAATTTGCTTGCTCCGTCATCGAAAAGGTGATGGCTAACGCCACCGGTTTAGAAGGGGCGGCTCAACCTTCCGTTGCCGCGACGATCGGTATGGCAGCTTCCCGTTAAGTTCCTTCCTCGCTGAAAATCATGCGGCAAAAAAGAGGGACATGTTGTTAAAACAACGCACGTGTGTTATCGCGGCGGTGCAGGCACTGCTCATTATCGCGTCTTTCGTGGTCGCTTGGCTGTTGCGCTTTGAATTCTCCTTGCCTCACCCTGAGCTGCTGTTCGGAGCTGTTCCCCTCTTGGTGTTAGTGCGGCTTCTCGCGTTGTGGCGCTATAACCTCTTTCATGGATACTGGCGCTATACGGGGGTGAGCGATGCCGCCGATATTGGGAAAGCGGTGGGGCTAGGAAGTGTAGCGTTCTTCGTGACGATCCGCGTAGTGTTGGGGATAAGAGCTTTACCGACGTCGATCTTCTTGCTGGAAACGTTGCTGACAGGAATTGCTCTCGGCGGCGTACGGGTGCTACGTCGTATCGTCCTGCATCGGTTCGATCATCAGTACCATGGCGATCGGACGCGCGTGCTAATTGTCGGAGCCGGCGCTGCCGCCGAAATGCTCTTGCGTGAGCTAAAGCATACTCGGTACGAGGCGGTAGGATGCGTTGATGATGCCAACGAAAAGCAAGGGGCAAGCATTCAGGGCTTGACAGTGCTGGGCACGATCGAGGAACTCGGTCACGTGGCCACCGCCTATCAAGTGGAAGAGTTGTTTATTGCTATGCCCTCGACGACCGGACTGCAGATGCGCCGCGTCATTGAACACTGTCTAGCGAGCAGACGCAAATTCAAAACGATCCCAGGACTCGCGGAGCTTCTCGATGGACGAGTAACGGTTGAACAACTGCGGCCGGTGAATCTGGAAGCATTGCTGGGGCGCGCGCCAGTTCGGCTTGATCTCGAAGCGGTGCGACGCGATCTGGCCGAGCGAGTCGTATTGGTGACGGGGGCGGCAGGGTCGATTGGGCAGGAACTATGCTGCCAGATCCTGGAGTCCGGGCCGGCAAAATTGATTTGTCTCGACCAGGCCGAGACCCCCATGTTCTTTCTGCAGTTGAAGCTCAACGAACGCAAATACGGAGATCGGGTTGTTTACTCCGTTGCCGACATTACAGATTCGGGCAGGATGAGGAACATTCTGCGCGACCATGGTGTGCAGACTATCTTCAACGCCGCCGCATATAAACATGTTCCATTGATGGAGCATAATGTCGGCGAAGCATTGCGCAACAATGTTTTCGGTCTCATAACGCTGCTCCACGCCGCCGAAGACGCGGGCTGCGAGCGCTTTCTCTTGATATCGTCCGATAAGGCAGTGAACCCCAGCAGTGTAATGGGTGCAACCAAGCGAATTGGGGAACTTATATTGGCATCACGTCCTTCGGGAATGCAATGTGCTTCCGTCCGGTTTGGGAATGTGCTCGGCTCGCAGGGGAGTGTCGTACCGGTTTTCGAACAGCAAATTCGCAACGAGGGCCGTATCACAGTTACACATCCGGAGATTACCCGCTTTTTCATGACCATCCCCGAGGCAGTTTCGCTTGTCCTCCAGGCGTTTACGCTTGGAGCCCACGGTAACATCTTGGTGCTGGACATGGGAGAGCCGATTCGTATCGCCGATTTGGCGCGCACTCTCATCCGTCTGACCGGAGCATCGGAGGATGATGTGCCCATCGTATTCACCGGCCTTCGTCCCGGTGAAAAACTCTTTGAAGAACTTTTTTATTCGAGTGAAACCTTCTTGGCGACACCGCACGAAAAAGTTCAGCGTGCTCATGGCAATCTGACATCATGGCCGAATCTATCGCAACACCTCCAGGAACTGAAACAGTTGATGCTATCGGGCTCAGATAAATCGATGCGAGCCAAGATTCAGGACATTGTCCCCGAGTACAGCCATGATTCAATGGTCGATAAAAGTCTAGCTCCAGAGAAGAAGCTTGTGGCTTCCATTGAAACCCGAACGTTGTCACGTGCCGCTGCTGCGAATGACTAGCTCGACGGGAAGATGACGGATTGCACGGAAGGGGTCATGATGCAACTCTGTCAGGATCTTCTGGGCTCATAGCTTGGTTCCGTAACCTCGTCGGTCGCCCTAAACAGGGCGCGTGCTGATCGAACATGTGATCTCGCATGATCTTTACTAACTGTGTGGGCTGGCCTTTCGGACCAAGAGCCCATTAGTCAATATCTTGCCTGCGTCATTTCTGGAGAGCGATGATATGAATCGCCAGCTTGAATCTGCGAATAGCATTCGACGCCTCCCGCCCGCAGTTCGTAAAGTCGCGTCTCGTGAGTGGTGGCTTTGGGGATTTGCTGTAACTGTCACTCTGGTTCTGACTTTTGCCATACTCTCCCTGACCTTTCCGAGTTTCTATTTGTACACCGACAAAGTCTATTTGTTGAACCTGCGGGAATGGGTTCGCGGACTTACGGCGTTAGTCCTACTGTTCGTCGTCTACACCATCTATCAGCACGCACAACTAGAGCATGTGCGTCGCGAAATGGCTGAGCGCGACCGCCTCTTTCAACTCATTAGCGAGAACGCCGCGGACATGATTGCCGTGATTGATCGGGACGGTCATCGCCTTTACAACAGCCCGGCATATCACAAAATTCTTGGCTACAGCCAGGAGGAGTTGATCAGAAGCTCTCCGCTGGAACAGATCCATCCCGACGACCGGGATCGG
>JGI12635J15846_10005455_pt1 | contig 10971 bp, 5 predicted proteins | sample BlaSpr_A8_OM2_M2_FD_15846 | JGI IMG/M metagenome (IMG submission 15846) | reverse complement strand
GTCTTCTGCCGCGGCGGCGCGGACCGTTGCCCCGGCCAGCGCAGCGTCAGGCGCTCATCGAGCAGCGCCGCCGTTTTCTTCAGACCGTAGGTCTCGACCCGTCCGGCCGCCAATTCGATCGCGAGCGCCACACCGTCGAGCTTGCGGCAGATGCCTGCCACTAGGAGCGCTTCGGCATCCCCGAAAGCCATGCGGCTGCCGCTCGCTGCCGCTCGTTCCAGGAAGAGCTGCGCCGCCGGAAATGTTTGGGCCTCGGCCGCCGTGAGCTCAGGATCTTCCGGGGGACACGCCAGAGGATCCAATCGATAGACGTGCTCGCCCTCGACACGAAGAGACTCCCGACTGGTGATCAGCAGGTGCACCTGCAATCCAGCGACGAAAATGCGCGGGATCAACTCGGCGACGGCCTCGATGAGGTGCTCGCACGTGTCGAGAACCAGGAGCATGCGCTTGTCGCGCAGATAGGCAATCAGACTGGAGACGGCATCGTCGGTCGAGACACCCAACAGGGAGGCGATCGTCGGCGCCACCAGGGCGGGGTCCGTGAGCGCGCTCAAATCGATGAATGCGACGGCGCCCTCGAAGGTCTCGATGAGGTCATGCGCCACTGCGACGGCCACTGTGGTTTTGCCGACGCCGCCCGCCCCGACGATCGTGACGAACCGCGACTCGGCGAGTTGAGCCGCGATCTGCCGAGTCTCCTCGACCCGACCCATCATTCGAGTCAACCGGCTCGGTAGGGCGGGATTGGTAAAATTGGGCGACGCTACCGCGGAAGGCGTGTTGCCCGATGTGCGCGACCGCGAAACCGGTGCGACGAAGCAGTAGCCCCGTCCGGCCACCGTCGTGATGTATCGCGACCCCTCCTCCCCGTCCCCCAGCGCCTTGCGTAGGCTCGCGATGTGAAATCGGAGGCTGCCCTCGTCGACGATGACATCGGGCCACACGCGGGCCAAGAGATCCCGCTTGCTGACCAGTTCGTTAGGACACGATACGAGCACGATCAACGTATCGAGGGCACGCGCGCCCAGCTCCACTGGCACGCCGTCCCTCGTGAGGACTCTTTCGCTCGCGATTAAGCTGAAAGGACCAAAAGATGTGATGTCTTTGATCGGTGCCCCCGCGTTTGCCATGGGGTCCAAGTCCCATTGTCCCTGATTATGGCCCCCATCCTAGGTCAAGGAGAGCTCTCCCGCCACATCCGCAGCCATGCGACCGCATCAAGTGCTGTGAGTCCGCCCCAGGGATTCCCGCTATGCACTCACAACCGCTGCCCGACTCATAACGGTTAACGGCATTTCGTAAGGCATAACGTGCGCTACGCGGCGTCTTCGGGATAAATGGCCTTGCACCGCGCAGATTTTGCAGCCAACCCTAAGGAACACCATGACGCAGCCCGAGAAAGTGCTCTATACCGGCAAGACCCGCACGTCAGGCGGCCGGGACGGCACTTCGAGGAGCTCCGACGGTCGGCTGGACGTGAGGCTTTCCTCTCCCGGCGGTCCTGGTACCGGCACGAATCCCGAGCAGCTGTTGGCGGCCGCTTGGTCGGCCTGTCTCATCAGCGCGCTCAAGCACGAGGCCGTGCAAATGAACGTCTCGCTGCCCGGTTCCGTGGCGATCGACGCGGAAGTCGACTTGGTCACGACCGGCAATGCTTACGTTCTACGAGTCCGATTCAACATCAGTCTGCCCGGCGTGGCCCGCCAATCGGCCCATGCGTTGGTGGATGCCGCTCATCAGACCTGCCCTTTCTCCAAGGCCGCACGAGGCAACGTCGATGTCACAGTCAACTTGCTCTAAGCCGAACCAAATGGCGTCCGGGCGGCATGAGACGCTCCTGGCGGAAATTGAGCGGGTAAGCTCGACGGGCGGCTTTTGCTGGCATGTCGCGACGGGCAACATGACGTGCACGGATGAGGTCTACCGGATCTTTGATCTGGAGGCCACCGTGCCGGTGACCCTGCCGCTCATACGCACTCGGATACACGCGGAAGATCTGCCGTTCCTCGATGACATGCTCGAGCGAGCAAGCGCGCAGGCGAGCGGATTTGAGTATCAGCTGCGGCTACGCACCGAGACGGTCAAATATCTACTGCTGAGCGCCCGCCGCCGCGACGATGCGGACGATCAGGCGCTGTACATCGGCGCGATCCAGGACGTCACCCGGCGACGCCTGTCGGAGGAGGCTCTGGGTACCGTACGCTGCGAATTGGCACGGCTGGCACGCGTGTCGAGCCTGGGAGCCCTGACCGCCTCGATTGCGCACGAGGTCAATCAGCCTCTCGCCGGGATCATGACCAACGCCAGCACGTGTCTCGAGATGCTCGCCTCGGATCCGCCGGATCTGGATGGGGCGCGCGAGACGTCGCGGCGGACAATTCGCGACACCGAGCGGGCCTGCGAGGTGATCGCGCGGTTGCGGGCGCTGTTTGGCAAGCGCGGCGGTAAAACCGAGTCGCTCGACCTGAATGGAGCCGCGCGTGAGGTAATTGCACTCTCATCGAGCGATCTACATCGGCGGCGAGTGACGCTGCATACAGAATTCGCCGATGACTTACCGTCCGTCACCGGGGATCGAGTGCAACTGCAACAGGTGATCTTGAACCTGTTGCTGAATGCTGCGGAGGCGATGAGCGCCGTCGAAGATCGGCCGCGCCGGCTCCTGATCCGCACCGAGCCCGACGCGGCGGATCAGGTGCGCCTGAGCGTTCAGGATACCGGGGTGGGCTTCGAGTCGCACGACGCCCCGCGGCTGTTCGAGCCGTTCTACACCACCAAGAGCGGGGGCATGGGGATCGGCCTCTCGGTCAGTCGATCGATTATCGAGAGCCACAGCGGCCGCCTGTGGGCAGAGCACCACGCCGGGCCTGGCGCTACCTTCGCGTTTTCCATACCGGCTCGCGGAAGTGAGCGCAGTGCCCACAACCTGAGTGCCGCCCCCGCGCTTGCGGATACTGAACACCTCATGAGGCGCGCGTGATGGCTGACGCAACGCTCGTATCGATCGTCGATGACGACGAGTCCATGCAACAGTCGCTGCCGGACCTCGTGAGCAAGTTCGGATTTGCAGTGCGGACGTTCACATCTGCGGAAGAGTTTCTGGCCTCCGATTGTATCGGCCAGACAAAGTGCATGATCCTCGACGTGGCCATGCCTGGCATGTCCGGACCCGATCTAAAGCGGGAACTGACGCGTCGTGGGCAGACCATTCCGATCATATTTGTTACTGGTCAACCTGATCAAGATCTTCGACGAGAGCTCCTCGCGGAGGGTGCCGTCGAGTGTCTATTCAAGCCCTTTAGCGCGACGGTGTTGCGCAGGGCCCTCGATACTGCGCTTAAGAAAGTGAAAAGGGGATAAAATGATGAACTTCGCTGAGTTCGCCCAGCCGCAATTGCGTTCGCCGGAATCGCACGTCACCCCCGTCGTATATATCGTCGACGACGATGTCTCGGTGCGTGAGTCGCTGGAAATGCTGATTCGCTGCGCGGGCTGGCAACCGATCACCTTCGCATCCGCGCAGGATTTTCTGTCCCACCCTCAAGTCTCTGCCCCGAGCTGCCTGATCCTGGACGTAGGGCTTCCTGACATCAACGGGTTGGACCTGCAACGGCAGATTGCCGAAAGATATCACCCGCCGATTATTTTCATCACGGGGAACGGAGACATCCCGACGAGCGTGCGGGCCATCAAGGCCGGAGCGCTGGATTTCTTGACCAAGCCCTTCCGCTCGGAGCACTTACGGGATCTCGTGCGCGCAGCCCTCGCCCAGGATTTCGAGCGCCGCACCCGGCGAACGCAACTGGACGGGCTACAGCAGCGATTTGCGTTGCTGACACCCCGTGAGCGCGAAGTTCTCCCGCTGGTCGTCAGCGGCCTTCTCAACAAGCAAGCCGCCGCACATCTTGGCATCAGCGAGATCACGTATCAGATCCATCGCACGAACGTAATGCGGAAGATGAAGGCTGGATCGCTGGCGGAGCTCGTCAGAATCGCGGACGCGCTCGAAATACCCGTATCGTGCGTTCGCCGTCCGCAACGCCCCTCGGTTAGATTCGGATTTGCGACGGCGGAACTGGGGCTCGCGTAAACCCCCGTTTTCCTCTCCGTCAAAAGTTGATCGATAGCCGCAGCCCAACGATGAGATCGCCCGCATCTTTGGCGACGCCGCCCGGATCGTGTACATATTGAATGTCGGGACGCAGAGCCAGCCACCCCGTGGCATGGACTTTGTAGAAGAGCTCGCCGACAGATTCGGCGCCCTGAACACCGACCGAGCCTCGCCCCACGGCGTTCTCCAACGTTTCGACATCTGCCACGCGAGTATTCACGTGAGTGCGCCCGATCGCGACACCGGCCTCATCGTCCGGACGCGACGCGAAAGGTCCCACATATAAGAGTCCTGCCGCCATCTGATTGTCGAGCGTCGAGGTCCGTCGATCGGCATAGACGCCGTTTAGAAACACCCTGACCCCTCGCGTGCGATCCCCGCTCCAGGGGCCGGTCAGACGTTGCAGGAAATTGAAGTACGCGCCGTACTCTCCGTGTCGCATGAGCGGCACTCCGCCCTCGATCGCAAGCGGCTGTCCGTTCGTATTCTCGACCACGTCCGGGGCCTTCGACGAGTTGTACCAGGCGCCGACCTTGTAGCTGCCGTCGAGGCCGGCGCCGAAAGTCGGCAGCCATCCGATTTCGAATGGCGCGAGTATTCCGCTCGCACCCGGCGGGTCCCCGAGATCCAAGGCATATCGAGTCAGGAGATAGTTTGGGTTGACCTCGAAGGCACCCACCTGCAAGTACCCGACACTCGTCAAGTTGACCTTGACCCGGGTCGCCCATTGGCTCACCGGCCAGTTGTACCAGTAGTTGCCGGCGATATTGCCGGGCGCCGCGCCGCAAAAAGTGAAATTCATGAATTCGCACGAGAATACCGCGAAATCCTCGCCCTCCGTCAGCCGGCCGATCTTCCAGTCGAGCCTCCCGTCGAAATATTCCTGGTCGTACCAGAATTGAGTCCAGTACCACGTCTCGTTGTTTCCGTAGACCTCCTGGACTTGCTGCAAGTCATCGAGATGCGCATCGGTGCTCAAATTGTGCCCGTTGCGATCCGTGATCGCGATTCTGAACTGCGCTTGATCGAGCCCTAGAAGCCTCTTCAGATCGAGTGTCGCGGCGAAAGTCCATTGATCGGCGTAGCGCCAAAGCTCCTCATCACCGCCCTTGACGTTGGTGGCGGTCTCCGATGTATAGCCGACACGAAAGTCGATTCCGTCCTCGCGCAGCGCATTGCGCAACCCCTGCCAGTCGAGAAGAAGATCGTCGCTGAACGACTGCGGCGCACCCGCCTGCGCCGTCGGACGGCACACGAGGATACCCAGCGAAAGGAGCGCCCATAAGACTCTCATGCTCGTAAGCTATCGACCGAGGCAACCGCTCTCTTGGACGAAAGGGAGCCGATTGGATTTTCATCGTCGATCGAAGACTGGGTCTACCGCCGCAACGAGCGGGGCGATCGGGTCAAACGGCGCCGGCCCATGTTTCACTCAAAGTAAATCGGAACACCGTGCCGCAAGGTACGCGCGGCGTCGCCCAGAGACGCCCTCCGTGAGCGTCAATGATGCTCCGGCAGATCGAAAGCCCCATGCCTATTCCGTCGGACTTCGTCGTAAAGAAGGGGTCGAAGATGCGGTCGGCTGTCGACGGATCGAGCCCTGTGCCGGTGTCCTCGACGGCCACTTGCACGCCACCCGGTTCGACGAACTCCGAGGTTATCGCCAAAACCTTCGGCCGGTCGGTGACCGAGTTCATTGCTTCGACCCCGTTGAGGATCAAATTCAGAACGACCTGCTGCAACTGAACTCGGTCACCGACGATCGGCCGATCCGCGGCGGCCAGGGCCGTGCGAAGCGACACGCCGCGCCGCTGTAATTCACCGCCGATGAGTGCGAGCACCTCCTGGATGGCGCCGTTCAGTTCGAGTTGGGTCAACTGTGGCCCGGACTTTTTGGCCAGGGCGCGAAGACCGCGGATCACTTCGCCGGCGTGACCCGCGTCGCGCACGATATGCGCAACGGACTGGCGCGCCTTATCGAGATCCGGCTTGTCCCGGTCGAGCCAACGCAGACACGCACTACCGTTGGTCACCACGGCGGCCAGAGGTTGATTGAGCTCGTGACCAATGGATGCCACGAGCTCGCCCATTGTCGTCAGCCGAGCGATGCGGGCAAGTTCTGCCTGGGCGTTTCTCAGCGCCTCCTCGGCGCGGCGGCGTTCGGTAACGTCCATGACCGTGCCGATGAATTCGACTTCGCCGGACTCGGTGACCTCCGGCTGACCGACCGTTTGCACATGTTTGAACGATCCATTGGGGAGGACAATTCGATACTCATGTTTGAACCGGCATCTCTCGCGCACTGCGCTGTCAAGCACACGCTCGAACATCGGCCGATCTTCCGCGTGAGTCCGGTCCATGAGCGTCGAGTGGGACGGGGACGCTGTCGCGTGATCGTAGGCGAAGAGACGCAGAAGTTCCGCGGAGGAGGTGACCTCGCCGGTATCGACTTTCCAGCGCCAGCTGCCGGTGCTGCTGATCTGCTGCGCTTGAGCGAGCGAAGCCTCACTCCGGCGTAGAGCCGCCTCGGCCCGCTTACGATCGCGGTTCTCGCTCATGAGCTCGGCATAGAGACGGGCATTTTCCAAAGAAATCGCCGCCTGCGACGACAACAGCTTGAGGACCGAGATCCGCGCAGGAGTGAAAGCGTAGGATGCCAGGTTGTTCTCTAGATACAGCACCCCGATCAGTTTGGCCTGCTTGACCAGCGGCAGACAAAGGAGTGACCGGACCTGCTTCTGGCGTATGTACTCGTCGCCCTGGAAACGGTCCTCGGCAACAGCGTCATCCATGATCACACTTTGTTGCGTTCGGATCACGTATTGGAGGACGGAGGTCGGAAGATCCGCAGGCGTTGACTGCCGACCGAGCAGACGGACCGTGACCATGTCGCCCCCCGTGGTGGCTTCAGCCTCGATTTGCTGTCCATTGTCTTGGGAACGAACCAACAGTCCTCGCTCCGCCCCCGCGTGCTCGATCGCGAGCACCATCAGTGTCTCGATCAATTTCTCCGGGATAATCTCGCTGGACACTGCCAGCGACGTTTTGATCACGGTAGCAAGATCCAAGTGCTCCTGCGGCGTCTCGATCGTGGCGCCGAGACCGAAATGCACTGCATCGCCGCGCAAATGCGGATGCTGCTGCTCGAGCTGCCGGACCTTGCCCGCCGCACCCCAGCGCAGATAACACTGCCGCGCGTGCCGGAGATAGGTATCGGCGATCGTGTCGAAGCCGCGCGCCGCGTAGAACTGCGCCGCGAGTTCATGGGCAATACCCTGGTTCTGGATGAAGCCATGCTCTCGCGAGGACCGTATGGCCTCCTCGTAAAAGCGCATGGCATCGAAGTCTCGACCCTCGATCCGAGCGACTTCCGCGGAAACCAGCGCATGACGGTTGCCGTAATTTTCCGGGCAGTGATGTGCCCAAAGCTCGAACCTCTCGAGCTTCTTTTTAAGAAGCTGCGAGTGATCCCGCTGTTGTGAGGCAGGCGCGTTCGGATAGAGCGCTGTCAGGGTGAGCGCATGCAAGAAATGATAGGTCGCCTCGATCGGCATGGCTACCACGGCACCAATCAGAGGTTCCGCTTGCACTGCGAAGTCACGCGCCTCCTCGAACCGCCGATCGAGGAAGGCGAGCATTTGCTTCATGATGTAATAGAAGACGATGCCGCAGCCGAAATTCGCCTTGACGAGGGCAGCGAGACAGTCCGCTTCGCAAAACGTCTCATTGTCCAAGCTCGAGAGATCCTTGGTCCTGCCCTGCAGGCTGGCCACGAACTGTTGCTCGAGCCGTATCGTCTCGCATACCGCGTCGTTGTGGCTTTGCTCGGCGAACGCCGCGTACTGGACCGATAGCGTCTGAATGTCCTGAAGGGCGTCGCCCTTCTCTATCAGCTGCCAGAGGGTCTCGAAAGTGATGTAGCCGGCAAACACGTGGTCGCCCACTTCGAGGCATGCACGGAGAGCCTGCTCTAGGATCGGTAGATCCGTCGCGATATGGCGGCGCCAAAAATTGTGATGGTCAGCGTGCACGTGCAGCAGCCTCCCCCGCAACCGCGGGTTATTCAGCTTCTCGTTCAGCCGCAGCGACATTTCGGAGAATTCAATTGCAGAGGAGATGTCGCCGAGCGAGATCAGCATGGTCGCGTAATTGCCGTAAACGAAGCTCGATTCCGCGGTATTGCCGTATTGCATCGAAAGGTTGACCGCCTTGAGCGTGATCAGGGGCCATAGCTGCGGCCGCCCGATGTAGGCGCAAGGCATCAGTTCGACGAGAAGGTCGATGATCGCCCGCATCGCAGGGTCGGCGGCAAGCGGTGCCTCCAAGAGCTCACCGATACGACGATCCCCAAGATTGTTCGGGACATCCCGAAACTCCGCATCCATGGCAACCGGGATGTCCTCATCGGACCCGGGGAAAGTCACGCCGAACTCTCGGAGCCCATCGAGCGCCGCCGAGCAGCCGTCGTCATATTGGCCGGCAACCTGGTACAGCTTTATCCGCAAGCTGTAGACCTTGGCACGATCGAGATTGGAACGAGCCCTGTCGAGGGCCAAATCGGACAGCGCGTCCGCCTCGACGAAATTACCCACGAGATATTCGCACTCGGAGAGTGCGAGATACAGCTCGAAGGTCTCCTCATAGCGCCGCGTCCAGGCATCCTGCGACAAGAGTGCGGCAGCTTGGGCAAGATAATTGCGGGCGGAAGCATATGCAGTCGCGCTCTTGGCGCGCTTACCTGCCATGAGGTTGAGTTCCACGACCTGCTCGCGCTCGTCCAGCATCGTGATCAGAGCTGCGCCACGATTGAGATGGTTTACCGTGTCGAAGATCGTTTCTTCGAACCCTTCCGATCCTGTCCGTGACGCGAGCACTCTGCCGATCCGAAGGTGCGCCGCGGGGCGTTCGCCCTCCGGGATCAGCCCATAAGCGGCCTCTTGCACGCGATCGTGGACAAACGTATAGACGCCGCCCGCTCGGTATAAGAGCCCCGCTCGAACTGCTTCCCACAGTTGCTCGTGAATCTTCTCGTCGGACTCACCGTGAACCAGCGTCAGAGTGGCAATCTCCGCAATGTTTCCCAGGCAGGCGAGTTGCCCCAAGGCGTCCCGCGTCGTGTCCGTCAGCCGATTCAGCTTCGCGGCCATCAGATCAGCCACGTTCGTGGTGAAGCCCTTGGCACGAATGCGGGGCAAGTCCCAAATCCATGCCGCTGCGCCATGGTCAAAGGTGAGCAGGGCCTCCTCGGTCAGCGCCATCAAGAATTGGATCGCGAAGAAGGGGTTGCCGCCGGTCTTCTCGTGCACCAGCTGCGCCAGCGACCGAGCTCTCTCCAGGTCGCATTGAAGCGAATCGACGATCAACTGCTCCACGCTGTCGGGCGCGAGGGGAGCGAGTACGGTCTCCTGCACCCTCCCGCCGGAATTGCGCATCAGCTCCAGCGTCCGCATGAGTGGGTGCGACGGGCCGACCTCGTTGTCTCGATAGGCGCCGACCATCAGAAGGTACTTCACCTCGGGATGGGTGACGAGGTGCTCGATCAAGTCGAGAGTGGCCGTGTCCAGCCACTGCAAATCATCGACGAACAGTGCGAGCGGATGCTCCGGGCGAGCGAACACGCCGAGGAATCGGCGGAATACGAGCTGGAAACGGTTCTGCGCATCCCGGGGCGGCAGGCTGGGCACCGGCGGGGGATCCCCAATGATCAGCGCAAGTTCCGGGATCAGTTTCACAATGAGCTCGCCGTTGGGTCCCACAGCTTCCGACAGTGCGCGTCGCCACTCGTCAATCTCGGCGTCGCCTTTGGTCAGCAGCGCGCGCACCAGTGATTGGAACGCTTGTGCAAGGGTCACATAAGGGATATCGCGTTTGTATTGATCGAATTTGCCGGCCGCGAACAGGCCGCGTGGCGGCACCAACACCTTGTGTAGCTCGTTCACCACCGAGGACTTGCCGATGCCTGAATATCCGGACACGAGCACGAGCTCCGTGGCCCCACGCGAGACGACCCGATCGAAGGCCGCGAGCAGCGTCTCGATTTCGCGCTCCCGCCCGTAAAGCCGCTCAGGGATCATGAGCCGATCCGAGACGTCCTGAATGCCGGGCGGGAACGAGTCGATCCGCCCTGACGACTCCCAGTCTTTGAGACACCTGCGAAGATCGGTCTCGACCCCGGCGGCCGTCTGGTAGCGCTCCTCGCCGATCTTCGCGAGAAGCTTCATCACCATCATCGACAGCTGGGCCGGTACGGCCGCCACGCGTTTACTCGGAGGGACCGGCTGGCGCGCTACGTGGCAGTGGATCCATTCCATGGGATCGGAGGCGTTGAAGGGCAGCGTGCCGGTAAGCATTTCGTAGAAGGAGACTCCCAAGGCGTACAGATCGCTTCGAGAATCGATCGACCGGTTCATCCGGCCGGTCTGTTCCGGCGCCATGTACGCCAGCGTGCCCGCGATCACCTCGGGCGGCTCAGGGTTCTGACGCTCGCGCGGCAGCCGGGAGGCAATGCCGAAGCCGGTGAGCCAGACGCCCTCGCGCGCCGGATCAACCAGGACATTCGCCGGCTTCATGTCCTTATGGATGAGCCCTCGCTCATGCATCCGGCGCACGGCACCCACGAGCGGGATTGCGATGCGCAGAAACTCCCGGATTTTCAAGGGGCCGCCGAGCATGCGATCCAGCGGGCTACCGCCCGGGTCTTCGCACAGCAAGCTCGAGCGGCCGTTCTGATGAGACAGAGCGATTGGCCGCGCAGCCCAGGCCGAATTCAGTTCGGCTTTCAGCCCATATTCATGCTCGAGTCGTTTGAAGGACCCGACCGAATCGTCTTCCGCCGTGACGAGCAAGATCGGCGGCAA
>JGI12635J15846_10005452_pt1 | contig 10974 bp, 11 predicted proteins | sample BlaSpr_A8_OM2_M2_FD_15846 | JGI IMG/M metagenome (IMG submission 15846) | reverse complement strand
GAAACCGAGCAATGCTGGCGCGCTAGCCCAGCCGGCGATCTCAGAGGTGTCAGCGGAATGAACCACGCGCATCTTCAGAAAATCCTGGCTGCCAGGGTAGATAGCAGCACGATTCCAGCCTGCCGCAACCAGCGAGCCCCCGTCGCCGGATAAATCCCTTCGTGCCGCGGCTCCCATAAGTAAAAAATGCCGAACGCCACAGAGCAAATCACCAGCGCTGCACCCGACTGCACCAGCGACATGCGCGATCGCCCTTCGATCAGCACGTAAGGCCCGAACATAAGTACCCACGACAGCAACACGCACGCAATCATCACCACCCGCACAGACGAGTAACGCGGGTAAAGCAAGTTCCACGCGATCACCGCAAGATGAATGGCGAATGCCAGCGTGTAGGGGAACAAGAAATCGGGCTGCTGCAAGATGCGGAACAGAAAAAGCCACACCAGCCCTGCCGAAGCGATGCTCAACACCGCGTAAACATTATGTGTGCGGTCTGCGGCGGTGATCTTTCCTGGGAAAAAGAACGTATAGCTCAACAGCAGAATCGCCGGAGGAATCAGCCATTGCCATCCTCCAAGTGCCCACGAGATATACAGCACCAAAGCCGCCGCGAGTAAAGCGCTGCCCTGCAGTGTGGTTTTGCGCGCGTACGCCGTCACGAAAATAACCAGCACCAGTGCAACCCGGAACCGGTTCCACAGTTGATCCACCGGCATCGCTAGATACAATCGCAACAAAATGAACACGCCCAGCGGTATAAAAATATTATCCAGTCCGCGCCATGCAATAGCCTCCAGTAGCATGACGATCACCGCGATATCCAGCGAGATGAGCAGCGTCTCGACACGTCCCACGGTGGAAAAAACCACCAGCACGACATTCACACTGAAAAATGCCGCGCAAAAAAATGCGATAGAGCCTTCCACGCTCTTGTTTGCCTCGGTCGTCGTGTAGGCGTGCTTTCCGTACTCCGCCCCCGTCATCGCCGCAACAGTGTCCGCGATCGTAAGCACCAACAGCGGAATCGCATACAGCATCTTGTCGCCGTGAGCGAATTCGAAAAGCAACGCTACCGAAAAAGGAAAATAAAGTTCACCCCACGATTCGCGTTCAACGTCATCTAACACTCCCGACAAATGGCTACGCATGAACGGCACATACCTCATTGCCAGCAGTAAAATAATCGAAGCTCCGCAGACAATAAAAACGGGAATGCGGCTCGAAAAAATCCAGGGGAAACTGATCGACATCGCGCCAGTTCCGATGTGCGCCAATTTGCGTGTCCACTCTCCGCTCACTCTCGCCCGTTCATGGCAAAGGCGCAGCGTCAGTAGCATCACCAACGCTGCGAGGAGAATCAGCAGCATGGCCACAACGTCTCGCGGAGTCATACGACTTCCTCGACGACCAGCGCGCTGTAGAAGAAGGCCTGATCACGCGCGAATAATTGCGCGCTCAATTCTTCCAGCGGCCGAAGTACCGCAGACAAAGACTCGGGACGGTGACGTGGCGCGAGCATATTCCAATACGCCAGGCGCGCACCGCTTCGCGCGCTGCTTACGATCAGCTTCAACAATTGTTCGTACGACGCCGGCGACATGTACTCGAAAATATCGCTCAAGTTAAAGCAATCAAATTTTTGAGCTCCATTCAGTGACTCTTCCAGCGAGCCGCAACGCCACTGCAATCGATCGAGATTGCGGCGAATGCGCTCAAAGTTTTCCTCTCTGAGAGCAACAGGAAGTGCGCCGTTGTGACACCCGGTCAAGATCCATTGAATGTACGGATTTTCCGCCGGATCCAAATCCGTCAGGGCATACTCCGTGCGCCTTAATATTCGCCCGGAAACGCTTCCTTTAACGTACCGGAAAAATTCCTTGTCCCGTCCCAGCAGACCCATTAGTTGGCGCGAAAAAAAAGCGCGAAACATCAGCCGCCACCGAAGATTGTTCCAATTCTCGTCATAAAACGCGCGCCGCCCCTCCCCCGACTTCGCGCGCAGCAGCTCCCGAACCCGCCCGCGAGTATGTACATACGGCAGCACGCGCTCGCGAAAAATCTGAAAATAGTGCTCGAATTTTCCAACTGACCCGATGCCGCCAGCAATCAGCTTTGGCCGAGCATCCCAAAACGTCGCACCATCTGCGGATAGATATTTTCGGCACGCCTGATAAAAACGCAGCCGTGCATCACTTTCGATCGACCCGACCAAAGCGAGAAGCTCTCTGTGTTGCAGCGCGCGGTACGCTGCAACGCGCAGTTCGAGACAGGCAATCTGCGCGGGACTTAGATCGATGGCCAACACGGTCTCCGGGTCACGCGACAAAAGCGCCAGCGTATTATCGCCCGCCGACCCAATCGACAGGCAATGCTTTCGGGGACCGGGCTCAAGCGCTGCCAATANAACGTCCGCATCCTCCCAGCATTGCGCGTAGCGAATGCCGGAAAAATCTGCGCGCCCGGCGGCCTCGCTACGCATGGCTTTCCTGCGCAGTTATGCGTCGAACAATTCCGGCGGCGCCATCAAGCTCGACCTCGTCTCCGTCCTGCAGCCAATCCAGCAGTCCCGGTATCGAAATCACTGCCGGAATGCCCAGTTCGCGCGCGACAATCGCGGAGTGCGAAAGCAAACTTCCACGCTCCACCAACAGACCGCTCGCTGATGGGAACAGCATGATCCATCCAGGATCGGTATGGTCCGCCACGAGAATACAACCAGCAGACAACCGCGCTTGTTTGGGATCGCGAACCACACGGGCTATTCCGCGCACGACTCCAGGACAACATCCCAGACCTTTGCGTTCTTCGCCCCCGGCTGCAACTGGTCTACTAGGATCGTTCGAACGATAAGTTTGCGCGTGATATACCGGCCCGCGAGTCTCGAAACGATCAGCGGGAACCGGTCCTTCTCTGTACTGCCCGAATTCTTTTTTTCGCAACGCGGTGAGAGATCGAAAATCTGTAGTCGTCGCCGCGCCATCGCTGAATGCCAGAATTTCTCCGAGCTCAACATAAAAAATGTCGCGCGCATCATCAAAACGCCCGATGGACTGCAGCCGGCGCCCTGCTTCCAGAAACAAGCGGCGTATCATCCCAAACAATCGCGTGCGTTCGAATCGCAGATTCTCCCGGTTGCGCACGCGCTTCCGTGCCTGGCGCATCAACCAGAACAGCGTCCATCGACGAACCGGCGAACCAGATAATGCCGCGCGCATCTTGCCTTCAGCTTCGCCGGCGATGGAAACATCTGCATGGGGCGTGGCCGCAGCAGTAGTTCCGCGCGCAACTTCGCCAATATTCCTAAGCAACACCGAAGGATCATCGTGAAGCGTTTCACTTTCCAGCTTCAGCTCTTCGAGGCACCGGTCGCCAAACTTTTCGAGATACGCATCGTAAAGCGCGGAAAACTCCGGGCATTGCCGCACTGCGCGTATCGCCTGCGCAACAGGTGCTTCCCGCAAAGCCGCCGCCAGTTCCGGATGCACCGCGGCAACTTTAGCCATCTCTCGAACCCGCGCCGCGGGTTCGAGACTGATAATGTCCCCTTGCCCGCGAATCGCATCATTCGCGAGCATCCCGTTTGTATCGCCGCTCCATTTCGCCGTGAGTTTCCGAAAAGCCCCGTGAAAAATCATCGCAAAAAAATCATTGACCAGCGGAGCATCCCAGCGCGACAGCAACTGCTGCTCCAATTTGTAGTAATGCGTTACCAATTCATCCAGTCGCATATCCGCGAACCCCGGATTCGGCGGCGCGAGTGCCTCATTCAGGTGGAGATAAAATCGTTCGATCTGCCGGTCCAGAGTGAAATAATTTCCAATCAGGCCAAATATCGTGTGCATGCCCCGCAACCCATCGACAAAGCGATCCCAACTACTCGCTTGCAGCAAATCACTAACGACCTCGTTCGGCAAACTTTCCCGCACTCCCATCATCTGTTCCATGAATCGTCGGTTCAGCGTAAATCCCGGCAACAGCGCCAGCACCCGGTACCAATTCAACAGGTTGTAGTAGATGCGCCCCTGAATCAGCCCAAGCATCCGTGCGAACGTTCGCTCATTCGCTGCGATTTTCGCTCTCGGCACACGCATGATCACGCAGAATTGCCGGTACACCCCCTCGTACACGTACCGCGCAAAAGAAAACGTCAGCGGCGTGGTAATTCCGTTGTAACTCTCCGTGATGTTGCTGTTGTCCCATAGGTTCAATGCACCTTCGGGATCCGCCAGGTCGAGCAGCGTGGTGATCGGCCGCGACTGCAACAGAAACACCTCGTCGCCTTTGATCGCCCACTCGATATCCTGCGGCCGCCCAAAAACCTGTGCCGCGTTTCGCGCGAGTTTCGCCACCGCCGCGGCTTGCTCGTCGGTCAGCGACGGCTTCGTCGCTTCGGCTTCGCTCAATGTCACCGCCGAAACTCCCTCCTCGGCTGCGGCGTCAAAAACATGCGAAATAGTTTTCCGCGTGATCTCCCGCTCAACAATTTTCCCCGCGCGATCCACCTTAAACACATCCGCGGCAGCCTCGCCGCCGACCAGCGCAGTCCCTAGCCCCGGAACTGCTGACACTACCGCCAATGATCGCCGGCCGCTGACCGGATCGGCACTAAACGCCACACCAGACACATCGGCATCCACCATCCTCTGGACCAGCACAGCCGGGGCTGACGGTGGCGAACTTGCAAGTCCGCGCTGCCGGCGATATTCGAAAATACGATCGCTGAACCCCGAACTCCACACCGCCGCAACTTTTCCGCACACCTCATCCGCGGAGACAAAAAGAAACGTATCCAATAGCCCGGCAAACGAATGCTGCGATCCGTCCTCGTCAACCGCCGACGATCGCACCGCGAAACGGCCGCCTTCCGCCGACAATTCACGCAGCGCATCGCCGATTTCACGCTCGATTTCATCCGCTGGTTTATACGTGAGCAGGTTTGAGCCTGGGCAGCGCAGTTGTCCGGACGCGAGCGCCTCAACCTGCTCTGTCGTCAGGCTCGCCGTAAACGCCGATGGCGAAATAACGAACCAGCCAGGCACCGGCAAATTGGCATCGCCCAAGCGCAGCAGCGCCAGCGCCTTGCCACCGAGTTCCTGCAGTCCGCCGTCTCGATTGACGAAAGAACTCATCCAATATTCCATTGACGCGAAATCATCGGAACGAAACCCAGGCTAAGGTACATCAATAGGCTCCACACGCCCGCCATCGTCTCAATCAATTTGCCGCGCTTCGGCACCGCTCCCCGCAGGAAATAAAGTCCAGCTCCCACCGCCGCACAAAACAAAATTAGCAGCAACACAAAAACAGGCCGGGCGAATTCAATCCGCAGCGCGGCCACATACGCGCAACCCGCGGTGCAAGCCATCATCGCTAGCCATGCAACAACGGCAGTCCGCAGTCCCCAAAGAAAACTGTAAGTCTCGACGCCCTCTTCCTCGTCTTGTGGCGAGCGAATTTTCCGCCCAATCTCCACCACCATGCCGTTAAAAAAACTGACCAGCAGAAACCACAGCAGCCCATGCGGCGGTCTCGCCGCCCCCATCGGAACCCAGTCACACGAGGTCGTGTACAAATCCACCAGAGGCATGATGGCCATGTGCGTAACCATGTAAGTAATTGGCCGCGCCTTGAGCCAACGCCGCGCAAAAAATTCCTTGCTCATCAACGCCAGATAAGTCCACGTCAGCAATAACAGCACGATCAGTCTGGGCGACAGCCACAACGCCAGCGCAAGTTGAATAACGATGCATCCCACCCATACCTTCTCCAGATCGCGAAGACTAACTAGCCCTCGCGGTACTGCACGATAAGGCCGGTATCGCGAATCTTCTTCGAAATCCTTGAACTCATCCGCCAACCTGAGTTGCAGAAAAAAAAGAAACGAACTGGCAAACGCCACCAGACAAGGCTTCCATCCCGGGATGTGATGCGCTCCCCGCAGCAATGCCGAATAACACACGGCGGACAAACTGAAGGCCGCAATGACAGGCGTGTGCGCGAGGATAGGAAAACGCTCGCGCTGATAAATCCACCAACGGTTAGCCATAGTTTTCCTGTGCGAATACTCCACGCGAACCAATTTAATCTCGACGCGTGGATTTATTTCCTTGAGTCTCGCAAACCCGTGCCTAGGCACCCGCACGGCGCGGCGTCGCGATATCAGAATCCTGCGCGCACCAGGGACAGCAATAACAATTTGGACGTAGTGTAACCTCGACGGGCAGTTTATGAGTTACGTGTTAGCTTGTGTGATCCGAAGCGTCACCCTCATGAAGTCACGGCGAACAGAGGAAAATACATCCCGCGAAATCCTCAATGACGAGCCAACTGAGTCATCAGGGTTAGGGAGCGGGCGATGGGAATCGAACCAACCTGCAAAGCTCGGGAATCCGCCGGGACGCGAGGTTCAAACTAGGCTTCCGCTGTTCTGCGGCAGATTCCATTTCTTGGTCCACTCATGGTCCAGTATTTGTTACTTAAGGTTCCAAAGCGCGGTATTGGCATTCATCCGTGCCGCATAGTTTCACACAGTTACCAAAAGATCTGTTACGGCATAGGTCGCGGTTCGAGTTTCGTCGTCCCCGCCAACCTTTCCAAACCGGGGTAAAGGTACCTTTGCGCGTCTGCTACAATCGCCGTAAAATCGATAGGCGACTCTCGGTCAACCCTCTTCAACTCCACAATCGTGGATTCCCTTTTCGACACCGTCCCATGGTGACGCTCACGCGAACATCGCCGGAACGATGGCTCGAAGATGGCTATTTCGCCGATTTTTTCAACCCGTTCGCCAACCCGAGATACGCTCGATTACTGCGTATTTTTAAGTACTTGGCAGTCCCTAGTAGCCTTGTAAGTTATTGTAAGTACTTGTTGTCGCCACTCTGTCACGGCAGAGGTCGCTCACCAAACCACTTAGGAATGATTGGTTCATACAGCTTCAACCCACAACTCAACNCAAAAGCTACTGCACTGTTGCGTTCATACCCACAACGGCCGGAGCGCGCAGAGCTCTGAATCGCACCCGCTAAAAACGCGTCGGACGGTACATCGGCCGCACGCCGACTGGAACTGTTGCCCGGGCCCTGCTTGAATATACCTTTACACGTATATGCTCTGTGGAGTATACACAGAGCATGGAATCTGTCTTCGAAATCATTGCGGAGCCGAACCGCCGCGCGATATTGAGCCTGCTGGTCTCGTCACAACAGTCGGTGGGAGAGATCGAGCGTCAACTTCGGATGGCGCAGCCGACGGTGTCAAAACACCTGCGAGTGCTGCGTGAGGCCGGTTTCGTAGAATCCACGGTGGACGCACAGCGCCGTCTCTACCGTCTGAAACCAGAACCACTTCAGGAAGTGGATGCTTGGCTGGCTCCGTTCCGTCGGTTCTGGTCCGCTCACCTAGATGCTCTCGAACGCCACCTCGACCGTATGGATCAATCAACACCAACGAAAAAGAAGACAAGGAGAAGACGACACGGCCCAAACCGCGAACGTGACAAAGGAGAAACGAAATGAAAATCAAAATGACCGGGGTATACGTGGATGACCAGGAAAAGGCCCTGCGCTTCTATACGGAGGTACTGGGCTTTGCCAAGAAGGCCGATTTCAGCCAGGGCCCATTTCGCTGGCTGACCGTGGCCTCGCCCGAGGAGCCGTCCGGCACTGAGCTGCAGCTGGCGCTGAACAACAACCCCGCAGCCAAAGCGTATCAGCAGGCGATATTTCAACAGGGCCAGCCCGCAGCCATGTTTTACACCGACGACGTCAAGGGCGACTACGAGCGGATCAAGGCCCGCGGCGCCGTGTTCACGATGCCGCCCACCGACGTGACCGGCTCGACCATTGCGATGCTAAACGACACCTGCGGCAACCTCATTCAGCTCACCCAGCTGGTACGCTATTCACGCTAAGGAGAAGAAGGTGACCGATCACGCGCAATACACACCGAGTCCGGCCAGCGGGGCGCAGGTACGAAAGGACGGAGAGAAGTGGACGCTTGTTCTCGTGAGAGAACTGCGCCACTCGCCGGAAAAAGTCTGGCAGGCGCTTACCGATCCAGCGCATCTGCGCGAGTGGGCTCCCTTTGAAGCCGATGGGAACCTGGGTACCGTTGGAGCCACCGCGAAGCTCACCACGGTGGGAGCGCCCACACCTCAGGTTTCCGAAACAACCGTGACGCGAGCCGACGCTCCCAATGTGCTTGAGTACAACTGGGGTGCCCAGGATATCCGGTGGCAACTCGAAGCCTTCGGTGGCGGAACGCGCCTGACGCTTTGGCACAACATCGATCGCCGCTTCATCTCAATGGGTGCTGCAGGGTGGCACATTTGTTTCGATGTTCTGGATCACTTTCTAAGTGGAACTCCCATCGGCCGCATCGTTGGTCGTGAGGCGATGAAATTCGGCTGGCCTCGGCTCAACTCCGAATACGCCAAGCAGTTCGGTATCGAAGCGCCCAACCGCCCGTCTCAAGCGGCTCAGGAGTCGTGAATCGGTTACGTAGCACTTGTGGGTGTGAGCCCGATCCGCTTAGGGCTCGTCTTTAGAGGAGGTCACATTGCACTGGAACAAATGGGTTCGGCAGACCCACCGCTGGCTGTCCATGGCCTTCACGGTGGCCGTCATCGTCAACATCATCGCCGTGGTACGGGGCAAGTATTCTACTAGGGTGGGCCCTTTGGCCGTGTTCCCGCTCGCCTTGCTCCTGGTCACCGGTCTGTACTTGTTCGCGCTGCCGTATGCCATCAAGTGGCGCAGCGGGCGACGCATCGGCTGAACGCTTAGCCGGCCGCACGACGAAGGCCCGGAGGCGTGGGGTTGGGCGGCGGCCAGCGGCGCGCCCTACCCGCATGAAAACGGAACAAGAATTCGAGGTATAAAGATCAATGAATCCATCGGAACGTATTGACGAGCTGATCGCAGGACTCACGGACTGGCGTGGCAAAGCGTTAGCCAGCATCCGCAAGAACATCCTTGAGGCCGACCGGGAGGTAATCGAGGAGTGGAAATGGATGGGAAGCCCAGTGTGGTCTCGCGACGGAATAATCGCGGTCGGCAACGCCCACAAAGATAAGGTGAAGCTTACCTTTGCCCACGGGGCGAGCCTCCCAGATCCTGACAAGCTCTTCAACGCGGGCCTCGGAGGCAAGGCGTGGCGAGCGATCGATCTTTTCGAGGGCGATAAGATTAATGAGCGTGCTCTAAAAAATCTCGTCCGTGCCGCCATTGAGTACAATCAGATCAAAGTGAAGAGGAAAGCGCCTGCGGGTACTCGAGCGAAAGTACATAAAAGTAAAAAGCGATGAAACTATAGCTTTTTCTCACTAATTCTCTTTGGCGGGTGGCCCAGATATTGGTGATTGAAATGATTGGGGTGCCCCAATCAAACGCATGACGGAGCAAATCGCGTCACCCAAGTGACCAGCACCGCGAGCGACGCACAGCATTCGGCGTCATTCTTTACCGCAGACTCTGTGTACGGCTTCCTTCCCCACCGCGCACTTCGTAAAGCCGCTTTAGGCAACGGCCTGACACAGTCAAACGCGTACGATAACCGTTTACAGCCCTGCCTGATTGACGTTGCCAACAACAGCAGCCTGTTGCTGCAGGCGTGTAGCGACGGTACTCCCACAGGAAATGTTCTAGATTTCTGTATGGGATACAACAATGGATTGTCTGATAACGGTAATGTCATGAATTGGAATGCTACCGGCACACAAACCATCGAACTGAAGATCAATTTCTTTCGTCCCGTATGGGAGACTCGACTGCGAGCCGAGGGCAAAGTGTTGCGACGCGGCAGCACGATTGGCTACATTGAGTGTGAAATCACGGATGAAAGCGGGCGGCTTGTTGCCAAGGCGTCCTCGACTTGCATGGCCCTGAGAGGTGAGCGTGCCAGGGGGCGCTAGACTCCATCCCCATTTGGCTACTTAGACGGGACTCTTACCTCTGTTTCGAGATAGTTGTCGAGATGGGCCTGGACGGCGCGCAGCGCGTGCTGAGTTCGCTCAAGGCGGTAGAGCATGCTTGCGCCCTCGAGGGAAGAAATGATGAGAGTCGCGACCTTCTTTGCGTCGATCCTCGGCCTGATCTCCCGCGCCTTGATTCCGGCGCTGATCACCGCATTAATGTAGTTGCGCCAGCCGCGCAACGCCTTGCGTGCACGCTCGCGCAGAACAACATTTCCGTCGTCGGCATCAATCGCCGTGTTGAGCAATGGACAGCCACCTGGAATAATTCCGCGCCGCTCAACAAAATTTGCAATCAGCTGCTTGAGCCTGTCGACAGTATTCGAGATGGTGTAGAGATCATGGATCCGTGCGTCTAAAGTCTGTCGCCAGGCATAGTCAAAAGCCTCGGCAGCTAGCGCTTCTTTACTGGAGAAATGCCGGTAGATCCCTCCTTTTTCGAGACCTGTAGCCCGCATGAGATCGGATAAAGCCGCCCCCTCGTAACCTCGTTGATTGAAGATGGGTGCCGCCTTGCGAATGATTTCCTGCCGAGTTTGCTCGCCTTTGCGCATTTAGGTCTCCAAGCAGCTCTGCGACCAACTGGTCGCTAATGGCATTGTACCAGCTATAGATACGACCGACCGGTCTCTTACCTGAGGACTTGAACAAGTTCGCAACGTGGTTGTGATTCTGCTCGAAGATTGCAGCAACTCGGTCTAACCGGTGGCGGCGAAGCCGCGGAACCCAGTGCAGGCCCACATGTTCCGTATACCTGCCTGGCTTTGCGAGCGAGGGAACAGTAGACATTTGAGCTAGCGATTCGGGCGCATCGGAAAATCACGATTCGGATATGACTCGAACTTCAGTTATCCACTTTCGATAGGAAGGGCCAGAAGCAATAATCAGCTGGTTCAAACGGCTCGCGTCGTAATAACAATCTCTGACGTAAGCGTTCGATGTACGGGACATTTATTTGCAATTTCTAGCAACTTAGATCGCTGTTCATTTGTCAATGA
>JGI12635J15846_10005451_pt1 | contig 10978 bp, 12 predicted proteins | sample BlaSpr_A8_OM2_M2_FD_15846 | JGI IMG/M metagenome (IMG submission 15846) | reverse complement strand
GATACCAAGGAGGGTAGTGCCGAGCGGCACAACGCGCACACGATAAACCAATTGACGCCGCGAATCCATGCATGCAATGGCCACGCGAACGGACTGCGTCAAGTCGGCTCTAATTTCAGTGGATAGCGCGCGAACCGGTATCAGCGAGCGAAGCCTATCTTGCCGACCGGCTCCTCGTTCAACGGAAATCCACGCACTCAGTATTCCAGGCGATGCAGATGAGCCATACTTCGCGCGTGAGCGACAAAAGACCTTCATCTCCGTGGCGCGAAAATCTCGTCCGCTCGCCGCTCGCCGGGCAACTGCTGTCGGAGGCGGCCTTGGACGCTTCAATTTCCAGGGTGTTGCGGGAGTGGGACGGCAACAGCGACCTCTGGCTGTTCGCCTATGGTTCGTTGATCTGGAGTCCGCAGGTGAAGTTCGAGGAGCAGCGGGTGGGGTCCGTGCACGGTTATCACCGGCGCTTCTGTCTATGGTCGCGGATCAATCGCGGCACGCCAGATCGTCCCGGCTTGGTATTAGGGCTCGACCGCGGCGGCTGCTGCGGAGGGGTGGCTTACCGAATCGCTGCGGCCAAGGTCCGTGTCGAGCTGCGCGGGCTGTGGGAGCGGGAAATGTTGCTCGGTTCCTATCATCCCACCTGGGTCAATTTCCGCGCCGGTGGGACGGCAATGCGCGCCTTGGCTTTCGTGGTCAACCGCGGATCCTCAGGCTACACGGGCCGCCTGCCGGAGAGCGCGATGCTCGAAGCTTTGCAGACGGCGTGCGGTCGCTATGGCACTTGCGCCGACTATCTGCTGCGTACGGTGGATAGCTTGCACGCCCTGGGCATCGCAGATCACCCGTTGACCCGTTTAGGCAAACAGTTGCGCGCGCAACACCAGCGGCCGGGTAGCAGCGCCCCAATAGCCTAGCGATACGGTTCGTCCGCGGCGATAGATTCATTCTCTGCCTCGGCCGCGGCTACCCATTCGCGCATCGCAGGCAGCGCGCTCACCGCCCGCACATACCTCTCGCTGATGGCGGTAAGCGGCACCCCGTAGGTGATAAAGCGCGATGTCACCGGTGCGTAGAATGCATCGGCGGCACTGAATTCGCCGAACAGGAATGCGTTTTCCTGACCGCAGCGCTCACGGCATTGCTCCCACAGAGCAGTGATTCGGGTGATATCGGCGACACAGGCCGGACTGCGTCCTTTGCCCGGATAGGAACCACGACAATTCATCGGCATTGCGCTGCGTAGGGCGGCGAAGCCGGAATGCATTTCCGCGCTGACCGATCGAGCATAGGCCCGTGCCTTTGGTTCTTGCGGCCAAATCCGCAGCAAGGGAAATTTTTCCGCAAGATACTCGGCAATGGCCATCGTATCCCAGATGCTCATGTCTCCGTCGATCAGCACAGGCACTTTGCCGGCCGGCGAGTGTTTGAGGATCGACGCTTTGCTATCGGGCAGGTCGAGAGGGATGCGCTCCTCCTCGAACGCAATGCCGTTGACGCGCATCACCAACCAGGCGCGCAGCGACCAGGATGAATAATTCTTGTTGCCGATGATGAGTTTCATGCCGCTCTTTTGTCCCAATGGAAATTCAGCACGCCCACCCGCCGGCCTTGGAGACCGGCGGGTGGGCCGCGCGAAGTCGACGAATCTGCGCCCGAGCCTTTGGCTGCCCTCCTATCGCTTCTTGGCAGCAACCGAACGGGTTCAACGCACCATGTTCAAGAGGGGGCGCATGCCGCACGCACAGCCGGGCGATCGCTGGCCGGCGCGTGGCCAGCCACGCTCGCGGCTGCAACCATCGCGGGACGCTCGAGCGCGTGAGCAAAAACCGCGGCCCCGTGAGCCAATACCATTACCAAAAAGACCGAGATCAGCGCGCCACACCACACCGCATCGAGCAAGCCACCCGAAGCAGCAGGAAACGATTGGGGAGGCGACTTATAAAGATGACTTAACATTGTGCTCCCTCAAGTCAGAACTATTCAAAGAGACGGCGCCGTAAAAGGCCCGGCCAATTGGCTGATCACGGAGTCGCGCCTCGCGCTGTGCATTTGCGTTGTGCTCGCCGCGGGCAGCCCATCAGCGGGCTTCGCCCGCGTGCCGTGTTTTCCTTGCGCTGAGCGAAGCAGCGAAATTTCACCGTCCTCGACCACCTCGATCACCACGCGCCCCTGCGAACGAATCGCCAGGCACTGCCCGCGTCTCAACCAGTGATCCGACGCATCGCTTTCCATCGTGGCCCAAAGCAGGCCCGATTCGCAGCGAATCGACAGCCCTGCGGCACCGCGCAGCGTCAATACAGCGGATTTGCGCAATCCTAGCTTGCTTTCGTTAAGATGAATTGTATTCATGAGCATCCCCCTCAAAGTCCGACTGGTTGCAGGCGACTGCAGGCCCTCGCCAAGTGCAATATTAGGCGTTGCCATAGGGCAGAACAAACGATATATTCTCGACTTCATGTGAATTTAACTAACACTAAATGGCCCCAAGACTGCCCCCGCTGACCACCCTACGCTGCCTCGAAGTTGCGGCCCGCCTGGAAAGCTTCTCTCAGGCCGCTGAAGAGCTTCACGTCACCCATAGCGCGATCAGTCACCAAATCAAAGCCCTGGAGGAGTTCCTCGGTGTGCCACTATTCGCGCGCAAGGGACGGCGCATCGTGCTGACCGATGACGGGAGGTATCTCGCCGAGCGAGTACGTTCGGCGCTAGGGCAAATTGCCGAAGCGACCGCGTCCCTCGGGCGCCGCGGCCGCCCCAACCGGCTGACCATCAGCGTGTTGCCATCCTTTGCCTCGCGCTGGCTGATGCCTCGCATCGGCCGCTTCATCGGGGAACATCCGGGATGGGAGGTAAATATCGAATCGAATCCGGAAATGGCCGACTTTGTCCGCGATGGCGTCGACGTCGCGATTCGCTTTGGGCGCGGGCCGTGGCCGAATGTCCAGACCGAGTGGTTTATGGACGATCAATACATCCTGGTCAGCAGCCCCAAGCTCAATCGCGGTCGACTCCCGACGAAGGTAAGTGATTTGGCGAGCGCGCCGCTACTGCGTACCGATATCGAACCCTGGCTGCGCTGGTGTGCCGCAGCAGGCATCCAACTGCCACCGCCCATCGGCGGGGTAGAGTTCAGCGATGCCGCGATGAATCTGCAATTTGTGCTCGACGGTCGTGGCATTCAACTGGCGCGCCGCTCGATTGCCGCCGCCGAGATCGCCAAGGGAACCCTGGTGCAACTATTCGATGTCAGCGTACCCGCACAACAATCCTACTTCCTGGTCTGGCCGCAACACATTGCGCCTTCGGACAAGGTTCTCGCGTTCCGGGAGTGGTTGTTAAAAGAAAAGCGGCGGCGCAAGTAGCTCCATTCAGGCGCGGCCGAATGGGCGATAATACGTGCCTTACTTCTTGGATGTTCGCCCGATGACTATCGCCGACATGCGCAGGGACTACCGGCTCGCTACGCTCTCTGAAGCTGGCGCTCCCGCCAATCCCTTCGAGCAGTTCGGCAAGTGGTTCAATGAAGCACTCGCGGCGGAATTGCCTGAAAGCAATGCGATGACACTGGCTACCGTCGACTGCACGGTCCCCGGAGTTGCGCGACCTTCGGCCCGGATCGTACTGATCAAGGACTTCGACGAACGCGGTTTCGTGTTCTTCACCAACCACGACAGCCGCAAGGGGCGCGAACTTGCCCGCAACCCGTGGGCCAGCCTGTTGTTCCACTGGACGCTGCTGGAACGGCAGGTGCGCATCGAGGGCCGGGCCGAGCACGTTCCCAGTGAACAGTCCGATGCCTACTTCGCCACCCGGCCATTGGCAAGCCGCCTCGGCGCCTGGGCCTCGCCGCAGAGCGAAGTCATCGCAGGCCGCCATTGGTTGCAAGACCAGTTCGATCGCATGAGTGAGCGCTTCGGCGATCAGGTACCCCGTCCACCCAATTGGGGGGGATATCGCGTCGTGCCCGAGAGCATCGAATTCTGGCAAGGGCGGCCAAGCCGCCTGCACGACCGTCTGCTGTATCGCGTTCGACCGGGCGGCGGTTGGCGCTTGGATCGCCTCGCGCCCTGACGTGCCGGCGGATTCAGCCACTTCTCGCGTCTTTTTGATGGCTCGCGCTTTTCGGTCTACATTGGGCTTTGAGGTGCAAAGCCCGCGGCAGCACTCGCGCGCGAGAGTGCGTAACGCTCCTAAATAAAATGCCAATCCTGATAACCGGGGGCGCCGGCTTTCTCGGGGGCGAATGCGTCCGCCAATTGCGCGATGCAGGACACGAGGTCATTACTACGGACAGGCGCGGTGACGTCGATTTGACTGGCGATCTCAGCGACAAGCGATTCTGCCGGGCATTGCCGGAAGTGGAAACCGTAGTCCATAGCGCGGCCGTTCAGTACGTTTCCGCCGACCTGCCTTGGTTTTCCCGCCGCGCTTACTTCGAGCGTAATAACGTTCAGGCAACGCGGCACATGGTCGAACGCTATGGCGGACGCAATACCCATGTCATTTTTGTCGGCACGAGCATGATGTACGAGCTGTCCGGCAGCGCGCCGTATGGACCGACCAGCCACATGCAGGCGCAAGGCGTCTATTCGAATTCCAAACTCGCCGCCTACGAATTGGTGCGCGGCATGCCCAATCCGACGGCCACACTCGTGCCTTGCATCATCGCCGGACCGGGGCGTGGCGGCCTGTTCCAGCCGTTTGCCGAGAGCATTCTCAAGTTCGGCGCCGTGGCCATTCCGGGCGGAGGGGATCATCCGGTGCATTTGATCCACGTGCAGGACGCCGCACGGCTGATCATGCGCATTGTCGAGCGCCGCGCCACCGGGCTTTTCAACGCCGCCGGTCCGCAGCCGCAGTCGATCCGACAATGGGTCGATGAGATGGCACGCGAATTAGGCGTCGCGCGCGTATGGAAAATCCGCGTGCCCCTGGCGCCGATTCAATTGCTCTGCCGAATTCTCGGCTATCGTCTCCTCGCCAGGGAGCAGTTGCTGATGCTCAAGCATTCCCATGTGCTGGACACCGAAAGCAGCTTGGCGCTCGGCTGGCAGCCGCAGTGGGACAACGCGAGCATCATTCGCGACATGGCCAGAGCACTGCTCGCCACGAAGGCTCACCTCATTTGAGCAACCGAGTAACAGTGATAATCTTCGCTGCTGTGTGCGGGCGGAGGTTCTCTTCATGTCGATTCGGTTATCGCGCGGTTGGGTTGTGCTCGCCTGCATCAGCGCTTGCACCACCACCGGAAATTCTTCACACGGGCCGGTAATCGCGATCGTCGGCGCCACCCTCGTGTATCCCGAGCGCGATGGCGCACAGGCAGTTCTCCAGGACGGCGCACTGGTCATTTCGGGAAAGCGCATCCAGGCGGTCGGCCCGAGGGCATTGACGCCGCTTCCCGGAAACGCAACTGTCATCGACGGGCGCGGCAAGTGGGTCATCCCGGGGCTGATCGATTCGCACGTTCACTTTTTTCAATCCGGCAACCTGTACACGCGTCCGGACATTGCCGACTTCAATGCCTGGATGCCCTATGCGCGCGAAGTGGACCGCAACAAGGCGCGCTTGCCCGCCACTTTCAAAGTCTGGCTAGCGAGCGGGGTAACCAGCGTGGTCGATGTGGGCGGACCATTTTGGAATTTCGATGTGCGTGAGGCGGCTGCGAAAACGGCAGCGGCTCCGCGGGTCGCGGTAGCGGGTCCGTTGATTTCCATGATCGCCCGGCCGAAACTGGATCTGGGCGATCCGCCGATCATCCAAATTGACTCGGCGCAATCAGCACGTGCGTTGGTGCAATGGGAACTCGCGCGCAAGCCGGACTACATCAAGGTGTGGTTTATCCATCAGCCGGGCGATGATCTTGCCGCACAGGAGGCAATCGTCAAGGCCACTGCCGATGCAGCGCACGCCGCAGGCGTCAGAGTCGCGGTGCATGCGACAGAATTGCTGGTCGCGAAGGCGGCGCTGCGCGCGGGGGCGGACTTTCTCGTTCACTCCGTCGAAGATGTGCCGGTGGACCAGGAGTTTCTTGCCCTGGCGCGGAAGAATGGGATCCTCTACTGCCCCACGCTCTTCGTCTATCAAGGCTACGGCTACGCGCTTTCCGGTACCTGGAAGGCGACGCCCGCTGAACGGCGGCTCGCCGATCCGCAAACCATCGCTGCTCTCGGTGATCTGCCGCGCATTCCCCGGGACCAAATCCCCGAGATTGTGGCGAAGCGTCTGGGAGGGCCCGCTCCGGGGTTGCCGCTCACCGCCATGGCGAATCTGCGGACCGTTTGGGATGCGGGTATCACTGTGGTGATGGGAACCGATGCGGGCAATATCGGCACGCCGCACGGTCCTTCGGTGTTTCGCGAAATGGCTCTCATGCAGCTCGCGCGCCTCACCCCTCTGCAAGTGCTGCGCTCGGCCACAGTCAATGGCGCCAGAGCGGTGGGCAGGGAAACAGAGATAGGGACGATCGCGCCGGGCAAGCTGGCCGATCTGGTCATGCTGGATGGCGATCCCCTGGCCGGCGTGGATAATCTCAGCCGCATTTATCGAGTGATCAAGGACGGGCAAGTATTCGACCCGGACGAACTGATCCAGTCCATCCGCTAGATGCGTGAGGTGACAAAGGCGGCTGGCGGACCCGGTCGTAGGGGGGTGAATCGTTGGCCGCGTTGCGACAGACCCGGCCGCGGTCGCGGATTGCGGCACGTATCTGCGATGCGTCCCCGTGCGCGCGGATTGCCGGCGCAGCCCCGAATTCCGGTATTGAGATTCAGCCGGTAACGACCGTTCGGAATCGGCCCGCAATGCCAGGCTTCGAGTGTCATATTTCGTTCAGGCTGAGCCGCTGCTTGTTTACAACGACGTAACGCTCCGCCCACGCAATTTCCGCAGCAAGCAAGACGAAGCAACACGGCAGTGCTAGGAACAACTGTCTTCCGCATGGCTCCTCCCTCCAGACGAGAAAGCCGGTAGACGAGCAAGCACCTCTTTGCTGCGCCAAATGCGAGGGACGTTGACTTCCCCGGGGCCGAACAGGCACGCTAGCGCCATGTTTCGGCCCGAGAATTCCTGCACCGTCGCGCCTTACGGAACGCTCCCCGCCCCGCGGGGAGAAAGCTAACCGGATAAAGACAACCTGAATAGCGAGGACAACCATCATGGAAATGCAGCCTGCCCAGATACTGCCCAGTGATCACCAGCGCGCCGCCCTGGTGGGGCGTGCCTGGCTGCCCGCGGTTCAAGGTCCGGCGGTGATTACGATTCGGCAAGGCAAGGTGATCGATATCACCCGGCGCTTTCCGGTGATGANCGACTTGCTCGAGGAGGAAGACCCCGCCGGCGCGCTGCGCCAAACCACGGGCGTGGAGATTGCGACGCTCGAGGAGCTCCTCGCCCAAGCGAAGCCAGCGGGAGGCGATTTGAGCCGTGCGCACTTTCTCGCGCCGTGTGATCTGCAGGCCATCAAAGCGAGTGGCGTCACTTTCGTCAACAGCTTGCTCGAGCGCGTGGTGGAAGAGCAGGCCAAAGGGAATCCCGATGCCGCGGGCGACATCCGCCGCGCACTGGTGCAGGCGATCGGCGCCGATCTTGCGCAGGTGAAGCCGGGTTCCGCTCTCGCCGCCACGTTGAAGACGGAACTGCAAAAGCGCGGCTACTGGTCGCAGTATCTGGAAGTCGGCATCGGTCCGGACGCAGAAGTATTCACCAAGTGCCAACCGCTTGCCGCGGTGGGATTGGGCGCCGATGTGGGCATTCATCCAAACTCCGCTTGGAACAATCCGGAGCCCGAGATCGTGTTGGCGGTGAACAGTCAGGGCCGGGTCGCCGGAGCGACACTGGGCAACGACGTCAATTTGCGCGACTTCGAAGGCCGCAGTGCCTTGTTGCTGGGGCGCGCCAAGGACAACAACGCCTCTTGCGCCATCGGAGCGTTCATTCGCTTGTTCGATCAACAATTCACCCTCGACACGATACGCACCGCGGAGTTGCGCATGACGGTGCGCGGCTGCGAAGGATTCGTCATGGAAGGCCATAGCTCGATGCGTGAAATCAGCCGCGATCCGGCCGATCTGGTATTCCAGACCCTCAACCAACATCACTCCTACCCGGACGGCGTGATGCTGTTTCTCGGCACCATGTTCGCACCCACCCAGGATCGCTTTGCCGCCGGCAAAGGCTTCACGCACGCCGTCGGCGACCAGGTCGAAATTGCCACTCCGTCGCTCGGAGCGCTCATCAATCGCGTCGCCTTGACCGATCAGGTGCCACGCTGGCAGTTCGGCGCCCGCCGCTTGATGCGCAACCTGCAGCAAAGAGGTCTGCTCTGAACGCACCGCTACGCCCCGGCGCCGTGCGCAGCGCGGTGGCCATGCAGCGGACAGGTTTCCGTTCCGCTTGAAATGGCGATCAGTCTCGACAAACTGCGCGCTTATGCGGTCAGTCGATCGCTTTTCGAACCTGCCGAACTGCTCGCAGCCATCAAACGCCTTGGCTTCGTGCAAATGGACCCGATTCGCGCTCCTGCACGCGCACAGGACTTGATCTTGCGCCACCGCGTCGTCGATTACCGAGCCGGCGACCTGGAGCGCGCGTACGCGCGGCGTCCGCTGGCCGAGGACATGCTGCACGTCTATGGCGTGTTGCCTAGAGCGGCGCAGAAACTGTTGCACCCGCGCGAGGACGCGCGCTCGTGGCGGGTCGAACGCGAGCAGCCGCATCTCACCGAATCGGTACTCGACTACATACGCCGTTATGGGGCAGCGCATCCGCGCCAGCTGCAGCAGGTGATCGGCAAGACCAGCGTCGTCAACGGCTGGGGTGGCAGTTCTGCCGCGACGACGCGGATGCTGGAAGCGCTGCATTACAAGGGTTTTCTGCGCGTGCAGCGACGCGATAGCGGCGTCAAGGTTTACGCCTTGGCTGGCGCTATTACACCAGCGCTCGACTGGGGGGAACGCCAGGCCGGCCTGGTCAAGTTGATGGTGCGGCTTTATGCACCGCTACCGGAGAGCAGTCTGCGCAGAATCCTCGCCATGCTTGGCCCATTATCTGCGCGGCAACGCCCGTGGATTGAGATCATTCAAAGTCTGCGCGAACAAAATTGGCTACGCGAGGCGAGCGTCGATGGGGTGAATTACCTCTGGCCGCGCGGCGAGCGAAGCGGAATCGAAGCGCCGGAAACGGTGCGCCTGCTCGCCCCGTTTGATCCGCTTGTCTGGGATCGCCGTCGCTTCCAACATTTCTGGGGCTGGGAATATCGCTTCGAAGCGTATACCCCGCCGGACAAGCGGCGCCTCGGTTACTACGCCCTGCCGCTGCTGTGGCGCGATGCGGTCATCGGCTGGGGCACTGTGCAGGTGAATAGCGGCAAGGTGAAAGTGGCGCTCGGATTTGTCGCTGGGCGCCCCAAAGATCCGGCGTTCAAGCGCGAGCTCGACGCGGAGCTGGATCGGCTGAAGAGCTTTCTCGATCGGCCGCTCTGATGCGGATGTCGCTACGGGATAATTTCGCGGAGCCTGCGGCCGACCCGACCTACGCCACCCCGCTGTACCTCTGGGTCACTTTGCGAAGCTACCTGACCTGCGCGCTTTGCCGCCTTTGCTGCGCGGTGAATCCTATTTCAATTTCGCTTTGAACTTCTCGCGGAACTTGCGCATCTTTGGTGCGACCACCGCCTGGCAATACGGTTCGTAACCATGCAGGCGGAAATATTCCTGGTGATAGTTTTCAGCGATGTAGAACGGCTCTTCCGGCCCCACCTGGGTGACGATCGGATCGCTCCACACCTTGTCGGCGCTGAGTTCCCTGATGGTTTGCTCGGCGATCGCTTTCTGTTCCGCTGAATGATAGAAGATCGCCGATCGATATTGGGTGCCCACGTCGTTGCCCTGGCGATTGAGCGTGGTGGGATCGTGGATGGTAAAGAAAACATCCAATATTTCGCGATAGGTGATCACGCTCGGGTCGAAAGTCAGGCGTATCACTTCGGCATGTCCGGTGGCGCCGGTGCATATTTGTTGGTAGGTCGGATTGGGCAGGCGGCCGCCGGAATAACCGGATTCGACGGACTCGACGCCCTTCAGGTCATCGAACACCGCCTCGACGCACCAGAAGCAACCGGCGGCGAGGGTGGCGATTTCTTTGCCCGCTGCCGCAGGCGTGGGACTGGTTGATTGATTCATGGCAAGGTCTCTTTCGTGATCGCAAGTGGTGGAGAAACGATTAGCGCAAAGGACGCCGGGCCCTCTCTCTTCAAGCTAAAAGGTAACACGAATCACCGCCGACGTTGACTTCCGGGCCGGCGAAGAGGCACCCTACCGCCTCACTCCAGGATTGGTCTCTATTGGACACGTCTCCTTACACTTTGCTCGGTCCTGACGGCACTAAATTTCACTGCCAGATCTGGCAAGCAGCCGTGTCAGCGAAACAGGCGGGGCCGACGATCGTGCTGGTGCACGGTCTGGGCGAGCACTCGGGAAGATACGGCGAACTGATCAGCCATCTCATCCACCGCGGCCACCCCGTTATCGCCACGGATCTGCGCGGCCACGGCCGCTCGGGCGGGAAACGTGGTCACGCACCCGGCTACGGTGCCCTGATGGACGACATCGATCTGCTGCTCGGCGCGGCGCGCGAGCGTTTTCCCGGTACCCGGTTCGTCCTTTACGGCCACAGCCTGGGCGGCGCGCTGGTCATCAACTATGTACTGCGCAAGCATCCCGATCTCTTCGGTGTGATCGCCACTTCGCCCGCGTTGCGCCCGGCCTTTGCGCCGCCACAGTGGAAGCTGCGCGCGGCGCGCGCACTGTATCGCGTTTGGCCCAGCCTTACCCTGAAAAGCGAACTGGCAGTCGCCGCCATCTCGCGCGATCAGGCAGTAGTGCGCGCCTGCCGCGCCGACAAGCTGGTGCACGATCGGATCAGCGTGCGGCTCGGCATAGACGTCTTGGAAGCCGGCGAGTGGGCGCTGCAACAAGCC
>JGI12635J15846_10005450_pt1 | contig 10980 bp, 11 predicted proteins | sample BlaSpr_A8_OM2_M2_FD_15846 | JGI IMG/M metagenome (IMG submission 15846) | reverse complement strand
CGCCGTGGCCACTCGGAAGGAACGCGATTTCGCACATTTCGACGTGGCCGTCTTGAATCCCTTCAGGTACCGAGCACCATAGTGCTCGCGCCGAAGCATGGTCGCATTGGCTAGGTTAGTCGACGTGGCCGGGATCGAACCGGCGACCCCCTGCTTGCAAAGCAGGTGCTCTCCCAGCTGAGCTACAGCCCGAATTGACTCAACCTCCTGTTCATTGTAGCACTTAGGCGACTTCCTTGTTACGGACGTTGCCGTCCGTTTGCAGCCCACCTAGCCCAAGTAAGGACGGCGGGTGAGGCGCTCGACCCAAACGGGCGCGGCGATTCCCATCGCTCGATTCAAGCGAAAACCTCTTCATTCGAGCGACTGCGCCGAGAACAGTAAGCACCATCCCACCGTCTGGCGCGCTCTTGTTGAGATGCTGCCCGTGTCCTGTAAGCGGACCAGCACAAAGGTTTTTCAATGCGCGTTTCGGGCCATGCGATACTTGGACATATGGTGAGCAAACATCCAGTCATCATCCAAGGCGGAATGGGGGCAGGCGTATCAAGTTGGCGACTCGCGCAGGCGGTGTCTCAACTCGGCCAACTCGGGGTCGTTTCCGGTACGGCTCTAGATCACATCCTAGCCAGGCGGCTGCAAGACGGCGATCCCGGCGGTCATATGCGACGTGGCCTCGATCGTTTTCCTTTCCGCAAAATGGCGGAGCGCATTTGGGAAACGTACTACATCTCCGGCGGCAAGACAGAAAACGAGTCCTACAAGAGCCTGCCGAAGCATTCCAAGGATAGTCCGCGCGAGCTGATCGAGTTGTGCCTTGTGGCCAACTTTGTTGAGGTAGATCTGGCCCGCGAAGGTCATGACCACCCCGTGGGTATCAACTACCTGGAGAAGATTCAGATTCCACACTTGTCTTCCCTTTACGGAGCCATGCTGGCGGGCGTCGGGTACGTACTGATGGGCGCGGGCATTCCCGTCAAAATTCCTGGTGTGCTAGACCGCCTGGCCAATCACGAGTCGGTCAGCTACGAGCTGCAGGTCACGGGCGCAGGGGATGGTGATGACACCACGATCAACTTTGTGCCGCGGGATTTCACGGACCGTGGGCTTCCGCCACTCCTGCGTCCCAATCTTCTTGCCATCGTCGCCTCGAACACGCTTGCGGCAACTTTGCTGAAGAAGGCAAACGGCAAGATCGACGGATTCGTGGTTGAAGGGCCCACGGCCGGTGGTCACAATGCGCCGCCCCGCGGGAAGATGCAGCTCAACGAAGCGGGTGAACCCATCTATGGAGAACGCGACATCGTAGACCTGAAAAAAATGCGAGAATTGGGTCTGCCTTTCTGGCTCGCCGGAGGATACGGCACCCCCGAAAAGCTCCGCGACGCCCTGGCTGCAGGCGCAACCGGCGTCCAAGTCGGAACCGCATTTGCCTTTTGCGCGGAGTCAGGCTTGAGGGACGATTACAAGCTGGAGCTATTGAAGAAAGCGATTTCTGGGGAGGCCAAGGTTTTCACCGATCCTTTGGCTTCGCCTACAGGTTACCCATTCAAAGCCGCGCAACTGGAAGGTACGCTTTCGGAGCGCGAAGTCTACCTGGCCAGACCGCGCATCTGCGATCTCGGCTATCTTCGCGAGGCTTACAGAACTTCAGCGGGCACGATTGATTACCGCTGCGCGGGAGAGCCGGTGACCGTGTACCTGTCCAAGGGAGGACAGGAAGAGAATACGGTGGGCCGACAATGCCTCTGCAACGCTCTGGTGGCGAATATCGGACAGCCTCAGGTACGCGCCGGCGGCAAATACGTTGAAAGAGGCCTGGTCACTGCCGGAGATGACCTGAGCGAAATTCCGTCCTTTCTACCTCCAAACATGGCCGTTTACAGCGCCGCCGATGTGATTGCAAAGCTGCTCGACGCGTGATCCTACGCGCGATCGAGTTGGCAGAGTTCCCTGCTCGTTCGGTGGATCTCTACTAAGAAGCCAGTTGCTACGGCTGTTGTCCCCTGGGTCGATTGCTTCCCCGATTCGGCTAGCCGTTGGACGTATAGATCCGGCATTGGACAATCCGAGCCAAGAAACGTGTTTCTGGGATTTTCTGTAGCCCAATTGGTAGCCCAACTATCAGAGGGGTTTGCACGGTGAAGAGATGCCGATTCAACGACTTAGGTGAGATGAAGGCGTGCTTGCAAAGCAGGTGCTCTCCCAGCTGAGCTACACGCCCATCCTTGTAACCGTTTGATTCTAAAACACTTTCGACCGCGCCGTGCTCCCATTCACAAAAAAAACAGACCACCTTCTGTCTAGAAAGGTAGAAAGGCGCTCTCTCAACTCTCGACTGAGCTTATCGACTCACCAATGCTGGAACTCCCGACTGAATACGCCCGCCCTTGAGGGATTGAGACCAAGTGGTCTGGTTGGTACAAGCACCGTGTATTCACTCAGAGTGTCTGGAGAGCGTTTATCGGGTAGCGAGTAGCGATGCCGAATACGAGAGTGATTTTTCATTCGGATGATTGGGTTGGGATACCGTTCATGCTGATATGGACGCGATTTCCCTTTTTTTTGGAAACCTCAAGCGCTAGGTTCTGGAAGTTCTAATAGCTACAATTCGGGAGTCATCACCTCAAAGTAACTCGCCTTTGGCCGCCTGGCCACGGAGCAGGAATGTCTTGGGGCACGAACCGTGGCCACAGATCTTGAATGAACCGAAGTCCTTGTACCAGTCACCTTCCGGCACTTCCGGCTTCGATTCAATCCAGACACGGAGTTGATTGAGATCGGCGATGCTGATTGCCCGGTCGCGCATCCGCTCGATCAAATGCTGGCGGACGCCTTCTGGAAGATTGTCCCAACACTCGATCTTGGGCATCAGCCGCTAAAGACCATTCGGCCCAATTTGTTACCGAGACGCTTGGCTTCCTCTGGGTCGGTTGCGTTGCGGAAAAGCTCGGCAAGTTCGAAAAACTCTTGCTGCTTGCGCTTCTCAGCCTCGATCCCGTTCTCGATGAGTTCCACCAGCATCCGGTTGGAACTAAGCCTGCGGGTCTTCGCCAAGCTGCGAACCTGCGCTGCGACATTTACCGGAAGGCTGACGCTTTGACGTACTATTTTGTTTGCAGACCTCATAGCATCAGTATGCACCAAAATGGTGCGATTGTACATGCCACCGATTCGCCCGCGCAACCTTCTTGTATTACAGCCCGTAATACATTAGACTAACACTCCGAGGTAATGTTATGCCATCTCCAGTGACATTGAGGGTGGATAAGGAAACCAGGCAGCGTATCGCCCGCATTGCGCGCCGCAAGCAGATGTCCGCGTCGGAGGTAATTCGCCAGGCGATCGAGACATGGATCGAAGAGCAGGAACCAGCCGGATCGCCTTATGAAATGGTTTCGGATTTGATTGGAATTGTCCACGGCGGAAACCGAAAACGCTCGGCGGGAGCGGGCCGTCAGTTCACCGCTCTGCTAAAGAGCCGACGGGGCTCCCGGTGATCTTGGTGGATGCGGGGCCCCTCGTGGCTCTCGTGGACGCAGATGACCAATACCATAAGCAATGCGTGTCGACTCTGAAGAGTTTGCAAGAACCTTTGGCAACGGTGTGGCCGCCGCTGACCGAAGCGATGTACCTGTTAAACGATCTGCCGTCGGCCCAGGAAGCTTTATGGGAGATGTTGGTGAGGAAGGCGGTGGAGCTGCTGCCGCTTGGCTTGGGCGATTTGCCTCGCATCCGTGAACTTCTGCGGAAATATGCCGATCGTCCGATGGATCTTGCCGACGCAGCGCTTATCCGGATTGCCGAGCGGGAAGGTATCCGCAAAATATTCACCGTGGACAAGAGAGACTTCGCAGTCTACAGGATTCATGGTCGGATCCGTCCCTCAATGATCCCTTGATCCGCGTACCTAAATTACACATCGCCTAGGACAATCCTGTGTGACGAAGAAACCCCCAGCAACCCTCTCCCGCCGAGCCACTTTCCCGGCAAAGATGATTCCGTGGAGTGCGGCGCCGTTGTTTACCTGCTTGCCCCGAGCTGAGGGAAGTCTCGAAGGCCCGCAGCTTTCATCTCAAATGGAACGGTGTGAGCAACTCTACTGCCACCGGAGCGCCACGACCGGGTCCACATGTAGTGCGCGCCAAGCAGGATCACGGCCGAGGTCAGCGTGACCAGCACGGTGAACCCGGTCGCCGACGCATATACTAGCGGATCAGCGGGCCCCACCCCTACCAGCATCGCCGAGACCACGCGCGCCAGTGCCGCGGCCGCCAGCGAACCCAGAACTAGGCCCGCCACCGCGAACGCTATGCCTTGCCGAATCACCAGCCGCATGATGTCCCTTGGCTGCGCGCCTAGCGCCACACGAATCCCGATCTCGCCGATCCGCTGCGCCACCGAATAAGCCATCACGCTGTACAGACCGATTGCCGCCAGGAGCAAACCCAGCCCACTCAGCACGCTCAAAAGGCTGGCTGCGACCTTTGCGCCGAAAAGCGACGCAGCAACATATTCGGTCATGGGCTCGGCATCGAAAATCGTCAGCGCCGGATCAATCGCCGCCACCTCGCGGCGCAGCGCCAAAATCGCTTCATTCACAGATCCAGCCAGAGAATTTGCCCTCTCCAGAGAATGGCAAAAGACCCTGTTTAAGGACAACCAACAACGTCAAAAAGCACCCCAGATTCCAGGGAAATCCGTTGGCCGGATTTTACCTGACCACTGAGGCGGTGAGCGTGAAGGTGGCGCTGCTGTACATTGAGGATTGACGCGTGAGCGACACGACCAAGGAACGGATCATCTTCTCGCGCGGAGCTTATTATCGGAATACGGACGCATCGCCGATTGCAGAAACGGAAGCCGAGGTCGTTCTCTTCCGGTAGTGCCCGCACGATTCCACTCGAATATAGTCCATTTTTCGGAGTATTTGTCCAAACTTGGACAAAGTACCCTTATTTTGTGTAGCCCCTTTAGTAGCCCAACTAGCAGAGGGGTTTGCACTCTTAAGAGACGCCGATTCAACGGCTTAGGTGAGATGAGGGCGCGCTTGCAAAGCAGGCGTTCGGTTTCGCAGTACGAGTGGCGATTAGCGTTGGCGACGGCGAGCTTCAGGAGCCACACCCGTCATTCGAACGGACGGGCCCCCAAAGCCCTCTTCCCTCCAAAATCATCAGTCCCCAAAGTCGCCACAACGGCTTCTTTGCCGGTTTCCTTGACTAAACAGTGAATTTCACACCGCCTTTTTGAATGTATATGACATTCTTCGCGGAATCGCCCTGCCCGAAGATCGTTTCTCCGGTTAGAAATGTATCTCTTATCGAACAGTCTTGCGGCCGCCAGAGTGGAATACTTAAGTGTGCATAAGAGGAGGTTCCATGACGAGAACTGCAGTTTTACCGGTGGGAGGCAGCGAGTCCCCTCCTGCGTCGACAGGTACAGAGTCCGTGGCCGACATTCTCGAACAGGAACTCCACCCTACGATTCATAACTGGATCGAGCTTGTGGAGAAAGAACCAGACTTAATCCGCATCCCGCTGAATTTCGAAGAACGCACGGGCCATCTTCCGATACTCCTCCATGACGTGATTGCCAGGCTGCGTCTTGACAAAGGATCGAAAGCTCCGGTTTCGGTCGCTGCAAGTCATCACGGAAAGCTGCGACGCAAACAAGGCTACAGTGCTGCAATGGTCGTAGATGAATCCCGAATCCTGCAGGTCTGCATTTTTTCGACGCTGCACAGGAATGAGCATCGCGTGAAATTCAGCAAGTTGCTTCCGGACGTCGTGACCATCGCAGACGAAGTAGATGCGCAATTAAAGCAGCAGATCCTCTGCTTCCTGCCAGTCGAGGACGCCAAGAGAAGTACTAAGAACTGAATTGCTCCCCCGCGAAGTTAATCGGCAGCCAGTACTGTCGGTGCTTCGCCAAAGCGATTGGCGTTCGCGGTTGTGCGAGGGAGTCGGCCTACTGGTTTCTGGAACAAAGCTCCCGTTGCCCGGTCTTGAATGAGGTGAAAACGAAGTTCGTTGATTTCGGACATGATGCGCGTGAATTTGTTGTACCGCAGTTGGGCCAGTCCCGGTGCACGTATGAAAATCAAGAAATCCAAGACGGAATCGCTCAAGGTGCAGACCTTTCTCGATATTTCGGGAATGGCAAGAAAGGTTGCTGAATATCGGAAAGACGAGCAAATTTACAGTCAAGGTGACGCCGCCAAGAGCGTCATGTACATCCAAAAGGGCAACGTAAAATTCTCCGTGGTTAGCACGTCGGGTAAGGTGGCGGTGGTCGCGATGCTTGGTCCGAGCGATTTTTTTGGCGAGGGCTGCATGGCGGGTCAGTCGGTCCGCATGGGCACGGCTACTGCCATTACGCCGACCACCCTTCTTGCCATTGACAAGAACGAATTGCAAAATATGCTCCGTACACAAGACAAACTATCAGACTGTTTTGTCGGGTATATGCTCGGTCGCAACAATCGAGTCGAGGAAGATTTGATCGATCAACTCTTCAATTCGTCCGAGAAGCGGCTGGCCCGAGCGCTACTCGTGCTCGGCCGTTATGGAAAAGTGCAGCACCAGCTAGACGACGAACTGCCAACTGTTTCCCAAGAGACTTTGTCGGAAATAATCGGCACTACGCGCTCTCGCGTGAATTTCTTCATGAACAAATTTAGAAAACTCGGCTTCATCGAATACCACAACCTTAAGATCAAGATCAACAAGTCATTGCTGACATATGTTTTGGACGGGTAAGACCGCTATGTCGAGGATGGGTGCAGTAATGTTGGCAAAGAGCCTAGATATACTTTGTCTATACGTTTTTCGATCGTCGTGGACTACGCTGACCGAGATCTCCACCACTGGTTGCATTTAGTTGTACCGATCCAAAACTGGAGAGTAACATCGGCACTAGCGCGGGGTGACCCTCCGATTCTGACATCGAGTTGCGCTTTTCCTAGCTCCAGAGGCGGTCCCAGGAGCGCTCGTTGTCCCACTGCGAGGTGGGTTCGAAATAGCCGGTGCCGGGCGCGAGGTGTTGGCGAACTACGTTTTCGTTTAGGGTTACGCCGAGGCCGGGCCGGTCTGGTACTTCGATCCAGCCACGATTGACGATTGGCGTTTTGGTTCCTTCTTGCACAATGGATGACCACCAGGGCACGTCGAGGGAGTGGTGTTCGAGGGCCAAGAAATTCTGCGTGGCTGCAGCGCAGTGCACGTTCGCCATGCAGCAGACCGGCGTCCCAGCAAAGTGCAGAGCCATCGGCACGCCGTATTCTTGGGCTAGGTCCCCGATTTTGTGAGTTTCCAGGATGCCTCCAGCGGTGGCGAGGTCCGGCTGAATCTTGCTTACCGCGTGCTTCTGACACAGAACCTCAAAGGGTTCCTTCAAATAAATATCTTCGCCAGTGAGAATGGGCGTTGGGCTCTGTTCAGAGATTTGCTTGAGCAGGTCAGTATAAGTCCAGGGAATCACATCTTCGATCCACGACAAGTTGTATTTCTCATATGCCTTGCCCAGTCGGATGATGGACTTCACGCCAAGATGCCCGAGGTGGTCCATGGAAAGGGGAATTTCCATTCCGACGGCGTCGCGCACGGCAGCGACATATTGCTCGAGCATGGCAATGCCTTTGTCGGTGACTTCCATTCCAAGCAGCGGATGGGGCAGCTGATTTGCTTCCCATTGATTTAGGTCTGTAGGATTGGTGACCGTGCCGGGAGTGCCCGCAACCATTTCGACTCCCAAATCCATCTTGAGCCAGGTGAGGCCCATGCCTTCCTTTCGCTCCTTCATTCGCTGCGCGTAGACCTTGGGATCATCGGATTCCGTGGTGTCTGCATAGAGCCGGATCTTGTCGCGGAATTTGCCGCCACCCAGCAGCGCGTAGACAGGTGCGTTGTAAACCTTTCCGGTGATGTCCCACAGCGCCATTTCGATGGCCGAGACGCCACCGCCTTGCCGGGCGTGTCCTCCAAACTGCTTGATCTTGCGGAAGATTTTGTCGAGTTTCAGCGGGTCTTCGCCAAGAATGCGGCTCTTCAGGAACAGCGCGTAGGTGGCGCTTGCTCCGTCCCGGACTTCGCCGAGGCCGTAGACACCCTGATCCGTATCGATGCGGATGAGAGGACAAGGGCTGGGGCCGGGTTTCACAAGTGTCGCGACGCGAAGATCTGTGATCTTCAGCTTGGACGGGCTCGAGTTGGTATTGACGGCTCTCGGAAAGGCTTCCGTCCGCTCCCTTGCCAACACCAAACCGCCCAGCGCCATTGCCGAGGTCTTCAGCGCTTCGCGACGATCGAACGTGTTCCCGCCTCTTTTTTCCATGGCGCGGTGTCCTTCTCAATCCGTAGAGTTTTTTGAATTTGTCTTATCGGCCTGGCTACCGATCCGCATCATCTCAGAGAATGTACGCGTAAAACAAGATATCCCGTTTGACAAATTGTCATTAGTTTGAGAGTTTCGGGCGCAACGAAAGATTGCCGCCAGCTGGCACCGGTGATAATACTCGTGATGTTTGTCGAGTCGCCGTCTTTCTACCTTCGGAGGTAAATTTTTATGAAGACCGTGCATGACTCTTGCACTCGAGTGGTGATTTCGGCGGTTCTTGGCCTGTCGGCAATGGTGCTGCTAACACCCAGTCGCCTTCACGGGCAATTGTTGACATTCTCCAAGCAGGAGTTAGTCGACTACACGGCACAGAGCAACTTCGAACGTCTCCCCGACGGCCGGCCCAAGGTCCCGGAGGATCTGATGGAAAGAGCGCGCGAACTCTCCTCGGAGGAAGTCTGGGCCGTTCTTGAACAGAAGGGGTTCCACAACCAGTACGCCGACGGATTTCAGATACTGCATCCCGAAAAACATATCGTCGGACGAGCATTCACTGTTCAGTTTATGCCGGAGCGCCCCGACCTTAATACGATTGCTTCGGCCAAAGCCAAGGAACGCGGTATCGCGGCGCTGACCAATCAGACGGCCATCGACATGCTCCAGCCAGGCGATGTGCTGATCGTGGACCTGTTTGGCAAGAAGGTGAACGGGACGATAGTGGGCGACAATCTTTTCTACTACGTGATGAAAGCGACTCATAGTGGTGGCCTGGTTGTCGATGGAAGCATTCGAGATCTCGACGGAATTTCGCAGATTGATATGCCCGCTTATTTCAGGGCTGTCGACCCAACGCCCATAGGGAATGTGATGTTGACAGGTATCAATGTTCCGGTGCGAATTGGCGGCGTGACCGTCATGCCGGGTGATCTGGTCGTGGGGGACCGCGAGGGCGTGTATTTCGTTCCGCCGCAGCTGGTGAAGGAAGTTCTCGACCGTGCGGATGAAATCCGGATTCATGATGAATGGACGAAGAAGAAATTTGACGAAATGAAATACAAGTCGCGCGAAATATATTCCACTCCGGCCGACCCGAAATTGCAGGAGGAATATAAGGAATATTTGAAGAAGCGTTTGGAGGAAATTCAGAAACAACGCAGTCCCAAGTAAAGGAGGAATGCACATGAAGGATTCCTTTGGAAAAGAGATCTCGCGTCGCCGGTTCATCGCCAGGGTCGGGCAGGGTTTGGTCGCAGCCAATGTGGCAGGAACATTCTTGAAGGAAGCTGCGGCAAGGGAAGTGACGGTTCCAGATTCTCCGGGCAAGAAATTGGGATGGGCAATCGTCGGGTTGGGTAATCTGTCCATCCATGAAATCCTGCCGGCTTTTGCGAAATGTGAAAAATCTGAGGTTACCGCTTTGGTGAGCGGTCACCCCGACAAAGCAAACAAACTGGCTCAGCAATATGGAGTGAATCCCAAAAACATTTACAACTACCAGAACTACGATTCGATTAAGGACGACCCCAAAGTAGACATCATTTACATTGTTCTGCCAAACGGAATGCACGCCGAATACACAATTCGCGGATTTCGGGCGGGCAAACACGTCCTGACGGAAAAGCCCATGGCCAATACTCCTGACGATTGCCAGAAGATGATCGATTCGGCGCGCCAAGCCGGCCGAAAGCTGATGGTCGCGTACCGCTGCCGCTACGAGCCCTACAACAAAGAGGCCATTCGGATGGCGCGCTCCGGCGAACTCGGACCGACTCAGGTGATCCTCGCAAACCACGGGTGGAGGATCACCGATCCGGATCAGTGGCGCTTGAAGAAAGACCTTGCGGGTGGTGGCTCCCTGATGGACATCGGCATTTACGCACTGCAAGCCGCCCGCTATTTGTCCGGAGAGGAGCCTACCGAGGTAAACGCGCTGATGTACAGCGCCCCAAATGACCCGCGCTTCACGGAAGTGGAAGAGAACATCAATTTCCAATTGCGCTTCCCGAGCGGAATTCTTGCGAACTGTACATCCAGTTATGGCTACGACTCGCAGAGTCACTACCGCGTGGTAGGCACAAAGGGCTGGCTGGAGATGGAGCCGGCCACCCTCTACCGGGGGTTGCGAATGAGAGTTCATCACGACGGCGTTACCGAGGAAAGGAGTCTGCCCGTCGTTGACCACTTTGCTCTGGAGATGGACCACATGTCTCAATGCGTCATGGAAAACAAGGAACCGCTTACGCCGGGCGAGGAAGGCCTTCGCGACCTGAATGTGATGATGGCCATCTACTTAGCCGCGAGGACTGGGAAGACTGTGAAGTTATAGCCCATCCCCCATGGCGATTCCAAATGGTGGCAACGGGGGCGCACATTCTGACTCCGAAATCATGCCGAAAATGAATCGGCACAAAGTTGTCGACGGTCGTTATTTCGACAGAGGCTATAGCGAGCGGCGGCAAAGCAGACTTCACACTATGCCTTTCCCCTCGATAATATGGATGTACCGGTTTGCGGCGACACTCGGGAACTTTTCGATGCGTTTGCTTGGCGCGGGCCAATGGATCTCGAGCTCATCGATTTGAGCGGCGGCGCCGATGCCGAGAACTTCCCGGACGTCATGCGAAGAGAGATAACTGCCGCCATTAT
>JGI12635J15846_10005445_pt1 | contig 10985 bp, 9 predicted proteins | sample BlaSpr_A8_OM2_M2_FD_15846 | JGI IMG/M metagenome (IMG submission 15846) | reverse complement strand
AAGCCAACCTCACCATCGAGGGTCTGAATCTAGCCACTACCGGATTCCTCGATCCCTCTGCCGGACTCGGCGGCCTGCTTGACCTCAATGCCAACCTCGCTTCGCAATCCGGCGAAGCCCACCTGAGCGGCACCGCCAAGCTCTCTAAAGCCCTGCTCGTTGCTGGAGGCTCGCCCTCTTCCACACCCGTGAATGTCGATTTCAATACCAAGTACGACCTGCGGAAAAACTCTGGCGTCCTGGAGCCTTCCACCTTGAAAATTGGAAACGCCACCGCACATCTCAGCGGCACGTATGAGGTTCCTACCGACTCCACCCTGCTACACATCAAAATCGATGCGCAGAATATGCCCGCCAAGGATCTGGAGGCATTTCTTCCGGCTCTTGGCATCCACATGCCCAGCGGCGCCTCGCTACAGGGCGGCACGCTGAACGCCAACCTCCAACTTACCGGCCCAACCGATAAGCTGGTTACCACCGGCAACGTCGGTCTCTTCAGCGCTAAGCTCGCGGGTTTTGACCTCGGCTCCAAACTCTCCGCGGTTTCCTCGATGTTGGGAGTGCAGACCGGCAAAGATCTCGATATTGAAAAAATGACCACCGACCTCCACATGGCGCCGACCGGTTTGCAAGCTCAGAATTTCAATGCCGTCGTTCCGTCGCTCGGTTCGCTGGTTGGGAGCGGCACAATCGACGCCAAAAACGAGCTCGACTTCAAAATGGCCGCTACTCTCAAGAGCGCTCTCGGGAGCGGTGCGGCGAAGACCGGTGCCCCCGCAGCGAGTACGCCTTCTGGCGGAGCCGCGGGCGGTATCGGCGGCTTGCTAGGCAAAGTGACCGGCGGAGCGGGTAGCGCGGTCGGCGGAGCAGTCGGCGGTGCGGTCGGTGGGGTCCTCAGCGGCTGCAAGGACTCCAGTGGGAACAGCGGACCTACGATCCCCTTTCAGATCAAAGGAACGACCAAGGATCCCAAGTTTATACCCGACGTCGGTGGCCTCGCGGCCGGCATGCTAAAGTCACAACTCCATTGCTTCGGCGGTGGCTCGCAAGCGAAAGCGTCACCTCAACAACAGCAGCAGACTCCGAATAATCCGATCGGCGCCCTCGGCGGCCTGCTCAAGAAGCAGAAACCCTGAGCGATTTCCTCGCTTACCCGGTTTTGACAAGTCTTGTGGCCGTGCCACAATGCTTGTATGCAAAATTCATTGCGCATCACCTTATTTCTTCTCACTGCTGCCGTCGCGCTCCCCAGCGGCGTTGCGCAGCAGCAGCCGCCCGCTCAAACGCAACCGGCAACGCCGCCAAAATCCCCGCAGACCACCGCTCCCAAACACCCGACAGCCAAAGCCCAAACGCCTCTCGTCCTAAAGACGCCGAAAGACAAAGCCAGCTACGCCATGGGCATGAACTTTGGAAGCGGGCTCCGCAAGCAATCCATTGACATCGACCCCGCGATCCTCGCCCGCGGCTTGAAAGACTCTTTTTCGAACGGGAAAACGCTTCTAACCGAAGACCAAGCCCATGGAATTCTTACCCAACTGCAAAACGATATTCGCAAGAAACAGCAGGATCTCGCCCAGCAACTCGGCGATGCCAATAAAAAAGAAGGCATGACGTTTCTTGAGGCCAACAAGACCAAAGAAGGCGTGGTGACCCTGCCCAGCGGGTTGCAATACAAGGTTCTCCAGGAAGGCACCGGACCCAAGCCCACAGCAACAGACAAGGTCGTCTGCAATTACCGTGGCATGCTCTTGGACAACACCGAGTTCGACAGTTCCTACAAGCGCGGACAACCGGCTACGTTTCCGGTCACCGGCGTGATCAAAGGCTGGACCGAGGCGCTGCAGCTCATGCCTGTAGGATCCAAGTGGCAGCTTTTCGTTCCCGCCGAACTCGCCTACGGCGATCGTGGCGCCGGCGGCCAAATCGGTCCCAACGCCACGCTGATTTTCGAGGTCGAGCTGCTCTCCATCCAAGGCAAAGACGCCAAGTAATGGCTTGGCATTCCTCTGACGCTACTCGTAGCGTAGCGCCACAATCGGGTCGACGCGCATCGCGCGCCGTACCGGAACGTAGCTCGCCAGCATCGCCACGCCCGCGAGCAGCGCCGCCACCGCAAGATACGTCAGCGGATCGCTCGCCTTGACGCCAAAAAGCATGCTGGTCAGCAGTTGCGTCATCGCCGCCGCGCACGCCAGGCCCACGGCAATCCCCACGGCCGCCAGCACCAGCGCCTGCCGTAGCACCAGCCGCAGCACGTCGCGCGGACTTGCCCCCAACGCCATGCGCAATCCAATTTCGTTCGACCGCTGCCCCACCACGTAGGACATCACTCCATAAACGCCAGCCATCGCCAGGCACATGGCCAGTCCGGCAAAAATCCCCAGCAGCAGGGTACGGAAGCGGGGCGCCGCGACATTCTCGCTCAGTGACGCCTCCATCGTCGTGAACTTCACCGGAACATCCGCGGAAAGTTCGTGCGCCTTGCCGCGCAGCGTTTCCGTTATCGCCTCCGGCTCCATGGCCGTGCGCACCACGACGTTCATGTCCGCCGCAGGCCTCGGGTGCTGTTGATAAGCCATGTAGATTTCCGCCCACGGTGTTTGCGCCGGGCCGAATTGCCTCACATCGCCGATCACACCCACGATTTTCATGGGGTTCATCGAATCCAGCCCGCAATAGATCATGTGCCCCATAGGATCCTGGCCGGGAAAAGCGTCCCGCGCGAGTTTTTCATTGATCACCGCGGAAAAAGGCGCGTCATATGTGTCACTGTCATTGAAATCGCGCCCCCGTAGCAAAGGAATCCCCAGAGTCGCGAACGCGCCGGGCGCCACCACAGAAAATACCGCTTGCGGCGCGCTCACATTCAATTCCGCAGGCAGATGATCGATCCAATAGCCACCGTCGGAAGTCGGGTGACCCGGTACGCCGCGTGTCGCGCCCGCGCTCACCACGCCGGGAATCGCACGCACTTGCGGAAGCAGCTCCTGGTAGAACCGCGTAGCCCGTCGGGCGCTTTCCAGATCGGAAGCTGGAACGCTCGCTTCCATCACCAGAATCCGCTCCGGACGAAACCCCAGAGGTACGTTCTGCAGCGCCACGAAACTTTTCAGCAGCAATCCTGCTCCCGTCAACAGCATCATCGACAACGCAATTTCCACTACCACCAGCGCCGCGCGCATCCGATCCGCGATGCTTCCGCCGCTCGTGCGTGTTGTGCTTTGCTTCAGCGATTGATTCAGATCGACGCGCAAAGTCTGCAGCGCCGGCGCCAGTCCGAACAACAAGCTGGCCAATACCGACACGCCCAACGCGAACGCCAGCACCCGCGCATCGATCCCCGCCTCCGAAAGACGCGGCACGTCCGCGGGTGCCAGCGCCACAAGCAGACGTGAGCCCCAAAGCGCCAGCAGTACTCCCACCAAGCCCGCCAGCAAAGCCATCACCACGCTCTCGGTGATCAGTTGCCGCACGATGCGTCCGCGACCCGCCCCCAGCGCCGCCCGGATGGCAATTTCCTTGGTACGCGCCACGGATTTGGCCAGCAACATGTTCGCCAGATTGGCGCAGGCAATCAGCAGCACCACGCCCACGGCCGCCAGCATGATCCATAGTGTCAGCCGGAAATCGCTGACCATCTCATCGCGCATGCGCGTCACCGCCACATTTTTCCCGGCGTTGCTATCGGGATATTTCTCCGTCAACCTCGTGCCAATCGCCGTCATCTGCGCTTGCGCTTGTTCCAGACTCACCTCCGGCTTCAGCCGCGCCACCACCAGATAGTTGTGGCCCGAGCGCGATTCCGTGTCGCCCATAATCGTATTCGCCGGGAACCACAAGTCGGTCTTCTCCGGAAAATGAAAACCCGCCTCCATCACGCCCACGATATCCAGCGTCTTGCTCAGCAAACGCACCGAATGGCCCAGCGCACCGGCTGCGCCGCCAAAATGATTCACCGCATACGTGCTACTGAGGATCACTGCGCCTCCGGCGCCGGCCTTTGACTCTTCCGCGCTGAACTCGCGACCGACAGCCACCTGCACCCGGAACACCTGAAACAGATTCGGCGAGACCATCGCGATATGCGTATACTCCGCGGCGGAGCCGGCGGTCACCGCGCCATCATAATTTTCGTAGTAAGCCATGCCTTCAAACGCCGAGCTCTGATCGCGCCAGTCGCGATAGTCCGGCGCGGAAACTTGACCGTGGTGTCCGCTTTTCTTCCACAGCGACGAGAGCGTCACGATGCGGTCGGGATCGTTGAACGCCAGCGGCTTCAGTAGCACCGCATTCACCACGCTGAACATCGCCGTGTTCGCCCCGATTCCCAGCGACATCACCAGCACCGCCACCGCCGTGAATCCCGGATTTTTCCGCAGCATGCGCAACGCAAACCGCAAATCCTGCAGCACCGTCTCAATCACCGGAACGCCCCGCCGCTCGCGATAACTCTCCTCCGTCTGTGCCACTCCCCCAAGTTTCATCAACGCCTCCCGCCGCGCTTCCTGCAAATTCATCCCGCGCCGCAAATTATCCTCGATGTGCATCTGCAAATGCGCATCAATCTCCGACGCGAATTCCGCATCGCCCTGGCCGCGTCGAAACAATCCGCCCAGTCTGAGTAACCAACCGCGAAGTCGCCTCATGGCTCCTTCCTCTCCTATGGGATAGCCATAGCGAAGATGCCACAGCCCCTATGGGAAGGCAATACAAGAGACGCAATGCCCTCGATTTTGTTCCCTTCTTTTTCTCTTGCCCGCCTCATCCCTCTACCCGCAACACCGCCTAAGTCTGCTTGCGTCGCCTTCGGGATTCGCCTTAGAGTGAATCCTTCTAAATGAGCGTCTACTCCAGCCGGCCTGTGACCCTTACGAACTTGCAGACGTATCCGCTTTCTTCGCGGAAGAGCAAAGTTAGCGTGCGGGATTTCGCGAAGCCTCCGGCCGCCAACCCCTCGCTCTCGACTTTCCTCGATTCGCTTCCCAACTTCCTGGCTGCGGCTGATCTGCGAGCATTGCTGGCGGCTATCCATCGGGCGCGCAGGGGGCGCAGAACCATTCTTTGGGGTATCGGCGGGCACGTTATTAAGGTTGGGCTTGGTCCTTTGCTGATCGATCTGATGCGGCGTGGGTTTATTTCCGGGATTGCCATGAACGGGGCGGCGCTGGTGCACGATTTTGAGATTGCATTGGTTGGCAATACTTCGGAAGACGTCGAAAGCGGGCTGGGCGCTGGGGCGTTCGGCATGGCGGCGGAAACCGGTGAGTATCTGAATCAAATTGCGAAAATCGCGATGCGTGCGCGCTTGGGTTATGGCGAGGCGGCTGGACAGTTTCTGGACAACGCGGTGATCGATGTGCCTTACGCAGGTTCCAGTGTTTTGGCCGCGGCGTACAAACTGCGCATTCCCGTTACGGTGCACCTGGCGATTGGGACGGACATTCCGCACATGCATCGCACCGCGGATGGCGCGGCATTGGGCTCGGCTTCGCATCTCGACTTTCGTCTGTTTTGTTCGCTGGTGCAACAAATGCATCCGGGCGGCATCTATTTGAATTGGGGATCGGCGGTGTTGCTGCCGGAGGTTTTTTTGAAGGCGGTGTCGGTGGCGCGCAATCTGGGTGTTGCGCTGCGGCCGATTACTACCGGGAACTTCGACTTTATCCAGCACTACCGTGCGATGCAGAATGTAGTGAAGCGTCCCACCGCCTCGGGCCGTGGCCGCCAGGGAGAAGAGTCGCGCGGCTACGCGATCACCGGTCACCATGAATTGCTGTTGCCGCTGGTAGCGGCCGCGTTAGCGGGCGGCTGGCCGAGAAACGCCGCCCGCTCAAGGGCGCGCGGAAAGAAAAAATGAGTTTGTTCGACGACAATTCGCCCGGTCCGACGGGTCATGGGGCCATTCCGCCGAGTTCGGCGGAGCCGCTCCCCGTGGAGCCGGTTCTTGCGGAACAACCTGCGGCCACGCTTGCGGGCGACCCGATCACATATGCCGGGAGTGTTCCCGCGACTTTTCCCCCGCCGCGGCCGCCCTTGCCCGAGGATCTTCGGATTTCGTGGTCCTGGCCGCATTTCTTGCTATTTCTTGCCTTCGTGGCGATCACGCTGTTGACTGTCAACATTGTTGTCATCGGCTACCTGGCCGAGCAGCACGTCACCCCGAAAGAGATGCAGCGAGTGGCCGAATCCGACCCACGAATCGCAATTGGGTCGAGTGTCCTCATCTTCGGTTTGATTATGCTTTTTCTGTATGTGACTCTTTCGGTCCTGCGCAACACCTCATTCTGGCGCTCTCTCGGCTGGAGAGAACTGGGCTCCAGCCCCGGCGGAAAGGGGCGCCCTTGGATGTATCTCCTGGCCGGGGGCGGGCTTTCCATTTTTGTAGCCGCCGCTGGTTCGCGCGTGAAAACGGCCGACAATACGCCGATTCAAGAGCTGCTCACAAGTCGCAACGGTGCTTTGCTGGTGATGGGAATGGCGGTGCTGGTAGCGCCTTTGGTTGAAGAAACGGTCTTTCGAGGTTACCTGTATCCCACGCTGGCCCGCATTGTGTCTTCGGTGTCCCGATTCCTCGGTCTGAAATACTCGGTTGCTGATCGCGTTGGGGTCGTCAGCAGCATTCTCTTGACCGGACTACTTTTCGGTCTTTTGCATGGCGCACAGCTCGGTTGGACGTTTGGGTTTGTTTCACTCCTCGTCTTGGTGGGTATCATCTTCACCTTCGCGCGTGCCTGGAGCGGCACCGTCCTTGCCAGTTTCTTACTCCATCTCGGGTATAACTCCACCATCGCCATCACTACCATTATTGCCACGCACGGCTTTACGCAGATTCCCACGCACTAACCGCCATTCGTTTTCGCTCGGCGGCTTCGCTACAATAGAAGTTAGCGTGGCGAACCGAATGTACGTAGCGCAACCCATTACCTGGACGGACCGGGGCGTGGTCATGCTCGACCAGCGGCGCCTTCCCGGCGAAGAGATTAGCCACACCTATACGGATTACCGAGAGGTGGCGCGCGCCATTCGCGATATGGAGATTCGCGGGGCGCCGGCGATTGGCGTCGCCGCGGCTATGGGCGTGGCTCTCGGCGCTCTAAAATCTCCGGCGAAATCGCTGAACGAGCTACGTGCGGAGTTCGCGCTGATTTGTGAGACATTAGCAAAGACGCGTCCGACCGCGGTCGATCTCTTCTGGGCGCTGGAACGGATGCAGGTGCGCTTCGAGGAGTTCGCCGGGCGCGGCGCCGATCTCGTGACGATTAAGCAAGCACTGGTCGCCGAAGCGCGGCAAATTCACCTCGAAAAGAAATCCACGGACGAAGCGATCGGACGCTTCGGCGCAGAATTCATGCCGCGCGACGGCCAGGTGATGACCCAATGCAACGCGGGCGCGCTAGCCACCGCAGGAATCGGCACCGCCCTGGGGGTAATTCGCATTGCGGTGGAGCAAGGGAAAACGCTACATGTGCTGGTGCCGGAAACGCGCCCGTACCTGCAAGGTGCGCGGCTTACCGCGTGGGAGCTGCATCGCGGCGGAATCCCGCTGACGCTGATCACCGACAATATGGTTGGCCATTTCCTGAAAACCGGGAAAGTGGGAGCCATCGTCACCGGAGCCGACCGCATCGCCGCGAACGGGGACACCGCAAACAAGATTGGCACGTACCAGATGGCGGTGCTGGCCAAGGAAAATAATGTGCCGTTCTATATTGCGGCGCCGGTCTCGACCTTCGATCTTTCTATTTCCGACGGCGAGCAGATTCCCATCGAAGAGCGCAGCGCTGCCGAGGTTACGCACATACAAGGGGTGCGCATTGCACCGGACGTCCATGCCGCGCATCCCGCGTTCGATGTCACTCCGGCCCGTTACATTGCCGCGATCTTCACCGAGCGCGGAGTCGCTCGCGCTCCCTATGTGCAGTCGCTTTCCGCGCTCGCGGCGGCGGCTCAGCCAGCTTTAGTCCGTTGAATGAATTGAGCACCGCCTAAGTTTTCCTACGTGGGCAGCAAAAAGCCCGCCTTCCACCATTGGGAGGCGGGCTTTTCTCACGAAGCGGTTGAAACTAGCTCGATTGTCCGGCGGCCTTGGCCATTTGCTTGGTCCACTCTTCGGAGCGGCGCTGCATCTCCGCGGGAGCAACGTCCTCGACGTGGGTGGCTACGCCCCACTGATGGCCGAACGGATCGGTGAATTTGCCGTAGCGGTCTCCCCAAAACATGTTGCTGGGCGGCATATCCGCGCGAGCGCCGGCCTTTACGGCGCGATTGAACGCGCTGTCCACGTCGTCGGTGTAAACAAATAGCGAGGTGGAGTGAAGCGTGGACGGATTGGGCGCCGCGGACATTCCGGGGAATTCGTCTCCGATCATGAAGCGCGAGTCGCCGATCTGCAGCTCGGCGTGCATCACTTTGCCGTTGGGACCGGCCATGCGCATAAGTTCCTTAGCGCCAAGAGCTTCTTTGTAGAAGTCGATGGCGCGACTGGCATCACGGCAGGTGAGTTGCGGCGTTATGGAGTGGTAGCCTTCGGGAATGGAACGAACCTTTGCTGACATTGAAATCCTCCTGTGGGTTGATGTGCGCGCGGGGATGGTTGGGGGAGCACGAGCGCGTAAAGGCTAGTTACGCCCCTGCGGGAGCTAAAGTCAAGGGTTTTGCCGCAAGCGCCGTGGGGAGACCCCGCGCTGCGCATAACTCCCACGCGCACATTAGGTTACGGCGTAGGGTCGGGTAATGTCAGATTCACCCGTTGCAGGGTGTTTGTCCCGATGGGAGTGAACCTGCGAAGGTGAAACAATGCTCCAGCTAGGAGTGCCGGAAACGAAACTCCTGGCGAGGAGAGTACACGAATGAGAAGCAAATTAGCACTGAGCCTTTTGGCGTTGTCGAGTTTGGCGTTACTGCCCGCAGCGAGTTTCGCGAACAATGCCAAGCAGGATCGCGACGACGACCGCGGCAAAGTCCGTGAAATGACGGGCTGCCTGCAGCGGGAAGGCGATGACTATGAACTGATGGCCGATAACGGCTCGACCTGGGAACTCAAGGGCGACCGCGACCGCTTGGCCGATCATGTGGGCCATACTGTGCGCATCACCGGCACGGTGGACCACGACAAGATGCACGATGCCAAGGAACGCGCCAAAGAGAAGACGCAGGACAATCCGAACGAGCACGGCCACCTGACGGTGACGCACGTAAAGATGGTCAGCCGCAGTTGCAGCAAGTAAAGACGCGAACATTCTTCGCGAATTCGTGGAAGTAAAGGGCGAGCAGAGAAGCTCGCCCTTTTTGTTTGGGCGCTAGGTTCGACGTACCGAGCGGCGCGCGCCAATTCACTGCGTTGACGTGAGGAAACGACGGGGCGAAGATAGGCGGGAAATTTCGAGGTGGGGAGCTTCCTGTGCGCTACGAATTCCTGGTGGAAACGTATGAGACCGAACGGGTGAAGGTGGCCAGCATTTGGAGCGAATTTCTCGACGAGGATTTGTCGGTGCGTCCCCGACCCGACGACCGGCGCGGGCGCAGCGTGCGGGAACAGATGGTGCACCAGTGCGTCAGCGAAGATCTGTGGTTTCGCACCATGCTGGGAATCGACCTGAGTGCGCCGCCGCTGCCGGCAGAGGAGACGCGGCTGGAATTCATCCGGCGCTATGCGGAAGACAGCGGAAAGCGGCTGGAGGCGCTGCGCCAGAAGCTAGAGAGTTGGTTCGAAGAAGAAACAAAGTTTTTCGACGTCGCGCGCTCGCGGGCCTGGGTGCTGGCGCGGCGGCTGACGCATACCTCCCATCATCGCGGGCAGCAAATGGCCATGCTGCGCATGCTGGGGCGCGATTTGCATAGCAACTATGGACCCACCGCGGACACCGGCGGATTGATGCAGAATCATGCGCCTACCATTTATGCCTATGAAGGATTGGATGCGCTCCTGAAGGACGAGGCGCTGGGCGGAGCGAAGCGTGCGCTGCCGGGAGCGCCTGTCGGACCCGTCACCGAACGCCCGGGCCCCGGTTAGCGTTCAGGGCCGGTTTACACCGCAAAAAAGGAAAGACCGCCGCACTCCATAAAATGGGTGGTGGGTCAGTTTGAATTTTCTTGATCGTGACAATAGAGGTCAAAATTCAAACTGACCCAGTACATAAAATGCGACCGCTCCACATTTAGTTGTGATAGAGATCGGGAAATTGCTTTTTCAGATGCTCTAATTTGGGGAGATCGTTGTAAACGATATAGGGCTGCTCGGTGTGCGTCTGCAAGTAATCCTGGTGATAATCCTCGGCGCGGAAAAACGCCTTGTAGGCCACAACCTCGGTGACAATTTTCCTGGGATAGACTTTGGCGCCGTCGAGCTGCTCAATGTAGGCGGCGGCTATGCGCTTTTGTTCTTCGCTCGAGTAGAAGATGGCGGAGCGGTATTGGGTGCCGTCGTCCGGCCCCTGGCGGTTGAGCTGCGTGGGGTCATGGGCAACGGAGAAAAAGATCATCAGGATTTGGCCGTAGGAGATTTGCGAAGGATCAAACGTAATGCTCACGGATTCCGCGTGCCCGGTCAGTCCGCTGCTGACCAGCTCATAGCTCGGCGAATTGACGCGTCCGCCGGAGTACCCCGCCGTCACCGAGCGGATCCCCTTGAGATGCTCGAAGACGGCCTGCACGCCCCAGAAGCAGCCGCCCGCGAGAACAGCAGTTTCTCTGGATTTTGCAGCCGCGAGTGGCGCGTCTACGTTCGGTTTGGGGAACGGGTAGCGTGGCTCGGCGGCGGGCCTGGCTCCAATGGAGCGCACCACAGTCCAGGCAAAGAATCCCACAATCAGTGCAATCGCCAAGCCACGGCCGATAAAAGGACTGCGCACGTTAACATCTCCTTACAACAGCTCCTTAAAGTATACGGCCGTGTGCCCGCAACGGATGTGCGCACTATTCCGGTTTAATCACCCCACCCCCTACCTCCGCCGCGTCCCCGCCCGCCTAATAGGCATAGGCTT
>JGI12635J15846_10005442_pt1 | contig 10986 bp, 15 predicted proteins | sample BlaSpr_A8_OM2_M2_FD_15846 | JGI IMG/M metagenome (IMG submission 15846) | reverse complement strand
CGCCCCAAGATGTCCGCTCGCATCATAATCGTATTTACGAACATGGCTCGAATCGTCAGACGCTTCCACAATTCGATTCGCAGTATCGTACTGAAGGTTGATGACGTGTCCAGATGGCGAGACGAGTTGCTTTAAGTTGCGCACGGCGTCCCGGTTCAAGCGAATATGATTACCCGCACTATCGCTCATGTCCGTCGCCGCGCCCTGCGCATAGCTTTTTGCGTTATACGCTTCCGGAAACAGAAACCGCCGTCCATCGGTTAAGTCGAGAGTCCACCCATTTCCATTCCAAGTGTCACGAGCGCCAAAAAATTCGGAGCCCGTCTCGCTGTGCTGGAAAATCGCATCGGCATAGCTCGTGCCCTTCGATATCCTCTGAAAATGAATCTGCCGCTCATCCTCGAGATTCAGATCTTGATACGTGTAAGGAAATCTTGTTCCCGTGGGACAGATGTCATAAGGGTGATTCGCTCCCATGCCAAAAGCCCGAACATAAAAACTCCACGGGCGATAAGTACGCGTCAACGCCAGCGGTATAACATCGGAAACAAAAAGATCGGTCTGCCGCAGCACAAACATTCCAGAGTGGAGATCGACCTGAAACTCGTTTACTGCGCTTTCGTGCCGCACGGTCGGCTTGATATTTGAAATCGCAACCTGAAACCGGTAGTGCTTTGGATAAGAATTGACGACCCGTATAACGAGAACGGGATAAGCCCCGTCCCATGTGGGCATCGCATCCGAGATTGGAAGCAGCTCAGGCGCGGGCGGAGGCTCTGCTTTCGGAGCCGGCAAGGGCATCTTATATGCCAGCCATACGACCAGGACACACACCGCAATGATCGCTAGCTGTCTCGGTTTCGAGTTAGCGCCTGTCATGCTCTTCGGTTCTAAACGGCTCGATGGAGGTGGGGCGTCCTCGCCCGGCCATCACACTGCTGGAATTGTGCCGTGGTTTCGTACGAGGGCCGATCCAATATATGGGATTGCCCTTTTTGATTGACTTTAAAACAGTGCCGTCGTCCGGCGCTTCCAAACCTTGCCCTTTTCCTTCGACACTTTCTCAATGTCGTTAACGTAAGCTCCTGTCTGCGTCAACATGTGATGCAAATCGTTGCCTAAGCTATAAAAGCTAAAACCTTTTTCCAGAAACTCGCCAACCCGCGCCGACCCGAAGAGAAATATTCCTAGGATGATGTTGTTTTTGCGGGCGTGCTCGATCAACTTATCCGTAGCGGCTCCCAGCTCGATCGAGGTGTACATATGCGGAAACTCGTACTTGTTGTAAAGTCCCATCGACATGCACAGATCGTTTTGCCCGAGAAAAAGAATGTCAATACCCGGCACCGCCGCGATCTCGGCGATGTTTTCAATACACGATGCGGTTTCAACCTGAAGCGCAACGATGCCTTCGCTGTTCCACTTTCCGGCGTAACCGAGCAGCCCGGCCCGGTTCATGCTGCGCTGCGGAAAATAAACGGAGCGCGTGCCAACCGTCGGATATTTCGTGCAACTGATCGCCTGGCGCGCCTCTTCGGCCGTATTGATGTATGGGACCAGCACACCGTCAGCGCCCAGATCGAGCGCTTGTTGAATGCCCGGACGGTCGTCATATCCGCCCACTCGCACCAGGGATTTTGCGCCGCCGTTCTCCACCGCGCTTAGCATGGCGGAAAGATTTTCATGATTCATAGGACCATGCTGCGTATCGATAAGCAGCCAGTCATAACCGCTGTGTGCCAACTGTCCGGCCACAGTCGGGCTGTGCGAATTGACAAACAGGCCCATCTTCGGGGTACCTGCATGCAATTGCTTTTTGAACTCGCTGCCACTAAGGGCGGCATCTGCCATAAATAATTCTCCTCGAATACTTTAAAATTTTTAACTCGTGAAATGGGTCACAGTGTAACCAACGTATGCCGCGAGGGCCAGCGCAAACCTTACTTTTTTCTAGTAGATGACTCCAGGGCAGGGAACATTAACAAACGAACTCCGCTCCGGGATCGGTGTCGCAGCATCGTAGAGGTGCGCCTTTGTAGGAACGGCACGCTTCGAGACCGCAGGCTCCTCGCCTTGCAAATCAGGTATTTTTGTCCTCATTGCCGCCAAAACCCTCATTTTTAGCTGGATTCTGTAGGGGTACCTTACTGGAAACCGCATAAAATCTATATAAAATGCTTCTTTTCCACAGCCGAGTGCGCTAGTATGCGCTCATAACGCAAGTTTGTAACTTCTTGAGGAGGAATTCATGGCTTCTGGTATGACCAAGACTCAACTCACCCGCCACTTGGCGGAGCAACTCGAACTCAACAACAAGACTGCCGCAGCTTTCCTGGAAAATCTGGCAGAAACCGCTATCAAAGAGACGAAGAAAAACGGTGTGTTTGTCGTTCCTGGCCTCGGCCGCCTGGTGAAGGCCCATCGCAAGGCCCGCATGGGACGCAATCCGCAGACTGGCGAACCCATTCAGATTAAGGCAAAGACCGTCGTAAAATTCCGCGTAGCCAAAGCCGCAAAAGACGCCATCGCGCCTAAAAAAGCATAGTGTGAGTGTGGCGCGGGCGCCCTCGCCCGCGAGAAGTTGAAAGCAAGAATAAGGTCGGCGTAATAGCCGGCCTTTTCCCTTCTTCACTCTCTCGATGACTCCATGTTTTACGTCGTCAAATCGAGAGCTGGATCAACTCCGCCTGCACCTTCCCTCCTTGAATCGTCAGTTTTCCCACGCTCACCGGCAAATTAAATCTTCGCGGCCCCGCGCTTCCAGGATTGAAATAGAGCACGCCATTCTTCTCTTCCTTCTTCGGCTTGTGACTATGGCCATAGATGACCACGCCGAATCCCGCTGCTTCCGGCTTCAGGTCAAGCTTGCCGAGATCGTGCAACATATAAATAGTCACTTCGCCTACTTCGACGATTTCAGTTTCGGGAAGCGAGTCCGCCCACGGAGCAGTATCAACATTGCCGCGAACCGCGGTTACCGGCGAAATCTGAGCGAGTGTGTCGAGAATGTCAGCAGCGCCCACATCACCGGCGTGAAGGATGCGGTCCGAGCCCTGCAGGGCTTCGATGGCCTTGGGACGCAACAGCCCGTGGGTGTCGGAAATTATTCCCAAAATCATCGGACAATCTCGCGCAGGGACGGACGCATTCGTCCGTCCCCGGCAGCGCCGTGAAATCATGTTCGACCAAAACGGTACGAGGAAAACATAACTACGCACAAAATTCTTAATTCATCACAAATTTCTTGTTGGTAGCTCACAGACTGCACCTCCCAGACTGACGCTATACTGCCGAAGATGTCCGAAACACCAAATCTGTCGGAAGTGTTGCGGCGCTACTGGGGCTATCACGAGTTTCGCCCCAAGCAAGAGAATGTTATCCGCAGTGTTTTGGCCGCTCACGACACTTGCGTTGTGATGCCGACTGGAGGCGGGAAGTCGCTGTGTTACCAGCTTCCAGCGGTGATTTCGGGGAAGACCGCAGTCGTAGTTTCTCCGCTGATTGCGCTGATGCAGGATCAGGCCGCACAACTCGCGCAAATGGGAATCCCGGCGGCCGTCATCAACAGTCATCAGAGTCCGACAGAGCGCCGTGAGGTGATGGAAAATGGCGTTCACGGCAAGTATCGCCTGCTCTATCTTTCGCCGGAGCGGCTGGCGGCGGGAAATACATTCGACTGGTTAAGCAAAATCCCAGTAGGCTTTTTCGCCGTAGACGAAGCACACTGCATTTCAGAATGGGGCCATGAGTTTCGCACAGACTATCGTCTGCTCAGCCGCTTGCGCACCAGCTTTCCCCAACTGCCCATAGCCGCCTTCACGGCCAGCGCGACGCGGCAGGTGCGGCACGACATTCTGAAGCAGTTGCAGATGCGGGAGCCGCACTGTTATATCGCCAGCTTCCATCGCGAGAACCTAAGATACGTAGTGCATGAGTGCGAGTCGCGAACGCAACTGGAGTTGCTCGCCCGCGCTTTACGAAGCTATGCCGGAGAAAGCGTGATCGTATATTCGCCCACGATTCGCCGCGTGGAGGAAACGGTCGAATATCTCGAGGAGAACGGAATTGCCGCCATCCCGTATCACGCAAAGATGGAATCGTCGATGCGCCGCCAGAATCAGGAACGGTGGATGTCGGACGAAGTGCGGGTCCTCGTCGGGACAATCGCATTCGGCCTCGGCATCAATAAGCCCGCAGTGCGGGCAGTGATTCATCTTTCGTTGCCGCAGTCGATCGAACAGTATTACCAGGAGGCTGGCCGCGCTGGCCGAGATGGTCGTCCGGCCGACTGCGTGCTCCTTTGGCAGAAGCGAGATCACATTCTGCTGGATTATTTCATCGGCAAGATTTCAGATGACGCCGAGCGCGAGCGCGCCTCCGCACGCAAGCGAGTGATTAGCCGTTTTGCCGATTCTTCCGCTTGCCGCCATCGCCAGATTTGCCTGCACTTCGGCGAAACTCCGCCATGGGAGCGGTGCAGCGCTTGCGATAACTGCGGTACAAAACCTGATTGGCTGAAAGAAGAAATCGTCTCCGCCCTTCCCCTGCAAGCGACCCGAAGGCGCTCGGTAACTGGATCGCAGCCTCCCTATTACACGCCTCGGCTGGGCTCCGATAAGCCGCGCGCACGAGAATTATCGCCTCCTGAAGCCGAGCCAGCGCTCGCCGAGTATCTGCGCGAATGGCGTCGCAGCATGGCGCGAGAAAATAAAGTTCCCGCCTACATCATTCTCCACGACAGTACGCTCGAGGAGTTGTGCCGCCAGCGTCCCGCCAATCTCGCACAGCTTAAGCAGGTGCCTGGGATCGGCGAAAAGAAAGCCGATGTCTACGGCGCAGAAATTCTGCAAGTTCTGCGGAACTATGACGGCGGAGCGCGCGCCACAGCAATCGTCTCGAAAGAACCCGCTCCCGCCGAACAGACGCTCCAACTTTTGAACGAGGGAAAGTCTTTCGAAGAGATTGCGCGAATCCGGGCCAGACAAATTTCCACCGTAGTCTGCACCGTGGCCAGCCTGATCGAAACCAGGCAAGTGAAACTCGATGCGAAGTGGATCTCTCCCGACGCGCAGCCGCTGATTGAAGCCGCCTGCGAAAAACGGGGCGTTGAAAGATTGAAAGATATCAAAGACGCTCTCCCACCCTACGTCAGCTTCGATGACATACGCCTGGTAGTGGCACATCTGCGCGCGGAAAATCGAGTGCAAACCAAGACCGCATAGCACGCCTCCTCACACAAACTCCTGCTCACACAAACTTCTAGACGCCCTTGGCGGCGGGATCCCAAATGAGCTTGTGAATTTGCAGGCTCAACCGCGCGGGAACGTTATCTTCGAGGATCCATTCGGCGAGTTGTTGCGGATCAAGTTGGCAATGCGAAGTGTCGCGCGTCCCCGACGCGGTTTTTTCAAACGCCGGAGAAAATAAAATCGCATGAACGCGCCCCGCCAGCTCGTGCTCATCCACGAAGTCCCGGGCAAATTCATAGTCGGTGCGGTCGGCTAGAACAAACTTGACTTCATCGTGCCGCTGCAGCGCCTTCAAATTTTCAATTGCAAAAGTGTCCGCCGCTCCAGAATGCGGACACTTTACGTCGACAATTTTGATTACTTGCTTCGGCACGCGCGACAATACCCGTTCGCCGCTGGTCTCCAGCAGCACCTGATAATCCGCATCCAGAAGCTGCTCCATCAGCGGAATCACTTCCCGCTCCTGCAGCATCGGCTCGCCACCAGTGATTTCGACCAATCCGCCAGACGGACTGAGACGTGCGACTTCGCCGAGCACTTCCTGCAACGGCATCTTCTTGCCGCCATAAAAACTGAACTCGCTATCACACCAGGAACACCGCAGATTGCAAGCCGTCAGGCGCACGAACACGCAGGCCAAGCCCGCATACGTCGATTCCCCTTGAAGCGACTTATAAATTTCCGAAATCTGCATGGAAGTAAAAACCGGGAGATCCGGTTCTCAAATCACCCGATGACCCGATGGCCAGATCATTCCGATCGTGTCACTCGCTATACCGAGCCGTGGTCACATCGGTCTCAAACACGGTGACGTCTTTCACTCTCACCCGGCCATTGGTCACTTTGCTCAAGCCCGTATTCGTCTCATCGTAGAAATACTTGGCGAGATTTTCGGCGGAGGGATTGATCACCGTGAACGGCGCGATGTCATTAATCATCTGGTGGTCGAGACGCTCGATCGAGTTCTTCATGACGTCTTTTAAATCTTTGAAATCGAGCAGCAGCCCGGCCTTGTCGAGTTCGGCTCCCGCCAGGGTCACACGAATCTTATAGTTATGGCCATGCGGGTTCTCGCACTTGCCTTTGTAGTTGCGCAGGTAATGGCCTGCAGCGAATGTGTCTTCAACGGTAACTTCGTACATGAAATCCAGCTAGCCTCGGCTGGGTTTATTGTACATTTTGAAGCCTTGGGAGACACATCATTCAAATGCCGGCTGCCCCGCCTGTTCGCACGCCTGAATTGTCCCAGGCGGCAAGGGCTCCGATGCGGATGAGGAGGTAGTGGAACTGGCGTGAGCGGTCGAAGCATCCGATGGCATATTTGTTGACGATGGTGCGCCGGGTTCCGGGTCGCTGTTCGGGTTTTGATTTTTCTTTTGGCTCTTGTGCTTACGCTGGCCTTTCTCTCCGTTATTCATGTGCGCCATATTGGTGGAGGCGACTTGCATGGCGTAGAGAAGGATTGCGGCTTCTTTCGGCTCGATGCGGCGATGGAGCATCATTTCGCAAACGCAGGAGATAGCCGACTGGATCGATACGGCATCTTCGAAGACGGGCAGGTAGGTGTGACCGGTAGGGCTGTTGTCGATGTTGACCTTCGGCATGCCCATTACCTTATGGTAGTGGCAAAACCTTTCACCGCTGAGTGCGGGAGACTGGCAGGGTCGCCATCATTCTTTCGCTGGGCGCAGATGTTGTCGGAAAATTTGTCGAGAGAATAAGACATGATGATTGCTCCTAAGGCGATGATTCGCAGATAGATGATTGCTTCTGGCGGGCTAAGAATTCGGAAAATGGGGGGTACCCCCCTCCCCCAAAAAGGGTTAAGTTGCTCATAATAAGGCGTTTAGAGGTAAAGTATTCAAAATACGTGACTTAGCGGTAGATTCTGCGGTTTTGCGCGCTCTTCGGGGGAGTGCTCGCCGCTGCTATTCGTACCGTTTCATTGGTTGTCAAAGAGCCGTAGCGAATGTTTGATACGGCGGATGCGTTCGCCTCTGGAGACGGGCGCACTACTCGATGGTGCATTGTCGCAGAATCATCGCACCGATTGTGGTGCAGGTCTGTGATGGCGGTACGGGAAAAATGTGATGAATAAGGCGGGGGTACCCTGTCCATCTCTGAACTGCCCCACTCAAGCCAAAACCGGGCTTGAATGGGCCACCCGTCAGGGTGCTTTGAAACGTCTCCTATGTGGAGTATACTGTGGAACGGATTCCACATATGCAAATCGTTCAAATCGTGCTGGATAAAAAGCTGTTACACGCCGCCGACCAAGCTGCGAAGCGAACTAAGCGAAACCGCTCCGCTTTGGTGCGCGACGCCCTGCGGGAACATCTCCGCCGGTTGGAACTGCGAGCCAGTGAAGAGCGCGACCGCCAGGGCTACTCGCAGCATTCGCAAAACGACGCGCAAGCCGATGCGGAAGCGCGGGGTTGGGAATCGGAGGCCACGTGGCCGGAAGAATAGCCCGAGGCATAACCCGAGGCATAGCCCGAGGTGAAGTTCGGCTCTACCAGTTTGCCGCTCCCGACAAGAAACGCCCGGCCCTCGTGCTCACCCGCAACAGCGCCATCGCGTATTTATCCACAGTCACGGTTGCGCCTGTCACTTCCACGATTCGCGGCGTGCCATCGGAAGTCGTTCTGAACGAGGAGGACGGCATGAACTCCCCGTGCGCGGTCAACCTGCACAATGCAGTTACGGTGTCGCAACAGCGCCTGGGGAAACGTGTGGCCCAGCTTAGTTCCGCACGAATGAATGAGGTGTGCGCCGCTCTGCGGTTTTCTTTGGGGTGCGATTCAAACTAGTTACGGGGAACATTCCGTGTGCCCCCGAATTTCCCTAACGCCTGAGTTCCCAGTTCACGATCTTCACTGCCTCAGCCGCGTGCTTGCAGCAAGGTTCCTGCCTCCGGGCGAAGTTGAAGATCGCGCTCATGCACTGACAGGCCGTGCGAATGCTACCATCGCTCACCTGATGTACGGCGACGAAGTACTCGGCCTTGCCTTCGGAAGACTCCGCGAAGAAGTGGAACAAGCGATCACCTTCCGGGAGTCCTTGTTTCGCGTCGGGATTCGGTTCTACTTGGCGAATATTCATCGCGACAGAATTGTAACTGGATTTTGGCTGACCCAACATCTACACTGCTGGCGTGCCCGACGTCCCAGCAGAGCTCCTTGAGCTTCTCAGGAAGCTCTCCACTCGCAGGCTCGCCTATGTGTCCAGCGTCGTAACGGGGCTGCTCGGTGCCATGACCGAGAAGCGCAACGAGAAGTCCGATCTGGTCACGGATGTTTTCTTAGAGGAGTTCGGCGTTCACTTACTCGCTCACCACGGGACTGCTACACGCCCACTCACCAAGGAGCAATTCGAGCGAGCGATGGAGCGCGTGATGAAGCTCGCGGGCCGTAACGCTCAGCGTTCACCTATGGGAAATCCGGGTCATGACATCACGATTGACGGCACGAAGTTCTCGCTCAAGACCCAAGCCGACGCCCATCTGAAGGTTGATTCGATCTGGATTTCCAAGTTCATGGAGTTGGGCAAGGGCGATTGGTCTAACCAGCCGGAGCAGTTGAAGGGACTCCGTGATCAGTTCCTGCGCCACATGAAGAATTACGAGCGCATAGTGACTCTCCGGGCATGGGAGCGCGAAGAGAAGGGCAAGAAGTTCTGGCACTACGAACTTGTAGAGATTCCCAAAGCGTTATTAGAAGAGACCGCGAAAGGCGAGTTAGAGATGCGGCTCGAAAGCACGCAGAATCCGAAGCCGGGTTACTGTACTGTCAAGGATGGGGAGGGCAATGTGAAGTTCGCGCTCTACTTCGACGGCGGGACGGAGCGCAAGCTACAGGTGAAGGACTTGAAGAAGAGCCTCTGCAACGTCCACGGCGAGTGGGACTTCTCACCAGCCTAGGCGTTTCCTCGCCAGCTGAGCGTATTCGGGATTCAGCTCGATCCCTACGAACTTCCGCCCCAAGGCTCCGCTGACAAGGCCAACAGTCCCCGATCCGAAGAATGGGTCAAGCACGGTAGAGTCCTGTTTGCTCCCGGCGAGAAGGCACGGCAGGATGAGAGCGCGGGGGAACGTCGCGAAGTGAGCCTCAGCGTATGGCTCTGTGTTCACCTGCCAAACCGAGCGCAGGTTCCGTGGTGAACCGTTGTCGCCCTTCTCTCGTACAGCCTCGTGGTCATAGAAGTATTGTTCGTTCTTGGAGAAGAGGAACACGTGCTCGTGAGCGCGGGTCGGACGATCCTTCACTGACTCCGGCTGTGCGTTCGGCTTGTACCAGATGACCTCCGAACGGAGATACCAGCCATCAGCTTGTAAAGCGAACGCCACACGCCAAGGAACTCCGATGAGGTCCTTCGGCTTGAGGCCGTCCGGCGTGGGAGCGCGGTAGTCCATCCCGCGTCCTTTGTTCTTCTTGTCAGAGTCGCGCCACGTCCGCCCACCGCTCGTGTACCCGTCCCCAATATTGAGCCAGAATGTGCCGTCACTCTTCAGCGTGCGCTTCACTTCATGGAAAACCTGAACGAGCTTGGTGATGTAGTCCTCCAGCTTCATCTCCGCACCAATCTGGCACGGTATGCCGTAATCGCGAAGTCCCCAATAGGGCGGACTGGTGACGCAGCACTGGAAGGTCTCGTCAGGGAACTTCTTCAACTCTTCGAGGGTGTCGCCAACGATGATCTGGCCTTCCGGCTTTAGGGGGATTTCTGGGGTCTTCTCCAGGTGTGGAAGAAGGGAGAGTTGGCTTCCAATGGACACTCTGACTTGGCTCCTCAGAGTTCTGATATTACCATCTATGCGCTTCAATATTTCCCCGGCAACAGCACTGTGGTAGACGACCCGTCGGCGGCTCGCCCACTCAGGCCCACTTTTGGCTTGAGTGGGAATGTTCACACGTCACAGACTTGGGCCAGCGAACAAAACTAGATTGTCCTCATGCCATGGGGACTCACGCGTTTTCACGAATCATGATCCCTCGGCTTCCCCTTCGGCAAGCTCAGGGTCAGGATGACAATCGGAAATAGGTTTACTTATAACGGACGCAAGCCGACGAATCTTCGAGTCAGGGTGGAACATCCCACCCTAAAATCGCAAAGAGCGCGATTTTAGGATGGGGCGCCCGGCATTTCGGGCGAAATGCAGATCCCTCGCTCTGCTCGGGATGACAATTCTCCAAGGAGATTGATGGGCGATGAGACACTCTGACATCACGATTCGAGAGGCAGCGCCGAGCGAGTTGGCGATCGTTCTTCATCATCGGCGTTCGATGTTCCGCGATATGGGCGAAGGCACGGTCGAGGAACTCAATCGGATGGTGGAGGTTGCAAGTCGGTGGTTCGCGCGGGCTCTAGCCGACGGATCGTATCGCCACTGGCTGGCGCTGGATTCCTCGGGCCGCGTCGCTGGCGGCGGTGGAGTGCTGCTGTGTCCGTGGCCGGCGAATCCTAAAGAGCCGTGCGCTGAGCGGGCGGTGATTCTGAATGTGTACACTGAGCCGGAGTTTCGGAAGCGGGGAATTGCGCGCCAAATCATGCTGAGGATCCTGACATGGGTCAAGGAGCAGGGGTTGCGCTCGGTCAATTTGCACGCCAGCGATGAAGGCCGGCATTTGTATGAAACGCTGGGGTTTGAGACTACCAACGAAATGCGGCTGAGGTTTGACCTATAGCGAGTCCAGAGTCGTTGTGGCCACAGGCGATTGCCGAGCTGCGCTCGGCTTGG
>JGI12635J15846_10005441_pt1 | contig 10987 bp, 8 predicted proteins | sample BlaSpr_A8_OM2_M2_FD_15846 | JGI IMG/M metagenome (IMG submission 15846) | reverse complement strand
GGAAGCCCGCCATTAAAATACCCAGGGTCTACTGGGTGGGTGTTCGGAAAGAGTACCGGAGTGACGATCATAAGTAGTTGAACAATGGCAAAACTACCGGAAAGTGCTAATGCTGCTCTGGAACGAACCCATCCCGTGGCATCCGCTAGCACCCCCACGGCGATTGCCAAGGGGATGACCGTCGGGCACAGATATCGAAGCAAGTGGTTCGTGCCGGACAGTTGTATCACCACGAGGGGCAAGATGGCACAGCCACAGGCCAATAACGCGGTTCGATGGACGGGATCGAGGGTAAGCCGCTTTTTTATGACGATTGTTCTGAGCGAAGCAAGCACAACCAAGCCGATCAAAATGCTGAGCGCAGGTCCGATCAGGGCCAGAACGACCGTGGTGATCCAGTGCGCCCACGTTACAAGGGAAGGCGCCCCCAAAGAATTTCGATACTGGTCCCTGGCAAACTTGGTGTAACGGACAGCTGGGCCGAAATTCTTGATCCACCAGGGGCCCGCGATAATGAATGCGAGAGCGCCGGCTTTAAAGAATGAGTTCGTGGCTGAAGAACTAAGAGGCTTGCGCCGCACCGAAACAAAGGTAAAAGCCAAAACAGGAGCTGCTATCAAGATGAACGAGGCCTTCGACAAGAACCCAAGTGCAATTGCACATCCCAGCCCAATCCAGCCGCGCTGGTGCTCTAAGTCGTCATCCCAGTACACCGAGAGAAAATACAACATGGCAGATGTCGCCAGGAATAGTGGGCCTTCTGTGCTGAAGAAGATGCTGGCAGAGACCACTTCAGGTGACAGACAAAAGACGAGCACGGCCAAAGCAGCAGCGACTGGGCTGGCAAGACGGCGAGTTGTTAAGTAGATGAAGCAAGCGCTCGCAAGCCAGAATCCCAGAGTCACGAATCTCGCCGTCGCCGTGTGGAAACCAAACAAGGCGAAGAACGGGAGAGCAAGAACGCGGAACGCGGGAGGACGGTACGTGTCACCACCAAGCAGGATTGCGCCCAACTGATGCAGGCTCCCGCTGTGAAGATTGTGAATGTCCCACAGGGCGTCGTTAAAATACAAAGCCTCGTCCCAATGGATGCCATAGGGGTGATCGAGTATCCAGCGAGTGGCTGACACTAAGATCAGGACAACCAAAAGAGCGGTAAACCACAGCCACGATCGCCCTTCAGCTCTCGGCCGTTCCAATGTCGGGCTGAGGTTGGTTACCTCAGCGTTTGTCACAGTAGAAATAGGCACCTCCGAGGGCAGGTATGGCCTCGGCTAAACACACAATTGATTTCGTTAAGCGGGAACCAAAGTCTCTTCTTCAACTGACGAACGCTTGCTCAGCCCCTGAAACAGGTTCACATACACTGCTTTTTGTCCCATCACATAGAACAGCATGACAACATAGGCACCGAGGAGAACAGTAGCTCCTAAAATCAGTCTTGGTAGGGGAGACAAGGATTGACCGCAAATGAACTGCACTCCCAAAGCCATCGCTGCCGCTACGATACCCGAAACAAATGGCCGACTCGAAACCAGCAAAATATCGCGGAGGGAAACCACTGTGCCATGCACGCACCAGGCAATGTGTGGAACAACCCATAACGTCATTGCCGCGGAGTAGCCAAACGCGACGCCTTTAGGTCCATAAGGCAATCCCAGTGCGTAACCCGCAATTACCAGAGGGGCGAGAACCAGCACGAGTTTCAGATTTCGGCTGACCATTCCGAGCGAGAATGTCAGCCACGCCAAAGGATTGATAAGCGCAAAGATCAGGATCGTGGGAGTCAGCAAGCGAAAAATATCGACCACATCGTTCCACTTCGGGCCAAGGAGAACGAATATCAAATCATGCGCAAAAAGAGCAGCGGCAATAGTGATCGGTATGGTCAGCGCCAAAACCAGAGAGTAGCCCCTTAGAAAGTAGTTCTTGAAACGATCGGGATCGTTGCGGACTCTTGATAGCCCCGAAAACGCCAGCCCAAAGAACGCCGAATTGAGGTTCTCCGTCGGAAGATTGCTAAGCTGATAACCCCTTCCGTAGATACCGAGAGCATCCGCTCCCCAGAACCGGCCTAACAAGACCTTTTCAAAGTTGTAGGCAACATAGACGATAAAATTAACCAGAGTGAGCGTGCCGCCAAATCGTACCATCGAACGAATTCCAACTCGTGAGCGAGGCCTCCCTGGAATCCAGCCCGTCGTCAGCCAAAAACAGAGTGTGGAGATCAGTGGAGCAGAGACAGCCGCCGCTACGAGAGCCCAATATCGGAAACCGAGTATCGCCATGCCGATCCCGATGGAGGTAGTGGCAACCAGAGAGATAATGTCTACCGCCGCCAGGGTCGAAAAGCGCATTTGCCGTTCGAGCAGCGCCAAGTGTTGTACTCCGGCGCCATTGAATATGAACGACGAAGACAAGATAATCGTCACCCATAGAAGATGGGGCTCGTGATAAAAGGCAGCAACTACCGGGGCCATCCCCGCCAACAGCAGCCCAAGGACCACGCCGACCAAGATGTTGATCCAAAACAAGGTCGAAACCTGTTCCTCGGTGACATCCATACGCTGGACGGTGGCCGACGAGAGTCCAAAATCTCTAAAGAGACCTAGCACACCGGTGAACACGGTCACCATTCCGACAAGCCCGAAGTCTTTGGGGTTAAGTAATCTCGCTAGGACCATCATCGATCCAGTACGCAATACCAGACTCGTCGCCTGAGAACAGATTTTGGCGAGGCCACCTCGGATTATTTTTTGCTTTAAGTCCTTCATCTCAACTCAGGTACTCTTCGGGCGGATATCGCCGGCGTCGTTGTTCGCAATCTTCCCACCCATGCGATCCATCTGCAGAAGTTAACATTGTCCGCCAAATGTCTTTCTCAATCTCAAAACGTAAGTTGCTTGCAAGATAGTGCTTTTCTAGCGGTGAGCTCCGATGTTTGAGGGAACTCCTCGCGGGATCAGGATGGATCAGGCGCCCTAAACCGAAAGCGTTTTCAGCATCTGTCCAACGCAGGGAAGCGTGCGAACGCCCGGCTTTCATGAAGCGCTCGATATAGCGGATGCGAGTGTGTTGGCCGCTTCCCGGCACCACAACAGACGCTCCGAAGTATCCTTAAGGCCGGTCAATAATATTCTCTTGCCATTCCCGTTTCCTGGCTCTCATCACATTGATTCCCAACAGCTGTCCGAATGGGGATCAAGGATTTGAGTATTTCTTGTTTTGGTAGGCCCCAGGCAACTCAAACGGGCCATTGGAGACTATGCGAGTGCAACCTGCAGCCTTCGAAACGGGTGATTGGCTTGGTTCCCGATTGACTCTGCGCGAGTAAGCCTTGCTCCACCCCTACACAGGCTACCGCCATTAATGCTACAACCACATACAGCAGGAATATCGCAATCGGCCTTCCAGACTATTGGCGGCAGGGAGACTTTCTTCTGGCCAAGTGATTGCTTAGTCGTTGAAACAAAACAAGTTAGCGGTGAGGGGGGTCATACATGAGGAGGTAGTCTCGAGCGACGTTTACAGGTAGAGGGAATAGTGGAAAAATCTTACCACCTAGTGCGAACCCCCTTCCCTGGGCCGAGGCTGGCGTCTAGGGGTCGTGGCTCAGGTGCCAGCACTTTGCAGGCAGTATCGAACTATGAGCGCGCCATGATATCTCACGTCTTATCATGACCCCATCGCCTTTCACGATCTGAACTGTTCTGCACCCGGCGTTTCTGCCCGCGTCGACTTCGATGTCGGAATCACCAATCATCTAGGTCGTAGCTAGATTGATTTCATGTGCGGGTCTGGTCGTTAGAAGCATGCCGGGAGCTGGTTTACCGCGGCCGCAGGGAAGTAGCTTTTCGTGTGGCCAGCAATAGAGTTCCTAGACTGTGGCGTCAGCGGCTGTCAGTACCCGGCAAATCTTGTGTATCGACTCCAATCCGCCTACGGTCAAGAGCCCCTTCGCCACCATTGATTGCTAACCGCCAGGACGCAGAATCTCGCTGGAATGAGCACTGCGGTTGCCGTCATCGAATCCGTGAAAACCGATGTGGGCATTCTTGGATGTGTTGTGGCGCAACAGCAACCGAGCACCGCCGTAAGCCGTGATGACCCTTTCGCCGATGCTGCTATGGTTGAATGGCGAGTTTTCTGCATAATTTGCCTTGTTCGTTCCGAGTGTCAAAGGCTGCATCCAATGGGTGAACCCGCCATCCGATCCGTCAGAACTGCCCGTGGGCGACACGGATTGAACCGACAAAGTGTGAGGATAGTCGCCCGCACTTTCTCGACCGCTATCATTTCTGTTTTTATTTTGACTTGATCGCCAGCTAGTTCGATTGGCTGGGTTTAACTTCGAAGTTATCTATGCGCTTTAACCGGAGCATGGACCTGAAGATCGCTTTCAACTTTTGCATCTGCTCTTTTCGATGGAATTGCATCAACTCATCGGAGACGGGTTTTTTCATTTGACGCAGAAATGCGGACAAATATCCCGCATACAATGCAATCGCTCCCACCAGATACGGTTTCTTGATTGCTCTATACGCAACCCTGAACATCTCCCATAGAGGATGGCCACCCAGATAGTAGTCTTTTTCTCCGTAGGAAAACGCGGACGCAAGCAGCGAGCGTTCAGCTGTTCCCAAACTCCGGTAATGAAAAAATGACTTTTCTCGAAAGGATCGAGTCTTCCAGCCCATCATTCGGGCGGTAGTGACCGCGATCCAGTCAATGCCTCCCGCCCGGTTTGGAATATATCCACCAATTCCATCAAAGCACTGGCGTCGAAAAAGCTGGCAACCACCCGCGACGTGGTTCTGACCTTCAAAACTGTCGGTTGCCGAACTGTAGCCTTCTTCCCGGAAAATAGTCCCTGCCACTCCAAGTTTGGCGTCTTCTTCGAATTTGTTTAATAAAAATTCGCAGTACTCCGCATCAAATGAAACGTCCGAATCCAGATTCCCGATGACTTCATACTCAAGGTTCCTGACTCTGTCAAAGCCAGCGTTGAATGCATGGACCTTCGCGGCAAAACTTCGATCCCGGTGCGAAGGCAGCTCAACCAATTCCATCCAGTCGTATTTCGCCAGGTATCGGCCCACGATGCTTGCCGTAGCATCGGTCGACCCATCATTCACGATGATCCACTTGGACGGCAAGACTGTTTGCCCAATGACGGATTGAATGGTCTTCTCGATAAACTTCTCCTCATTACGTGCCGGGGTGATGAGAACGTACCGCATGTGACCTGAGCGGTGGCCCATTTTCTGCCTCTCTAGTGTTCTGCGTACAGATTTGTTCTGCTCTCAGCTCTTATTGAATCGCGCGCCGAACCCGACTGGCTGAAGATCTCAACCACGAGATCTGCAACATCACTTTGTAAGGTCTCGGTAATATCACTCGATTGGCTGCATGACTCGATTCTACGCTGCGGCCGACCGGTAACCTGAGGTTTTTGCAGCACAGTACCTATCAGCTCTTCGGATTCGGCGGCGTTGAAGAAGTCATTTGAAGCAAGCCGGAGTATACGCTCATAGTCATTTGACCGACTCTATTCCAGGAGTATCGTTCCGCCGCGTAATCTCGTATTTCCTGACGTCGCTGGCTCAGATCTTGGTATAAATCGCTTGTGAAGTATTTTTCGATGGCAGCCGCCAAATCTGCTGGATCTTCAGGCCTAAATACAAACCCGGTGCGGCCCTCGACAATCTCATCTTTCAGCGAACCGACGTCGGCTGCAAGAACCGGGAGTCCGAAATTGTATCCCAGAAACAAAACGCCGCTCTGGTAGATGTGCCGGTAGGGCAACACGAGAACGTCAGCGGCTTTGAAATAGACCTCGGTCTCGTCATCCGGAACGAAGTCCGCCCTGAGCAGTACTCGCCCCTTCTCAACATCCTCGCGGATCGCTTCCCGGATTGTGGTCCAGTAGTTCTCACCGTTCTTCGGCCTGCCGGCGATGATCAACCGATAATCTTCACCTCGGGCCATGATCTGCCGAAATGCACCGATAAGGTATTCCAGCCCCTTGTAGGGTGCGATGTTACCGAAAAACAGAATCGTCTTTTCACCATCGCGGATACCCAGCCGTCGCCTGGCCTCTGGAGGGGTGAGACGCGTGTTCGGGACAGAGTTGTTGATGCCGAATGGGATGACCGTGACCCGGGATTCTTGCACGCCGAACTCCTCAATGAGCTCCTGCTTCATCTTTTCCGAATGAACGAACAGGTGGTCGGCAAGCCAATATTGGAATCTCAGAGTAAGCCGATTGAGGAGTGTATCTTTAGAATCCCGCCTGGCTGCATTCACATTGTGCACGGTGAGGACGAGTTTCTTCCCCAAGAACCTGTAGTAAAGCGTAAGCAGCGTTCGATCGAAGGAATCGAATTTGTTGTTCCATAAGATGTGAAAGATTCCCGGCTTGGCTGTCGCGGCATAGCGAATCAGCCTGGAATAGAATAGCGACACCCTGGACACTTTTCTTAGGAGGCTGGCATCCGGCCGTGAATCGCCTCGCAGGTTAAGAAATTTCACTCGAGGCTTGTCGCGGAATTCCGGGCAATCAAGTTCATCGCTGCCAATCAGGTCCAGGACGGTCCCTTTTGAGATGAGCTCCGTTGCCAGGCCATACGCGTAAGGCCTGTCGCCGCCGCCGGTAAGCAGGGCCACTGCAATGCGTTGAGCCGCACCGAACGAGGTCAAATTAGGCAAGGCTCCCGCGTCATGCCGGTGCGTATTAATATCCCCACCCATCACGGAGATCGCTGAGTTTCGCGGTGAGTTCGCGCCAATTTCTGCTATTGGCGAAGGCGGTGTCGAAGTGCCTCTGTCGGGCTTTCCGAATTCATTCATCTATTGGTTGATTCACGGTTCTCGAGGATGCGAAGCGGCTGTTTGCCAGGCTCCAGGAATGGTGAAGCCTGCGGAATCGCGGACCACTGGCGTTCCACCGCAGCTTCCACCATGTCGGTCGTGATCAGGTCCATACAGTTCGGGACGAAGTCGCATGTGGGCTTATAACAGGCGAGACAGTCCATGTGAGGCACAACCTTCTCGCCCAGCCCGTACATTTCGATTTCGGCAGAACTGGTTGGCCCGAACAGCACGACCGTTCGCCGACCCAGCGCCAGGGACAGGTGCATTGCCAGTGTATCTCCGGCGACAACCAAATCGCACGCCGCGACAATTGCGGCGAAATGCCGCACCGGGTTGTCGCAGCCGCTATCAATCAGAGTCACCCGAGAGCAAGACTTGAGCCGCTGATGGCGCTCACGTTCTTCCGGCCCGCCCAGTAGCACAAACTGCACGGCGTGCCGCTTCGCCAAGCGCTCGACCAATTCGAGGTAGCCGTCCTCGCGCCACTGCTTTAACTCCCACCGCCGTCCCGCACCGGTGTTCAGGCCAATGATCGGAAGCGAGAGATCAACGCCCAGCCGCTCCAGATGCTCGCGGCCGCGCGCCCTTTCCTCTTCGGTCAGTTCGAACACATAGCGGTGCGGCCCTCCGGAAAAGCCAATGATCTCCAGCATAAGGTCCTGGTAGGTCCGCGTCCCCAGACGCTTAAGATCGTCGAAGAGGCCCATTTCGAGCCATCTCCTCGCGGCAGCATTGGTAGGCTGCACGCAGCCGCGTGGATCAAGAATGAACCCATCCTTCTGCTCTGCCTTCGCAATGCTGGCCAGCGCGGCACTGGTTTTCCCTGCGTCAAGATTAACCACTCGATCAAAACTCCGCACCTGCAACTGCGTCAGCGTGTCCTCTCCATAATCAAGGATCTCGGTGATATACGGGTTTCTTTCGAGCAGGGGACGTGACTCCCGCCGTGTGATCCACGTGATTGCAGTTCCAGCTTGTGCCTCAGCCAGCGCGGGGAGCAACGCAGTGGTCCGCAGCACGTCGCCCATGGCATCGAGCTTGATGATCAGGAGGCGCTTGTCGATCTTCTGGTAATGGTCGCAAGTGCAGAGCACACCGGTTTCCTTGTGCCACACACAGGGACGATCGCCGAGGAAAAACTTACAATCGAACGCAATCTCCCGCGTATCCCCGCCGGGAAGCGCTTGGCCCTCATTTTGCAGACTCTGTTTCATGCTTCTGTTAGTCCCTTTCCGGGAAGCTCGCGGATGGTGTGGCCAATCGAGATGTGCATCTCCTGAATCCGCGTCGTCGATTAGGAGAGGAAGCACCAAACGCAGGTTGCAGACTGCTCGCACCTGGTCACCGGATTCACCGGTCAGTCCGATGACAACGACCTTGCTTTGGCGACCTGAGCAGCTGGCCGGACGCCGCCAGAGAAGAGCGGGTAATCTGAACGGCGGTTGGAACGGCTGAGGCAAGCAATGAAAAAACCTTGGCCAGCTCCAAGTGTTCGTCCCAGCCAGCTATGATCTTATCCCTTTGTTGGGCCTTCCACAGGATTGTTTACCATAACTCGGCGATCCGGATGTGATCGGCGGTCAACTCCTGCGATCTCTAAGCAGTTCCGTTCAGGACATGCTTGAGAAACCTGTCCAGAGACCTCGAAACGGCCGCGGTACCAAAAGCCTCTTGGGCAGCCTTCGCCGCCAGCCGTTGGTACCGCCGATCCTCGATCACTTTGTGCAGCGTGGCTGCAATCGTTTCAGGCGAGTTGTCAGGCATGTAGGTGATTCCGGCCTCGAGATCTAATTCCAACTTGCCCATCGGTGTGGTTACACAGTGGGCACCGGCGGCAAGGTATTCTATGATTTTGAACGCGAACACATTACCCGGGGTCTGGCTCACTGCGTGCGGATTGATGCAGATCTTCGCCGAAGACATCAGCTCTACGAGCTCCTGACGGCTGATCAAGCCATGAAAGACCACACCTGGAACATTTTCCGCCATTTGACGGAGCGCACCAGTTAACTCGCCCTGCCCGGTGATATGCAACTCCCAGCCATCCAGTCGTGCGGCCTGCCATCCTGCGATCAATTGGGCTACACCGTTCGATGCGACATGGGTGCCGGAGAAGAGGATCCGGTTCGGTTTTACTCCAATCGATTGTTTGCAGGCTTGTACCAAGTCGTCGCCCACCACGCCACGCAACAGCAACTTCGGAGTGCGTTCTGGGAGTTGAGAAAGGAGATGGGGAGAAACGCCGATGCAGCCTGACACGGCAGCCAGAAGTCTTTGGCAAGATCGGGCACGATACCGGGAGAGCAAGCCGTCGTCCGATTTACCGACAACATTCACAAATCGGTCGTCTTCGTACTCGAGAATCACCGGGAGACGAAGCCGCCGTAGCGCGTAATTCGCGCACGAAACCTGGGGGCCTTTGAGATTGAAGATGATCACTAGGTCGAAAGGTCTGATCCGATGCCTGGCTTTCAAAAGGCGCAACATTCCGAGACTGGACCAGAATCCATTCAACCGCCGGATCGGCAATGCGGAAGAATAATGGACCGGGATGTTGGAATCAAAACGCTGCGGCTCGGAAAACGAAGGATAAAACGTGAGTTTGTGATCGACGACTTCGCCATGTGATATGACTTCCACATCATGCGAGTTCGCCCGAAGCAAGGAGGCGATCAACTCGATCTTGATTGTGTTGGACAGGCTGCGATTCCGACCAATTGGGCGCCTCTTCGCGAGGGACGGCCCCTGGTAAGTGGAAAGGTAGGCTATTCGCATAGTCCAAAAGGGTTCCCGAAAAACAATTGCTGCTCGCGTCGCGACGCGGAATCAAACCACAACGCATTGCCCTTTCTTGCGCTTTTGATACTCACCTTGGATCCATTGATAGGTTTCCCGGAGGCCGTTAAGCAGGCTCGTGTTGGGCTCCCAGTGGAGGACCTGCTGGATGAAAGTATTATCGCTGTTGCGGCCGCCGACGCCTTTAGGGGCGCCAGTATCGTACGCTCGAGCGAGCTTCACGCCCGCGATCCTTTCGACCTTTTCAACGAGCTCATTGATGGAAACGAGCTCGCTCGAGCCGAGATTCACGGGGGTGGCGATCAGCTGGTCGCAGTGCATGATGCTGTCGATCCCTTTAACGCAGTCGGTTATGTACATGAAGCTGCGTGATTGATGGCCGTCGCCCCAGATCTCGATCGCGCCGCTCTGACTGTCGATGGCTTCAACAACCTTGCGGCAGATCGCGGCCGGGGCCTTTTCGCGTCCACCGTCCCAGGTGCCGTATGGACCGTACACATTGTGGAAACGCGCCGTGAAGGTCTTCATTCTCCGCTCGGCCCAATACTCCTGACAGAACATCTCGGAGATAAGTTTCTCCCAACCGTAGCCACGCTCAGCCATTGCAGGATAAGCATCCGACTCTCTTAGCGCGCGAACGTTTGGATCTCGCTGGAGTTCAGTGTTGTAAACGCAAGCGGAGGAAGAAAAAAAGTAGCGCTGAACGCCGGCCCGGTAAGCGGACTCGATCATGTGAGTGTTGATGAGAATGCTTCGAAGGCATTCCACGCGGTAGCGCTCGATGAAGCCCATGCCGCCCATGTCGGCAGCCAAGTTATAGACTTCTGCGGCTCCCTCGCAAACGCGCCTGCACGCTTCCTCCGAGCTGCAATCCAGGCAAAGGTTTTCTGCCTCCGGCAGGCGCTGATACCATTGGTCAAATGGTTTCTTATCCACTGCGCGTATGCGCTTGAATCCCTGGTCATGGAAGTACTTTACCAAATGGCCGCCAATGAATCCCCCGGCGCCGGTGATGACGATGAGAACGTTCATTTTTGATTCGGGCTCGGTCGTATTGCTATTTGCAGATTTCATAGGAGCTCCCTCCGAGAATAAAAAACGTTTACGGCAACGGCCACGGCTTGCAGNCGGATGAAAATGAATTTCAGCTTGTGAACCACAATACGTACTTCATATAAGTTTTCCGATGACGTTTCCGCCAAAGGAACCAGTATCCAATCATCGGCGCTCTTCCATGGCCCCGATGTCGCTGCCCCGCATATTTGTTCAAAAGCGAAACACCCGCGGCCTCCAGGTGACCGGCCGTGAGAAGTCCCTG
>JGI12635J15846_10005439_pt1 | contig 10992 bp, 8 predicted proteins | sample BlaSpr_A8_OM2_M2_FD_15846 | JGI IMG/M metagenome (IMG submission 15846) | reverse complement strand
CCAGCGGAGCAACTGTCGCAGGCCGACCGCCACATGGCCGGAGTAGTCGAAGCCATTCCTTGGAGAAGCGTAATGATCCATGACCCGATTAGCGCGCCTCGATCACGCGCAGAAATGCTCCAGGTCGCGGAACTTCTGCATCGAATCGGCAACGATTACACGCGGGTCATCATGTTCGCCTCGCTCCGGGCCGCCAACGCATTAAGCAATGAGGCAAAATCTGCTTTGAACGAAGTCGTGAACCACATTCATGCCGCGGCTGAGGTATATCGCGTCCTCCGCCCACCCTCAGTCACTGGATTGGCGGATCTGACCGATACAATCGCACGTCTTTGTCGGGCGCAGAGCGACGTCTCTGAGTTCCGCCGCCGCCAAATTGATTTGCTCTTGGCCTACGATGATCCGATCGAACTCGAGGCCTGGCGCTGCTGGCATGCGAGTCTGATTGTCGCAGAAATGCTCAACAACGCTTGCCGTCACGCTTTAGGATCGACGTCAGGGCTAATATCGGTCGACATAGCCGGATCCGACGGGCGTGTCCTCTGCAGCGTGAGCAATGATGGAACCGTGGATAAAGCTTGGATGCCTGGCCTTGGGACGCAGCTTATCGACGCGCTTGCCGTGGGGCTCGATGGTTTCGTTGAGAGGCGGTTCTGCGAATCAAGGGCCACCGCAGTCCTCTCCTTTCCGCTCGTCGCACAATCAGAACGGGACCCGATATCGGAATCGTCATCACTCGACATGGCGGGACCCATGGTTCTCGCGTCGTAACACGCTTTGCTTTGGTATCCTCGGATTAGGGAGCTCCCTATGACACGCGGCGGGCCCACAATTTCCTTGATCACCAACGATGTCGCGAAATGTTTTGCGCTTGCGCCCGCGATGTAGGAGCGCGCTCAGGCGCCTCTGACAACGCTCGCGCGACCGGCCGAATGACACAGGGGCCCCCAAGGGGCTCTCGCCCGGCGATCGCACGGAATCAAGCCCGAAAACAAAGGGACTTCTCATGAATAGTTTGAGATCAGTTTTGTTGGCCGCGTCTGTTCTAGGCGCGGCAACGTGCTCGGACTCTTTGGGCTTGGCTTCAGCCGCGTCCAATCCCGATTCCCTCACCATGACCTGCGCTCAGGTCCAGGATCATATCAAAAAGCATGGCCAGACTCTGCTCGCGACCGGTAAAGAAGCGGGCAATTACAGCTTCGATTACGCCGATTGCGGCGGCACCGTTCCCGGTTACGCCTGTACCAGGGACCAGGTTTATTGCTACGTCGGATGGTGGTGTGACTATAACTATCCAGCTCAAGTGAATTCTCAGATGCATGATCAAGGGACTGAATCGTGTCCAGCGCGAAAATAACGTGCGCGGTGAACACAGCGGTTTTGCAGGGTAGGCCTAAACAAAGGCAAGCCGGCCTTGCAGTCATTCGCCGTTAGTCAGGAGTGATCGTCATCCTTTGACGGCACCGCGGATAATTTGCGGCGCGGTTGCTCGGTCTGCCCGTCTGGACGCATAGCTTCGGCCGGAAGGGTCGCGGGGCATCGTGGAATCGCGCGATCGGAAGATACTCGCTGCGTCCAACGCAACCACGGCTAATGGCCCATCTGGCCCATAGCTTCTGCGGCCGCTTTCTTCGGGTCGAACTCATCGGTTTGGAATCTCGCCCAATTGCGCGCCGGCGATGTTGGGATCGCGGCGTCTTCGCCACAAAACCGGCGACCAGCTGGTACAAGCTGCGCGAATCCAACAGCTAGGCGTTCGTCGGGGCGAGAGGCTAGTTCGAGGCGCGGTCGTCCGGTACTCCGATCGCAAAGCCGTTGAGCGTGGCGGATACAAAGCAATAGTGACCCACAAGATAGATCAGCTCCGTCAGGCCTGGTTGACCGAACAGCGCGAGAGCGTGTCGATAAGTCGGCTCAGGAAGCACGCCGCCATTAACGAGGGCCGCCGCGACATCGTAGCCCGCAGCCTCCTGTTCTGTCAGGTCAGCGGGGCGCTCCCCGGCCGCCAGCGTCGCCAACCGGGCATCGCTGATCTCGTGCTTCGCTTTTGCTACCGCGGCGTGAGCGTAGATTTCGTAGGCGGCTTTGAATCGTGCGCCTACCACAAGGATTACGAGCTGCCGCACTGCATCCGGTAGGGTTTTGAAGGCGGTCATTGCCTTAGTGACCGTCCAGAAGGCGGCGCCCACCTCCGGCTGGTGAAGCCAAGCGCTCCACGGCCCAAGCAGAGCACCGTCCTCACGCATCGTGACGAATGCATCGTATTTGGACGTCACGCCTGCTTTCATGTCGTCGTACAGTGGTCTTTGTGCTGGGCTGAGTGCGTCGGGCGCGATTGGGGGCAAACGCATTGGACTTCTCCTAGCCATCTGTTCTCGCGACCGCGCCCGTTACCGGGTCAGGCGCAGCGAAGCGATTTTCTCCGCCGTCAGGCCCGAACCCGCGGCGCCGAACCGCTCTGTGACATAGTTCGCGGCGGCGGCAATCTCTGCGTCGGAATAGGCGTCGCCGAACGCGGGCATCACCATCCCCGCCTCGCCCGGCTTGCGTCCTCCGCCGAACAGGATGACCTGCGCCACATTGACGCCCGAGGGATCGTTGACCGAGCGCGCGCCGGCGATCGTTGCGAGGCCGGAGATCTGGCTCTTGCCCGTCCATCCGTGGCAACTTACGCAGGCCTCCGCATAGATCTGCTCGCCAAGCGGATGGCCGCTCGCGCCGGGGGCATGGGCGGCGATCGCGTCGGGCGGTTTGGGCGTGGGTAGGTTCGGATTGGCGATCGGCGGCACGGTCCGCAGAAACGTAGCCATCGCCGCAATGTCTTCGGGCGTCAGATGCACGAGGCTGAGGTCGACCGCTTCGCCCATCGGCCCGGCCGCGGTGCCGCGCCCCTCGGCGTGTCCCGTGGCGAGGTAATGCGCGATCGCCGCCTCGCTCCAGTCGCCAACGCCGCTTTTCGGATCACCAGTGATGTTGAAGGCGCGCCAGCCGCCGGTCACGGCGCCGGCGAATTTGTTGCGATTGTCCAGCGCCTGGAACAGGTTCCGGGGCGTATGGCATTCGCCGCAATGGGCGAGCGCCTCGACCAGATAGGCGCCGCGGTTCCACTCGGCGCTCCGGTCGGAATGCGGCTCGAAACGCTTGTCAGCGTTGAACAGCGCCGCCCATATGCCCATCGCCCAGCGCTGATCGAACGGAAAGGCGAAGGTGTTCGGGATCGCCGGGGCATGGATGGGCGGGAGGCTGAAGAGGTAGGCTTTGATGGCGAGCGTGTCGGCGTCTGTCAGATACGTGTAACTGGCGAAGGGCATTGCGGGGTAAAGCGGCGCGCCGTCACTCCGGACGCCACGATGGACCGCTGCGAGAAACTGCGCGTCCGTGTACTGGCCTAGCCCCGTATCCTTGTCGGGCGTGATGTTGGTCGAATAGATCGTGCCGAAGGGCAGAACGAACGCCCGGCCGCCGGCGAAAGGCTGTCCCCCGATGGCTGTGTGGCAGGCCTCGCAATCGGCGGCGCGGATGAGATAACGCCCGCGGTCAATGAGGCTCGCGTCCTTGAGGCTCGCCGGAACGCCGGTCGGGTCAGCCTGCTTGTAATCGTTCAACGCGACGCGGTCCCGGTCTGCAAAGTCCGTTGGTCCGGGGCCAAAGAGGTTCCACCCGACGAATCCGAGAGCCGCGACGGCGACGAGCGCAGCCGCCGCGAGCAGGACGCGCCAGAAGGCCCTCACGCGGCTTTCCTCAGCGCGAGTTGTTTGCGGTCGATGGGGAGGCTTCTAAGCCGGACCCCCGCCGCGGCGAACAGTGCGTTGGCGAGCGCCGGGCCGGCAATCGAGACGCCCGGCTCGCCGATGCCGCCCGGCGCCTCGCCGTTGCGCACGAGATGGACCTCGATCGGCGGCGTTTCGTTGATCCGCATCATTCGGTAATCGTTGAAATTGCTTTGCTGCACGCGGCCTTTGGCGATCGTGATCTCGTTGTAGAGAGCGGCTGTGAGCCCGAAGATGAGGCCGCCCTGGATCTGCGCCTCGACCCCGTCGGGGTTGACCGCCGAGCCGCAATCGACCGCGGCTGTTACGCGGCGGAGCGCGATCTGCCCCTCGTTGTCGACCTCCGCTTCCACGATCGCCACGACATACGAGCCGAACACGCTCTGACAGGCCACCCCGCGTCCAACGCGAGCTGGCAGCGCGCTTCCCCAGCCCGACTTTTCCGCCGCAAGATTGAGACAAGCGAGAAGGCGGGGCTCTTTTTCGAGATGCGCTCGTCGGAAGGCGACCGGATCCTTCCCCGCCGCATGCGCCAGCTCGTCGACAAAACTCTCGACCACGAAGATGTTGTGGCCCGGCCCCACACTTCGCAAGAAGCAGGTCAGCACGCCGGGGGGCTCGGTACGCACATATTCGATGTGAAGGTTCGGCGTGTCATATGGAAAATCAACCGCGCCATCGACCGCGTCCCGGTCGAGCCCGTCCTTGAAGGCCGGAGGCCTCCAACGGGCCAGCACCGAGGAGCCGGCAATCTTATGGCTCCAGGCCGCAATTTTACCGCCTGAAAGGGTCGCCTGGAAGCGGTCGAAATAGAAGGGCCTGTAGAGCGCCTGCTGGAGGTCCTCTTCCCGCGTCCAGATCACCTTGACGGGACCCTCGACCCTCTGCGCGATGCGCACGGCCTTGGCGATATAGTCCACTTCAAGCCGCCGGCCGAAGCTGCCGCCGATCAGGTGATTGTGGATGATGACTTTCTCCAGCGGCAGGCCCGTAAGCTCCGCTGCAATCCCCTGAGCGCGGGTGACAACCTGATTGCCGACCCAGATCTCGCAGGCGTCGGGACGAACATGCACCGTGCAGTTCATCGGCTCCATCGGCGCGTGAGCCAGGAAGGGAACATGGTACGCCGCCTCGAGCTTGGTTCCCTCGCCCAGAGCCTTGGCGACGTCGCCGGTCGTTTTCGCGACTGCGCCTTTATTCTCGCTTGCGAAGACGAGCCCGTTCAGCACATCGGCCGTTGACATCGAGGCATTCGGCCCTTCGTCCCAGGTGATGTCGAGGGCGTCGAGGCCCTTCTTGGCGGCCCACATGTGATCGCCGACAACAGCCACGAGATCGTCGAATACGATGACCTGCCGCACCCCGGGGATGGTTTTCGCCCGCTCGTCGTTGACATGGGCGACCTTGCCGCCAAACACCGGGCAGCTCGCGAGGGTCGCGATCTTCACGCCCTCCGGTCGGGCATCGATCCCGTAAACAGCTTTGCCGTTCACTTTATCGGGCGTGTCGAGCCGCTTCAGCGATTTGCCGATCAGCTTGAAATCCGTTGCGGGCTTGAGCGGGGGATCCTGCGGCGGCGTTAATGCGGCGGTTGCCTGCACCAAGTCGCCGTAAGGCGCCTTCCGAGCGCTCGCGTCGTGGAGAACCTGACCGTTTTCCGTCCGGCAGGAGGCCCGATCGACACTCCACTTCGCAGCCGCGGCCTGCACCAGCATGGCGCGAGCGGTCGCGCCGGCTATTCGCATCGGCGTCCAGAAAGCGCGGATCGAAGTGGAGCCGCCGGTCACCTGGAAACCGAGAAGCGGGTTCCCGTATAGCTTGTCGTTCGGCGGCGCCGCCTCTGCGGTCACGTGCGCGAAGGGCGCGTCGAGTTCCTCGGCAAGGAGCATTGAGAGCGCGGTGTAGATGCCCTGTCCCATCTCGACTTGCGGGATCGTGAAGGTGATCTTGCCCTCGGGATCGATCCGCACGAAAGCGCTCGGCGCAAAATCCGCATCCGCCGCGAGCGCAGCGTTGAGGCGAGGAAGGGAGACGCTGAGCATCAGGCCGCCGCCGACGGCGGCTGTCGCCCTCAGCATCGTGCGTCGCGTGAGCTTCGGGGTCGAGGAGATGGGGGTGGAGGAGATGGGGGTCATGGGCTCACTCTCCTTCAGGCCGAGCGCGCGGCTTGTTTTATCGCCGCGCGGATGCGCACGTAGGTGCCGCACCGGCAAATGTTTCCGGCCATTGCCGCGTCGACGTCGGAATCCTTGGGCTCACGCGTTCTCGCCAGCAAAGCGGCGGCGGACATGATCTGTCCCGACTGGCAATAGCCGCATTGCACGACTTCGAGGTCCAGCCACGCCTTCTGGACCTTGCGCCCGGCCTCCGTTTCGCCGATGCCCTCGATGGTGGTGATCTTGCGCTCGCCGATCGAGCCGACCGGCAGGAGACACGAGCGCACCGGTTGCCCATCGATCTGCACCGTGCACGCGCCGCATTGCGCAATGCCGCAGCCGAACTTCGTGCCGGTCATGCCGAGCACGTCGCGCAACACCCAAAGAAGCGGCGTGTCGCTTTCGACATCGACGGTACGATCGACGCCATTGACCTTGATGGTAAGGGCCATAGCGACCTCCGGACTCTTAAATCGGAATGCAAAGGACCGTTTTCGTGGCTACGGGTTCACATGCTTCGGAATGATCAGCCATTGAGGTTCGGCGCATCCCGAGACGCACCTCGAGTCGTCGAGAAGTCTGCCGCCTACCAGTGGTCACGCGCTCTCACCGTATCGGGTGCGCAGCGCCTTCTTGTCGAACTTGCCGACGCTTGTCTTGGCCAACGCGTCAACGAACAGGATCTTCTGCGGAACGGCAAACCTCGAGATCTCCCCCTTTTTGCTATAAGAGAGAACGTGAGCCTTAATGTCCTCCTCGCTCACCGGCGGCGTGGTCTTCGGATCACGTACAATCAGCGCAAGCGGTCGTTCTCCCCATCGGACATCTTTGACGCCGATCACCGCGCATTCCGCGACGCCGACTCTGCGCGTGATTACGTCTTCAAGCTGAAGCGAAGAGATCCACTCGCCTCCAGTCTTTATGACGTCCTTGATACGATCGATAACCTGTAGATCACCATCGGGCGCGATCACTCCGATATCGCCGGTGTGCAGATAACCTCCGGCCCATAGGTGCTCGGAGGCATCGGGATCGTTGAAGTAGTCATTGGTTAGCCAAGGCGCCTGCACGACGATTTCACCTGATGTTGCGCCATCGTGCGGCATTTCTTTCATATTCGTATCAACGATCCGCAAATCGACCAGCGGGCAGGCGCGTCCGGCCCTGATGCGTAGTTCGACCTCTCGATCTGGATCGCCGGAGAGATCGCTCGACTGGAGATGTGCAACCGTCAACAGCGGGCCGGTCTCGGACATTCCGTATCCCGCGAACACATCCACACCGCAGTCCATTGCCTGCCTTGCGAGCGCCTTGGGGAGCTCCGAGCCGCCAATCACCATCTTCAGGCCAGCGAGATCGACATTGGCCTTCGTGGCTGCGTCAAGGAGCATCTGGAGGAGTGTCGGCACCCCATGGGTGAACGTCACGCCTTCCGTCTTGATCAGCCTGATGAGCAGCGCCGGATCATAACGACCAGGGTAGACCTGCTTGACGCCGGCAAGCGTCGCTGCCCAGGGGAAACCCCACGCGTGTACGTGGAACATCGGTGTAATCGGCATATAGACGTCGTCGCGATGGAAGCGGCCTTGCTTCGGCGCAAGGCCGAACATGGCGAGTTCCGCGATCGCGTGAAGCACCAATTGGCGGTGGCTATAGGAGACCCCTTTGGGCAGCCCGGTGGTTCCCGTGGTGTAGAAGGTGGTCGCCTGGACGTTCTCGTCGAAGTCATTGAACTCGAAGTCCGGGGAGGCAGCGCCAACCAGTTCCTCGTATTCGCCAACGAATTCCAGTTTGCCGGTGGCCGGCGCTTTGCGGTCGGTGAGGACGACAAGCCTCTTGACTTTGGACAATTGCGGCAAAATCGACTGTACGAGTTCGACGAACTCGTCATTAACGAGCAACGTCGATGAACCGGCATGGTCGATAGTGTAGGCGACCTGCTCCGGAGACAGCCGCACGTTCACCGTCTGCAGGACCACTCCCATCATAGGGATGGCGAAGAACGCTTCTAAAAACCTGTTGCTGTCCCAGTCCAGAACCCCAACCGAATCGCCCGAACGCACGCCCATTTTGTGAAGTGCGCTCGCCAGCCTGCCGATGCGATCACGCAATTCGAGGTAGGTGAGGCGCCGAACATCGCGATAGACAATTTCCTGATGCGCAGTCTGAACAAGCGGCGCGTGCAGCAGCTGTTTGATCAGCAAAGGGTAAACGTGTGCCGAGGGCTCCGCAGCGATCTTTCTGCCGTTCATCGCCGCCTCCTCAATCTTTTCCTCACCCAGTTGGTCAGAACGCGCTTCCTTCGTGGTTGAACTTGGCGGTCGCCACGTCGTCCATCATCGCGAGAAGCTGGTCGGGAACCTNCATCGGCGTGCAGGCCTTATCGCCATCGATGAAGAACACCATGCCGCCCGAGCTGCCGTCGATCTTGACCAGCGCGGCCTTGTCGCCGTAGGGCAGGCCCGGCGGCGTCAAGGGATTCATCGCATAGATGCCGCGAAGGAACTGCCACTGATCGGACGTTAGCTCGATCCATTTGCCGTGGCGCGCTTCGGCGGCGTGCTTAGGCGCCGAGGCGTCGACGCAGCGAGCGGCGCTTTCACCCGCATGGACCGTTTGGGGCAGGACCGCCAGACCCACGGCCACCGCCAGAGCACGTTTGCTCAACATGGGGAGCTCCTTCATTCGGACGCGCAGCTCAGCAGGGATCGGCGAGGAAGACCCCCGGTACGCTGCGGTTTGCTGGTGAGACCCAATTTGATCACTTGAAACGCCGCGGTCTATTACACTCAGGTCGACGCGGACGCCGTTATGGCTGGCTGCACTGCACCTTAGTTTAGCTGGGCCTATTCGCTCTGCCGGCAGGGTGAACGCGCACCTTATTTCGCTTCGTTCCGGAAGAACTATGAGGCGCGCATCTGTTGCGACATACGTCCGACAGTTGCTCGAATGACGGCCTCGACGCTCTTGACGACATCCGAGCGTGGCAGAACACGCATCCGGTTTATTAGCGCGCAGACGCCGACCAGCGCCGAACTCCGCACGCTCGTGTACACGGGGGGCATCTGCATACAGCTTCGAGGCCTCATCGATGAACTGCTTGAAGAGCTTTTGCCGCCTCACCGTGCCCTGCGAGCGGTGGTTGGCGCGATCCTGACTGTGCTGGGTGAACCAAGCCGAGGCAAGCGATGTGAAGTTGCCAATCACTGACCCGCTAACGCGGCGAGAGCAGAAAGGTAGATCGTATTCATGGGCCACGGTCAGCTCAATTTGCGGGGCTCACTTGTTTCGGTCCATGGCGTCTCCCGGATCAATCGTGAGCTGCGCTGCCCGGTGAAATAGCTCCACATCCATTGGCGCTCGACGCGAAGCCGGTTTTGCAACTGGGGCAGAAACAGCAAGTGAATTAACGCCCAGGCCAACCAAGCCGTGAACCCCGCCAATTTTATAGGGCCCGCGTCCATGATGGCGAAATTCTTGCCGACGACGGCCATGTTGCCCTTGTCGAAGTACCTAAACGGGCGAGGCGGCTTTCGACCGCTGATCTCTCTCGAGATCAATCGTCCGACATAGCGACCTTGCTGAATTGCGACCTGCGCCACCCCCGGCAGAGGTTTGCCGTTTTGCATCAGCGTCGCGGTATCGCCGATCACGAATATTCCGGAATTATTCGGAACGCTCAGCGACGGGTCGACGCAGGCTCGCCCCGCCCGGTCGGTCGCGACGCCCAGCATCCTCACGAGCGGCGACGGTGAAACGCCTGCGGTCCACAAGGCGGCGCCGCACGGGATCAGCTTTCCGCCAACGGTGACGCCGCGAACGTCGATGCTTTCCACCATGGCGCCGGTGATGACCCGGACGCCGAGCTTTGCCAGTCGGTTAGCTGCTTTTTTCGACAACGACTCAGCAAAGCTGGGAAGGATGCGCTTGGCGCCGTCGAGCAGGATTATCGTTGTGGTCGCCGGATCAATCCGCCGAAAGTTCTTGCGCAAAGTCGTTGTAGCCAATTGTGCTATCGATGCCGCCAGTTCTACGCCAGTCGGTCCCGCGCCGACCAAAACAAACGTCATTTGCCGTTGGCGCTCGTCCGCGTCGTCGGTCGCTTCCGCCAACTCGTACGCACTAAGAATTTTCGATCGTATCGTTTCAGCGTCGGTGATTGTTTTCAGGCACGGAGCATACTCGGCAAACTCGTCATGGCCGAAATAGCTTGATCGCATTCCGGCGGCGACCACCAAATAGTCAAAGTCAATTTTCTTAATCCCGATGCTCGAACAATTGGCGTCAATGGATCGGGATCCTAGATCGATGCCGACAACTTCAGCCAAGAGCACAGAAACATTCTTTTGCTTCGCTTCAAGCTGCCGAATCGGCGCTGCCACCTCGGAAGGCGCAAGGACCGCGGTTGCCACCTGATACAAGAGCGGTTGGAAGATGTGATGGTTCCGACGATCGATCACGACGACTTCGGCATCGCAATGTCGCAGTGCTTTTGCGGCGGCAATACCGCCAAAGCCACCGCCGACAATCACAATGCGGGGCTTATCGTGGCGCACCTCCGCCTTAGTCGCCAACTGCTCGCGTGATCGCGACATTTCCAACGTTTCACTCATCGCATCTCGCAAAATCTTGAGGATAGGCCGGAGTTGAACACCGCACGACGCACATGCCTCGTTTTCTTGTCCCACACCGAAAGCAATACGCCCGAGAGCCCTCTCCAACGGTCCGCAACTGGGCGCACGGTTAAACCCCGCAACGACTGACGCTTCCGGTCAGGTCCTGTCGAGCGCCCATGGTCCGGGGCCGGCCGCGGCGAGATAAAGGAAGATGAAGCAATAGAGCACTGCCGGCTCGCCGAAGTTGAGCGCCGGAAAGAAGCTCATCGGGAAGTGCGCCATAAAATAGGCGGCCGCCATGAAGCCGGATAGAATGAACGCCACCGGGCGCGTGAACAGGCCGAGCACGATGAGTGCGCCGCCGACGAGCTCCATCGTTCCGGTGAAGTGCATCAAGCCGGTCGGCATCTTGTCGACGAACGGCAGCCGGGCGGGGAAACCAAGCAGCTT
>JGI12635J15846_10005433_pt1 | contig 10998 bp, 9 predicted proteins | sample BlaSpr_A8_OM2_M2_FD_15846 | JGI IMG/M metagenome (IMG submission 15846) | reverse complement strand
CAGTTTGTTCCATGGCGCAAAATTCTCTGCACTCAAGGTTAGTCGATAAATTCCAAACGGAAGATCCTGCAGCGTAGAGCGCCCATCAGCGGCTATTTGAAATGTACGATGAACTTGGTTCGCTTCGCTAACCAGTTCAGCCGTAGCCGCCACCGCCGTGCCTTGCGAGTCGTGTACTTCGATGTGCAGTTCGCCGCGCACACGCTGCGCCCGAGCCAGAGGCACCACGGAAAATAAAAGGATGATTTGGAGACACAACTTCGCAGCCCTTTTGCTCCCCCTCACCGTTCGTGTGTTCGTCCCTCGCACTTCAAATCCTGGCGCTTGAAAATCGGCTCTTTCCATTTCCAGTTCGATCGTTAACATTTTTCCGCAGCGGCTGGGCAAGTCTTTCTACGTTAGCATGAAGCCCCGGAAGCCACTCTGGGTTGCCCGCAAGCCGCTAACAAAATCACAACTCCCTGCCCGATTCTCCCGCTTGCCGACTTCGCCGCCTTTCGGCAAAATACGTCTGGCCCGCTGCGTGCCCCCTCCATGAAGCCATCGCCGCATTCCAACTCTTCTCTCTTTACCATCGGGCATTCAAGTCTCGAACTGGACGGATTTCTGAAAATTCTAGTCACTCATGAAATAAAAACCGTCTGCGACGTCCGCAGCCGCCCCGGCAGTTTCCGGTTTCCACAATTCAACCGCGAGCCGCTTGAAGTCTGCCTCAGCTCCGCAGATCTCCAATATGAATTTCTCGGCGATACTCTAGGCGGCCGCCCTTCCGATCCCCGCGCCTATAACGAGGACGGCATCGTGAACTACGAAGAACGCCGCAAAGCCGCGGATTTTCGCGCGGGGATTGATCGCGCGCTGGGGTTGTGTCGCACGTCAAACATCGCTCTGATGTGCGCCGAGGAAGATCCTCTGCAGTGCCACCGTTTCCTGATGATTTGCCCTGCGCTTCTCGATCGCGGCGTCACCCCGGTGCACATCCGCCGCGGCGGCGAACTGGAATCGCAGCGCGAAGCCGAGGATCGCCTCCTCAAATTGCACGACCTGGCCGCCTTTGACAGCGGCTCGCTTTTTATTTCCGAACGCGACGTGGCTCTCCAGGATGCACTTCGCCGTCAAGCCCAGGAGTTTGCGTTCCGCGCATCTCCAGAAGCCATCGAGTACTTTTGATTTTATGGAGATTCTTCTCTGCACGATCGGTTTCGCTGGAAAAACTGCCGAAGAGTTTTTCCATCTACTGCAGGAAGCGCATGTGGAAAAGCTCGTCGATGTCCGCCTGAACCGCGGAGGCCAGCTCTCCGGCTTCGCCAAGCACCCGGACCTTGAGTACTTCCTGCAAAAAGTTGCCAGCATTGGCTATTCGCATGAGCCGCAACTCGCGCCAACTTCTGAATTGCTCGACACCTACCGCGAAACCAAGGATTGGGCCGATTACGAGACTGGTTTTCTCGCCCTGATGCAAGGACGCGGAATCCCGCAAGCGTTCGATGCCACCGCGTGGCCGCAGCGAGCCACCTTGCTCTGTTCCGAACCCGGTCCGGAGAAATGTCACCGCCGTCTCGTCGCCGATCTGCTCGCAGCGCACTGGCGCGCGCAAGGCCACGAGGTCGAGATTCGCCATCTCGTCGCAGTCCGCTCGAAGTCTTCGAAAATGCGCCGCGCAAAGAAGAAATCCGTGCCATGACCAGATTGCTTATCACGGAAATCACCCGCATGGGGCCGGCATTTTGCGTCGTCGGCCTTCAGCGGGAGAAGGACAAGATTCAGTCCGTTCGTCCCGTTTCCGCGACTGCCAACAGTTGGCTGCATTTCCCTTATCATCGCGGCGATGTGCTGCAGTGCGAGCTTGCTCCTTTTTCGGGCGCCAAGCCGCACGTCGAAGATCGAGTTTCGACTTGCGGTTTTCACAAGGAATCAACTGTTCCCGAGACGGAAGTAGTGACCTACCTTCGCAAGGCCGAAACTGCGGGCTCGCTACAGGAATTATTCGGCTGCGTTCTCCACGAAAACAGGGGCGGCAGTGGACTGTTCGCAAAGCCCCAGGAAGCGAAACGCTCCGTTTGCGGAACGGTGACGCAGAATCTGCGCATCGAGTTTTGTGCAAACGAACTTCGCGCCACTCTGGTCCTTTCTTCAGGCGAAGTGTTGCGCGATCTTCCGGTAGTGGATCGAGATTGGCGCGATTTTGTGGATGAGGCGCTCGCTGAAGGCAGAGGCGCGAATCGTCTCGCCCGCCTCGAGCGCTTCTTAAACTCGCAATTTCACTACAAAGTTTTGTCTTGTCCACATCACTTCATCCGGCTCGGCCTCACACGGCCATATNATGATCTTTGCTGGCTTATGCTGGACACACTGATTCCGCTTCCAAAATATGACTGGCTCGAGGAGTTTTGATGGCTTCCCTCAAGGATGAAAATCACCGGCGACGTCTTGTGGAGGAATGTTTCCGTCGGGAAGCCGGTTCTCCATCGTCCATCCCTGATCCGTCGCAGGATCTCATTGAAACAGGCGCGCTTGACTCCATGGGCTGGGTCGGTTTTCTTCGCGCCTTGGAATCCGCAAGCGGCCTGAGCGAATTGGGCGCACTGCTCACGGAACGCACTCCATCCTTCGAGAGTATTTTCCAAGTCTTCAGAGAGGCTCAAGGCGATAGCTCCTCTGTTGAAGCTGATTTCTCCGAGGCGAGACTTGCCGTAACACGAGCCTCCGTAATGCTTACAAGTTCGTGCGCGGTCGTCGGCTCGCGCAAAATTCCTTCGGAAGAAATCGACCGGGCCTTCGGAATGCCGGAGGGCAAACTCCGCCTCCGCGCCGGAATCGAATCACTGGCCTATGGCGCCGAAAACGAAAATGAACTTACGCTTGGCGCGCGCGCAGCGCGACAAACGCTCCACTCCGCGGGTTGCGGCGCTCAGGAACTCGATTGGATCATCGCCACCAGCGAAACGCATCGCAGCTATCCTTCTCTTGCCGCGCAGCTTCACTCCCAACTACTCGCTCGCGAAACATGTGGCGCGCTGGATGTCGGCGGCGCTTGTCTCGGGCTACTAAACGGGCTAGCCGTTGCCCAAGGACTCATCGCTTCGGGACAAGCCCGCAACATCGTTGTCGTCACTTCCGACGTTCACAGCCGCATCTTCAAGCCGGGCCGCGTAGCCGGAGAATTCGGCGGCTTGTTCGGCGATGGCGCCAGCGCGTTTCTCTTGCGTGCCAAGAACGACTCCACGCCGCAACAGTCCTACGCCCTCGGTGAATTTTTCTTCGGCTGCGCCGGGCAGTACGCCGGAGCGATTCGCGTGTCTGACGCACCGGACGGCAACCTCGACGTGCATTTTGACGGCGAAGCGCTCTCCCGCGCGGCCATCACGCGCATGGAGAAGGTAATTCGGGACGTCGAACTCCGTAGCGGCCTCGCCCGGTCCTCGGCGCAAGGCCTGGCTACTCATCAACCCAATCCCCGTCTCGTAACCCTCCTCGCCAAGCAATTAGATCTCGCACCCGACAAGTTTCCTTCCATAGCCCGAACCTTCGGCAATCTCGGCTCTTCCACTTGCGGGCTAGCCCTCGACGCGATTCTGCAGTCGGCGCGGGGCCTCCAAGCCTGCCATCGCGGCCCAATCTTTCTGGCATCCCTTGGTCCAGGTCTCCTTTTCGGGGGCGGTTGGCTCGCCCCCGCCTGAGGATCCCTTCTTCCAGCCCTCGTTTCAAAGGTGGCGACCTGTAACGTTTTGTTACAGTCCTCAGGCCCGCCAACTCTCCCGTGGAATGGATTTCTTTCTAAGATACTGAAAATAAGTAGCTTACTTGGCCTCCTAGCCTGGCGTGGTACGTGCACTCTTCTAGGCACGCGGCATGTTGTCGGATGAAATCTTAGGAGTTCCGGAATGAGCAAGCGCACGAAAAGAGCCGAACAAGGATTTTCGCTACTCGAGATGGTGGTCGTCGTAGGACTGGCTTTCACAGTGATGGCCTTCGCGGTCATGAACACGATGAGCAGCTCGCAGAATTCTCGGGCCAACTCGGCAATGGACGCAGTCATTTCGCAACTTCGCCAGGCGCGCGAGTTGGCCATCGCCAAACGCCGCAACGTTCAGGTGCAATTCACCGCGCCCAACCAAATACAGCTGACCATACTGACTTTGCCAGGTGAGACGGTTCCGCCAGTTTTTCCTCCTACTTATCTAAACGACAACGTCCCGGGCGGATTGATTTTCACCGTTCTTTCCGGCCTTCCAGATACGCCAATGAACTTCGGCAACTCGACAGCCATCAGTTTGCAGCAGCCAACCGGCGGCGGAGCGTGGACGGTGATGTTTACAACCTCCGGCGCGTTTGTAGGCACGGCGCAATCGGCGGCAACTCTTTATCAAGCAACGAATAACAATCCCGTGAACGCCTCGCTCTTTTTGGGTGTCGTGGGAAAGACCAATACAGCGCGCGCAGTAACGGTATTTGGCGCGACAGGCCGTGTCCGTTCGTACTACTGGACCGGCTCATCCTGGCAGGAATAGGGAGATAAGTTCAATGAAACGACAACGCAAAATCTCTCGTCATCCAGCCGGCTTCACGCTGATCGAGGCGATGATTTCCATCATCATTCTTTCCTTCGGTGTGCTTTCTCTGGCGGCGGTCTACGCACAAGGCATCATGTATGCCAGCCTTACGCAGTATGACTACATCGCGGAAAAGAAGGCCGAAGAGGCCGTAGAAACGATTTTCACGGCGCGCGATACCAAGATTTTGACTTGGGCGCAGATTCAAAACGTTTCGGCCAACGGCGTGTTTATCGACGGTGCCCAGCCTTTGCTTGACCCCGGCCCGGACGGACTGGTGGGCACCGCGGATGACAACGCGTCCCTTCCTGATTCCATCATTATCGGGCCCGGCGCGGACGGAAAACTGGGCACTTCCGATGACGTCGTCGTCAATCTGAATCCATGGATGACGCGCACGATTGCCATTACACCCGTAACCGCAGAAGCGAATCTGCGGCAAATCACTATCACGATTAACTATCAGGTCGGCCGTATTAAACGCACTTACACGCTCATCAGCTATATCTCGGCGTTTGCGTGAGGATGGCGGGAGAGAACTTATCATGAAGAGACAATCTGGATTCACACTTATCGAGTTTATGGTCGCCATGGGCATAACGCTCGTCGCCCTGGCTGCCACCATGCTTGCGTTCAAAGACGCCACGAACACGAATCAGAGCGTCACGCTCAAGTCCGATCTTTCGGACAATCTCCGCGCCGGAGTGAACCTGCTCGAACAGGACCTCATTATGGCTGGCACAGGGATCCCGACAGGGGGCATTCCTTTTCCTTACACGCCGGGGCCCCCGAATTGTTTGGGAAGCGGCGGCGCGCCGATCAACCGCCCCAATCTGTCGGGCGGCCTGACGTTTCCCGTATGCAATGTCAGTTTGAATGCCATCCAACCCGGCTGGCAACTTGGGCCGCCAATCACGAGCCCGGATTCCACGCCCGGAGCGAACACCGATCTCATAACCATGCTCTACGTGGACAACACGCTGGCGCTCAATGACAGGATGGTCAATGAGCCTGCGTTAGGTGCCAACCCCGGCTGCCCGGCGGGAAGCATCACGAGTAACGGACAAACGGTGACGTTTGACCCCACCTGCATTTCATTTTCTCCCACGGGAGTTCAGATCAATTCCGGCGACCTGATCATGTTCAGCAACGCCAAAGGCAATGCCATTCAAGAAGTGACCAGCGTAGCCGGCCAAGTTCTGCATTTTGCCGGAGGCGATGGTTTGAACCTGAATGCCCGCAGCGATCCGCAGGGCACGATGTTCCAGCTCGAAAACACAAACCTCGTTGGTGGTGTGAACGTTCCCAACGGCACCTTTCCGCCGACCACGGCCACGCGGGTCTGGATGATTACCTACTATCTCGACAATGTGACCGACCCGCTTCACGTTCGCCTGATTCGCCGCGTCAACTGGAATCCAGGCCAGCCCGTCGGTGAAACCATCGAGAATCTCCAGTTCAAGTACAACTTCGTCGATGGCGTCACCAATCCTTCCGGCCAGCCCAGCATCCCCGTCGGCGAGTCGGAAAGTCAGATCCGCTCAGTCGATATCATCCTTGGGGCGCGTTCGACCAACGCCTGGTCACAGAACCATAAGTATCTCAGAAGCAATTTCATGACGCAGGTCAGCTTACGCAGCATGGCCTTCGTAGACCGGTACAAATAATGAGGAGTCCAACCATGAACGCCGTAAAAAAGCTGATGCGACGCGATTCGGGCATCGCCCTTCTCACGACCTTGCTGCTCATGCTCCTGATGTCCAGCCTGCTTGTCGGCTTTATTCTGCTGATCACGTCTGGGCAGAAACTCAGCGGAATCAACAACGATTACAGCCGCGCCTTTTACGCTTCGGAAGCCGGCATGGAGAAAATCACCGCGGACTTGGGCACGCTCTTTGATACCAATTACTCGCCTTCGTCTGCGCAGATCAATGCCATTGCCTCGGCGCCTCCGGCTATTAGCGGCATCCAATATATTCAGTACGACGGAGCTTCCGGTTATCAGGTGAAGTACGCTACTGACGGGAACGGAAATCCTCTCGCAACAGTCAGCCAGGTTCAGTCCGGCGCTTACCAGGGCATGACTGCATTGGCGACGCAATATACCTTGCTGGTGACCGCGCGCACGCTCAGCAACAACGAAGTGAAACTACAGCGCACCACACAAACTGTCGGTATTCCGATGTTCCAATTCGGCGTCTTCTCGGATACCGACCTCAGCTTTTTCCCAGGTCCAGACTTCGATTTTGGCGGCCGCACCCACACCAATGGCAACTTGTTCTTGGCCGCAGGCGGCACATTAAAGCTTTCCGACCGCGTCACCGCGGTGAAGGACGCCATTCGCACAAACCTTTCAAACGGCTTCCCGACAACGACCGGATCCTATGGCGGTACCGTGGACATCACCACTTCGCCCGGCACTGCTTCCTACCGGGCGCTCGCGTACACGGAAGGCAGCCTGGTAGGTACCATCGGCTCCGCCGTGAACCCCAATTGGACCACCATCTCTCTCGGCGCGGCGGACTATGCTGGCAACTTGCGCAACGGCGCCACCGGTGCGAAAACTTTGAATCTCGGCATCGTGCTGCTCGGCACTGGCACGACGCAGGCAGTGGACTTGATCCGCCGGCCACTGGCAACGGCCATAGAAAACCCGGCCGTCACGAACCTGCGTTATTACGCGCAGTCCAGCTTCAAGGTTCTGCTTTCGGATAATGTGACAGATATCACGTCGCTTCCGTGCATTGACACAGCCACGGCGCCCTTTGACTTGTCATCGATCGCAAAGCCCGTGGCAAGCTGGGGCGCTGGCGCTCCAACCCTTCTGAAGACGGCGATGAACACCCTGAACGCAGCGGGCAAGAATACTCCGCCGGTGCCGCTAGCGGCTTCCGGTGCCGCGAAAGGCGCAGGTGTAACGGCGTACAATCCCACCGACGGTTACTGGCTGCCAACGCCCAACGTGGCTCAATATACTGCGGCCTCGGGCCTGCCCACCATTAAGGGCTTTATCAAGATCGAAGTGCAGACTGCGTACGGGAATCCTTGCGGCACTTGGAAAGATGTGACCCTCGAGGTCCTGAGTTATGGGTATGCTGGCCGCAATATCAACCCCTTGTCCGGCCTGACCGCCGCACAATATGGCACCGCGGAGCCGCTCCAGGGCTTGCCGACGAGCCAGTTGGGGCCCCCGACAGGCGCGGGTGCTTGCCAGGACGTTCATCCAAACGCGATCATCCGCCTCGAACGCGTTCGGGACAACCCCTCGAATTGGAACAATGCCACCCTTGCTGGTCGTTGCGGGGTAACAAACAATGCCCTCCCTGCCAGCCAGATCTATCCACAGAACCCGGCTGACTACTGGCCGAACGCGCTCTTTGATACGCGTGAGGGTACCCTTCGCGACCTCAACCCCACGGGGAGCTTAGGCGGTATCAACTATGCCCAGATGGTTACCCTTGGTGGCGTCATGCAGTATGTCGAAGTCGATGCCCTGAACCTGGCTCGTTACTTGGGCGGCGCCCTCGCGGGCTCTGGCCATCTGTCCTACGACACCGTCAACGCGCCCAACGACTACAGCGTTTACATTTCCGACCGTCGTGGCAACTATACGGCTACTGCCCTTACGAACCCTTGGCCGCCGCTCTCCCCCAGTACCCACGAGACCGGCGAATATGGCTGGGATGACTTCGTAAATCCAGCGAACACTCCGGGATGCCCGAATAACACACAGGATATTGGCGAAGATCTCGACGGCCTCGGCGCCACAGGCTTCTATACCTATGGTCAGAATCCCACGTACATCATGGCGGCAGGCACAGCTTACACAGCTCTGGGTCCCGGACAATTCGGGATGTATAGTCTGGCTGGCCCCGGCAATCTTTATGGCAGCACGCCGGGCACCAATGCCATAGCCCCAAATCCAAACTGCACAGTGACTGTGCCATCAACGGTCTGGCCAATGGCGTACGTGATTCACGCCAATGAAGCGCGTGAAAACCCTAGTCCCTTCTTCCGCCGCGCGATTAAGATCATCAACGGCAGTCTACTGACTGCGCTTGGCACATGCCCGGGTACCGTGCCATGCGGTTTGGCGATCGCCACCGAGAATCCTGCGTATATCTGGGGCGACTTCAACTCCAATTCCGCTGGCGGGGGTTTCGGCGACGCGCACGTGGCCGTCTCTGTGAATGCGGATGCGGTGACACTCCTGTCCAACAACTTCAACGATGTGAACACCTTCGCCTTCCCCTACGTATTTACGGCTCCAGTCACGGGAGGCAATGTGCGCAACGCCGCCACTACCTTCTACCGGACCGCTATCATGGCTGGGAAGGGCGTCTCCTTCCTGCAGCCGTCCGGTTTCCCAGTTTCCCAAGACTTCGGCACCGATGGTGGCGTCCACAACTTCCTCCGCTATATCGAAAATTGGGGCGGCCAAACGCTGAACTATCGCGGTTCGATCATCAGCATGTATTACAATCGCCAGGCACTTGGCACGTTCAAGTGCTGCTCGACGGTCTATTCACCGCCAACCCGCGGCTACAACTTTGATACGGAGTTCCTGACTCCTTCTTTGTTGCCGCCGCGCACGCCGCTGTTCCGCGACGTGAACACCACGGGCTTTACGCAGCTTCTTCTGCCCAATCAGTAGAACGCAGCCTCGCCGCTGCACCCCCGACCGGCCCCGGAAACCCCCCGGGGCCGGTTGCTATTTGTGGCGTGCTCTTAGCCAAAACGGAAGACCTAAGACGGGCATCGTTTTCTACGGCACGGACTTACGAACCCGGGCGCGTTCGCGTCGTGAAACTCGTGTTCACCGCAGGTACTACGCAGGCTTGCAAGGGAGGCCAGCCGGCGTCCGTCGTTGGATTGCGGCAGAGCGAAGCGATGGCTTCCTCCGCGGCAGCCCTGGAGCCATGCGCCCGCCGTAAGGGTGATAAGGAATAGGGAGGACGTCGGGCGCCCCTCGCCTGGTTTTCTGCTGCGTCAATCCATTTCACCTTCACTGTGATTTGCGTGAGAGGCCGCATGCAGGGCGGAATGCAGGCGAAGGGCCAGCGAAAGGGGGAAGCGGCCTCTGACGCTCTGACTCGGCGCGGAAAGGTCGACTAGCGCGTACGTGTATATAAATAAAAGACTTATTTGAAGGATGGGAGGCAAGGTCGTCACCCAGTTGGGTCACGCACGATAAGGCCAAGGCCCAAATTGCCTGATGCTGCCTCCCTATTTGGAGCTGAACTCTTTGACCGCTGTTCCAAAAGGGGAAGGCACCTCGGGTTGTCCGCTTTTACAGGCACTTTTGTATTTAACCGACAGGTTAAATACAAGGTTCCATCGACTTTAGTGAACCAAATGACTTGCCGCGCCGTCTTGCAGGTGTACGGGGAGGGCGAGCGCTTTCGGCTCGCACAAGAGACCTAATGCAGGAGTTGGTTCTGATCCAGCCAGGCCGTGCCGCCGAGAAGGAATTCGCGCAGGAAGCTGCCCAGGCGGCTTTACGCCGCGAATTCGAGGAGCACCTCGCGGAATGCGGGCCGCTGGCGTACCGCGTCGCGCGCGGCGTGCTGCGCAACAGCGCGGATGCGGAAGATGTGGCGCAGGAAGCGCTCTTGCGCGCGTACCGGCTCTTCGAGCGGTTGCGCGATCGTGCGCGATTTCGCGCTTGGCTCGTGCGCATCGCGTTCCGACTTGCGATCGATCGAGTTCGCTCTTCGAAGCGTCGAGAAGTTCGCGAAACGCTTTGGTCGCAAACGGCGCCGCGCCCTTCGACAGAAGACGTGGCTGCTGCGAGCGAATTTCAGGCGCATCTCGACCGCGCGATGGAAGAGCTTCCGGAGAAACACCGACTTGTACTTCTGCTGGCAGCGATGGGGGGGCACTCGCTTGAAGAAGTGGCGGAAATGCTTGGCCTGCCGATGGGAACGGTGAAATCGAGATTGTTTTTTGCGAGAAAGCAGTTAGCGGAGAAATTGCGATGCCATCGAAAATGAAAACTTGCGAAGACTATCGAACAGCGCTGAGCGATGCTGCCGCAGCGGCTGTCGAACCTTCGCGCGAACTTCGTTCGCATTTGGACGCTTGCGCATCGTGCCGCGCCGCCTTTGCCGAAGAGACGCAACTCTTCGCTGCCATCGATACTGGCCTGCGAGCCACCGCCAACTCCGAAGTGCCGGCTTCACTCTTTCCACGAGTGCGGGCTCAACTGAATGAGCGGCCTGTCGCTCGGCGCTCATGGGTTCCGGCTGTTGCCGCCGTCGCTGCTGTCGCGGCGCTGATCGTGGCGATCGTTTTCGTTCGCGGCCTTGGACGTGGTGCCACTGCGACAAATCCGCAGACGATTGTTGCGGTGCACAATGACCTGCCCGCTTCTACTCAGACGTCTGCACAAACGGTTGTGCCAATCGAAGCGACGAGTCCATTCGCCAAAATCAAGCCGATCCGA
>JGI12635J15846_10005432_pt1 | contig 11002 bp, 8 predicted proteins | sample BlaSpr_A8_OM2_M2_FD_15846 | JGI IMG/M metagenome (IMG submission 15846) | reverse complement strand
CTTGCCATGGTCCACATGCCCAATCGTCCCCACGTTCACGTGCGGCTTCGTTCGCTCAAACTTCCCCTTCGACACGGCAAGTACCTCTCAAAGATAAATCGGATAAAAAATGATGAAACCGTTAAGACGCTTTCTTCATGACCACGTCGGCCACGTTGTTCGGCACTTCCATGTACTTGGCGAACTCCATGGTGTAGTTCGCGCGACCCTGGCTCATGGAGCGCATGGCGGTGGAGTACTGGAACATCTCGGCGAGCGGCACCTCGGCGGTGACCACTTTGCCCGAGGGTGAATCTTCCATGCCGATGATCTGTCCGCGGCGGCGATTCAAATCGCCGACGATGTCGCCGTAGTAATCCTCCGGCGTCACCACTTCGACCTTCATGATGGGCTCGAGCAACACGGGCTTCGCCTTGCGGAAACCCTCTTTGAAGCCTATCGAGCCCGCGATCTTGAACGCCATCTCGTTCGAGTCGACATCGTGATACGAGCCGTCGAACGCCGTCACCTTCACGTCGACGATGGGATAGCCGGCGATCACGCCGGTCTGAACAGCCTCTTGAATGCCTTTGTCGACGGCGGGAATGAATTCGCGCGGCACGGCCCCGCCGACGATGGCGTTCACGAATTCATAGCCCTTGCCGGTGGGCAGCGGCTCGAGTTTCAGCCAGACATGACCATACTGACCGCGGCCGCCCGACTGGCGCACGAATTTACCCTCGGACTCCACGGTTCCGCGCAGCGTCTCGCGATACGCCACCTGCGGCTTGCCGACGTTGGCTTCCACCTTGAACTCGCGCTTCATGCGATCGACGATGATTTCCAGGTGCAGCTCGCCCATGCCCGAGATGATGGTCTGTCCGGACTCCTGGTCGGTGTGGACGCGAAACGAGGGATCTTCCTTGGCGAGACGCTGCAACGCGAGACCCATCTTTTCCTGGTCGACCTTGGTCCTCGGCTCCACTGCCACCGAGATCACCGGCTCCGGGAACTCCATCTTCTCCAGAATGATGATCTTGTGCGGATCGGACAGCGTATCGCCCGTGGTCACGTCCTTGAGGCCGACCGCGGCGGCGATGTCGCCCGCGCGCACCTGCTTGATCTCGGAGCGCTCACTGGCATGCATCTGCAGCAACCGGCCAATGCGCTCGTTGCGGTTCTTGCTCGGCACGAACACCTGGTCGCCCGAATTCAGCGTGCCGGAGTAGACCCGGAAGAAGGTGAGATTCCCCACGAACGGGTCGTTCAAGATCTTGAAGGCGAGCGCTGCGAACGGCTCGTTGTCATCCGCCTTGCGGGTCAACGGCTCGCCGCGCTCGCTCTGTCCCTTGACCGGCGGTACCTCGACCGGCGAGGGCATGTACTCGACCACGGCGTCGAGCACCGCCTGCACGCCCTTGTTCTTGAACGCCGAGCCGCAGGTCACGAGGCAAATCTCATTCTTGAGGGCGCGGTTGCGCAAGCCGCGCTTGATTTCCTCGGCGCTCAAATCGCCGCTCTCGAGGTACTTGTTGAGCAGATCGTCCGACCCCTCCGCCGCGGCCTCGATCATCTTGCCGCGCCATTCCTTGCACTCCTCGAGCATGTCGGCCGGAATCTCCCGGTACTCGAATTTCATGCCCTGAGTCTCGTCGTCCCACCAAATGGACTTCATCTTGACGAGATCGACCACGCCGACGAACCCGTCCTCCGCGCCGATGGGCAGTTGAATCGGGACCGGGTTGCCGCGCAGACGCGTGCGGATCTGGTCCACGCAGCGCAGGAAATTCGCGCCCGCACGGTCCATCTTGTTGACGAACGCGAGGCGCGGGACACCGTACTTGTTCATCTGGCGCCATACCGTCTCGGACTGCGGTTGGACGCCCGACACCGCGCAATACACGGCGATGGCGGAGTCCAGCACGCGCAGGCTGCGCTCCACCTCGATGGTGAAATCGACGTGGCCGGGGGTATCGATGATGTTGATGCGGTGCTCGGGAAAGCTCTTGTCCATTCCCTTCCAGAAACACGTGGTGGCGGCGGCCGTGATGGTGATGCCGCGCTCCTGCTCCTGTTCCATGTAGTCCATGACAGCCGCACCGTCATGCACCTCGCCGATCTTGTGCGAGACGCCGGTGTAGAAGAGGATTCTTTCGGTCGCAGTCGTCTTGCCCGCGTCGATATGCGCAGAGATACCGATATTGCGATATCGCTCGATGGGCGTCGTACGTGACACGATCCAATTCCTCGATAAAAAGGGCGGCCCGTCGCCGCCCTTGACTGTCTCTATATATGGTCTGGCCGGCGCATTACCAGCCAGCCGGGGCCCGCACCTACCAGCGGTAGTGCGCGAACGCCTTGTTGGCTTCGGCCATGCGGTGCGTGTCCTCACGCTTGCGCACGGCGGCGCCGCGGTTCTCGGCGGCCTCGAGCAATTCGGCGGCCAGCCGGTGCGCCATGGATTTCTCGCTGCGGGCGGTCGCCGCCTCGATCACCCAGCGCATGGCGAGCGTCTGGCGGCGGTTGGCGCGCACTTCGACGGGCACCTGATAGGTGGCGCCGCCCACCCGGCGCGACTTCACTTCGACCACGGGCTTCACGTTGTCGAGCGCCTGCTGCAGCAGAGCGATGGCGTCGCCGCCGGCGCGGCCGCTCTTGTCGCCGATCCGGTCGATGGCGCCATAGACGATCTTCTCGGCCACCGACTTCTTGCCCCGCTCCATCACCATGTTGATGAACTTGGCCAACATGTCGTTCCCGAACTTCGGGTCCGGAAGAATGGTGCGATGCGGTGCTGCTGCTCTGCGGGACATGGAAACCTTCTCTGCGTATGAGCCCTACGGGCTTATTTCTTGGGGCGCTTGGCGCCGTACTTGGAGCGTCCCTGGCGACGATCGCCGACGCCGGCGCAGTCGAGAGCGCCGCGAACCGTGTGATATCGAACACCCGGCAGATCCTTGACGCGGCCGCCGCGGATCAACACCACCGAGTGCTCCTGCAAATTGTGGCCTTCGCCGCCGATATAGCTCGACACCTCGTAGCCATTGGTCAGGCGGACGCGGCACACCTTGCGCAAAGCCGAGTTGGGCTTCTTCGGCGTCGTGGTATAGACGCGCGTGCATACCCCACGCTTCTGCGGCGAGGCGGCCAATGCCGGCACCTTGGATTTCCAGGCGGGCTCGTTGCGGCCTGTGCGGATGAGTTGGGTCGTCGTCGCCATAAATACCTTATTAAGGAGCCGCCAACAGCGGTCCCATACCTTGGAAAAACGTAAAGCTAGCCGCGCCTGGAGTCGGGCGACAAAGGCCGGCGATTGTAGGAACCGGTCGCCTGGGTGTCAAGGCGACGAGGGGCCAAGACCTCCCAGGCTTCGGATTGACGCGTCGCAACAACGGTTTGCTAAGGCTGCAGCCCAACCCGGCGGACCATGTCCGAGAATCTAGCCTCATTTCGCAGTGGATCGAATACCGGATCCACCTTCAGGCTCACCAGACAGGGTTCCCGATCCGCAAACGCATTTTCCAGGGATTGAAGCGCTCGTTCCCTGTCGTCCAGCCCAATGCACACGATTGAATGAAACCAGTAGGGCACGTATGCGTACTTCGCCGTCAGTCGCTCCAACGCAGCCGCTGCTTCCCCGCGCCGGCCCGAGCGTCCGAGGGCGTAAGCCAGCGCCGCCTCCGTGAACGCGTTGCCCGGTCCCTTTCGAGCGGCGGTTTCAAGCGCGACGATCGCCTGGTCGTATCGCCTCTGCTGTACGAGGGTCTGACCCAGGCCGAAATACAGCTGGTCCCATCGCGGCTCGAGCTCCACTGCCTTGTGGAACTGCTCGACGGCCTCATCGAAACGCCGCCCGTAATACAAGGCCCATCCCACCTCTTGAATCGCCACGACGGAAAAGGGGTCGAGGAACTCCGCGTAACGGTGCGCCGACACCGCCTCGTCGCTGCGACCGGCATATCTCAGACAAACACCCCGCTTCCAGTGCACATAGGCGTCGCCGGGAGCCAGGGTGACGGCACGATCCGACTCCCACTCCGCTGCGCGCCAATCCCAATTGTTGAGCAGGCGGAGCAGGCTGAGCGCCGCATGTCCTTCGGCAAGTTCGTCGTCGAGAGCCACCGCGCTGGCCGCCGCGGCCTCCGCCTCCGCGAACGCCTTCTTCGGCTCCATGCCGAAGAAATAGGCCAGCTCGATGAAACACTCGGCGATGCCGGCGTAGGCCGGCGCGAGCTCTGGATCAGCCCTTATGGAGTCTTGAAAATATCGGATCGCCCGGTTTTGTCCGTCTTCCGTGAGTATCCGCCCGTAATAGCGGCCTTTGAGATAGAGCGAATAGGCCTCCGGCTGAACGGTGCGCGAACTCGTGAGCCGGGCTTTCTCGTCTTGACTCAGTTCGGCACGAACACCGGCGGCGATGTCGCGCGCGGCTCGGGCCTGGACCCCCAGAATGTCGGATATGGCTCCCTCGTAGGTCTCGGCCCACAGGTGCTGATCTGCGGCAGCGTGAATCAATTGGGCTGTGATTCGAAACCGGTCACCCGATTTCATCACGGATCCCTCCAGCAACGCTTGTACGCGCAGGGCGCGCGCGATCTGCGGGACGGTTTCTTTCGTATCCCGGTAACGCATGACGGAGGTCCGTGAGACAACACGCAGACTGCCGATCTTTGCAAGTTCCGCGATCAGCGCCTCGGTGATTCCGTCGGCGAAATACTGCTGAGCCGGGTCGCCGCTCAGATTCACCAGGGGCAGCACGGCAATCGATTCGATACGGTGCGGAATCTCGATGGCGCGCACCCCGACCGTGAAGCGATAGCCCCGTTTCGGGACCGTGGCGATGTACTCGCTTCCACCGTCGTTTCCGAAGGCCCGCCGCAGCAGGAAGATCATCTGATTGAGATTCGACTCCTCGACGACCGTTTGAGGCCACACCGCCTCGATCAGCTCAGGCTTCCCCACGACGGAGCCCGGATGCCTCACCAGCTCGAGCAGCACCTCGATGGCTTTGGGCGGCAGAGCGATCGGCTCGCCGCGTCGCAGCAAGCTGCGGCCAACAGAGTCCAGTCGGTACGGGCCGAACTCATAAGCTGTCGCGCGGACGCTCAGCATGACATCGGTACTTTACCGAAAAATTGATCTTTCATTGAGGACTTTCCCGACGCCTGTCATCTACAAATAAACCTCCGAGCTGCTGACCCGCACGAGCCGTTGCCTAAATCGAGAGAGGTGCTCTCAATGATGTCGGAATCCGCGATAGCGAAGCTCAAGGACACCGTTCGCGGTCAAGTCATACGCCCGGAAGATCCGGGCTATGACGCCGCACGCACGCTGCCCAACGCCATGATCGACCGTCGGCCGGCTCTCATAGCGCGTTGCGCTGGAGCCGCCGATGTCATCGCCTGTGTGCGCTTCGCGCGCGATAACGAGGTGCTGGTTTCCGTCCGCGGAGGAGGACACAGCGTCGCCGGCAAATCCGCTTGCGACGGCGGCCTGGTGATCGATCTCTCCACGATGAAAGGCATGCGTGTCGATCCCGGGAGTCGAACCGCGCGGGGCGAAACCGGACTCAAGCTGGGGGAGTTCGACCGTGAAACACAGGCGTTCGGGCTGGCAACGACGCTCGGCGTCGTCCCCACCGTCGGGATAGCCGGCCTGACGCTGGGCGGTGGTTGGGGTCACCTGCACGCCAAGTACGGGCTCGCCATCGATAACGTGATCGGTGCGGATGTGGTCACCGCCGAGGGGCAACTGCTGACGGCGAACGCATCGCAGAATCAGGATTTATTCTGGGGAGTGCGCGGCGGCGGCGGCAACTTCGGCATCGTGACCTCGCTCGAGTACCGACTTCACGCAGTGGGGCCCGTTCTGGGGGGTGCAGTGTTTCATCCCGCGGCAAAGGCGCGAGAAGTACTGCATTTTTGGCGCGAGTTCGCCGCGTCGAGTCCGGACGAACTGGTTACCCAGGGCGGCTCCTTGACTCTGCCGGACGGCGTCCCCGTCTTCGGCGTCGCCGGGTGCTACTGTGGCCCCGTCTCCGAGGGCGAACGGGTATTGGAACCCCTGCGGCGCTTTGGTTCCCCGCTCGCCGATGCCTTCGGCGCCATCAGCTATCTGCAGATGCAAGGCATGTTCGAGTCCTTCTTTCCGCCCGGGCGCCTGGTTTATACCAAGTCGAATTTCATCCGCGATTTGAATGACCGGACCATCGATGCCCTGGCGCCGTGGGTGGGCAAGAGTCCCTCGCGTTACTCTTTTGCGCCGTTCATCGAGCATTGGCACGGAGCGGCCGCGCGCGTCCCGGTTACCGATACGGCCTTTCCCCATCGGCAGCATTCGTGGAACCTGCTAGCTTGGTCGATGTGGGAGAGCCCCGCCGACTCGGAAAAAAACATACGTTGGAACCGCGAGTGCTGCGAATCTCTACGGCCACTTCTGGTACCGAGCGCGTACAGCAACTATGTGACCGACGAAGGCGAGGCTGTGGTCCGCGAAGCCTACGGGCCCAATTACGAGCGGCTCGTCGCACTGAAGAACAAGTACGATCCGACGAACTTCTTCCGCATGAACCACAACATCAGGCCCGGCCGAGCGTAACGCTACTGGCCGGCATTCGCATCCGGGATCGTCGCGGTGACGCTCACCCGCCGGCGCGACCGCGTTGAGGTTGGACTCATCAAGTTCGCGCGCGGCCTCCAAAGATCACGCGCTCACAGGGATTGGCGCCGAGGTTATATGCCAGCTCTGCGGGCCTTTCGATCCGCCATAGCGCGAAATCGGCGCGCTTCCCCACCTCGAGCGTTCCGACCTCCTCTTGCAGGCCGAGCGCCTGCGCGGCATGCCGGGTCGCGCCCGCGAGCGACTCCTCGGGTGTCAGGCCGAACAACGTGCATGCCATGTTGAGCACCAGCAATATCGACGTGCACGGCGAAGTACCGGGATTCGCGTCGGTCGACACCGCCAAACGAACTCCCGCCGCACGCAACACGGGCACCGGCGGCGGCGTGGTCTGGCGCAACGTGAAATAGGCGCCGGGCAGCAGCACGCCCACCGTGCCGGCAGCCGCGAGCGCCCGCGCGCCGTGCTCACTCAGATATTCGAGATGGTCCGCAGACAGCGCGCCATAGCGTGCCGCCAGCTCCGCACCGCCCATGTCGCTCAACTGTCCCGCGTGGAGGTGTGCGCGCAGTCCCTTGTTCCGCGCGGCGCGCAGAAAGGTCTCCGTCTCCTCGAGCGTGAATGCGATGTTCTCGCAGAAGGCATCGACGGCGTCGATCAATCCCGCGGAGGCGAGCGCATCGAGCCAAGGCCCGCTGACCTCGGCGACGAACGCCGCGCGCCGATCGCGAAATTCAGGCGGCAACGCATGAAGCCCCAGGAAGGTGGTGTTGATCGATACCGGCAGCTCCCGGCCGAGCCCCCGCGCCACCTCGAGCATCCGCCGCTCCGTCTCGAAGTCCAACCCGTAACCCGATTTCACTTCGATGGTGGTGACGCCCTCGGACATCAGCCTCAGCGCCCGGATCTTCGCGGCCGCCGTCAGCTCCTCTGCATTCGCGGCACGGGTGGCATTGACGGTCGACTGGATGCCGCCGCCGGCCCGCGCGATCTCCTCGTACGGCACGCCGCACAACCGCTTCTCGAACTCCTCCACGCGATTACCGCCGTATACCAGGTGGGTGTGGCAATCGATCAATCCCGGTGTCAACCAGAGACCCGCGCATTCTTCGAGCGGAATACGCTGTGCATCGGCACGGCGCCTGCCCTCGGCGGCCGAGCCCATCCACGCAATGCGCCCGCCCTTTACCGCCAGCGCATCTGCCGGCGACTTGCCATAGGCTTCACCGCCCGCGACCATCGTGGCAATGTTGGCCCCAACCCATACCCTGTCCCATTCACGCTCGAGCGCTGCTTGCACTGGTTCGACCGTCCTCAGTTGCCGGCGCCGCGTCCTTGCCGCGCCGCCGTTTGCCGTTCCATCGATGATACGGCAAGCTAGCCTGTCTATACAGGCATAGGCAGGCTATGGCTCGACTATTTCGACTGGAATCGGCTCTGCTGCCGCAGGGCTGGGTGCGCGACGCGCGGGTCAGCGTCGGCGAAGACGGCTTCATCGCCCGGATCGACGTTCCGTCCCCGGGCGGCGCCGATGACGCGGCCGTCGATCACGAGCGCGCCGAAGAAATCCGCGGCGTCGTGGTACCGGGCATGTCCAATGCGCACAGCCACGCCTTTCAGCGTGGCATGGCGGGCAACACGGAATTCCGACTCTCCGCGCACGATAGCTTCTGGACCTGGCGGCAGGCCATGTACGCCCTCGCCAATCGCATCACGCCCGGGGACTTGAGGGTGCTCGCGACGCAGCTTTTCGTGGAGATGCTGAAATCCGGCTACACGGCCGTGGCCGAGTTCCACTACATCCATCGCCGGCCCGACGGCGAGCTGTATGTGGGATCGAACGCCCTGTGGGAAGCCGTCACGGCCGCGGCCGAGGACGCCGGCATCGCCTTGACGTTCCTGCCCACGCTCTATCAAACCAGCGATTTCGGCGCGGCACCGCTCAAACCGGAGCAAGCGCGCTTCGCGCTGCAGACCGATCGCTTCCTGCGAGACGTCGAGGCGCGACTGCGCGAGGACGCGGGCAGCGGATCACGAGCGCGCCGCACGGGGGTCGCGTTTCATAGTCTTCGCGCGGTGCCGCTGCCGACGCTCGTTCAGGCGGCACGTGCCCTGCGGGATATCGCCGCCGACCTGCCGCTGCACATTCACGTCGCGGAGCAGGTGAAGGAGGTCGAGTCGTGCCTGGCGCACACCGGGCGACGGCCCATCGAGCTGTTGCTCGATACCGGACTGCTCGATCGACACTGGTGCCTGGTGCATGCGACGCATTCCACGGCGGCGGAGCTCAAGGGCATCGCCGACACGGGCGCTTCCGTCTGCGTCTCGATCACGACCGAGGCGAACTTGGGAGACGGCTATTTCGATGCCGCTCGATTCCTGAAGCTCGGCGGTCGGCTGTGCGTAGGCTCGGACAGCCAATCGACAGTGTGCCCGGCGGAGGAACTGCGCTGGATGGAATACCAGGCAAGGCTGCGTAAGCGGCGGCGCGGAGTGCTCGCGGACTCGACGGAGACTCACGCCGGCACCCGGCTTTGGCGCGAGGCGGCACGGGAGGGAGCCCGGGCCATCGGGCAGCCTGCGGGGACGATCGAGGTCGGGACACGTGCCGATTGGGTGGTGCTCGATGCAGCACATCCGAGCATGGCGGGGGCCGCCGAAGGGAGCGCGCTCGATCATCTCGTATTCGCGGGAGGCGCCCGGGCCATACGCGATGTCATGGTCGCGGGCCGCTGGGTGGTCAGGGACGGGCGCCACGCGGCCGAGGCGGCGCTCGCGGAGCCGTTCGCGGCGCTGATGCGGCGGCTGTCGGCCGGCTGAAAGCCCTTCCCTGCGTGCGCGTCGGTAGCCCCGCCGTCCGGCCGAACCTTCAGTCTCGGCGTGCGTCCTACATGGCGACCCCTTTTTTGTGACAGCATCGCAACGTGGCGAGAGACCCCTCAGATCCTCCTCTTAGTTTCGGAAGCCCAGGAAGTATTCAAGTGCAACGACAATTACATGGTTCGTCCTTTCTCGGAGTCTCAGCAGCGCGGAGCGCGATTGCAGCAAGCCTGCTTGCGCTCGCAGCGTGCGGCGGCGACGGGAGCGACGTGCCCCTGACTCTCTCGGGTACGGTGAGCGGGTTGACGACCAGCGGCCTGGCGCTGGCCAGCAACGGCGTGAACCTCGAGATCAGCGCCGGAGCAACGAGTTTCACCTTCGGCCCGGTGCTCTCCGATGAGGTGGGCTATAACGTCATCGTGCCGATCCAGCCCTCCGGACAAGCCTGTACCGTGACAAACGGCAGCGGCATTGCGACTACGGCGAATATCTCCAACGTGGTGGTCACCTGCTCGAATCGGACTTTCCATGTCGGCGGCACGATCAGCGGCCTCACCGCGTCGGGGTTGGTACTGGCCAACGGCACCGACACGCTCAGCGTGCCCGCCGGCGCGTCTTCCTTCACCATGCCCACAGGCGTCGCGTATGGCAGCTCCTACACGGTCACCGTGGCCGACCAGCCTACCGGACTCACCTGTAACGTGACCGATGGCACGGGAACGATCGGGACAAACGCCGTCACGAACATCGCCGTGAAATGCACCGATCAGCCGCTCACCGTCGGGGGCAGCATCAGCGGCCTCGGGAGCGCGACAGGCCTGGTACTCGTCAATGGTACCGACAGCTACACGGTGCCGGCGAGTGCCACGAGCTTCACGCTCGACGCGCCGCAGTCCCCCGGCAGCACCTATGCGGTGCGCGTGCAGTCTCAACCGGCTGGCAAGACCTGCTCCGCCAGCGACGGTCCGGGAACGATGCCGACGCACGATGTCACGGATGTCTCGATTACCTGTTCTGACGAGGCATATAGCCTCGGTGGAACGGTTGCCGGGGACACCGCCACGGGCCTCGTGCTGAGCGACGGCAGCGACACCTACACTGTGCCGGCCAACGCGACCAATTTCACGATGCCCACAGCTCTCGCCTACGGCAGCGGCTACACGGTGAGCGTACAGACGCAGCCGCAGGGGTTGACCTGCACCGTCAGCGGCGGCACGGGCACCATGCCCGCCAGCGAGGTCACGAATGTCGGCGTGACATGCGCCTCGAGCAGCTACACGTTGGGAGGATCGATCTCCGGATTGACCACGTCCGGGCTCGTACTGACCGACGGTATGGACAACCTTTCGGTCTCGGCCAACGCCACGCAGTTCTCGATGCCGAACGCTCTCGCCTACGGCAGCACTTACGCGGTGAGTATTCGAGCGCAGCCAAGCCAGGGAGGCTGTCAGATCACCCACGGCACGGGCACGGTGAGCGGCGAGGTCGCTACGGTACAGGTCACCTGCGGAGCCGCGCCGCCGCACTAGGGAAACGGCCCGACGGAATCAACGCGTAACGGCTGGCCCTGCCTGTATATAAAAGC
>JGI12635J15846_10005431_pt1 | contig 11003 bp, 13 predicted proteins | sample BlaSpr_A8_OM2_M2_FD_15846 | JGI IMG/M metagenome (IMG submission 15846) | reverse complement strand
TAGTTGATGATCGGGATCCGGCCGCCGCCGATGCGCTTGAAGAACCAGTTGAACGGCTCGGGGTTCCACGGCTCGCCGGTCCCGCCGAGGATGCGCAGGCTCGAGAGGTCGTGGCGCGCGGGCAGCTCGTCGCCGTGGGTCATCAGCCCGCGCACGAGGGTGGGGGAGACGCCGAGGACAGTGACCTTGTGGTCGGCGACCATGCGCCACAGGCGATCCGGCGCGGGATGATCCGGCGTGCCCTCGTACAGGACCATGGTCGCGCCCAGCGCGAGCGACCCCAGGATGAGCCAGGGGCCCATCATCCAGCCGATGTCGGTGTACCAGAAGACAGTGTCGTCCGCGCCGATGTCGAATCCGTGCGCCATGTCCTGCGCGGCTTTGACCGGAAAGCCGCCGTGCACATGCAGCGTCCCCTTGGGACGTCCGGTGGTGCCCGACGTGTAGATGATCATCAGCGGGTCCTCTGGGTCGAGCTCGTGGGTGGGCGCGTGGTCGGCTTCGTCCTCCAGCAGCACCTCCCACACCTGGTCGCGGCCATGCGTCCACGGGACCTCGCGCACCACACGTCGGTGCACGATCACCTTCGTCACCGTCGGGCAGGTGAGCAGGGCGCGATCGGCGGTCTCCTTCATGGGCACGACCTGCCCTCGGCGGTAGAAGCCGTCTGCGCAGATGAGCACCTTCGCCGAGCCATCCTGCAGCCGAGTCGCGATCGCCTCCGGGCCATAGCCCGAGAAGATCGGGATGATCACCGCGCCCACCTTGGCGGTCGCCAGCACCGAGATGGCGACCTCGGGGCACATGGGCATGAAGATCCCGACCCGATCGCCGGGCCGCACACCCAGGCGCCTCAGCGCGCCCGCGAGGCGGCACACATCTCGGTCGAGCTCGCCATAGGTCAGGCGGCGCACATCGCCCGGCTCGCCTTCCCAGATCAGCGCGACCTTGTTGTGGAACTCGCTGCCTCGATGGCGGTCGAGGCAGCTCTGGACGATGTTCATACGCCCGCCGATCCACCACTTCGCCCACTCCTTGCCGGCGGAGAGGTCGACGACCTGGTCGTAGTGACGGTAAAAAGCGATGTCGATGTCCTTGATGGCGGCGTCCCAGAACCACTCGATGTCCTCGTCCGCGCGTCTTAACAGCTCCGGGAATGTCGCAATTCCGTGCTGGTCCATGAACCGCTTCAGCCGGCTCTTCGCGATCACGCCTGGGCTCGGTTCCCAGATCACGTCCCCGATCACGACCGGCTGCATGGTCTCTGGATTCTAGAGGGGTGCGTCCGTACACTCGGCCGTGATGAAGCACCTCCGCCCGATTTCGCGGAGGACCTCGCACAGGTCCTCGAGCCGGCCCACCGTGGCGCGGCCGCGGGCATCATCAAAGCCGCGAGCACGCTCGACGATGAAGGCCTTCGCACTTTCCTGGAGCTGTTCGCACAGAGGGTGCGCGAATCCGAAAAGCCGATCACGCTTACGGAGCTGCAGGCATTCCTGGTGGCCCCGAAGAGGTGGAGCCGCCCACCCGGGCTCTGATCTCCTCAGCCTCCACGTAGAGCTCCCAGTAGTTTGACCAATCTGTGCGGGCGACCGCGAGCGCGATGCGCGGCCTGTATCGCTCCTGCGCCGCGCGCACAGCATGCTGCTGCGCGTAGCACCAGCGGGCCAACTTACGTAACCTTGAAACCCCTACCAGTCCGCTTACCGCCATGCGTAGTCGGCTCGATGTCACCCAAACCTGAGACTGTGCAAGACCCCCTGATAGCCTGCGCCTGAGTGAAGACGGCATTCCTGCTCGTAGCTTTGATCGGATGCGCGGCTTGTGGAGACGCAGCACCCGCCACGACTCAGTCCGGCACGACGCCGGCCGCCACGGCCCTGCCGAATGCGCCCGCTTCGCCGACACCGACACCGCCTGCTCCGGCTCGGGCCATGGTCACGTTCGTCAACGCCCCGCTCACGGTTGGGCGCGGTAGCACTGCAACTCTTCAGGCCAAGACCGCTCCGAACACGTCCTGCTCGATTGAGGTCGATTACAAGTCCGGCCCGTCGAAGGCCGCGGGCCTAGGGCCGTCAACTTCTGACGCGACTGGCAACGTGAGTTGGACGTGGAAGGTCGGTGCCAACACGACGCCCGGTAGCTGGCCGATCATCGTCACCTGTGGCAGTGCCTCGGCTCACACCACGATCAACGTGACTTGAACGGCCGACGATTAGCTCTGGTCGTTCTGCTCATCGTCTGCTTGTTGGCGCTGACCGTGGGAGTTGATCTCGCTTGGCATTCGCATGAGTCCTCGATTGCGAGCCCGGTCGTGAGTACACCTACGGCGACCGCTCAGGTGACGGGCCAATGCCACTCAGTCAACGGACTGCCGGACCCGACGTGCACTCCTGGGGTCGCCGATCCCCGCGTCACGCAAAACAACATCCTCACGACTATTTGCGTCAGCGGCTACACGACCAGGGTCAGACCATCGTTCAGCTACACCGACGCGCTCAAGGCACAACAGATCAGGGCATACGGCTACACCGACACCAAGCCGGCCGACTACGAAGAGGACCACCTGATCGCGCTCGAAGTAGGCGGCCACCCGACCGATCCGAAGAACCTATGGCCGGAACCTCGGACGGGTTCCTACCCAGCGACCCAGAAGGATGGCGTCGAGAACTCGCTCCATACCAAGGTCTGCGCGGGACTGATGACCCTAGCTGCCGCCCAAACAGCGATCGCGAGGAACTGGGAGTCCGCGGCATAGTTGGCCAACCTCGCGCCGGTGCCCTGTAAATGATCTCGCCGTCCATGGTCCCCGCCCGGTGTACCGTGAAGTCGTCCGGCGCCACCAGGAGGACGACCCCGAATGTCGCAGATGTTATGGGTCCATTCGTGCCTGAATGAAGGTCTTACGACGGCTACGGGCGCACACCGGACCCATCTTCTTCTGGATTTTCGGCATTGCAATAGTTGCGACACCATTGATCGGTGTCTCCTACGTGAGAGTCAATTGGCCCACGAAATGGACTGACCAACTGGCTCTCGTAGGCGTGGTTTCAACTGTCGGAGCGGCCTGGTTGGCCTTCCTCGCCGCACTCGTCGCCCTTCTCGCCTACGCCTTGGCCGACGAGAAACCCGACCTGTCAGTCCTATTGGATGGGAAGCCGCTCGAGGCTGGATTCGATCTAAATCTGGCCAACCCAACAGCCGACCGCTACGAGGTTGTCGCGCCGCGATACCTGATCTTCAGGCTCGTCAACCACAGCGGGTTCTCAGCGCGAAACCCAGCAGTCCGCGTCAACTTCACGGAGGCGATGGCGGTGGACCCGGGATTCTCACCACAGTGGGGAGTCACCTACCGGACTGGAGACGACATAAGCGTCCAGTGGAGCGGCGGCGCGGACATATCTGTGCACGGACACTGGGAACAGAACGCGCCGCCATTGAACCTGGTCGGCAGCACCGCGACGTGGGTGCGACAAGGGATTGGCATGACGGTCGAGGTCGTTGCCGAAGGTTTCAGACTGCCTGCCCAGAAGGTGCCGATCCGAATCCACCGCATTCCGACCGATGACCTGACCGTCTGAGAAGCCCGCAGCGGTCGGCTACGCGGTTCCTGAGTCCGAAGACCACCCTCGACCACCCTCTGCCGACCGCTAGAGGCGGCGTAAGTCGTCCAACGGAACGGACGGAAGAAGCTAAGTCGCTTGGGGCTCGTCGTCATCCAACCAACTCGAGTCGAACTGGATTGGGCGACGCAAGTGTTGTTCGGTTGGCATCTCCGTAACTACGATGTTGCCTTCAGAATCGGCCTCCACTTTCACTAGCGTTGACCCAACCAGCTCTCCCGCTTGATTCAGTGGCTCAACAAAGATGGGGCGGACCGCGTGCCCGGCATTTATGTGTTCCTGAACCCGCTCTCGAGCCCATGTCTTCGCGACGCCGAGGATTCGAGCCAAGAACGCGTCGAGAGCCTTATCAGTTAGGTTGTCGAGCGTCTTCATCGCGATGTAGATGAGCACTACCTCACCCCAGGTGACCCCTCTCCCCTTGGGATCTTGGGAGATGACCCGTACCTCCGTGTCGGCATCAGTCAGCCGGTTCGCGAGGTTCTCGAACGGTCCCTCCGCGCCTGCTGAAATGAGCGCGCCTCCTCCCAAACTGACGACCAGTCGCACGGTCATTGCGGCCGGTTTCCGTCCATCACCGCCATCCTAGGTGGTCATCGTCCACGAGCCCGCAAACTGGTTGGGCGGCCGGATTCATTGGCAATAGCTCTATTCGCTAGATAGGATGGCCTTATTGGAGACCCTTGCCCCAGTATTGGTGGGGGCCTTGATCGCGATCATCGGTGGCGTCATCGTCCGTCGCCTTGAGGCAGACCAGGACCGCCGCCATTGGGTACGCGATCAGTTGCGGATGGCCGCTGAGCAGTTCTTAACCGACGCCGCCCAACATCTCAAGGTTTCCGACGTCCGCATGTCTAGGGAGGAAGGATCCGCCACGGTGGCAGCTATGAAAGCTCGGAATGAACGCGACGAAGCGCTCGCTCTGGACATGTCGCGGCTACAGTTGGTTGCCCCTAAGAGCGTTTGTGACAAGGCTGATGAGGTGATGCAGAAGTTAGGTGAAGCATTCATAGCCGCCCTCTACGCGCCGGACCCGGTCAGCGAACACACGGCGGAACAAGAAATCAAGTGGGGGGAGGCAATCGCGGCGTATAGGGCTGCTCGCGCCGAAATCAAGGATTTCGCCGAGGTGGTGAAGCGCCATCTCAGCTAGCCCATCGGCATCGTGGAGTAACCAGGCCGAGCGCGCGATCGCTTCCGTCGTCGAGGCCGAGTGCCCTCTATGCAAGGTCGTGCTGAGGATCCACGACGACCGCGCCTGTTGTCCGTGCTGCGGCGACAGCTACAGAGTTGAACCGAATCGCCTGGAGATCCAGCCATGTCCTGAGCACCGCCGCCGATGCGAACATTGGGAGGCTATCTGGACGGCGCGACTGTGAGCGTTTCAAGTCAAACGGTCGAACTAGACACTCCCCGCCTTCGCCTGATTCCAATTACGCGAACCATGGCGCAAAGGCTCCTCAATCAGGAGCAGCTCGGCTTCGTATGGACGTCGGGGTTTACCCCTCTCGATCCACCAGCCCTCGCGTTCATTGACTCCGTTAGTAAGTTCGCCGGGATGCATCTTCTTGTTGACAAGGACGCTGATGAAGTCCTCGGCTACTCGCGGTTCGAAGCTGACGGTCGCGAGCCGGAGGTGGTCTGGTTGTACTACGGCATCGCCGAACAAAGACGGCGTCACGGTTACGCCACCGAAGGCGCTGGAGCGCAGGTGCGCTGGCTCCTAGACCAACCTCGTGTGCGGCTCGTCAAAGCCGAGGTCAAACGCGGCCACATTGAGTCGCAATGCGTACTTCGGAAACTTGGCTTCACGTTGGGTCCTCCAGGCTTCCAAGAGGTTTGGGAACTTACCCGCCCAAACGCTGACCATTGACGCTCTGCCGACTGGATCTCGCTGTCCTGGGAGCGACGGGCGAACGGTCTCAAGGCATAGAGGAAGCCCAAATCATTAAAGACGTCTCTCGGAATGGGAGAGGGATCAAGGGCAGGAGCGCGAGCGACTCATGTGCGCACTCTGTGGGTCGGTATGGCTGACGCCAACCGCGCGAGGACCGCACGTCCGCACCGGCGGAACGACTGGAGGAGCGGTCCTGGGACGCGGCTGGCCAATCAGTAAGGAGATCCAGGTGCTGGAAGCCGAGCTTGATCGAGCCCTCGAACGGTTGGAACCGTAAACAGCCCACAAAGTGCTAAACAAAGGTGAGGCCAGAAGGGGTATGGACGAGCTTGACGACCGTGCCTGAGTCAGCGGAAGAGTTCATCGCACGAAAAAATGCTCAGTGGGAGAAAGACCGGGCCAATCTCATTCGCACCAAAGACGTCGGACGCCAAGGCAACCACCTTTGGGTGCGCGAGGCATGGACATTCCACGTACAAGGCAGCTACCGAGAAAAGGTGCTCGTGATTGAACGCCTCCGCAGGCACGGACTCCAAGGCGTGGCTGCCTACCGCCAGGACGACATTGAGCCGGCTGAGATCGAGTATCGATTCGGCTATTACATTGTGGGTCGCATCGGAAGAGCGGCCGGCAGATGGACCTGGGGGCAGTTTGCGCCGCTCATCCCGCAAGCCGATCTATCTCAGCTGCTCACCAAAGCTAGGGCACAGAAGACGCTTCTAGACTGACTTCACGGCCTATTCGACGATTTCGGCATCGACTGCGTCGAGGTTGATCTCACCATCTTCAGGCGACGTCTCAACCCCGGACAGGAAGAAATGATGATCGCTCGAACGCAAGTACTCGCCCAGGCGAGCGCGCTGTCCTGCGATGTCCAAGAAGTAGGTCCTGAACGGTTCGGAAACCTCGGCGGCGCGTTGGGCACTTGGCGGCACCGGGAGCTCGATCTCGAGGTACCGGTTTCCAACATCCTCCCTGTTCGTTTGCATGAACACAACCCGATGCCATTGGTCGCGGACGATTTTGAGCGTCATGGCCCACAGCAGGTAGAACTGATCGAAACCGGCATCCGGGCCAGCCCGCAGAACAATGATCTCCCTGGTCAGGAGGATCTGCTCCTGTCCCGGCATCAAAACGCAGAAGTCCCCGATATTTCTACTCGCCCGTTCCGGGCTTAGGAGGTCGAACGCGCGCAGGCCCGAATTCGGACCCTGCCAAAGACGCTGTGCCCACTGGTGGGGAACGCGATTGGTCGGATTGATATTCACTAGGCCGGCGCGGAGATCGCTGACCTTGATGTATGGCACGTCGCCAACCCGCAGATCTTTGGGCGCAGAACCGTGACCACCGCGGACGATCACCTTCTTCGCCTCGATCAGTTGCCCGAGAGTCGCCGACGCAAAGCCAGCGAACGTCGGTGTCTTCATCGCCGCAGTGAAGGCGTCATGGTACCTGCGGTCGTAATACACAGGCACGGCATGCCGGAGAGACAGGTCATGTTTCGGGACGAATTGGAGCGTGGCTGTCGTCTTCCCGTCCCTTAGCGCCTCCATGTCTTCGAGCAATCGATCGTCGATCGTCTCCATCGCGGCGCCGGTAGTCGGGTCGGTCACTTCCATCTTGCGGCCGGTCGTGGGGTCGAACTTGGCGAGCAGACCACCTGATTTCGAAATGCCGCACGTCGGAGCGGTCGAGACCATCACCGCGTCAGTACGGAACCAGCTTGGCTTCGGGATGCTCACTTCAGCTTTCCCTCCACCTTCACCGGCCGAGGCCCGGAACCGTTCCCCTTCCCACCAAGTGGAGCCGGACTGTCCTTGGTCGCCGGGCGTTCGCCCGCTGTCGGACGGGGCCCGCGACCGACCTTCTCGAAGATGTAGAAGTTCGTCTTCGCACGACAGAACTCTTGGAAGGCCTCCATCGGGATGTTGAGCATCCCGCGCAGTTCCAGTCGATCCTTGAGCCATCCTTCCAGCCACCTGTAGTGGTGGGAGAAGAAGTAAGTCTCGGGCAGAACGATTCCGATCCGACCACCCACCCGAGCCAACCGAAAGCAGCGCTCGAGATAAACGAGCCCGATCTCCAGGTCGATGTAGTCGGTCGGGCCACCCATGGCGGCCGCGTTCGCGATCGTATAACCGCTCCGACGCGCGTCCAACCTATTGACCTTCAGACCCTCACCAAATGGCGGGTTGGTGATGACCGCGGTGTACTGCTCATCCGTGAGCGGACCAATGAGGTGCGGATAGTGTTCCTTCCATCGGAACTCGTTGATCGAGTCCCCAATGAGAGTGTGCGTGGAGCCATCGCCGACAGCGAGCATCAACATCCTGGTGAGCTTCACGCCGATGTCGTCGAGGTCCACGCCGTAGACACGCTCATTGGCCCATTTGGTCAGAACCTGCCCAGCCAGATCAGGACGGGCGCGATGCGTCGCGTGGAATCGTGCACTCATTTGTCGGACCGCCTCGAGCAAGAAGCCTCCCGTCCCACACGCCGGGTCGATGAGCTTGTCGCCTTGCTGGATATCCATCGCGATGACGGCAGGCCGGATGACGCGCTGAGGCGTCAGGAACTGCCCCTCTCCCGATTTCATGGCGTGGGTCCTAAAGATCTGGAAGGCCTTGGCCACTACTTCCGCGTCAACGAACAACAGCCGAAAGCGGGCGAGTTCAACGACCGCTTGATAGATCGTCGCATCGTCGAGCTGGAGTTCATCTCGGTCGTCCTTTGAGAAGATCGTGTCGCGTCGTTGGGCGTACAGATCCTTGAACTCGGAGCGAACGTGCGCTGCGGTGCGCTCGATCTTGTCAGCGTCGTCACCCTTGACGCTGAACGAGACCGGCTGGGTCGGGTCCATCAAGGCGTTGGCGTCGCTAGCAAGCTTGGTCAAGACGAGGTGCACAATCTCGCGCAACTGGATGTCACGGCGCGTGGCACGCGTATCTCCGACCACGACGATGTTCAAGAGCCGCTTGAAGGCACCCGTCAACTCCGCATCGGTCGGCACCTGCATCGTGTCCCAGGTCAGCGGCGACACGGGCGGCTTGCTCAGGTCGTCCCCAGGCCGCGGGAGCGGAGCGTTCTCGATCTCGATCCACTTGTTGTCGAGCGTCTTGTAGACGGCTAGGCTGGCTGAGCCATTCGTCCAGTAGCCCATCTTGGCCATCGGCTCGTTGCTGAGGTACCGCATCAACTGGGCGCGGCCGGCGTCGATGTCAGGCGCTTTCAGCTCAAAGACGACCCGCAACGCGTGCCATTCACCCGCGTCCTTCTCGTCGAAGAGGACGATGTCGCAGAAGCCGCAGACGGCGTACTTTTGACCGCGCTCCCGCTTCGTGAGGTCGTGAGGGGTGTCTGGGACCGACCACTCGGGCCTCCACTGGATCTGGTCTTCGCGCCAGTCCAGTTCGCGAAGGGCCTGGAGAACCTTCTGGCGGACGTCCTCCTCGACCTGTGCTCCCGTCCCGCGTCGCTTCATCCGCGAAATAATACCCGATAAAGGGCTGCTCGTTTTTGCCCCAATATGAGTTCAAACCATCTGCGATTAGTCTTGTACGGGGTCAGATTTTCGCTTCGAAGTGGGTTTACGAGCTGCCCGCTTTGTGGCGCGAGACCGTCCGGACAGCCTGGATGACTAGACCGTCTGGATCAGTAGAGATGGTGCGCCACGATCTCGGCTAGCGATTCGAGCGGAATTCTGTAACGGTCGAGGCGGCTCGGCCTGGAGCTGCCGGCCGGGCGGAAATGGAGCTCGTAGTTCGGACCATTTATGGAGGCGAGTGTCGGAACGACATCGCTCGGAATCAGGAGGCACGTTTCATGGAAGCGGCGCTCCGGCACCATCCAACCAAGGGCCACGACAAAAGTTGTCGCCGCCGGCACGAAGTTCGACCTGTTGATCAGGATCTTGCGATAGGCGTCCGGCTCCGGTAGCTGGCCCGTCTTGACCTGTATCCCGAGGGTCACCCCGGTCGTGAGGCGCCTGATTAGGATCTCGTTCGTTTCGTTGTCGGGAAATGGCCGGAACAGGCCGCACCCTTCGAGGAAAGCGAGTCGCCGGATCACCTCCAGCTCGCCCCACGACCCGATTAGCCGGTCTTCATCGGAAACCGGTTCTGCCTCGAGAGCGACAGTTGGCCCCCGCCGCGTTCCGCCCAATCGTTCCGCAAGCCCTTCGAGGGGCACGAGGTCTTCCGTCCAGCTGTGACCCGGGATCGGATGTATTGGCATGTCCGCGACCAGCAACACGCGGCCGCGGTCAACCACCGTTGCGGCTTTCCGCCTGAAGGTAGCGGCGTCAGCCACCAGTACATAGGGTCCGAGGCGGTCGCCATCCAGGTGCACGCCGATGACGAGCTGATCGGGTGTGAAGAGGTGCTTTTCGTACACCGCGATCGGAGCCTCCGGGCCATGAAGGGACGTCTTGCCCTTGACCTGCAACGCGAGGTAAGCGCCATCGGTGAGCCGGTGAACGACGGCGTCAAGGCCGCGGTCCAGCACCGGCAAGAAGACGTGCAGGCCGCCGCCCGATTGTGTGATCAGGGGCGCCCAGACCAAGAACTCGGCTGCTTGCCCGATCGGGTCCTGACTGCCGTGGGGCCAGCCGGCGTCGAGCTCGCCCACGGGCTTGACTAAGACAGACTCAGGAGCCGTTGGCCGTTGCCGATCAGCACCTTCTGAAGCACCGGTTCGGGGATGTCCAGAGTCGCCAGTTCGTCCAGGCAGCGCTTGGGCTGGATGAACGGATAGTCGCTCCCGAAGACGAACTGGTCTTGCAGCCGGCCCTTCATGTCGCGGATCACCTCGCTCGGGATGTAACGCGGCGCCCAGCCGGAGATGTCGATGTAGATGTTCGTCTTGTGCAGCGCCATCGCCAGCAGTTCCGCGTGCCACGGATAGCCGAAGTGGGCGGCGATGATGTTCAAGCTCGGGAACGACGCTGCGACGGCGTCCAGGCGGATGGGCCGCGCGTAATCGAGGCGGATACCCTGACCGCCCGGCTGGCCGGCGCCGATGCCGCTGGTCCCGGTGTGGAAGAGGACGATGAGGCCGAGCTCCTCGCACTTCTCATAGAGCGGCCAATGAGTCTCGTCGTCTGGCGCGAAGGCCTGGAGCGAGGGATGGAGTTTGACGCCCTTGAGGCCGAGGTCGCTGATCCGGTCGAGCTCGGCGACCGCGCGATCGCCCTTGAGCGGGTCGACGCTGCCGAAGCCGGTGAATGATTTCGGATGGTCCTTGCAGGCTTGCGCCACGAGCTCGTTGGGCACGCGCGGGCGGCCGGTGGCGGTTTCCGCATCCCACGCCAGGAGCACCGCGAGCACGTCCAGTTCCTCGTAGTCGCGAGCGAGCTCGTCGAGCGAGCGCCGCACGACCTTGGATCGAAAGTAAGCCTCGGCGGCCTCTATGTAGCCCAGCATCGAGGCGTCGAGCCATTCCGGCGTGGGCAGGTGAACGTGGAAATCGATCGCTCTCACGGCGGG
>JGI12635J15846_10005430_pt1 | contig 11004 bp, 9 predicted proteins | sample BlaSpr_A8_OM2_M2_FD_15846 | JGI IMG/M metagenome (IMG submission 15846) | reverse complement strand
TTCCGTAGTCTCGGCGCAGAAACCCAGCGTTAGCATGGCGGCCTGGTCGTTGACGTATCCGCCCACCGGCTCGGCGTGTTTGACCGTTCTTTTGTAGAGCTCTACATGCTTTTGAGTTACTCCCGGAGGAGCGAAATCGAAGCAGAATGCACCAATCCCTTTCTGTCCAGCCAGCTCGTACACTTCTGGACTGGTGGCGGCGGTCCAGATTGGAGGGTGTGGCCTCTGAACAGGTTTCGGATTAACCGACGTAGGGGGAATCTTGTAATCCTTGCTCTCCCAGGAGAACGTGTCTTGCATCCACATCTTTGGGATCATATCCAGTTGTTCTTCCCATTGATGGCGGGTCTCGTCGACCGGCACTTCAAACGCCCGGAAGGTACCCAGCTTATTCCCTCGTCCGGTGCCAAAATCGATGCGGCCGTTACTCATGATGTCCAACATCGCTATTCGCTCGGCCACTTTGAGCGGATGGTTTATGTTTTTGATGAGCAACACGATCCCATGACGGAGACGAATCCGTTTGGTACGCATAGCAGCCGCCGCGAGAAATATCTCCGGCGCAGACGTCGTATATTCTCTCGGCGTAAAATGCTGCTCAGAGAGGCTATAGGAGTCCCATCCAAGCTGGTCCGCCAGTTCTACCTCTCGCATCATCTGCCAGTAGCGATTGTAGTAATCGCGAGTCATGGTCTGGCATTCCTGCGTCAATGAAAACTTCATTTATCCTGCCTCTTGTGTTAGAACCGCGCCTCGTCCTGAACAGCCGACAATTGACTGCTAGTGCGACAGCCACTCGACGAGCGTCATCGGTTGTGCTGCCAGCGTTGTTTCCGAATAGATACTCGGCGAGGAGTCAGCATTGAACCCGCCCTTCTGTATCCAACCGTCCATCACAAACCCACCTTCAAGATCGACGACACAAGCAACACCCCACATCTGCCACCATCGCGGAGCGTTATTTGGACCGTCCGGACCGCCGACGTGAACGTTCTCGTTGGCGCCAGTGATCGGAAGATGGGTGAATTGGCGGATCATCTTTCCACTCGCGTCGTACTCTTCTGTATAGTAGGTGCACATGCTGATTAGGCCCACGTACTCGATTCGCTTGGCGTACCACCAGCTAATGCCGGGCTTCGGCGTGACTTCCATAATTGCGACGACTTCCCCCGCGCCACTAACTCGTTTCACGTTGGCTGGAATGCCTTCATTATTGAAACCGCGCAGCTTGTCCGAAGGATCCCACAGCTTGAAGCCGGTGATTTTGTAGTCGAGCTGCGGAAGCGCTCCAGAGTAGCTGACGTCTTCGTAACGGTAGATCGATCCAGGAAAGTACTGTTTAGCGACCGCACCAGCCAACCGGCGCGTTCGCCGGACTGTCGGCAGGTAAAGCGTGTCCTCCGGAACTAGCGTCGGATCGTTGTAAACCGTGGTGACGCCACCTTCTCCGCGCAACTCTTCGGGAGCGGTAAGCTCCCACATGTACTTCCGTTGTACGTTATGGTCGGTGGAGGCTAGATACTGTTTACCATTGCCATTCACAAATGAAGTGTAGTGCTCGAGAGTCAGACTCGAGGTCCGAATTGAGCCATCCGGAAGATGAACGATAATTGGAGAGATATCCCATCCATTGTTATAGTATGGTCCATAATAGCTGAAGGTGAGACAGCGATCGGGAATCTCTGAGACCGGAATCTTGTCTCTCTCCGCGATCGGTACCTCAAAAGGAAAAGGCAGTCCTGGCGTGGCCCACTGCGCAATGAATGCGGGACCGAGCTTCTGCTGGCGATCCTCCATCCAGGGCTGGGCTTTCCACAACATCGATTGATCTCCCCACTTTACCACCCAGGTTCCCGGAGACTCTCCTGGCGTCACGCTATATGGCTTGCCGGCAATTACCTTTGGAATGGGCGGCACATCTGGGACTTGTGCCGAGCTATCAGCAAGCGCACCATCGACCGTCCACCTCATCGAGAGAAACAGCGCGACCGTCGCCGCTACGATTGCGATAAGAAACGCGCAGGCCTTCGTCCGCCTGGACTGACCTTGATCATAATGCCTCATAGAGCCTCTCTCCGATCGTTCGGGGAATCTGTTAGGGTTTTGTTTTCGCAGCATTGAACTCATCGACGACCTACAACAAAGTCTGATGCAGTTCGAAGAACACGTTCGATGTGTTGGTGAATTCTCCGTAAGGTGTTTGCTTCCCGCCCGCATAGATGTTGAAGCCCAAACCCAAGGTGGTATTATCGCTAATTCGATAACCGACATGCGGCTGCAGCCACCAATCGTGGAACTGCCACTCGTACACCGCCGACAACGAAGTATCGAGCACGTCCCCCGTCATCGAAGTCTTGTCCATATAGAGCGTCGACAGACTCTCATACATGCCGCGCAGACCCGAATGACTGCCTTGGTAACCTAGACCCTGGAACATGTCCTCGTTACCGCCACACGCGCATTCGTTATTACGGTGTAGGACCCAGTCTTGCCAATATTGAAAGCTGAAGAACACCGGCCGCTCCAGATAGTCACCAAGGATTTCTCGGTCAACACCGCCCAGAATGCCCCAATGCGTTACGTCGACTGGGTTGCCCAAATTGCCCTCATAGTAGACATCTCCAATCGTAACCGCCGACTCCGCTCTCAAAACGGTTCCATCAATCCAGGGATTGCCAGTGTTGAATTCATAATCCGCAGAACCTCCTGCGACATTCATACGGTGCGGGCGCAGATTGACTGCCGTGGCCGTCGCATAAGTTCCGGTGTTGGGGTAGTAGATGTAACCGGTGGTCCAGGTGTACAGGTAATTCAACGTATAGTGGATGCTTCCGCGCTGCTCGGACCATCGAGCGCCGTATACCCAGTTGTTAAGTCTGGATGAGGGGTTGTTTACGTCGGTCGGAATTTTAAAGCCGAGGGAACCATTTAGTTCGTTGTTGATGGCCGCTACACTTCCATAGGTGAAATCCCCATAGGACCCGTTAATCGGGAAACCGCCTTTCATTTGAAGACCAGTGTAGTATGTAGGGTAGTACTGGGGAATGAAGATCCCCTGCAGTTCGCCGCCTGGATAAGGCTGCCAGACAATATTGGCGGCCCATACTGGAATCTTGATTTGCTGCTCGTTGAAGATCTGAGGATTAATAAGATTGAAGTTATTGATTATGTCCAGCATGTACACGCCGTCCGATTTGCCCCAGGCAATGATCTGACGACCAAGACGAATAAAGAAATGCTTAGGATGAAGATCAACGTAATACTCTCTGAACAACGGCTGGTAGTTGTCCTGCATGCTACCGCTAACGTTGGTCGCCAGCGACGAGAGATATGAGTGGTAAGTCCCTTGACCGAACCCGGTAGCGTCGTAAGTTGAATCGTAGGTAGGACGCATCTCGAGATGCCAATGTATCGGGAATCCGACCGCTTCCGACAACTTCTCTGGGTTGCCGTCAAACAGAGCCAGGAGCTGATTATTCTGAAAGAGGAGATTGTCTGGATGTCTGGTAAAAAATGTTTCGGTATTCGCGTCGAATACGGTGCGCCTTTCGTCCGGTAAATTTATGTAGGCTGAACTAAAGAACGTGAGGCAGGTGGTTATTCCATATTCATCAAAAGTTTGACAGGCCTCTGCTACCTTGGAAGAAAGCAAAACAAGGCCTACCAGAAATACTCCGAGGTACGAGGCCCCTCTGTATCTGATCCGCATTCGTTTGTCTCCCGCCGGCTCTACGTTGTTCTTTGGAATCGATAAAAAGGATTCTACAGAGCTACGATGGCCTGAAGCTCGACTAGCAAATCCGGAAGAGCGAGCTGCTTTACGCGCGCTACTGTTCCGCATGGTCGGCCCGTCGTAAAGAACTCTTTCTGAACTTCGACCACCACGTTGAAATCTTCCATCAGTGGACGGTCGCTACCCTTGTCGGCTAGAAAACTCATCAATTGCACCACGCCGTCGATGCTTCCGCCGGCATGCTCTATCACCTTCTTCATATTTGTGAAGGCCCCGCGTACTTGCTCTCGCAGGCCTCCTTCGACGACTTTGCCGGTCGCAGGATTCCACCCGACCTGGCCGGCTAGATAGAGCATGTTCCCGACCCTAACGCCTTCAGCGTAACGAATGCTGTCGCAGAACGCCTTACTATCAGGTGGTACGATATATTCAATCTTTTGACTGGCCATTTTCTTGACTCCCTTGGGACAAGGTGTGCTTCGACTCGTGTTACTTGATGGTCAGATCAACAAAGAACGACCACTTCCCGGCCTTGTCCGCCGCCGCCAGGAGCTGACGCGATTCGTGATAATGCACTATCGCCCATCCCTGCTTACCTTTTCGAACTCCAATCGAACACCTTAGCTTGCCGACTATTTTTTCTGGCATGACCGTAGTGGTAAGTGCGGTCATTACTTCTGCCCAGATTATCGCGGCCGTAGGCGAGAGGAAGGAAACCGACTTCGCCATCTCGGTCCAGTCGGTTACCGATGCCAGTAGGTTGTGAGCATTGTGCCAGTACGCCTCGATGTCTTTGTAAGTGAGGAGCCCGCTGGGAATCTCTTCGGCCGTATATAGCATCCCGTCGAACTCTTTGTCGTACAAGCTGAGCATCAATGTCGTATCAGGAAAACTTAACCAAGCTTTGCACCAGCGGCTGTAAAGATCGTTGACCGCTGCAAGCTCCTTCTGCTTATCGAAACCGGCATCACTTAACTCTGACATTTTCCTACTCCTTGTTTCACTCGATTGAGCCGCGTCGAAAAGGTCCTGGAGAGTTAACCACCCGAACCGTGCTAGGGAACCGGCGTATATTCGCTGTTCTGGATAACGGTGCTCGGCGTCTTGAACCTGGGAATAACGTATTTCCCGATCAACTCGATCGCCCTGCTTATTTCCTCGTGGTTTCCGTCGAGCCGGAAGACTACTTCGTCGGCGCCAAGCGCCTTGTAGGTTTCACAGCGCTTGATAAAAACATCTGGCTCGCCAGCGATGCACGATGTCTCGCTCAGCATCCAATCCAGGTCTCGGGCCTTGCTCCGGATTTTTTCCATCTGCAGGGTATATCCGTAGCTATCGGACCTGTGGCCCAATTGCGGGTAGAGATCCTCAATCACGGGAGTGACGAATCGCGGGAACGCCTCTTTCGCAACCTTCATCGCGTCCTTAGTCGATTCGGCGCAGACGGAGTTCAGTACTACTGCGGAGAAGCAGTTGTTGATGAACCCGCCAACCGGCTTCGCAGTCTTAATGCCCTCCCGATATACGTCGTAGCACTTCTTTACGTAGTCGGGTCCGAAATATAGATCCCAGGAGAGAACCCCGATTCCTTTTGATGCGCCGACTGCGTGGGACTCGGGCGACTGGGCAACCATGCATACAGGCGGATGCGGCACCTGGACACCTTTGGGTGACAGCGACCGCGGCGGAATCTTGAAATACTTGCCCTCGTGAGTAAACGGATCGTTCAGGAACGCCTTCATCACGACCTCGAGGCCTTCTTCCCAGCGTGCGCGAGTTTCATCGAGCGGACAGTTGAATCCGTCGAGCGCAAGCAGCGTATTTGCGCGCCCCGTTCCGAGCTCCGCGCGGCCGTTGGAAACAATGTCCAGCGTTGCGAGCCGTTCCGCGACCCTGATCGGATGGTTGAAAGGGAACGGCAGCAGGACGACCATGTGCCTGAGTTTGATTTTGCTCGTCTTCGCCGCGATGAATGGATAGAAAGTTTCCGGAGCAGATACGCAAGCTACCGGACTGATGAAATGCTGTTCAGAGGTCCCAAAAAAATCCCAACCCATTTCTTCTGCCAGGATTACCTCATCGACTACCTCCATGTAGCGACGATAGTGCGTGGTGCCTGGAGCAGTTTCTGCCTCGGAAAGAAGACCAAATTTCATGTGCTTTTCATCTCCCTCAAAATTAGACCTTGTTTGAATGCCCGTGATCTTAGGATTCTTCGTGGCTTCTGAACTTCAACTTCACTTATTTGGGGTCCGGCTCATCGAGGCGTAACTCCTCAGGTGTTGGCATGCTCTGCAGCGATTCGTGGTAGTGAATTATTTTCCACGCGCCATCGACTTTCCGGACAACGAAGGTTTGCCTGACGTTTCCGCTGTACGCGTCTGGAAGGTTGTGCACCACCATCGTGAAATCATTGGTGCTGTATGCGTAGCCAACATCGCCGAAGACACTGATCCAAAGGCCACTCCGATCCCATTTGGTGACTCGTACTATTAGTTTGGTCAGCACTTCGCGGTAGTAGTGCTTGATGTGCAGCCAGCTCGTTAGCGGCTTTGGAAATTCCTCGGCTTGATATACCAAGCCGTCATAGGTTGAATCCCAACAGTTACGTAGAGTATCGAAGTCCTTCACCTTGAAGGCACTTATCCAACGATCCAGTAGCGAGGTAATTTCCTTCTTAGCCTGATTGATGTCGCTCATTGAATTGCCTCTACCCCGCTGAGCAGGCTTTCTGTGTATTCCTCCGCGGTGATGGTTTTGCCGACGTAGTTCACTTGCTCGAAATATACGTTCCAACCGACCCGCTCGAGTCGCTCCGACAACTCCACCACCAGATCCATGCTTGGCATCTGCCAATAGGCGAAGACGTCCCATCCGCCCTCGGAGAGAGCTCGACAGCGATGGATTCCCAGCAGCTTCGCTCCCTTGCCGAACATGGTTTGGAGCACGGTCTGCGCTTTCACATGGAATTCGTGCTTATGAGCTTGAGTGAGCTCATGCCATCCGGGTCGTGGCCTCCAGATCTCGACCAAGCTGAATGTCGCCATGCCTTTCCTCCTTAGCCTTTCCGCGAAGCGCCAAGTCACGTTGGTGAGTCAACATAGCCAGAGCAATCTGCGTGCCCGGCGTGGAGCAGAAGTATTGTCCTTGCAGGCGAGCCGGTTTGCTTGACATAGAATCGAGAAGATTGCTAACGAGCAGGTAAGCGCACAAGCGCACCTCCGAATCAGATCAGTTTTGAATCATTTGTTACGGAGCAGTTGTAATGTGTTGACATTTGATCAGCGCGTAGTGTCTCGACTCTGGGAAAGATTCATGTCGGGGATCGAGGACGCAAACCTCCAGAAGTTGCGACCTGAGGTGCGTGAGTCCTGGTTGCGCAGTAGGTCGTACGGCTTAAGTCCGGAGAAGTGCAAAGCTCCCAGAGTTCTGGAAGACGACGTTCTCAGCCGACTCCAGTCAGAGAGCATCTTGAGTCAGGTTTGCTCTCCGATTCTCGATTTCACGTTTGATGCGCTTAGAGATCTTCCCAATGTGCTTCTGCTAGTGGCAGACGCCCAGGGTCGAATTCTTCAGTTTGTAGCTGGTCCGCGCGCGCTGACCGCCGCCGAAGAAATAAATGCGATTTCCGGAGCCTGCTGGACCGAGGAACTGATGGGCACGGATTCGCTCGCGTGCTGTCTCCGTCTCCAGCGTCCAATATCAATAGTGGGTTTCGAGCATTACATTCAGGTGGGACAAAACTGGGCCGGGCACGCAGCTCCCATCAGGGACTTGTTCTCCAACCGCCTGGCTGGGATCGTCTGTATTTATGGATTCCAGGAAGAAGCTCACGCCAAGGCCAAAGCCCTGATCGCAAACTGCGCTCATCTGATTGAGAGAAGCCTTCATTCGAAATCGGCGAACGCCCGGCTCTTGCTGTACGAGAACTACGCCTCGGCTCGCGATCGATACAAGTCTGAAGCATGTCTTGCTATCACCGCTGATTCTCTGCTGTTGAGAGCGTCGCCTGAGGCCTCCAAGCTGTTAGGAATCCCGCTCGGCTCGCCGCGCTCCTTATCCAGTTTAGCGGAGATGAACCTGGTCGCTCCGGAAACCACGCTTTCCCGGTCGACCGATACGATCGCTTTGCGCGGACGCGCTGGATTTACCGGTCTGGCCCAGTTGTATCCGGTCGTCAATGAAGGAACCGTCGCCGGATATATTGCGATCATGGATAGCTCGCAACGGCAAGCCGGTGCTGACTCTCCATGGAGGCCGACCTACGCTTTTGCCGACATTGTAGGAGTCAGCGACATCCTTGCTTCATCTCTGAAGCGCGCGGAACGCATCTCCTATACCGACGACGCGGTACTCATCACGGGCGAATCAGGAACCGGAAAAGAGATGTTCGCTCAGGCTATCCACAACGCGAGCGCGCGTCGTTCCAGGCCTTTCATTCCCGTCAACTGCGGCGCCATGAGCGACGAATTGCTGGGCGCCGAACTGTTTGGATATGTCGAGGGAGCCTTTACCGGTGCGACGCGGCGCGGACGGCAGGGAAAATTCAGATCGGCCAACGGTGGCACTCTGTTCCTCGATGAAGTCGAGGCGATGTCGCCCAAAATGCAGAGTCATTTGTTGCGGATCCTCGAGGAGAAGCGCGTTTTCCCCGTCGGCTCGGAGGTACCCTTCGAGGCTGACGTTCGAATACTGGCCGCAACCAACGTGGATCTCAAAAAGAAGATCCAGGATGGCTCATTTCGACAGGATTTGTACTATCGGTTGAGCACTCAGATGCTCGAGCTTCTGCCTCTTCGTCAGCGGCGTGCTGATATCCGTGCGCTGGTTGCGCACTTTCTCAAAGGCACGGGCACCGATATCACGGACCGGGCCATCGAACGAATGGAGAGCTACTGTTGGCCGGGCAATGTGCGCGAGCTTCGCAACGCTTTGTCGCAGGCAAAGCAGACCATGACGGGCGCCACCATCAGCGAATTTGATCTGCCAGAGTATGTATGTTCGCCGGCTTGTGCCTCGTGCCAATTCGCTCCTGCCGTTGCTCAACCGCCGCAGAAGGCCCAGACGCTGCTGATGGATTCGGAACGCGCAGCTATCCTGGAAGCGCTTCGCGCTTCAGGCGACAACCTGTCGCGAGCGGCCGTGATGCTGGGAGTGAGCCGAGTCACGCTATATCGAAAGCTCAAGAAGCACCAGATCCGATCGGACTACACCTGATACGCAGATTCGCGCCTGCTCCCGGCATATGGTTTGCTTCTGATCGGGCATGCTCCAGCCGTATCGGGTTCTCGATCTTTCCACTGAGCGAGGACTCTTTTGCGCCCAATGTCTCGGCGACATGGGCGCCGACGTTATAAAGATCGAGCCGCCCGGAGGTTGCGATGCGCGCAACATCGCGCCCTTCGTCAACGACGCTCCGCATCCCGACCGCTCGTTGTATTGGTGGGCGTACAACCGCAACAAACGCTCGATCACGCTGAACCTGGATCGCCAGGAGGGGCAGGTTATTCTTCGCCAACTGGTCCACCGCGCCGACTTCCTCATCGAATCGTACAACCCCGGTCATCTTGCGCAGCGCCACCTTGGCTTCGCCGATTTGAGCCCGATCAATCCTGCGCTGATATACGTTTCGATCACCGGCTTCGGTCAGCATGGACCGAAAGCCAGTTATGCCGAGAGCGATCTGGTTATCATGGCCGCAGGCGGTCCGTTGATTCTTGCCGGTGACGCTGACCGTCCTCCCGTGCGTCTCAGCGTTCCGCAAGCCTACCTGCATGCCTCGGCGGACGCGGCGGTCGCCTCGCTGGCTGCCCATCACGAGCGCTCTCGCTCCGGGCTGGGACAGTACATAGATGTAGCCGCGCTGCAGTCCGTCGCGCTCGCAACACAGTCTTACATACTCGCTGCGCCGCTCGGTTCACCCGAGGCACGCAGGATGTCCGGCGGGATGAGGCTTGGCCAGCTGGATATACCGTTTGTGTGGCCTTCCAGGGATGGGTTTGTAGCATTGGCGTTTTTATTCGGATCGGCGATTGGCGTTTTCACGAAAAGATTGATGCAGCACATTCATGGACAAGGGTTTTGCGACAAATCGACCGCTGACAAAGACTGGATACAGTATGGCGAGATGCTGTCCGGTGGTACGGAACCGCTCGAGGAGTTCGAACGCGTAAAGGAGGTCGTACGAACCTTCACGCGTCATCACACCAAGGCTGAGCTGCTACAACTTGCCGTGGAAAAAGGCTTACTGATAACACCGGTAGCCACCGTCGAGGAGGTTGTCCAAAGCTCACAACTGGCGGCACGCGGCTACTTTCAGTCCGTCGAGCATCCAGAACTCGGCGCTTCATTCTCTTATCCCGGCCCGTTTGCAAAATTCAGCGCCGCGCCCATTCAATACCGCCGCAGACCGCCAACGGTCGGCGAGCACAATCGAGAAATATTTTGCGGCGAACTCGGTATGAGCGACGGTGAGTTCGCAAAGCTTTCGCAAGATGGAATCATCTGATGCACGATGATCGACCACTCAGTGACGTCAAGATCCTGGACTTCATGTGGGTGATGGCCGGCCCTGCTTCAACCCGTATTCTTGCAGACTACGGAGCAACTGTGGTGCGAATAGAGTCACCCACTCGCGTGGACACGGCACGGACGCTTCAACCGTATCATGGAAATAAACTTGGCCCGGATAGCTCAGGGCTATTTGCCAATTGCAACGCCGGCAAACTCGGAATTGCACTCGACCTCGGAAATCCAACAGCTCGTGAAATCGTTTTTGATCTCGTCAAGTGGGCAGATGTGGTAACCGAATCATTCTCACCTAAAGCGATGCGGGCGTGGGGCTTCGATTACGAGCAAATGCGGAAGATTAAACCCGACATAATCATGCTTAGTTCGTGCCTCATGGGTCAGACGGGTCCGATTGCCAAAATCGCGGGATACGGAAACATGGCGGCGGCGATTTCGGGATTTCACAATCTCACTGGATGGCCCGACCGTCCGCCGGCGGGTCCATTCGGCGCCTACACTGACTACATTTCGCCCCGATTCAGCGCGATGGCCATTCTCGCCGCGCTCGAATTTCGCCGTCGCACTGGCCAAGGACAGTACATCGATCAGTCGCAGTCGGAATGTTCTCTACACTTTCTAGGTCAGGCGATTCTCGACTACACAGTGAACGGTCGGGTTCAGGTAAGAGCTGGTAATAGTGACAATACATTCTCACCACATGGCGTCTACCCGGCCTCGGGTGAAGACAAATGGGTCGCTAT
>JGI12635J15846_10005429_pt1 | contig 11004 bp, 9 predicted proteins | sample BlaSpr_A8_OM2_M2_FD_15846 | JGI IMG/M metagenome (IMG submission 15846) | reverse complement strand
GTTGACGAGCATCACCTTGAAGTACGGGCCGGAGGCGATCGCCTCGCCCAGCGATGCGGTGAACTTGCTCAACGTGGTGAGCGAATCGGCCAAATCGTTCTTCCGCTGGTCCAGCACATCGCTGATGGTGCGCAACTGCTCCAGAACGTGGTTCAGGTTGGGATTCTCGTCGATGAAGCCCTTAACTTGTTGGGAGAACGCCGACACGCGCTCCAGCAGGTACGTGATCGCCTGTCCGCGCGCGTTGATCGCGGCCAACAGTGTCTGCGCGTTCACCAGAAGCGCGTTGATCTGCCCGCTGCGGTTGCCGAGTATGCCGGCGATCTGATTCGCGTTGGCCAGCAGCTGATCGACCTGCTGGTCGCGCTTGCCGATCGTGTCGGAGAATCGCTCGACGCCCTTGAGAGCGTCGCTCAGGTGCGGATAGGTCTCGTCGATCGTCTGTGTCAACACGTTCAGCGAACGTTTGACGGTGTCGATGTCCCATCCCGACGCGGCCTTCGTCACGTCGAAGAACGCATCGTAGATCTGGTACGGAGTGGTGGTTTGGCCAAGCGGCAGAACCCCGTTGGACTTCAACAGATCCGTACCGCGCGGCTCGATCTCGACGTTCTTGCGGCCGAGGATCGTGTCGGTGCGGATCGATGCCCTGCTGTCCTTGCCGATTTGCGCGCTGCCGAGCGTGAACCCGACCAGAATGCGGTCACCGTCGATCGCCAGGGTCTTGACCTGCCCGACGTTGACACCCGCGATCCGAACTTTGTCGCCGGGGTGGATGCCGCCCGCATCCTTGAACTGCGCGAAGTAGCTCGGGGATGCGAAAAGCATTGGCACGCTTGTGAAGCTCTGTCCGACCCCGACGACGAGCAACAGGACGAGCACGCCCATCAACCCGTTGCGTACCCGGTCCGAACCCTCCAGCGTCCTCATTGCGGCGTGCACCTACCCGTGGGCTGCGTCGTGATGCGGACAGTTCGCACCGGACCACCGGGCTGCAACCCGTTCAGCTTCAGCGTGATGTCACACGCGTAGAAGTTGAAGAAGTCGCCGTAAACACCGCCGGCGCGGCCGATGATCTTCAGCGAGGTGGGCAGTTTGATCAGGATGTCGTCGAGCTGATCCTTCTGGTCGATGATCGGCTGCTGGATGGTTTCCAGCTGATCGAGCGTGCTGTGCAACAGCGGCCGGTTGTCGGCAAGCAGGTCCGCGATCGTGCCTGCGGCGTTGCTGATCTCGGCCGTGGCGTTCGCAATCGGGTCTGCGCGGTTCTTCAGCCCCGTGATCAGAACCTCGAAGTTCTTGACGGTCTGGTCGAAGTCCTTCTGATGCTTGACGGTGGTGTCCAGCACGGTGTTGAGGTTTTTGATCACCTCGCCGATCGCCTGGTCACGGTCGCCAAGGGCCGACGTGAGTGACGCGGTCTGGTCGAGGATGTCGTTGATCGTTCCGCCCTGGCCCTGGAAGATCGTGATGATCGACTGCGCGATGGTGTTGATCTTCTGCGGGTCCAACGCGCGGAACAACGGCCGGAAGCTGCCCACCAACGCGTCGAGGTCCAGTGCCGGCTGCGTGCGCTCGAGCGGGATCGTCGCGCCGCCCGGCATTTTCTTGTCGCTGTCGCCCTTCTTCAGCTCGAGGTAGCGGTCGCCGATCAGGTTCAGATACCTGACGGCCGCCGTCGTTCCCTCGTAGAGCGGCAGGGATCGGTCGACGGCGAAGTCGACCCTGGCGCGCTGGCCGCCGTCGATCAGCGTGATGTTGGAGACCTTGCCGACCTCCACCCCGGATGCGCGGACGAACTGGCCGTTGCGCAGGCCGCTGACATTGGTGAATATCGCCGAATATCCGGTGGTGCGGTCGAACCGCATCTGTCCGAAGACCACGATGATGACCGCGGTGAAGAACAGGAGCACGACGGCGAATGCTCCAAGCCTGACGGCAGTACCGGTGATTTTCATGGGTTGATCGTGTACTCCCCGACCTGGCGGCCCCAGACGTACTCGATCGCGAACGGCGAGCCCAGTGAGAGGTGGTTGTAGGGCGCAAGCGACGCACCCGTGTCCATCACCAGGTACGGCGCGGGCCAGAGATCGCGGTTGATCTCCTGCCAGCAGCCCGGTTGGCCCTCAGGACCGCCGTGTGCGTTCACCCGGGGCAGGTTGTCCGGATACACGTACGGGTTGCCGGCGCCGACGACCTCGGCGTGCGCCCGCAGCGAGTAGCCGTTGCCGCCAAGCGAATCCGCGATCTTCGGCGCGACGTCGTGGAAATTGCGGATCGTGCACAGAAGCTCGGGACTGTAGGTGTTGAGCAGCTGAGAGGTCGGGATCAGGTCTTCGGCGCCGCGGACCAGGTACGGGCCGCCGCGCTCGAAGACATCGCCGGCGGTGTTGCCGAACCCGACCGAGGCCATCAGCGCCGCATCGAGGTTGGACTGCTCCTGATTCAGCGTCCGCGCGGTGGTGACCGCGTTGCGCAGGAAATCGAACAGGTCCGGCGACGCGTTGGCATAGGTGTCGGCCAGATCGGCCAGCCTCTGGGTGTCGTAACGGATTTGCGGCATCTTCGGATTCAGGTCCGACAGAATCTCGTTGCCGTGAACGATCGCCTGGCCGAATCGATCGCCCAACCCGTCCAACGCCTGCGCGGTGGCGGCCAGTGTCTCGTTGAGTTTGACCGGATCCACCTTTTCCGAGATCGACACCACCGTCTGGAACAGCGTGTTGAACTCGGTGGTCACGCCCCCGGGCCCGGTTTTCACTGAGATCGGCGTGCTCGGGTTGACCCGCGCNGCCNTCGGGTCCGGCGGCGANGTGAACGAGACGTACTTGTTGCCGAACACCGTGGTGGCCTTGATCTGCGCAACCACATTCTCNGGGATCAGCTTGATGTACTTGGGATCGACGTCCAGCGTGAACTTCGCCTTCGGCACNCCTCCCTGGCTGACCTCCTGGATGTTGGCCACCCGGCCGATCTCGACCCCGTTATACGTGACCTTGTCGCCGGAGTTCATCGACAGCCCGGCCCGATCGGCCATCACGGTCAACTGCGTTCGCGACAGGAAATCGCCACGGAACTGNAGATAGACGAGCGCGACGATCACGACGGCGATGACGAGCATCACCACCCCCGCCAACTTGTAGGGCGGGGTGCGGGGAGTGTTCAGCGGCGCGGTCATCGGGCTACACCGTCAGGTTGAAGTTCGGGTCGACGCCGTACAGCGCCAACGCGGCGAACAGAGTGACGACCTGGACCGATACCAGCGAGAAACGCATCGACCGGCCGACGGCCTCGCCAACACCCACCGGGCCGCCACTGGCGTAATACCCGTAGTAGCAGTGAGTGACCATGACGAGGAACGCGATGATGATGGCCTCCAGGAATGACCACATCACGTCGTCGGCTCGCAGGAACGTGCGGAAATAGTGGTCGTAGGTGCCGGACGGTTGCCCGTACAAGAGCGTGGTCACGATCTGCGGCGACAGGAATGACATGATCATCGCCGCCGCGTACAGCGGGACGATCACCACCAGCCCCGCCATGATCCTGGTGGACACCAGATACGAAATCGACTTGATGCCCATGACTTCGAGCGCGTCGATCTCCTCGCTGATCCGCATCGCGCCCAGCTCGGCGGTCGCACCGGCGCCGACCGTGGCCGCCAGCGCGATCCCGGTGACGACGGGGGCGGCGATGCGCACATTGATCAATGCGGCGAAGAACCCGGTGAACACCTCGACACCGATGTATCCGAGCGACGCGAAGCCCTGGATCGCGACCAGCGAGCTGCCGGACAGCGTCGTGAACGCCACGATCGCGACGGTGCCGCCGACGACGGCCATCGCACCGGTACCCATCCCGATCTGGGCGACCAGCCGCAGCGTTTCCTTGCGGTAGTAGCGCAGCGCATGCCCCATCGAACCGACGGCCGTGAACGTGAACCAGGCGAGGTTTCCGACGTAGTCGAGCGCTTGGCCCGGCATGGCCGCGTACTGAGCGGTGCGGGAATACGCTTTCGGAAAGCGCGAACGCAGGACGGCAGCGGTACTCACGGTCAGTGCCCCGTTCCGAATCGAACGCCGATCGTCGTGAGGATCACGTTGACCGCGTAGAGCGCGACGACGCAGAGCACGACGGTCTCGTTGACGGCGGTGCCTAATCCCTTGGAGCCACCGCCGACGGTCAGGCCGCGGTAGCAGCCGACCAACCCGGCGATCAGGCCGAACGTCGCGGCCTTGACTGTCGCGATGAGCACCTCGGGCAGGCCGGTGAGCAGCGTCAGCGACGACAGGTAGGCACCACCCGACACGTTCTGCAGATACACACCGAAGATGTAGCCGCCGACCAGGCCGACGGTGATCACGAGGCCGTTGAGCAATGTGGCGACGAGGGTCGCGGCGACGACACGGGGAACGACAAGGCGATGGATCGGGTCGATGCCCAGCACTTCCATTGCGTCGATCTCTTCGCGGATGGTCCGGGCGCCGAGGTCGGCGCAGATGGCCGTCGAGCCGGCGCCTGCCACCACGAGCACCGTGGTGAGCGGCCCAAGCTGGGTCACCGCGCCGATCGCGGCGCCCGCTCCGGAGACATCGGCGGCGCCGAATTCCCTCAGCAGGATGTTCAGCGTGAAGATGAGCAGCACGGTCAGCGGGATCGACACCGCGATGGTGGGCAGGAACGAGACCCGCATCAAGAACCAGCCCTGCAGGATGAACTCACGCCACATGAACGGCTTCAGCAATGCCTTCGCGGTCAGCACGCACATCCGGAAGAAGCCGCCGACGGCCTCCAGCCCGGGCCTGCTCCGATCGCGGACATAACCCCCGATCCCGGTTGACGAAGTCACCCGAGCGGCCGCACGTCGTAGCCGCGTTCAACGCGGCGCAACGGCAGATCGTCCCGCACGCCCCCTCCTTGCCCCAGCACAGACCACGTGACCTCCGTCTCCCTACCGGTTGGTAGTAAGACGGACCACAGGACTGTACCCGATGAATACCCGGCCGTACACCGCATCCGCACGATTGACTTCCCATCAGTTAGCAAACATGCCTCCCATGATCAACCCTCTGTTGCTCCGGCAGAAACTGTTGCCGCAGAGTCGCTTTGACCGGGGCCTGTGGGCGGGCCCGCGCCGAACCGCGTTCTCAGCTCCGTTTTTAGAACTTTGCCAGCAGGATTGCGCGGCAGCGCGCCGACGATTTCGAGGCCCTTCGGGTGCTTGTAGCGCCCAAGCCGCCCGGCCAGGAATTCATCAAGATCAGCGAGGGTGAGGCCGGACTCAGCAACCGCCGCGACAGCGATCGGAACTTCGCCCCACGTGTCGTCCGGACGCCCTATGACGGCCACTTCGATGATTGCCGGATGCGCCGCCAGAACGTTCTCGACTTCGGCGCAGTAGATGTTCTCGCCGCCGGAGATGATCATGTCTTTCTTGCGGTCGACCACCCAGACATAGCCCTCGTCGTCCTGGCGGACCAGATCACCCGAGTGGAACCAGCCGCCGGCGAAGGCCTCCGCGGTGGCCTCGGGATTGTTCCAGTAGCCGGCCATCAGCGTCGGCGCCCGGTACACGATCTCGCCGACCTCGCCGACCGCGACATCGTTCATGTCGTCATCGACCACCCGCGCGGCAACGGTCGGGATCACCTTGCCCACGGAGCCGAGTTTGCGAATTGCGTCCTCGCCCAACAACATACAGGTGACCGGTGACATTTCGGTCTGCCCGAATGCCGCCAGGATCTGGGTCCCGGGGAAAGTATCCGACATCTGTTGCAGGAGCGTATCCGAGGCCGGCGCCGCACCCCAGGACAACACGCGGAGGCGAAGATCGCGCGGGTTCGCCCGCTGAGCCGCACACACCGCCTGCCACTGCGCGGGCACCAGGAAGATCCCGGTCACCTTCTCGGCTTCGAGAACGTCGAGCAGCTCGCCGGGATCGAACGCGCCCACCGGGTGGATGACCGTCGGCGACCCGAGCAGCAGGCCGATGACCGTGCTGCCGATCCCGGCTATGTGGAACAGCGGGACGCCGATGAACCCGACGTCGTTGTTGATGTCGGCACCGTTGGTGAACAGCACCGTCGTCGCCTGACCCTGCAGGTTGATGTGGGTGAGCACGGCGCCCTTGGGCCGCCCTGTGGTGCCGGAGGTGTACATGATCAGCGCGGGCGCATCGTTGCCGATGTCCACGACCGGGTGGGGTTGGCCGCCCTCGGCCAGCAGGTCCTCGTAGCCCGGCAGATCCTCCTCGGACCCGGAGCCGGCGACGATAACTGTGGCGAGCGTGGGGTCGAGGTCACGAACCGCGGCAGCAACGCCGGCGAGCACCGACTCGGTGATGACCACCCGGGCTTCGCAATCGGCGACGAGGAAGCCGATTTCCGGAGCGGTCATCCGGAAGTTCACCGGCACCGCGACGGCCCCCAGCGTGTTGATCGCCAGGAACGACTCGACGAACTCGGGACGGTTCAGCATCAGGATCAACACCCGGTCGCCGAACCCCACACCGCGCCGGCTCAGCGCGTCGGCCAGCGCGTTCACCCTGTGCTGCAGCTCAGCCCACGTCGTCGTCCGGCCGAGGTAACGCAGCGCCGTCGCATCCGGCTGCATCAACGCGTGACGTGCCAGCTGGTTGGTCCAGTTCTGGCGACGGGCCGCATACGGCTGGTCGGTGGCGGCCGGCTGTGTGGTCACCTGCTGAGCTCCCGGGATTGCGCAGACGTGATATCGATCAAACCTCGATACTGATCAAACATCGTGCGCTCGCAGTCGACAACCGGGCTACCCGCTCAGCTGTTCGGCGCGTTTCTTGAGATTGTCCGCGAGGTAGTCGAGCGCGTCGCTGACGACCTTCTTCACCATGGCCTTCGGAATCGCCAGCTTGGTCTCGACGTCGAAGTCGACGGTCAGCAGCGACGTCGCGCCCAGCGGAACCACCGAGAAGTTCTGCTGCTGCTTGGAGAACAGATCACCCTGCTGCAGCACGGTGTAGATCTCGGCCGGGCTCGGGTAGTACACCGCGCAGATGTAGCTGCCGTCCATGCCCGAAACGGCCACGTCCAGCCGCAACTGGCTGGGCCTGCCGTCGTCGTAGCGGGCCAGCACCCAGCAGCCCTTGATCTCCTCGTTCCATTGCGGGTACGCCTCGAAGTCGGCGACGATGGACATGACCGTGTCAGGGCTGGCGGCAACCTCGACGGTCTTGCTGACGATCGGCATTGACCGAGCATACGAAACAGGGCGTCACAGAATGACTTCAGCGAAGATCCCGCCAGCGAAGGTGGCACGGGCGATAGAACGGGTCCGGCATTATTTCGGCCGGGCCGGATTTCACATGAACCCGCTAGGGTCGCGGCTCCGGGGTCGGCACCGCGCCGAGTGGAACGCCGAGCGGCGAATCCTCCCGCTCCGATGGATCCCGGATCAGCCCGCGCAGCAGCGCGGTGCTGAACTCGATCGCGATCTCCTCGGCGCTGCGCCGGCCGGTGGGCCGCAGCCAGCGATATGCGCCCAACGTCATTCCGATGTACCCGAGCGCCAGCACGTGCGAGTCGCATTCGTAGAACTCGCCGCTGGCGATTCCGCGGTCGATCACATCTCGCACATGCTCGTAGACCGCCGCCTCCGCGGCGCGGATGTAGGCGACCTGCTCCTCGGTGAACCACTCGGTGATGTACGGGCTTTCCTGGAAGTACACCGCGGCGCCATCGATGTTGTTCGCGATGTTCTCCAGCAGCCGGCGGGTGAAGTGGAAGATCGCCTCGCGCGCGGACCATGACGGTTCGTCGTGCACCGCGGCCACGGTCCGGTCCGCGGCCTCGCGATAGATGTCGAACAGGATCAGCGACTTGCTGGCGTAGTAGTGATACACCGTGGCCTTGTTGAGGCCCACCACGTCGGCGACGTCGTTGATCCGGGTGCCGTGGTAGCCGCGGGCCGCGAACAGTTTGGTCGCGACGGTCAGCAGCTCCTCGCGACGCGACGGCTCGGCACCGTTGTCCGGCCCGCTACTTGGTCGCATGGCGAGTCACTATATTTGGGGTCGCCGCGCTTCACCCAATCAACCGGTTGATTTGGTCGGCTTTCGCGGAGCTCTTCGCTCTCAAAGCTTGCCGGGCTAGACTCGCCGCCAAGCCGACTTCGAGGGGGTGCTTACGTGGATCCCAACCCGGATTACGACGCCAGCGACGAGATCGAGTACTTCTTCAACTGGTTCGCGTTTGGACTGCGCGGCATTCCCGGACCTGGCGGAGGCTACCCGCCCCCCGCATATCCGCCGGTCTAACCTCAGCCCAGTGAGCTGACCCCACCGTCGATGGGGATCACCGCGCCGGTGATGTAGCTGCTGGCCCGGCTTGCCAGGAACACGGCGATCCCGGCCATGTCGTCGGGACGGCCGATGCGGCCCAACGGAAGGTGGGCGCCCACGGCGTCAGCGCCGGCGGCCAGCAGCTCCTTGGTCATCCGGGATGGGAAGAGCCCGGGCGCGATCGCATTGACGAGGATGTCGGGGGCGAGCTCTCCCGCGAGATGGCGGGTCAGCATGTGCACGCCGGCCTTGCTGGCGCTGTAGGAGAAGTTGTCCCTGCCCGGCCCCGGTGGACGAATGCCGTCGATGCTGCCGGTGTTGATCACCCGCGCCGGATCGTCGGGCGTGGCGGCGGCCTTCAACATCGGAACGAGCGCGCGAGTCAGCAGGAACACGCCCTTGATGTTGATCGCGAAGATGTTGTCGAAGCCCGACTCGGGAAACTCGTCGAACGGCGCACCCCACGCCGCGCCCGCATTGTTGAACAGCGCGTGGATGGCGNCCTCGGAGTCCGCCAGTGACGAGGCGAGCGTGCGAACCCCTTCTGCGGTACCGAGATTCGCCGGTATCGCCGCGACCGGCCCGAGCGGCGACAGCTCCTCGACCGCGGCGGCCAGTTCTGGTTCCTTGCGGCTGGACAGGTACACCTTGGCGCCGGCCTGCAACAGGCCGCGCGCGATCATCAGCCCGATCCCACGCCCGCCACCGGTCACCACGGCGATCTTGCCGTCGAGTCGAAACATGTCTTCGGTCATCGCGAAGCCACTCGTGTCGCGGCACGCACGGGTGACGCGACCGTCGCGACCACCGGCCCGCGCGGGTGCAGTGTCACGTCAGCGCGGGCTCGCAGTTCAGCGGTGGGCGCCAAGTCCAGCCGTGCCGACTGCGCGAGCACGGCCAGCGCCAGCGTCGCCTCCAGTTGAGCCAACCCGGCGCCGACGCAGATCCGCCGGCCGCCACCGAACGGGATGAACGCATACCGCGGGCGGTTCGCCGCGTTGTCGCTCAAGAACCGTCGGGGGTCGAATCCCTCCGGGTTGGGCCAGAATTCAGCGTGCCGGTGAATCAGGTATGCGGAGATGCCGACGGTGTCCCCCGCCGCGACCGGGATACCCGCGATGTTGTCGTCCTGCACGGCGTCACGTTCGACGGTCCAGGCCGGCGGGTAGAGCCGCATCGTCTCGGACACCACCGCCTGGGTCCACGGCAGCGCATCGACGTCCGACGCGTCGGGGTCGCGATCGCCAAGCACCTCTTCCACCTCGGCGGCCAGCCGGTCGCGTGCGGCCGGGTACCGCGACAGCAACGTCAGCGCCCAGGTCAACGCGTTCGCGGTTGTTTCGTGCCCGGCGAGGACGAGCGTCATCACCTCGTTCTGGATCTCGTCGCGGCGCAGCGGCTGCTCATCCTGCCCGGCGGCCACCAGCAGGTCGAGCAGATCGGTGGGCTCGGGGTGCGGAGCGGCGATGCGCTCGTCGATGATCCTCGTGACCAGCGACTCCAGCGTCTCAGCCGCCCTGGCGACGCCGGGGACAACCCGGCAGGCCATTGACCGAACACGTTGCGGGGAAACGAATCCCGGCATCATCGACGCGAACACCGTCGCGCCCTGTAGCCGGGACACCGCACGGCCGACGGGCTCGGCGTCGCCTGCGAGGTCGGTGCCGAACAGCACCCGCCCGGTCACGTCCATCGTCAGCGTTCGCATCTCGGCGGCCACATCGACGCCTGCGCCCGGTGTCCACTGCGCGGCGCGGCGCCGGGCGGCCGCGACGATCGCCGGGGCGAAGGATTGGACGTGCCGGTGGCTGAACACCGGCTGCACCAGCCTGCGGTGCCGCTGCCAGACCACGCCCTCGCTGGTGAGCAGGCCGTCGCCGAGGAACGCCTTCAGCGGGCGGTAGGTGAACGCCTTCACGTAGCGGTCCTGGTGCTGTACCAGGACGTGCTCGGCGTGCTCCGGGCGACTCAGCATGAAGAATGACCGCTTGCCGCCGAGGGGCAGGCGCACGGCGTCACCGTATTCGCGCCGCAACGCGCCGTACGTCGCGAGCGGATCGTGAAGCATCTGCGCCCAGTAGCGCAGCGCACGTCTTCCCGACGGCCCCGGCGGAACGAAAGCACCCATGCCCTACCGTAGCCGGGCTACAGCGCCTTGAGCTCCTCGGTGACCTCACTGACCGACTTCTTCGCGTCGCCGAACAGCATCGTCGTGCCCTCGCCGTAGAACAGCGGGTTGTCGATCCCGGCGAAGCCGGAGTTCATCGACCGCTTCAGCACGATCACCGATCTCGCCTTGTCGACGTTGAGGATCGGCATGCCGTAGATCGGCGAGTTCGGCTCGTTACGCGCCGCCGGGTTGGTGACGTCGTTGGCACCGATGACGATCGCGACGTCGGTGCGGCCGAATTCGTCGTTGATGTCGTCCATTTCCTTCATCGCGTCGTACTCGACGTCGGCCTCGGCCAGCAGCACGTTCATGTGTCCGGGCATCCGGCCGGCCACCGGGTGGATCGCGTACTTCACCGGCACGCCCTTGTTTTCGAGCATCGTGGCCATGTCCTTGACGGCGTGCTGAGCTTGCGCGACCGCCAGGCCGTAACCCGGCACGACGATCACCTGATTCGCGTAGGCCATCTGGATCGCGGCGTCGGCCGCCGATGTCGGCTTCACGGTCCGGTCGCCGTCGTCGC
>JGI12635J15846_10005428_pt1 | contig 11006 bp, 11 predicted proteins | sample BlaSpr_A8_OM2_M2_FD_15846 | JGI IMG/M metagenome (IMG submission 15846) | reverse complement strand
CTCGAGCGCGCCGCCCGCCTGTTTCGTCAGCATGCCGATACGGCGTCCCGTCGCCTTTGGGACCGTGACCGTACCCGGGACATGTGACGCATGCGGATCGCCGGCGTCCGTGCCGGCGACGAGCCTCAGCACATAGGCGGCATCCGCGACGGTCCTCGTGAACAAACCGACATGGTCCAGCGACCATGCGAGCGGCAATACACCGGTCCTCGCGATGGTGCCGTAGGTCGGCTTGAAGCCGACGACGCCGCAATAGGCGGCAGGACGAATCACCGATCCCTGCGTCTGCGTGCCGAGCGCCAGAGGCACGATACCCGCGCTGACGGCTGCCGCCGAGCCGCTCGACGATCCGCCTGGCGTGTACGCGCTGTTCCACGGGTTGACGGTCGGCCCGGGATGGCGAAAAGCAAACTCGGTCGTCACCGACTTGCCGAGTATAGTTGCGCCTGCCGCGCGCAGGCGCGCGACCACGCACGCATCCTGCCCGGGACGCCGTCCTGCATACGCAGGCGAGTTGAACTCGGTGGGCATGTCGGCGGTATCGATGATGTCCTTCACCGCAACCGCTACCCCTGCCAGCGGCAAGGCCGCTTCCGCGCGGTTGACAGGCGACGAGTCCGGCAAATACTGGAATGCGTGCAGCTCTGCTTGCGAATCTTGCGCCGCATCGAAACTTTGGATAACGAACTGTTCGGCGCTGCTCTCACCTGAAGCAACAGCGGCGCGAATCTCGGCAATGGTCGGACAAACGTAGGTCATGAATTTATTTGGCAGCGAGTGCGGGTTGGATATAGTTGCGCGCAATAAATGTATCGTACTTCGGCTGTTGCTTCAGGTTACCGAGCGCGATCTGCGTGTCCATCGCGACCGTGAGCGCCTTCGGCGTGATGTCGACATTCTTCGGATAGACGCCATCGGCAAGCATACGCTTGACGGCGGCATCGACCACCGGCGCGTCGAGCGTCGGAAATTCCTTGCGGGCGATTGCGGCGGTTTCTGCCGGATTGGACTGCATGTAAAGAAGCGCGTTTTGCAGTCCCTTCACGAAACGCGCGGCAGAATCGGGATCGACGCTGCGCTTCGCCGTAATCGTCGAGAACGCGTATTCGCCATAGAGTTTGGGAAAGCTCAGCACGACCTTCATCCCCTTGGCGACGGCTTGATCGAGACCCGGCTCGTACATCACCGCGATCTTCGATTGCCCCGCCACCAGCGGCCCGATCTCGGAACCGAGCGGAACCTGCACCAGCTTGACGTCGCCCGGCGACATGCCGTTCTCCTTCAGCGCCCTGAAGAAGAGCGACGTGCTGGTGGTCGGCATCTGCCCCGACACCACCACCTCGCCCTTGACGTCCTTGATACTGGTGAATTTCACGTCGGGAGCCGTCGCGATCCACACGGCGGCGCCATTCACCACGTTCGCGATCACGTCGACGTCGGCGCCCTTCTCAGACGCCACCGCCGTCCACTCCGGACCATGCAGCGAAAAATCCGCGCTGCCCGACAGGACCGCCGATAACGCCGCGCTCGGACTGCCCGCCGTCTGCTTGGTCACGTCGAGCCCTTCCTTTGTGAAGAAACCCCCGTCGATAGCGACATAGAGCGGCAGATACAGCATCGACTGAAACGCCTGCGAGATGGTGACTTTCTTGTCTGCGGCGAGCGCCGTGGTTGAGACCGACGCCGCGGAAAACGCAAGCGCCGTCGTCAGTGCAGTCAGCATTTTTCTTAAGGATGGTGCCATCGTTATTTCCCCGATCAGGTGATTGACTAGTCGTTCAAACTTTCAGCGTGTTGGCATTCGATGCCTGGCGCCAAGGCAGCAGCCGGCGCTCGATGAGGTCGATCAGAAAATAGAGCACGAAGCCGATCGCCATCAACACGAAGAGCCCTTCCCATACCGTGTTGAGGTCGTACAAGCTGGACGCCGTGAAGATCATGTGCCCGAGTCCGTGTTCGGACGAGATGAACTCGCCGACCACCGCCCCGACGAGACCGAAGCCGACGTTGATGCGAAACGTCGAGATCACATAGGGCAGCGTGGACGGCACGACCACCTTCGTGAACACGTCGTTCTTGTTCGCGCCAAGCGTGACGAGCAGCGCCTGGAGGTCGGGATCAGCGTCCTTCGCCGCTTCGTATGCCGCGATCAGCGCGACGATGGCAGTCAGCGAGATCGCCAGCGCGACTTTCGAAATCAGCCCGGTGCCAAACCAGAGGATCACGATCGGCGCGAACGCGATCTTCGGCACGCTGTTGATCGCGACAATAAACGGCTCGATCAGTCGCGCGACGAACGGCGAATACCAGAGCGCGAGACCGCATACGGACCCCACCGCTGTGCCGAACACGAAACCGAGGATCGCTTCGAACAGCGTGTAGCCGGTATCGGTGAATAGCTGACCTGAATGGGCGTCGCGCACGAGCGCATCTAAGATCTTCGCCGGCGAGCCGACCAGGAAGTTCGACACCCAGCCGAGCCGCGCGGCGCCCTCCCAGATCGCGAAGAACGCGACCACGGCGGCGAGTTGCAACAGAGAGCGGCCCCAGCCGCTGTCGAGCGCCCACTTTTTAGCTTGCGCCTTTTGCGCTGGCTGTGCGATGGAAACGGATTGCGTCATGCTGAGCCCACCTCGGTCTGGATATCGAGTTCACCGCACAGGGCGTGGAAGTAGCCGGAGAAGTTCGGATCGCTGCGGGCGCCAATCGGCGAGCGCGCGGCAATGTCGATGTCGTAGATCTTCTTTACCTGTGACGGCCTGCCGCCGAGCACGACCACGCGCTTGGACAACGCCACGGCTTCGTCGATATCGTGCGTAACGAGCACCACAGTCTTGTGGAAAGTCTCCACGGCTTCCATCAACACGCCTTCCAGATAGAGCCGCGTCTGGTAGTCGAGTGCGGAGAACGGCTCATCGAGCAGGATGATGTCGGGATCGTTGATGAGCGTGCGGATCAGCGCCACGCGTTGGCGCATACCGCCCGAGAGCATGCGCGGATAGGCGTTTTCGAAACCCGCGAGGCCGTAGGTGTTGAGGTATTCCATCGCCGTTTCGCGCGCCTGCGCAATCGGCATTTTGGAAAGCTCCGGACCAATCAGCACGTTCTGCAAAACCGTTCGCCACGGCAGTAACAGGTCACGCTGCATCATGTAGCCGACCTTGCCGCGCAAGCCCTCGACCGTCTGTCCTCGATACACAATGTCGCCACTGTCGGCTTCCAGCAAGCCGGCGATCACGTTAAAGACAGTAGTTTTTCCACAGCCTGACGGACCAATGATGCTCACGAAATCGCGTTCGTTGATATCGAACGTGAGGCCCCCCAATACATCCACCGTGCCGTGTTTATTCGAAAACGATTTACGGATGTTGCGCAATGCAAGCTGAACTGACATGCGAATTCCTGAGTGTTGATCCAGATCACACGCGCTGCGCGGCCAGAAAGCGGCTGCGCATTGGCTTGAGAACGGCGATCGCGAGTACGGCGGTGGTTATATCCAATGTAATGGCTGTGCCGAACACCGGGACCCAACTGCCCGCATGCTGGTGCATCAGCGCGGCAAGCGGTCCGCCGAAGATCGAGCCGATGCCTTGCGAGATGTAAAGCCAGCCGTAGTTTTCGGTGGCGTGGCGCGTGCCGAAGGTATCGGTTAGCGTGGACGGAAACAGCGAGAAAATTTCGCCCCAGCCAAAGAACACCACGCCTGACAGCAAGACGAACAGGACCGCGTTATCGCGCGTGATCAGCCATAGCGCCATCGCGATGCCTTCGAGTCCGAAAGCAAAGCACATGGTGTTCTCGCGGCCAAGCCGGTCTGAGACCCAGCCGAACAAGGGCCTCGTCAGCCCGTTCGTAAACCGGTCGATGGTCAGCGCGAGCGGGAGCGCGGCCATGCCGAGCACGAGCACCTTGGTCACGCCGAAATCGGCGGCGAACGTCGCCATCTGTGAGGTCACCATCAGGCCCGAAGTCGACATCATGGTCATCATCAGGAACATGAGCCAGAAGATCGGGCTCTTCAGCGTCTGCGACGGACGCAGGCCGGCCACGGCGGCTTGCGTGGCGCTCGCCGCAACCGCTTCGTGCGAAGGCGGCACGCGCAAGCCTTGCGACGCGAGCAGCCCGACCACCGCAAGGGCGATGCCGAAGGTCAGCATGGTTGCATCCACTCCGCGTGCCGCCAGCGACGACGCTATCGGAAAGGTCGTGACAATCGCGCCCATGCCGTAACCGGCTGCGACCGCACCCGCTGCGAAGCCGCGCCGGTCAGGAAACCAGCGCACCATCAAGCCGACTACGCCGACGTAGACAATGCCCGTTCCCAGTCCGCCGACCACGCCATAGGTCACGTAGAGCATGGGCACGCTCTGCACCATCGACGCCAGCACCCAGCTCATGCCCGACAGCACGGTTCCGATCGAGATCAGGAGACGCGGCCCGAAGCGGTCGATCAGCTTGCCCTGGAACGGCGAAAAGAACGTCTGCAGGATGATCAGCAGCGAGAACGTCACTTGCAACTCAGGCAACGCGATGCCCAGTTTCGCCGCGAGCGGCTTGGTCATCAGCGTCCACACATATTGCGGACTCGAGATCGCCATCATGCAGACCAGGCCGAGGCCGAGCTGAAGCCAGCGGTTATGTGTTGTGACGGTCGACAGGTTCTCGATACTGGGGGTATCGATGACTTGCGAGCGAGTGGTCATGGTAATTCTCCGTATCTGAAACAGTCGTCAGTCGATGCGCGGAACAGCAGAAAAGCCCGCTCCATCCGGCCACCCCGGCCGGACTCGTTTGCGTTTTCTGGAAGAGGTGGGCGCTACCAGCCGGCCGCCGCGCCGTCGCTGCGCGGGTCGTAGCCAGCCTCGAACGATCCGTCTGGATACCGAACTATTGCGCCGGCATGCCCCATCGCCTCGTCGTAGGCCTGCATGAGTTCGACTTCGTGACCAAGCGCTGCCAGTGCCGCCACCGTGGCGGGCGCGAAGCGCGCCTCGAGCTTGAGCGTGTCCGTCGTCTGTCCCCAGGTGCGGCCAAGCAGCCAGCGCGGCGCGTCGATGGCCGCCTGCGGATTCCAGCCAAAATGGGCTATCCGCGAGAACACCGCGCTCTGCGATTGCGGCTGCCCGTCGCCACCCATATTCCCGTAGACCATTGTGCGTCCATCGGAAAAACGCGCGAGCGCCGGGTTGAGCGTGTGGAACGGGCGGCGTCCCGGCATCAGCGAATTCAGCGCTTGCTCATCGAGCGAAAAACTACATCCACGGTTCTGCCAGTTGATCCCCGAGTTCGCCAGCACCATACCGCTGCCGAACTCGTGATAGATGCTCTGGATAAAACTTACCGCCACGCCGTCTGCGTCCATCGTGCCGAGCCAGACGGTGTCTCCCGGTCCGGCACCGCGTCCCCAAGGTGCGGCTCGCGTCATTGAAACGCGCGCGGCCATCTCGTCGAGCGCAACGGGATCGAGGAACGTGAGCGGGTCGATCTGCATGTGATCGGGATCGGTGATATGCCGATCGCGGATATGGAATGCGAGCTTGGTCGCCTCCACGCACGCATGCACGAACTCGGGGCCGAGCGGGTCCATGTCTTTCGCCGACACCCGGTCGAGGATGCCCAAGATCAGCAGCGAAACAAGGCCTTGCGTAGGCGGCGGCATGTTGTAGACCGTGCCGAGCGAGTGCCCGAGCGCGAGCGGCGCGCGCAGGCGGGCTTGATGCCGTTCGAGATCCGCGAGCGTCAGCAGGGACCCCACCGACCGCAGATCGCTCGCCATGCTGCGCGCCAGATCGCCACGATAAAAATCGTCGAAACCGGCATCGGCAAGTTGTTGCAGCGATGCTCCCAGACGCGGCATGGCGAAGCGCTCGCCTGTCACGGGCGCGCGTTCGCCCGGCAGAAAGGTATCGGCAAATCCGGGGATCGACTGCAACTCAGCACGCGTGCCCGCCACACATTGCGCCTGGCTGCGCGTGACCGGCACGCCGTGCTTTGCGTAATGGATGGCGTCTTCCAGCAGGCGCGCAGCCGGCAGCTTGCCGCCAAGCGTCTCGTTCGACCAGCGGTGAGCGAGTTGCCAGCCGGACACGGTTCCCGCAACGGTATTCGCGGCCAGCGGACCGCGCGTTGGAATGGACGTGAGCCCACGCGAGCGATATTCGTCGATGGTCGCCGCCAGCGCAGCCCCACCGCACGCCTCGATGCCAACCGGTTTCTCGCCGGGGCGCGAGATCAGCCAGAAGCCATCGCCGCCGATGCTGTTCATGTGCGGATAGACAACTGCAATCGTCGCAGCGGCGGCGATCATTGCTTCGACGGCGTTGCCGCCCTCACGTAACACTGCTAGCGCGCTTTGCGAAGCCAGCGCATGGGGTGCGACGGCCATGCCTCGCACTCCGCGTACACAATTGGGAAAGTCAGGGGACATGCTTGGTCAGAGGAATTTGCTTGTATACATACTTGTCGACTACGCGAAAAGCATGCCAAGCGGCCCGCTGACCTTAGTCGCTTGCTATAGGGGGATTCGAGAACCGGCGCGCGAGAGCCGGCATGCCGCTAGGTGGTGCGGCGTATCCGCGGTGGTGCATACGGCGCACTGGCCGGCTTCATCGCGGTGCGTGCGCTTTGCAGCCGATGAACCGTCAGGCTGCGCACTTCAGCGTGACTGCCTTCAATATGACGCGCTATAAGCGCGGCGCTTCGCTCGGCCTCGCAGCGCCGGACGGCGTCGAGGATGGCGACGTGTTCGTCATACGTAACGTCGATGCAGTTGCCGTAGACGAAGTCGAGCCGCCGCACCACGCGGATACGATCGGTGACGCGCTGCATGGAGTTGGTCAATTCTTCGTTGCCGGCGGCGCAGACGAGCGCGTGATGGAACGCTTCGTCGAGCGCGGCGACCTGGCGGCCATCGCGGACACGTCGGGACAATGGCACGTTCCACACGCCCTCAAGCTCGTCGAGCATCTGCAGGACGACGCCGGATAGCGGCGTTGCTTCCCTGACGAGCTTGCTGATTGCGAAGGTTTCAATCAGCTTTCGCATCTCGTAGAGATCGTCGAAACGTTTGAAATCGATGGGTACGACCTCCCATCCGCCCCGGACATAACCCTGCATCAGACCATCGCTTTGCAGGCGTTGCAGGGCTTCGCGGGCGGGTGTGCGCGAAACGTCGAAACGCTCGGCTATGCTGCCCTCGGTCACGCGGTCACCGGGAAGCAAGCGCATTTCGAAGATGTCGTCACGCAAGCTGAAATAGACGTGCTCGGCACGCGACGCCGAGCGACTGGGCAATGGCAGCGAGAACGGATCGATGAGGGTGTCGGACATGATGGCGGAAGCTTAGCAATAAAAGCTCGCCACGAAAATGGGCGTTTCTCACGCTCCAAAACGTCGGACCCGGGTAAATCGACACTAGATAAGTGGGGTAAAAAAACGGCCGTGCCACCTGAAGCCTTGGCAGCATCCAAGGCGAGTTTGTTATTCGGTCAGAGGCGAGAGCCCGGTATTACCGGCGCCACAGACTCTTTTAAACGCTCGTTGCTAATCCGCTAGCGCACTAGCGGATTAGCAACGCTCACAAGAAATAAGCTTCATTTATTTAGCGCGTCTGTCACTGACTTATGCCGAGCATTCGTCGAGCCGCTGCCTCAGCCAGCTCCAATGCAGCTTCAGCGGTATTCACCGGCCGGCCGCAGCCGCGCCCTGTGATTTGCTCCAGGGTTTTTTTGTCGCGTAACGTTGTCACGCGGACCGCGCCTTTGAACATCTGGCCCGGGGATGGCTGGACAATAGCCTCAACGGTCGTGTTTCCCTTCGTTTGTTTGAATGCCATAACATCTTCCATAGGTTATTGCGGAGCGGTTGACGACGGTACGCTCCGTAGAATTCAATCACCTGCACTTGTTGAGCACGCTTGCCGTTTCGAAGCGTTTCGGCGCTAGCGGCGCTCAGTGTGCTTTGCCGTTGATTGCCAGTCCCGCCGGCCGCGCTTCAAAACGGCATTGAAGATGTGCCGGGTAATCCGAGTCTATCTCTCGTACCAGGCGGTCGATCTCATGTCTGAGTGCATCGGCGCGTTCGACGCCCAGCAAATATCCCGCTTTCATGAGACCCTCGCCAAACTTCTCGACCATGAGCGCTGCAAGTGCTGGCGTTTCTGCTCCGCGCGTTACATCGTGCACGCGCTTTCCTGCGTATCGTTGAATTTCTTCAATCAAGGCCCCAACATCATCGGTCATAGTACTGTCCGCTTTTCGACTATTTAATAACGCTAAGACGTGAACGCGTTGCCTTAGCGGCGATGGCGACCGTCTTTTATTCGGGGCGTCCGCCAGACCCATTTTGTTCGTCTTCTATTGTTCGCCTTCTCCGATAATTACCGTGTCGAAAGAACGCTGGCGGACGTATATATGTTGTATAAAAAGTTGTGTAAAACCGAAGGGGCGTTCGCGTCGGGGATATTGGAAAACACAATGATGACCGGCGAGAGGGAGCCGGCGGCATGAGTGCCTGGAGCCTGTAGCGAACACTCATTCGAGCAGCGTTCTTCCTGGCCTTTCCAGTTGTCGCCGAGACCTGCGGGAGACTGGTGCAGAGGGCGCCAGATGCGCCTTCACGACAACCACCAGTCTCGTCAACTTCACGACTCCAGAGTCGAGCCGCCAAACAACGAAATACAACGAAATCGTCAGAGAGGCTGAATGTTTGACGCTTGTTTGCCCTTCTGCCCCACTTTGACTTCAAAGCTGACTTTCTGCTTCTCTTGAAGCGACTTGAAGCCACTCGCCTGCACTTCCGAGTAATGCGCGAACAAGTCATCGCCGCCGTCGTCGGGGGTGATGAAGCCAAAGCCTTTCGTGTCGTTAAACCACTTTACGGTACCAGTTGCCATGATTTTCCCAGAGCTCATAAAACGCCACGTATCGATTACTTCCCTATGCGACCGGCGTCACGTGGCCCGGCGCCGTCGCACCATGTTGGTTGCCTTTCAAGCAATGACCGCTTGCATGCGGGCGCATATTTCCAGGCCGACCCTCAATCGCTCAGTCAATTCCTCTGAAGCTTCCATGATCGGCATGCGTGTCTCTTTGCTGATCAACCCGCGGACTGCCAACGCGGCTTTGACGCCGGCGGGGTTAGGCGCGTCGAATAGTAGGTTGATGACCGGACGAAGAGAGTCGAATAGCGCTATCGCCTCTTCAGGCTTCTCCGACAAGACACGCTCCTGAACCTCCTCCAGTGCGTCAGCAAAAAGATGCGCACTTGCCAGGATTCCCCCGGTACCGCCTGCAGTCAGGCAGTCGAGGAATGCGTCGTCATTGCCGCATAAAACGCTGATCGGCAGTCGGCAAAGGTCTCGAAAGCGTTCCGGCACACACGCTTTGATCGCCAGGATATTCGGGCATTCAATCAGCCGCTCAACCGTTTCCGTCTCGATCGAAACACCGGTTCGATGCGGAACGTCGTAAAGAATGATGGGGCGATCGGTGGCCTGCGCAATTTGCTCGAAATGCCATTGAACACCGCGCTGATCCGGACAAATGTAAGCCGGGGCGGACACCAGGTATCCCCCAATGTCCCATCGGGCGAAACGGTGAATCTCGTGGAGCATGTCTCGCGTATTGAGTCCGCCTACGCCGACCACAACAGTCAGGCGCGTTCCGACGACTTCCAACAACGCCTGTAGAACCGTCAGTTGCTCGTTGTGGTCGAGCAATGACGCTTCCCCGGTCGTTCCCAATGCGACAAACCCGCTGATTTCCTCGCTCAGGTAACGTTCGGCAAGACGCTGCAGCGCATCTACATCAACCTGGCCGTTCCGAAACGGCGTGACAATTGGCAACCAGATTCCTGAGACCATGATTGCCCTCAATGAATTTGGTGACTGAACACGCCAAGCGGCGAATAGAACAGCCGTGGGGCGTTGTGTCGCGATGCCTTCGATGCCTCGTCCACCGCCCGTTCGCGGGCTGCCGGCAAGGCTGCACGATTAGCAGCTAACGCGTACCTTTTGCCCAATTGCATCCGGGCAACGACTTGTGCAAGTGCCATGTTCATTTTGTTGCGAGTTCCATAAGATCGAACGAAATAAAGCGTACACAAAGCCGCGTAAACAAAGTATCTAGATAAACACCTCACGCATATAAATAGGGAAGATCCAGTGCAATAGCTCCGATCTGGATACACACAAAGGGCTAGCCTGGGCTAGCCTCTAAAACGCAACAGCATCTTGCAGCCTGGCTGGTTGTCCCCAATCTCGAAGTCGGCCCCATGCATACGGGCAATGGCGGCGACCAGGCTCAGGCCAAGGCCGTGCCCTGCCGTCATGTGCGCTTGCGCACCCGCGCACCGATAAAACGGCCGAAGCACCGCTTCGCGCTCGCCCAAATCGATACCCGGTCCGGTATCTGTAATTTGCAGCGCGGGAAAGCCGTTGTCGTGCCAGACCTCGAGCGTGACTTCCCCTCCGCTTGGCGTGAACTTCAACGCGTTGTCGAGCAGGTTCTCGATCGCCCCGAACAACAGGTCGATATCGCCGATGACCTCGACCGATACGGGCGCATGCACCTTCATCGACAAGCCGCGAAGCTCGGCAAGCGGCTCGTAAAGTTCAACCACGTCGCGCAGCACGGTATGGAGCGAGATCGAACCAAAACTCGCGCGCCGTCCGCCGGCCTCGATCTCTGCAATTCTCAGCAGGGCCGTAAAGCGATTGAGCACGACGTCCGACTGCTCGATCGCCGTATCGATTGCGCCGGCATAGTCGTCGACCGTATTTGAGCGGCGGCGCGCCCGTTCGAGCCCGCCGCGCAGACTCGTCATCGGCGTACGCAGATCGTGAGCAATGCCGGCGCACACACCGCGGACCTCGCTCACGAGCCGCTCTATTTCATCGAGCATCGTGTTGACGATCCCGGCGAGCCGGTCGAGATCGTGGTTGGTATGACGCGTAGGCAGGCGCCGGTCCAGCTGGCCTGCCATGATTTCACGGCTCGTCTCGCTGA
>JGI12635J15846_10005427_pt1 | contig 11008 bp, 5 predicted proteins | sample BlaSpr_A8_OM2_M2_FD_15846 | JGI IMG/M metagenome (IMG submission 15846) | reverse complement strand
GGTCAGATGGGTGCCGAGCTTTTCCTTTCCCGCTTTTCCTTGCTGATTGTGCTGGCGGGCCTCATCGTCTTCTTCCTCGGCTGGAATTTCTTTGGCGCCCTCCTGTTTCCCTGGGCCTTTCTCGTATTGATGATTCCCATTCCTGCCATCGTTTTTAACCAGATCACGTTTCCTCTGCAACTGCTGGCCTCGAAAGTAGCCAGCACGACCTTGCCTTGGTTAGGTGTGCCAGTCCTGCGAGAGGGCAACGTGCTCATTCTTCCTGCCATGCCCTTGGAGGTAGCTGACGCCTGCAGCGGAATTCGTTCGCTGATGTCGCTGGCAACGCTTGCCGTGATCTATAGCTATCTCATGGAGCGCAGCAATTTTTTACGCGTCGTGTTAGTGCTCGCCTCGATTCCCATCGCCGTCGCTGCCAATAGCCTCCGCATCGTGATCACGGGCCTCCTCGTCCAATACTGGGATCCGGATAAAGCGCAGGGCTTCTTTCACGAATTCCAGGGTTGGCTCATGTTCGTCGCCTCTCTATCCATGATTTATATTCTGCACCGTGCGGTTCGTCTCGTCTGGTCCGAGAAAGGAAGCCCTTGGTGAGACCTTTTAGCGGACTGCGATTAGGTCTGGCTGCCAGCTTAATTGGGCTGACGGCAATTCTCCTGCAGGCACGCGGCCGCAGCGAAGTCTTTCCACCACGCTTGCCACTTCAGTCCTTTCCCATGCAGCTGGGCCCGTGGAAGGGCGTCGACCGACCTCTTGATAAGGAAATCCTCGATGTCCTCGGGCCGGGCGAATTCATTGTTCGGGACTATTACACGGAGGATAACCCGGAGTCGACAAATCTCTACATCGCCTACTTCCCCAGCCAGCGCACCGGCGATACCATCCACTCTCCCAAACATTGTCTGCCCGGTGCAGGCTGGACTCCAACTGAGAACAGCCAAATCACACTTGCTTTGCCCGGCCATAGCCCGTTCCCGGCAAACCGCTATGTCATCGCCAGTGGCGGCGCGCGCAAACTGGTGTTGTACTGGTATTGGGCTCACGACCGCGGACTGGCCAGCGAATATTGGGCGAAATTTTATTTAGTGAAAGACGCGATTCGCATGAACCGCAGCGACGGCGCTCTGGTCCGCATTACAACGGATATGTCGCCAGGCGAGACGGCGGATGCCGCCGAGCAACGGCTTCTTCCCTTCACCACCACCATGTTCCCCCCGCTCGACGATTACATTCCGCGCTGATTTACATTCGACGAGGATCTCCATTCGGCGACGATTGTCGCGGGTGCGCAGCGCTCTTTAATCCGCCGCCATGCCCTGAGCCTCTGGCTCGAATTGCGCCTCGGACACCACAGGTTCCGACGCTGCTTGACCTCGTAGCTCCGCTTCCAGCGCGGCTAGCTGCGCGTCGATATCTTCCGTCGCTTTGCGCTTACGGATAACTTCTTCGCGGTAGCGCCGCAGGAAATAATCGATGGTCTCAACCCGAATCCTGATCGAGCCCGACGGTTTGTTCTCATCCAGGTCCTTGAAGCAGAAATACGGGGTTCCAGACTGCTCGATAATGCCTTCGATCACGCCGTAGATCGGCGCGTCGTGACCGCACTTAAAGCTGGAAATCTCCAGCGCCACCAGGTTGGGATGCCGCGCCGTGAATTTTGCCGCCCACACTTTGTGGTTGGTACTGCAGGAATAAGAATTCTTCCACGCGTCGGTGATATCGAGCGGATGAGTAATAGCCCCGGCGCGCACTTCTTCTCCAAACAGCCGCTCCAGCATGTCTTCATCGAGCGGCAGTGTGTTCTGCGAGAAGATGGGATAGCCCAGCTTCTGGAACTCTTCCATGATTTCGTGATTCAACCCGGGATCATGATGATAGGGCCGCCCCAGCATCACAATGCCGATGCGGTCTTCGCGTTCCAGTTGGTCGAGCACCTGGCGCGCGCGTCGGCGAATGTCCGCTTCATATTCTTCCAGCGCTTTGAAGCCAACCTCCACCGCGCGGTCGTTCTCTTCCTGCGACAAACCCAGAATCGGTTGCCACGCCTGCAGCATCTGGTGGGCAAACAATTTGCGGTCGGCAAAATTCAGCACCGGATTCAGATACTTCACGTTGTGCTCGGCAAATACGTCGTTCTCTTTCGTGAATGCAGCCTTCACTGTTTCGGGCGTCGCCGTAACGGTTGGGCAAGCGTTCGCACCCACGATTTTCACCAGCGGAGAACTCAGTACGTCGTACATGGGAAAGAAAATTACATTCAGCGGCTTCTTGCGGTGCTTTTCCTGAATCAAGTTGTAAACGTGCGAAATGCCGATCTTCGCCGGGAAGCAGGGATCGATAGCCCCGCGGCTCGCACCCGCGCGATACAGATCGGAATTGGTGTAGTCGGAATAAACGATGTTCTCCGGCTGCACTCCCAGGCTCTCCAGATATCCGTTGAACAGCGGCGCGTAGGTGTAAATATTCAGCACGCGCGGAATACCGACACGAAGCTTCTTGCGGCCCTCCATCAGCGGAATGCGCGGTTTCGCCGTCTTGTTCCAGAAGGTCGTCACCGGAATCGGATCGGCCACGCTCTTCGCATTGACTGGACGGAAGACCTCATGCGCGGCGAAGTCCACAAAATTGGGATACTTATCCTTGATCTCGTCGATCCCCGCCTTGATGTCCTTCATGTCGTTCACATCTTCGACCAAACCTTTTTCGCAGGTGGCGATGATGAGCCGCTGCTCGCCGTGCATCAGCGGAACCTTGGTCACTTTCTGAATCGGCACAAAGGCCATGTCGTCCTTGGGGACGGTACGAATATCGATAAACGTGCGCAGGCAATTATTCTTGCAGAAATTGCATCGCGTGCTCTCGTTGCGCGTACTGCGGTATTCAATCTTCCGCACCGCCTCCAATCCGACGAACGATGTCTGCAATCCATTGCGCCACAGCCGCAGAGACTCAACCGCCGCGCCGATCGCGCCCGATTCGCCGCAAAATTCGTGGACAATGATTTCCGGCTTCTTGCCCGAGGCCCGGAAGCTGTTATTGATGAAGTCCACCTCCGCCTTCACTACCGCCATATTGTTCTGCGTCCCGCCCTGCAAAACGAAGCGCGTGCCCAGCGCCGCAAGATTCGGAATGCTGGCTACGTAAAGAAATACATTCTTGGGCAGCACGGTCGCCAGACCAGCAAGAATTTCCTCGGCACGCCAGCCCTGCCGCTGGAAATTCACGATGTCCGACTGCATAAAGACAGCGCAGCCGTAGCCAAAAATCGGCATCGACGTAGCCGAGAACGCCAGATCGGCATACTGCTCCACGCTCAACCCAAAGCCTTCCGCAGTCGATTGCAGGAAATATCCGTTGCCCGCCGAGCATTGCGTGTTGAGTTTGAAATCTTTGACCCGACCGTTGTGCAAGATGATGATCTTGATATCTTGCCCGCCAACGTCGACGATCACGTGCGGATCTTCGTAAAACTTCAGCGCCGACTCGGTGTGCGCCACGGTTTCGACCAGCGCCACATCCGCGTGTAAAACGTCCTTCAAAATATCCTTCGCGTAGCCCGTGGTGGCTACTCCCAGAACCTCCAGCTTCGCCTTCTGCGCTTCCACCTGTCCGCGCAGGTTCTCGAACATCTCAATCGTGTCCTGAATCGGATTGCCGTTCGAAAGTTGGTATGCCTTGCAAAGGATGTCGCCCTTCTCGTCCAGCAGGACAGCCTTGGTCGAAGTCGAACCACCGTCGATGCCGATAAATCCGCTGACGATCTGGTTCGTGTGGAAGGTTGTCGGCGTAAACTTCTTGGGCTTGTACGAGACCTTGAAATCGTCGAGCTCCGCATCGTTGGCGGCCAGCCCTTTGCCTCCCGACTTGGCCTTCTCTTCCTGGCGCCCGTATTCGATGTAGTGCACCAGCTTTTCATATCCCATGTAGCAGCCGACGCAATCGTCCTCGCTCTTACCGAACTCAATCGCGCCCATGGCGGCGAAGTACTGCGCATTTTGCGGAACCTTGATAAGATCCTCGGGCTTCGCTCCCTGCGGAATCTCAACCTTGCGCTCCTGCCACATGCGCGGGATATTTGCCTGCCACGCTTCCCGCATCCCGCGAATAAAGCTATTGGGACCGCCGAGCAGCAGCACATGCGGACGCAGCGTGTGCCCACGCGTGAGCACACTCAAATTCTGCAACACAATCGCCTCGAACAACGACGCCATCAATTCGTCCGGCGGCGTGCCCACTTTTTGCAAACTGTTGATATCAGTCTCGGCAAAAACTCCGCACTTCCCCGCAACTTTATGCAGCTTGATTCCGTGATACTTCTGCTCGCAAAGCTCCAGCACCGGAATTTTCAGCTTGGCATTGATTTTGTCGATAACAGCGCCCGTACCGCCTGCGCACTTATCGTTCATCGATGGAATTTTCTTCTTGCGGCCGGTTTCGTCATCATCCTTGAACACGATGATCTTGGCGTCCTGACCGCCGAGCTCAATCACCGAATACACTTCCGGATGCATCTTCTCCACGGCCAGCGAAACCGCCGTGACTTCCTGCACGAACTTGGCGCCAATCTGGTCGGCGATCCCCCCACCGCCAGAGCCCGTCATGAACATGCGCGTGTTATGGCTATTGATGCCGACTTCTTTTTCTATGCGCCGGAGAAATTCCAGTGTCTTCTCCGGCTGCTTGGTTTCGTGGCGCTGGTAATCCTGCCACAACACCTTGTCGGTCGCCNCATCCACCACCGTNGCCTTCACCGTGGTCGAGCCCACGTCGAGCCCCACCAAAAACTCGGCGTGATGGTCATGCGGCCTTTGCGGAGGCAGGGGAGCTATTTGCAATAACTGCGGCTTCGATTTCTCTTGCAGATGGTCGTGCATTGTCTCTCCGATAACTGGCCAGAAGGTTCGTGAAGCGCCGTTGACGGTCGTAACCACCGCCTTGCCCGGCAGAACAAAATGCTCAGACAAGACGGCGTCGCAACCTGACTTACGCAGCGTTGGGTAGTACGACCCCGGGAACGCGCGCACGATTCCATGAGCGCGTGCTCTTATCCATGCGATCGTTTACGTGCAAAATAAATTGCGCGGCCGTCCCGGCAACGCCCTCGCGATGAGGCACATGGTAGAAAGGCCTCTTTAGTTCAGGATGTTCGGCAATGTATTCCCGAATTTCGTCCAGGCTCTTGCCGGTCGACTTCAGGCATTGCTCGAACTCCGTCTTCGCTTTGACCTTCGCTTCTCCCAATGCCATCTGCACCCGGCTGTGCGCGTTCACTTCGCCTTCGCCAGAAGTTTCAACCGGCAGGAAGATCATGTCTTTGAACTTGTTAACCACCGCCGACTGCACTCCATCGGACTGCGAAGAAGGCATGCAGCCAAACGGTTTCAGCGCCAGCACCATGTGGCACAGCTTGTGTACGGTGTAGTAAACGTTCTTGCCCACCTCCAGGTGCCCTTCGCCGCCTCGGGCAAATTGGTTGTAGAAAGGATGCGCCATCTCGGCCAACTCTGCCTGCGGCACCAGATGATGCGTAATACCGCCCATGTTCTTGATGGTGCGGTGGTAGAAATACTTCCAGGCCCCCTCGCCAAAGCCAATGCCCCAAAGCTTCTTGTGCAGGCCGAAATAGTTGGCAAGATTTTTCTTAACCTCATACCATTCCGGATTCCGGTGCGGACGATTCACCGGCCACTTCGCAATGGCATGTGCTTTCGCCTGATACATCAGATAAGCCACCCAGGTTGCGATTGGCTCCACAATCACCTGCGCTCCTTCGCGCTCGAGAAAATCGAACATGTGGAAGTTGCCGTCGCCTTCGGTGATCTGCGCCCAGAACTCGCCGGTGATTTTCACTACCGGTTTCACCTTGGTGCGATCCACTTCGATGCGGTTCATCCGCTCCCGCGCAGTATGCAACGCGTCGAGATAATCCTTGCCCCACATGTTCTCGTGCATCTTGCCAAAAACGTTGGCAGTATTTCTCAAAATTTTATTGCTCTTGAATTTCGGCTTGAGCCAGTCAGGCGCGCGCTTCTCAATCTCGAACGAATCGCGAGATCGCAGATCATCGCAAAGTCCGTCCACCATTTCGCGGAACACGCGTTCGGTCTCGCCCTTGTTTACTTCGAAGGGACGTATCTGATAAATCAGGTCGTTGATCACGTCGCCAAGATGCATCGCGTTCAGCATCCCGAAGCCAAAGTCAATGGTAAATTTCAGTCCGGGCTCACCGGATGCCGCCTTGATCCCATCGCTGTCTTTGAATAACAGGACGCGGAAGCCGTCGAATCCGGCATTTTTCAGGGCGAAGCGATATTCCGCCTCGTACATGCCGAAGCGGCAGGGACCGCAGGAACCCGCGGTAAAAAAGACGTAGTTATTCAGGATCTTGTCTCGCGACAACCCTTCCTTTTCCAGAAATTGTAAGTACTGCACCAGATTTCCGACTGTGAAGTAAGTCGGATTACACTGCCCGTTGTTCCCAAATTCCTTGCCCGTCTGGAAGGCCGCCACGTTCGGCACGGGCAACTTCTCGCACCGGTAACCACACCCCTGAAACACTGCCCGAATCAAGTCTTCGTGCTTCCAGGTAAATCCACCGAACAGAATCGTGACGTGGTCCCGTTCCTCCGCCTTGAAAGCCCGCTCTACCGGGCGATGAAAATGCGTGGGCTGGTCCAGACCAGCAATCTTGCGCAGCCGGCTGCGTTCCGCTTCCAGGCGCTGTTTGATTTCCTCATCGTTATCGATTTGTACGAGTTGGGTTGCCATTATCTTCCTCCGGCATATGCGGCGTTTTGAGTTTTGGATGTGACATTGCAGACGAAGCGAAGATCGTCCGCGAGGCAGGAACTGGTGCAGAAACATCTGATGCAAGAGACTAAGGAGAAACAAAAAGAATAGAAGCGAATCAAACTTTGGTTCGCAGCCCAGGCACACAGGTCTCTACCTGAACGTGGCAGAGTTCTCTTCAACTTGCGACCTAAGCTCACCGGAAACTCCTACAGCGCGTGACAGGAGGTTCAAGGTTTACGCCAACGAGAGACGTCTAGCAACGAATCCCGGGGCGCCGGACAAAGCGATAACCTGCACTGCTCGCCAACTTTCGCCGGCCTAAACAGTCCCAACTTCCAAGACCTCTGAGCAGGCCTCTACCCAATCAAACAAAACTTCCACTCACGCCCTGAAAACCACGTGCAGCCTGCTTGAGCACCCACTTAACAGCCCTTGAGTCGTTGTAACAGAAACCGAGGTTGTGATTCAAGGTCGAAAAGCAATGAGTCTGGCAGGATTTTTTCATGTCATTCAGCTGAGGCACCTCGAACTTGTGATTCTCAATCACCCCCCAGTCGTGCGTCGCCGAATACATGGGGAAGCACGGGGCCAAACTGCCATCGACCCGGATGATGATCGAGTTCTGTCCAGCGCGACAGTTCCAGGGCTCAACCTTGCCTCGCATAAACTCTTTCATGTCCTGTAACCGCTTGACTGAATTCACCATTTTGTACCCGGATTTGTTTTTCTCGATCAGCCAGTCCACCAGTTCGTCGACTTGCGGCCAGTGCTCGGGATAGATGAACGTGTCGTTCTCGTCGTAATGCTTGAAGTGACTCTGCTCAATCATCGGCGATTCGTTCAGGTGATAATCGGTCGCAATGCCGTGTTCGCGTGCGATCTCGGTCAATCGCTTTACATCCTCCATGTTATTGCGGCAGATATTGATGTTGAAGAATACGGAATAGCCGTATTTATATTGCTTGCGAACCAGATAATCGAAATGCTTACGCACCGGAGTGAGCGCCTTCGGCAGCCCCGGCTTCTCATCGACAGCATCGACGGCAAAGTTGAAGATGGCGACGCCGGCATCCGCCAACCGGTCGATTACATCCGGACGCAACAATCGCGCATTCGTCGGCATATAGATCCAGAATCCTTTTTTGGCCGCGTAATAACAGGCCTTATGTACCAGTTGGGGACGCAACAGCGGCTCGCCCCCCATAAAAGCCAGTACCCGGCACGTCGTCGAATGCAGCCAGTCAATCGAACGTTTTGCCACTTCCTCGGTCATGCCCTTCACGCTGTTATCAAACGCCCAGCAATAGTGGCAGTCCAGATTGCACTTCCACTCGGTAAACAGGTAGGCGATGATTGGATGAAACGCTCCCGGCAACGCACGCGATTTCATGTACGGAAATAACCAGCCATTCATGGCCCTCAGAACATAGGGCGCAGGCCACCGTCTCTTGCCGGCTCTGGCGCGCGCCAGGTTCTCTTCATAGTTGTCGTCCTGGGCCAGAAGATCAGGCCGTTGCGGAAAAACCGGCTCGGGAAATCTCTCCTCCCCATTTCCAGGAAGGAGCGTTGGTTTTAGAGCCGGAGACTTGGTGAGCAGGTTGTGGAGCGGGACATCGAGGCGGAAAGTTTTCGGAGTTTCTTCTTCCTCATCGTAATGCTGTGCTTGCAGGGGAGACATAACTTTCTATCCCTTCTTTCGATTCCTTGTCATGGGGTTGTAATATTTTGTCGTCGAATGTAACTTTTGATGAGATTCTCCCCGATAAGTTGCATCGAAAACTACAAGTTTTGTAGTAGACAGATTCCCGGCGAGGCCCGCCGATGCAGGCTGGGATGGGCTTTTCACATAGTCGCGTCAACTACAGCACAGAACTCCGTACGGTGCCGAACACAATTTAGTATTCGTTGAAAAGAGAAATTAGCGGAAGCGCCGTATAAAGAGAGTATGGCGCTCGGATCGATAGTAGCCTGCTACGTAGACGGTGGCCTTGCCCTTGGTGGAGTAGATCACCTGGCGGATACGCAAAATGGCGGAACCTTTTGGCAGCACAAGCATTTCTGCGAGAAGAGCATCAGCCGGGGTCGCGTCGATTTCCTCGTCGGCATAGGCCAGTTCGACGTCATAGTCGTGCCGCAAAGCGGCAAACAAGGAACTCCTGCCCAGGGGCGCAGTCACCAGTTCGGAAAATTCAAAAGCCGGAAGATAGCAGGTCTCCAGAGCAAACGGTTCCTCGCCGGTCAGGCGAAGGCGTACGATCTTCACCATGCGGCTGGCTGCGGGTAAGCCCAGACGCGCGGCAACTTCCTGTTCGTCCTCAATGATCTTGGCCACCAGCACCCGGGAACGCGGCGCCAGTCCGCGGCTCGACATGTGCTCGGTATAACTCATCAACTTGTTGAAGTGGATTTTCGGCGCAGCCACAAACGTGCCGGCGCCGCGCCGGCGCTCAACAATCCCTTCACGCTCCAGTCCCGCCAGGGCGTGGCGGGCTGTCATCAGGCTTACCTTATGGATCCGGGCTAGTTCGCGCTCGGAGGCCACCGCGTCCCCGGGATTGAGTTCAGCCGCCTCAATCCTCTTGCGGATGCCGTTCTGGATCCGCTTGTACGCGGGCGTTCCGTTTCGGTGATTTCCTGACATAAGAGCTTCTTAGACTGCGGGGCGGGCGAACTGGGTAGCAATTGATGCCGGAGGTCATAGCTCCCCCTCGGCCGCCCGTTTTCAATGCGTCTTGTGCTATATAGCTTATAGTAGGCCAACCTGTAAAGGAAAAACCTCCAGGCGCTGTGGCGAGTGATCCTTTTTTTGCAGCCGTCGGTGCCATAGAGCGAAAGAAGACGCCGTACCAGGGTGCTCCGCAATCATTTGCTAAAGTAATTGAAGAACAACGCATTTATGGCAATTTTGCCGTGATTCAGGAAGCGCAGGCTAGCTTCTTCATCGACAGCCTTCTGAGAGCGCTTCCAACCTGGGTGTCAAGATTCGGCGCCTAATAAAATCTGCATTATGCTATATAGCACGCGATACTTCGCGGTCAAGGAAAAAGCCCGGCATCGCCGGGGCAGGGTATGGCCAGGGCGGCGCCGTTGGCGATTACGATGCCGATGGCTGCCCAATATCTGCGTCGCGCAGTATGGCAGGAGCATCCTCTATCACAACAACGGAGACGGCACTTTCACCGACGTTACCGAAAAAGCCAGCGTCGCCGCCCCGGGATGGTCTTCCCGCGCAAGGTCTGGTTCGATTACGACAACGACGGGCGGCTCGATTTATCGTCTGCCGCCTCGTCGACTTCGGCAAATCCAAGAACCTTCCCTGCGTCCGGCGCAAGCTGCGAGTTTGAAATCAGAAAACCCGAACCCACCATAGAGGTCTGGGTTCGAGTTGAGCTCGGGAGGGTAGCGGTGGTCCACTCCCGAGCTTTCTTTAAGCCTGCGGAAGCGCCCACGCGAACAGTACTCCGCCACTGCTGATAAGCACGTACTGGCGACCGTCGAGTTCGTAAGTAATCGGCGAACTCGCGATGTGCGCGCCTGAGCCCGCGTGCCAAAGCGTTCTCCCGTCGCTCGAATCCAGCGCCAAAAAATTGCCTTGAGCGTCTCCAGTGAAGGTGAGGCCTGAGTCCGTCGTAAGCACTCCCGCGCCTGATAACTCGCCTCCGAGTTCATGGTTCCAACGAATCTTGCCAGTCTGGTAATCGATGGCCTCGATCACAGCCTTGCCCCAAACCCCGTAATCCGCGCCCGCCCACCCGTAGGCGCCATCGGCTGGCTTGGCAAAATAAATGCTGTAGCTGGGATGAGCATCGACAATAAACAAACCGTTCTTGGTGTCGAAACTCGGGGCGCGAAAGTTGGTAAGGCCGGCCTCGTCGGGCGCGATCAGACGTCCATCCGGTGCCGGCTCCTTCTTTGGATTTGGAACCGGACGCCCCTGCTCATCGACTCCAAGCGACCAGTTCACCGGCCCGAAAGGAGCAGTCAAGAGATTCTTTCCGTTGGTGCGGTCGAGAACAAAGAAGTAGCCGTTGCGCGAGGTCTGCATCAGCATCTTCTTCGTCTCGCCGTGGAAGTCTCCATCGACCAGGACCGGGGTCTCAACTGCGTCCCAATCATGAGTATCGTGTGGAGAGACTTGGAAAGCCCACACTAACTTGCCCGTGTCCGGATTCAGCGCAACGATGCTGCATGTGTAGAGATTATCGCCCGGCCGCAC
>JGI12635J15846_10005425_pt1 | contig 11009 bp, 7 predicted proteins | sample BlaSpr_A8_OM2_M2_FD_15846 | JGI IMG/M metagenome (IMG submission 15846) | reverse complement strand
TAAAACGTGCTGTTCAGCGGAGGTCGTCACCACGTCGGGCTCTGCCGAGTCTCTAACCACCCCGGTGCTTTTAAGGCAAATCCTCCCGACGGGTGCCACAATCCGGGTACACCAGTTTCCGAAACCGTCCCGATAGGCCGTGATTGGCGTTTCCGGATCGGTGGTCAGGCAATCGGGCGTGACGAGATCCGAGGCGCGCGAGTAGTGGACGTTGACCATGAGGATCATCGGCGTCGCTTGCGGGCAGTAAAAGACTAATTCATAGCCGACCCGAATCAACATGCAGACTTCCTTCCGCCAACCATCACAGGACTTTCAGTATGTCGAAGACCGAATCGCCCACTTGGCGAGTTTCAACCGAACGGCCGCGTTCAACAGGAAGATGCGGTGGCCACTCCGATGGTTGCCGCAGCCCCCGGCCTCGCCACTACAATCTCCATTCACGCCCACCTAGTCTACAGAGATCATGCACATTGCGGAGCGATGTTCACAAATGCTCGCTTCGAAAAGGCTAGGGAGAGTAGAACGACAGCAGATAGCAGGGACATAGCTCGCCTCCTAAGCCAAGGGACGTTACACGAAGGATAAGAGCTCCCGATGTCGTTGTTCAAACGAACGGGTACATCACGCCGAAGGACATACTCGCCGGGTATCAGCAGGATATTCAGGGCGAGCGGACCGGAAATTAGAGGCAGCGATGGAACAGCGGAAGAATCGCCGCCAGCGGGTCGCGTGACGGATGAAACGGATTGCTTCCGGTTGGCCGACTACTCGGGAGTTAATGGCAATAAGCATGTCTGGACTCGGAGGAATTAGTTCTGTGTGCGACACGGGTCTCAACCAATCGGGAACGCTGAGGCCAATCAGCAATGCACTTCACATTTTCATCAAGGGCTCGCTTCGAGCGCATGGAGGGGTGCCCAATTGCGTGCGGCTGGATAGGGGACATCGCCCTTCACCATTCGCCAAAGGATGCGGTTGTATACCCAGTCGTCCACGCGATCAGGAGCGCTCAGGTCTAACCCTTCTGACATGCGTGCAGCGGCGGTGTTCTGCGGATTCTGCTCGTTCAGATCCTGCTTGGGTATAAGCGCATCGAAGGGCGTTAGGTCGGGTGTCGCCGCAAAGACGTCGGCGAGTGAGCGGCTGAAGTAATCGAACTTCGAGAGCCGTCCCATTCCAAGGATGTCTTCGATTGCGGCGATAACATCTGTCGTGTTAATAAAGCGATGTACCGTACCTGGCCGACTGTAGGCCGAGATCGCAAAAAACGGTGCGCGGTGAGAATCGACGTGATCGGGTCCGGCCTGCGCATCATCTTCGACCACGAAGATCACCGTATCTTTCCAGTACGGGCTGCGCGAGAGCTCCTGCACAATCCGTCCGAGCGCGAGATCGTTGTCGGCCATGCACGCGTAGGGCGTGCATTTACCAGGACGCGCCGCAGTCAGGTGGTCCATTGGTAACCACATGAGCTCGAGCTGCGGCATGTTTCCGTCGCGCACAAAGCGCTGGAGCTCGGCAATCCATACGTCGGCGCGTTTTTGATCTTGGGTCACCAGGTCGAAGGGAATGTAATCGGGACTTATATCTGAGCCGAGGTCGGGCTGTGTAACCGGCCAGCCGGGGTTCCCTTTGACCATCTCTCCGTAGTCGCGGAAGCTGATGCCAGATTTCTTCGCGAGCGTCCACAGGAAACCGCGCTCCGGCTCGTCGCTCTCTTCACCATCGACGTCGCCGCGTTTGCCCGCGTACACCGAAGGTACGGTCTTCTCGCCATAGTCGGTCACGTATGCGGCAGTGGACCATATATGCCCCTGCGAGCTGACCTCAGCATTTACGAAGAAGCGGTCGAATAGTCCGAAGCGTCGGCCAAGCGCGTGGTGATTCGGAGTGGTGAGGATATCGGGAAAGTAGACGAGGCTGGCATCTCCGTCGCCATCCTTCAAGTCGCCGAGTATCTGATCGTAGGTGCGATTCTCTTTGATGATGTAGATGACATGCTTGAACGGAGGATAGCGTCGCGTCACGCGCTTCTGCTGCCAGTTATTGGCTACCGAGACGCGCTGGGCGAAAGCGAACAGTTGGGCCGGTGTCATGCTTGATGGCAGCAATCGAAGGCTGCCATTCAACTGTCCGAGCGTGTAAGCCAACGGTTTCCCGTTTGGCCAGTTCGTGAGCGGCACGGGCCCGTCTGGGTTGGCGTCCGTGCCGTGGCCTTTACCCGAAAGGATCAAAATTTCTGAGCCGACTTCCGCAATCGCGGTTGGATACCAATCGGTTGGGATGCGTCCGAGCAGCTTGCCGTCGGCGAGATTAAAGATGGCGACAGCGTTATTGTCGGCTTCGGCGATGAAGAGCCGCTTGCGATCGGCGCTGATCGCAAGTGCGTTCGGCGTGCTGCCTTCCGGCGGGGCGCCAGGTGCAGAGTCGTGAAAATAACCGGTCACATTGCGAGAGCGGACGTCGACGATTGCTACCCGATCGCTACCGGCAAGTGCGACATAAAGCCGTGAGCCGCTGACCTCCAATGCGGAGGGATGGCGGCCAACTTCAATGCGCCCCAGATAGGTAAGGGTCCCGTCAGCGAGGATACGAAAGTCGGAGATGGTTGTGCTGCCCCAGGCAGATACGAAGACACGGTTGTCGGAGCCGAGAATGACACTGTAGGGATATTTGTCGGTGGGAAAGCGCTGCACGATCTCTCTCGTCAGCATGTCTACAACTGCTAGACGATTGCCGACGTTCTCCGCGACATAAACGAACTTGCCATTCGGCGCGACCGCGATGCCAGCCGGATAGCTCGTGCCCGTAGCATCAGCCGTTCTCGCCTCAGCTAGTTCCAATTTATTCGTGAGCGTCGCATTGCCATCTCTCCAGGAGTAAATGAAGAGCGTATCGCTGTTCCCGCCGGAGACATATAGCGTGTTGCCGTCTGGTGAGAAAGCGGCACCGTAGAATGCGCCGTCCTGAAATAGCGTTTGCGTCACTCGTCGGGTCTTCAGATCAATGATTTGAATACCTTGCTCGCGCCAGCCTCCGAGCACCACAACGGCCTTGTCACCACTAAGGGCAGGCACTACATTGAGCGGCATGCTGCCAAGTTCGACTGCATCGCCCACCGCATCGAGGCGAACCCCGGTCGGTAAAGGAGAAGTGAAGACTGAAGTCTGTGCCAGCACGACTGCGCTGCGCAGCGCAAAGAGAAAAAAAGTCAATCGACAAAACTTTATCAAGTGTCAGCGTCCTCACAAACCTGATGCGACGAACCTTTCAGGAATTATCATCCAGTGTTCACCGGTCAACTCTTAAGTTATTAGACCCTATACCCGCGAATCCGTGAGCAGATCAGCGGCCCACCCAAGTAATCAGGTCTCAGATTACAGCTATTTGCAAGGGAAAGTCGGCTCGTCGAACTTAAATTCTTTGGCGGCAAATCTCCAATCCTCCATGGCTGGAGTATAACGGGCAACTCTTCCCCAAGCTTGTAAAGGAAGGCTTGCCGACCACTTGGGAGTAAACGGTTAGACAGTGAATCAATCGTGAACGGTTTGCGCCGGAGACGGTGATCGGTGCCTTTGGGCTACGAAGCCGCCGCATGCACCACCCACGAAGTGCGCTTCGCAAATGCATACCAGGGGTCGATACAACTGGCATCCGCAAGTCCCGATTTAACGCGATAGGCAGACGGGTCCAGCCCGCTATGCGAAGTTCGCGTCATCGCCCTGCAGGCGATGGCGGGCGGATGCGTTAGTGATTGGGCCCACAACGCGATCACTCTCGGTTGGATCGGCAGGCCGGAAGCGATCCGAGCCGGCATTGGGCGCGCTCGGTCCACGGCCTCTACTTCGAGCCCAAGCACCAAGAATTCCGGCCGCGAACGATCTGGAGTCTATCGAATACTTTTACTTCAGCATTCAACGGCGAGACCGGCTTCTCGGTCATGACCCCGCCTCCGACGGCTCCTTCCTTCACACGCAAAGTTGAAATTTGACGGCAAGTTGGAAACTCGATTCCCGTGAGCTAAGATACCGTTATCTTTGGCCCCAGCCGCAATCTGGTGAGTGTGCCCACTCGTCGACTTTGCACTCTTGAGAGGATCACAAGAACATGAGAGCGAGTAGACATTTTCGGGCGGAGGCCTCCGCCCTCGTTTGTTTGTTGACGCTATGTTTGCTTTCAATCCCTTCTCAGGCCAAGAAAGCGGCTCAGGTCTTGCATCATCATGTCCGCCCTGCGGTCGCCAGCGGCCGGGCCGCGCGTGTGGGTTCTATGCCCAACAACCAGCACCTGAGGCTGGCGATTATGCTTCCTCTGCGCAATCAAAACGAGCTGACAAGTTTGTTGCAACGGCTGTATGACCGAAGCAATCCGGACTACCGGCATTTTCTGACCGTAACCCAGTTCACGGAGCGATTCGCCCCGACAAAGCGCGATTACCAGGCTGTGGTGAAGTTTGCCCGATCCAAAGGTTTTACGGTGACAAATGCACCGGCGAACCGGATGCTCGTGCATCTGGAGGGGACCGTCTCCCAGATCAACAAAGCTTTCCACGTGACGATGACCAACTATCGGCATCCGACCGAGAATCGGATTTTTTACTCACCAGATCGTGAACCCTCGCTCGAGCTGGGCGTGACCGTGGCGCACATCGCGGGGATGAACAACTTCTCGTTTCCGCGGCCGAAATTCAAGAGAGCGCCACCGAATTTTCGCCGAACTAGCGTCGGATCGGGACCAGGAGGCGCGTACCTGGGAAACGATATGCGCGTCGCGTATTACGGCGGGACTGCGCTCACGGGCAGCGGACAGGCAATTGGGCTGCTGGAGTTTGATGGTTACAACACGAGCGATGTCACCGCGAGCTTCGCCGGCGAATCCAATAGCGTTCCCATTAACAATGTTCTCCTCGACGGCGCGACTGCCGGCTCTGACGGTGATGACGGCGAGCAGGTTCTGGACATCGTACAGGCGGCATCGATGGCTCCCGGACTGAGCCAGATTCGTGTCTATATCGCTCCGGGGAATTCACAAATTGGTGTTGGGGACGTGGATGTCTTTAATCAGATGGCGACGGAAAATGTCGCGAAGCAACTCAGTTGTTCGTGGGGGTGGAATCCGGATGACACCACGCAGCTGGATCCGATATTCCAGGAATTCGCGGCGCAAGGTCAGAATCTTTTCGTGGCTTCGGGTGACGCCGGAGCGTATACGGGATCGAACGCAACCGACAACAGTTATCCGGCGGAATCGGTTTACGTGGTGGCCGTGGGGGGAACGGATTTGACTACGAACGGCGCGGGCGGGCCCTGGCAGTCGGAAACGGCCTGGGCGGATAGCAGCGGCGGCCCAGCGGACGACGGATTCGCGATTCCCAGTTGGCAGGTCGGCGTGGCGAATTCGGCAAATCAGGCTTCGACGACCGTACGCAACGTGCCGGATGTGGCGGCAGAGGCGAACACCGACAACTATACCTGCGACCAGGGTGCCTGTTCCGGAGACTACGGCGGCACCAGCTTTGCTGCGCCGCGTTGGGCCGCGTTTCTGGCATTGATCAACCAGCAGGTGTCGTCTGGCGGTAGCTCGAGCCTGGGTTTCGTGAACCCTGCCATTTATTCGATCGGTCAAAGCCCCAGCTACAACAATGACTTTCATGACATCACCAGCGGCAATAACAGCAATGGTCAGGGGCAGTCGTTCAATGCCGTGGTTGGCTATGACGTGGTCACCGGATGGGGAAGCCCGAATGGTCAGAACCTGATCAACGCATTGAGCGGATCTACGATCTCAGCTTCACATCGGTGAATCACAAGATAAGTCGAATCGTCTCCACCATATGAGTAGCGGTAGGACCGCCGCCTCGTGAGTGCCAGAACCGGCGACTTCCAATCTGCTTACTCTAGCTCTATACCAACGGTCCGCAGTAAGTGGATTGGTGGAACAGGGAGGACTAACCAGCGGATTCCGTGTCTTTGCTAATAATTCCGTGTCTTTGCTAATAATAGAAGGGTGCGAGCGTCTGGGGCAGCGACTCCGTGGGACGAAACGGCTCTTTGCCTACGTTTGGTGCGAGCTGTTTTGATGCGGCCACGGCCTCAGCTCCTGAGTTCTCGCTTTGCTTTATCGTTCTGCACAGACTTCGAGTGCTTGGCAAAAACCGGGGTGAATGAGCCGGGGACGATGCCTCCGAATTTTGGATGCTGTGAGTTTCAACTTCCTCGAATACGACTTACGGCTGGGATGGCTCTCCGTGGATCCGGAGCTTGCCCTCGCCCGAGACGACGCATCTTCCCGAGATTCGCACTGCCTCTCCTTTCACATCTACGCGGATGAGACTGGGCCGGCGCATCGAATAGTCTTGTTCAATCAGGATTGGCTCACTGTCAGGCAGGATTCCATGTCTGACGAGTTGGCAGGCCAGAGGACCCGCGGCGGTTCCGGTAGCTGCGTCTTCGAGGATCCCGAGCGTTGGGTTGAAGAAGCGGGCGTGGGCGGCCGAACCGCGGCGGACGGTGTCGAGAGTGTAGAGATAGCAGCCCTCTCCGTCCACGGACCGTAGTAGCGGAGCGAGACGAGGAAAATCGGGGCGGGCACGTTCGATTGCCAGCCGATCCCGAATGGGTACGAGCAGATGCGCGGCGCCGGTCGAAACCACCTGCACCGGCAGCGGCGGCAGCGACAGATCTGACACGGCGAGGCCGAGAGAGGTGGCAAGTTCAGAAAGGTCGCTGAGCACGCAGCCGAATTCTGGAGCGGATTGCGAGAGTGCTACCCACTCGGGGCGCCGGTCCCCGCCAGTGAAGTGAACTCATGGACGGTGGATTGTGAAATTGTCCCTGCACTAGTAATCCGGATTCTGAGTGAAATCTGATTCCATCAGTTACCGACTCCTAAACGCCCATCTGGTGCGAGAAGCAATTGCTTGAAATTCTCGTTTCATGCGGTCGATGTTTAGTTTCTGAAACTTCCCTTTCGGGTTCGGATACGAGTTCGTAGCGAAGTTGTTTCATGAGCGAGCCCCACCGTCTTTCCATGTAGGTGACGGTCTGTTCGGGAAGCACATCCTGCCACCCGCCGGAAGAGGCTTGGCGAATGTAGGGCTTGTCTGATCGAGTGCGGGACGTCGCCACCCATTTCTTGCCCTGAGTTTCTTCCATTTTGCGCAGGTTGACAGCGGAGCTCCGTTGGATGGCTTGATTGATGCGCTCCGAGTCGGGATTGAGACCGAGGAACCGGGCTACTCGCGCCAATTCGCGAGGCTGATTTTCGTGAATATCCTCATAGCGCAGCAGGAGGAAATTATCGTGCCCATGTCGCGTCGCCAGCCAGCTCCTGACGCCATCGGCCCAGGAGCCGACCCGCGGCCAAGAGCGGCCGTCCATCCAGACGGGAACCCATTCTTCAATCGGAAGATCCTCCGAAATCGAGCGCATCTTCATCTCCCAGTGATAGTTGGAAATAGCGACATCCCGCGGGTCGCGAACAATGTATATGACGCGAGGGTAGCGGGCATCGAAGGTTTCGTGGCTTTTGATCAGGCGCGGACGAGGTAGACGACGCAAAACCCAATCGGCATTCTTGTACATATCGGGAACGAGGCGCTCAACATTCAGGAAGTTGACGGGCTCATTAGGATTTACGAAGTTGCCCAGTAGGAAACGCATCCATGTGGTGCCGGACCGAGTGTAGGACGTGATGAAAATGTCGTCGTCGAAAATGGTAATTTCCCGCTCGATTAGGGTACGGCGAGAGAGCACATCGTAGACTCTCCACAGATGACGAAATGTTCGGTCAATCAATAATGCCAAGGGGGCTCTCCTCGCAAAGCAACTTAGCCGGCTTCATGAACCGGCTGAGGGGCTCAAGAAATCCTATTGAATTTCTCAACAATTGTCTACTATTTTAATCGACATGGTAGTATATGGGAGATGCAAGGGAGCGAAGGATCCGGCTTCATGTGCTGAATGAAGAAGCCGAGCTAAGCCTAACCACCGAAAGACTGCTTGACGGCCAGNAACCGCAATGCTAATGTGAACGCCATGTTACATGACTATTATCTCTATCGATGACATAGTCATTAAACGTTGACTTTCGACTCCTTTAGATTTCTCCCTCCGGTTGAGAGTCGGCAACCCTTCGAACAGGAGCCTCGCAACAAATGGGAAAGCTAATCTTGGTGCGTCACGGGAAGACCGTGCTGAACTCGCTCGATAGCGCAGAGAGACTGCGCGGTTGGATGGATGTACCTCTCGACGAACAGGGTTTGCGGGAAGCCGAGCAGACGGCGCAAAGGCTGGCTCAATATCCGGTGACGCATATCTACTGCTCCGACCTTTACCGGGCGCGGCAGACAGCCGACGCCTTAGTGAAACAAACCCTGGCGCCCATCCTACATACTTCCGATCTGCGGCCATGGAATGTGGGAACGTTGGCGGGGCAGCGTGTGAAGGACATTCTGCCAATCCTCCGGCAGCTCGAACTGGATCCGTCCCTGCCCGCACCCGAAGGCGAGTCCTTCCTTCAATTCTGTAACCGGTATTCGCGGAAGCTCGCTGAACTAATCGATATCGCAAACCGCGCTACAGGGTGCATCGTAGCCGTGACTCACGTGCGCAATCTTCTGGCCGCCCCCACTCTTCTTCACGGCGGGGACACCAGCCACATCCCGGTTAGCGGCGGTCCTAAGACCGGTTCCCTGGTTTGGGTGGAAAAGAACGGCAAGGGATGGAATCTCCGTGTGGACGAAGCTCCGGAGCCGGTCCAAGCAATCGGCAGAAAGCGCAATTGTGCGCCTGCTTCGACCCATGGACTTTGCGAGTCTAACTGAACCGATCTAGGTCTTTGTCCATTGACATCAAAACGGCGGGTTCTGATACAAACGCCATCCCTGCAAGCGTTCGCCCCGTCTAAGTTGTTGGGAGATTTGGTGGACCTGGTCAGGATCGAATCGAACCGCTTTCCCGACGCCATCGCAGGCGAGAATCTCGGACCGCGATGTTACTACTTCTGAGGGCTGGCAGTTTCGGACGCGGCCAAGAGGCGAAGTCGTCGCTTGATTCCCGCTTCGATCGATGAGGCGATCTGATCGGGAAAGCTCTTTGGCAGCTTTGACACAACCGATTCAACCGCGCCGGTTCCTCCGTCTATCAGTTCGTGGACAGCGGATTCAATCACCTCTCGTCGCACCCCAGCTTGATCTGCCGTCTGAAAAAAGTGACGTTGCGCAATCTGCCGTATCTGATAGTGCCGTTTTGTACCGAATGCCATGGCTAGGCGAAACTGTTTCCACAAGATCTGCTTTGAATCGACACTAGGCTGGGCTGAGATGACATCATAGAGTGGTGTCCTGCGAAAACGTCCACCTGGAGAGAGAAAGACACTGAAGCTTTTCGCATGTCCGTCGGTAGCCCCCATGAGCCAGAAGGCGATGTTTGCCTTTAGAAATGAGCGCTGGTCTGAGAGTGGTTCATCACTGCCTCGCAGCATCCTAAGGATGTCTGTTATGCCTGGGCCGCCGTCGCTTTGGTATTTCAGGGTCGGCGGTACCGAGAGCGCTTGGCAAGAATCCTCTTGCGGAATCCGCAACAGTCTTTGATCTCCGGTCCACAGTCGGTCGAAACGCTCAACAATCAGAACACGCCGGTCTCCGAAGGTTTCGATTTCCGCTTTTGCAGCCGGCAGACCCAGGGCATCGAGGATCTTGAGGCACAGATATTCGTTCTCAACGCTTGAGGTGAGGTCTACTCCGTTGGGTAGCTTTCCAATTGAAGGCTTGAAGATGTGCGTGGTCGCGGTGGTGCCGCGGGGCTTGCACCATCGACCGTTCCAATGCAGAAGCGCGGTCTTCTGTTGAGCGCCAGCTATTGATATTCGGAAGCTTTCATCTTCCGTGATCCCAAGAGGCGCTGTTGCCAAATTGTCAAGAATGGCTGCGATTTCGCGTTCGCTGACGGGAACGGCATCGATCATGCCTGCAGGAGTGGGTTCGGAGTCCTGAGGAAGGAACTGCAGCGCACCCACACAATCATGACCGATTGCCCGCAACAGGCTATAAGCGTCGGTTCCTTCGGCGCGCGCGCGCGCCGCGATCTGACGCCGCAGAGTATCGTTGTCTGGCAATAAATTCTCGAAAACGGCCAGCACCGGGGCCCCCAGGTATGCCTGTTCGCGTAGCGGCAATGAAAGTGATGCAGGCAGGGCAGACTCCCACTCCAGCCATGACCGGTCGTATTGAAAAGAGATTGCCCCCGAAGTCTCGCGTCGAAGTAGACCGACAAGACGACCGTTGAGAAAGACTCTTAGACGGTCGTGCGAGGTTCGCCGGGGCATTAGAAGAGTTTCTCAATGTCCTGGGATGAACCCTTGGTGCGCGGCCGAACAACCAATTCCAGGTCAAGCGCGGCAAGGGCACGCAGCACTGTATCGAAGCGGGCTGTTGCTGACCTCTCAATGTCCGAAATCGTACGCTGCCGCACCCCGGCTTCCGCTGCTAATTGCTCCTGTGTTAGGCCGAGTTCGCGTCGACGCTGTCGGATGGAATTCCCGAGCTGCAGAGGAGTTCGTGCAATGGCTTGCATGCTGTTCTCTTTCCTGCCGTTCAATTGGCTTCTTATGCGCTTTTCCGCGTAAGCACATCTTAGGCGCTTTTTCGCCTGAAAGCATTTTAGGCGGTTTTCCGCCTATTTGCAAGGTAGGCGCTTTTCCGCCTAAGGTGATCCGGTATCTTTTGATCCGGGACGAACCCATTCTGACGCTGGATCGACTCCCCAGCGGCATTTCCTAATTTTCTAAAACCCGAGTGTGTAACACGGCCTGGTTAATTAACACGGCCATGTTGACATTTTGCTAGAAGCATTAGCAAGAAGGTACCGGCGGCAAACCCTCACGATGGACGATGCCTACAGCGCGGGCTGCAGCCAACGAAAGGGCTCATTTGGTTCGCTGGTGCTTTGCAGAACGAGCCTCATTCCCCCCAGAGAAATCCCCGATCATTCTTTGGAAACCCAGGC
>JGI12635J15846_10005422_pt1 | contig 11011 bp, 9 predicted proteins | sample BlaSpr_A8_OM2_M2_FD_15846 | JGI IMG/M metagenome (IMG submission 15846) | reverse complement strand
CCAGGTGCATGTTAACCGCATCGATCTGGGCGGGGTTGGTCGGCCCCAGATTCGAACCGGTCGACGAGACGCCGTTGTAAGGCTGCGGCGTGGTGGCCGATGGACGCGACCAGAAATACTTCGGATTATCGAACGGCTGCCCCAGCAGCGCCGATCCGACCAGGCGATCGCCCTGCAGAATCAATGAACCCTCGGCGGCACGCGCGCAACACAACGTGGCGATGCCGGTGACAACCAACGGATAGACGATGCCGGTCAGCACGCTCAATACCAGCAGGCTCAGCAATGATGGCAGCAGGATTTTGGACATGGCAGTTCTCTTCAGACCAGATGTAGCCCGACCAACAGCAGGTCGATCAGCTTGATGCCGATGAACGGCACGATGATCCCGCCCAGGCCGTAGATCAGCAGATTGCGCCGCAGCAGCGCCTCGGCGCCGACGGGACGGTAACGCACGCCGCGCAGCGCCAGCGGAATCAGCGCGATAATGATCAGCGCATTGAAGATCACGGCCGAGAGAATCGCGCTGTTGGGACCCAGGCGCATGATGTTGAGCGTTTCGAGCTGTGGGTAGGTGGTCGCAAAGGCCGCCGGAATGATGGCGAAATACTTCGCGACATCGTTGGCGATACTGAAGGTAGTCAGCGACCCGCGCGTAATCAGCATCTGCTTGCCGACCTCGACCACCTCGATGAGCTTGGTGGGGTTGGAGTCGAGATCGACCATGTTGCCGGCCTCTTTGGCCGCCTGCGTACCGGTGTTCATGGCGACCGCGACATCGGCCTGGGCCAGAGCGGGCGCATCGTTGGTGCCATCGCCGCACATGGCGACCAGACGGCCCTGCTGCTGATGCTCACGTATCAGCTTCAGCTTGGCCTCAGGCGTGGCCTCGGCAAGAAAGTCATCGACTCCCGCTTCGGCGGCAATCGCCGCGGCGGTGAGTTTGTTATCGCCGGTAATCATCACGGTGCGAATGCCCATGCGGCGCAATTCCGCGAAGCGCTCGCGAATGCCGCCTTTGACGATGTCCTTGAGCTCGATGACGCCCAGCGCGCGCGCGCCATCGGCCACCAGCAGCGGCGTGGCCCCCTGACGCGACACGGTTTCCACCGCGCGCTGCAGTTCCGGCGGCAGCACACCGCCTTGCTCCGCCAGCCACTGGCTGATCGCGTCGGCCGCGCCCTTGCGGATGCGCCGGCCTTCGAAATCCACGCCGCTCATGCGCGTCTGTGCGCTGAAGGGGATGAATTGCGCTCCCAGCGCGTGGATATCGCGCCCGCGAATGCCGTGCTGTTGTTTCGCCAGTACGACGATCGAGCGGCCTTCGGGTGTCTCATCGGCGAGTGATGACAACTGTGCCGCGTCGGCGAGGTCTGCGGGACTGACCGCCGAGGCCGGAATGAAGCGCGAGGCTAGGCGGTTGCCGAGCGTAATCGTGCCGGTCTTGTCGAGCAGCAGCACGTCGACGTCACCGGCCGCCTCGACCGCACGCCCTGAGGTCGCGATCACGTTGGCCTGGATCATGCGGTCCATACCGGCAATGCCGATCGCCGACAGCAGACCGCCGATGGTGGTTGGAATCAGGCACACCAGTAGCGCCACCAGCACGGTGATCGTAATCGGCGTGCCGTGGCCGGCTACGGCCACGCTGTAGAGCGAGAACGGCAACAGCGTCGCGGTGGTCTTGAGGAAGATCACCGTCAGGGCCGCGAGCAGGATCGCCAGCGCGATCTCATTGGGTGTGCGCTGGCGCTTGGCGCCCTCGACCATGGCGATCATGCGATCGAGAAAGGCCTCGCCGGGGTTGGCGGTGATGCGGATGTGCAGCGTGTCTGATAGCAGCCGCGTGCCGCCGGTCACCGCCGAGCGATCGCCGCCGGCTTCGCGAATCACCGGTGCCGACTCGCCGGTGATCGCGCTCTCATCGACCGAGGCGGTGCCCCAGACGACCTCGCCATCGCCGGGGATTGTGTCGCCGGCCTTGACCAGCACGATGTCGCCGCGCCGAAGATCGCTCGAGGGCACGGTCTCACAGGGCTGATCGGTGCGGCCGTTCGAAAAACGATGCGTAGGCACGTCGCGCTTGCTCGAGCGCAGCGCGGCGGCTTGGGCCTTGCCGCGGCCTTCGGCGAGGCTTTCGGCGAAATTCGCGAACAACAGCGTCGCCCACAGCCACAGCGCAATCGCAAGCACGAACCCGGGCTGGCCCTCGCCAGTCAGACCGCCCCCGAGCATCGCCAGCCACAGCCCGGTGATCAGCACACTGCCCACGAGCACCACGAACATCACCGGATTGCGCCACTGTACCCAGGGCGCCAGCTTGATGACCGAGTCCCTGATCGCCACCTTGACGAGCGGAGGATCGAACAGTGGATGTGCGCGGGCGACGGTAGTCATGGAAGTCCTCGATGGGTCAGTCAGTGCGGCGGCGCCGATCAATGCCCAACAAACTGCAACTCTTCCACGACCGGGCCGAGCGCGAGCGCCGGAAAGAAGGCCAGCGCGCCGACGATCAGGACCGTTGCGGCCAGCAGCATGACGAACAGCGGCGTGTGCGTGGGTAGTGTGCCGGCGCCGGCGGGCACGTGTTTCTTGGCCGCGAGGCTGCCGGCGATGGCCAGCACCGGAACGATCACCCAGTAGCGCGAGGTCCACATGACGGTGCCGAGCAACGTGTTGTAGAACGGAGTGTTGGCCGACAGACCGGCAAAGGCGCTGCCGTTGTTGTTCGACGCCGAAGAGAACGCGTACAGGATCTCCGAGAAGCCATGCGCGCCGGGGTTGGCCGTGCCGGCGCGGCCTGCAGCCGCCGACACCGCAATCGCCGTGCCCACCAACGAGAAGAAGGGTGGAATCAGAATGACCAGCGAGGCCATCTTCATCTCGAACGATTCGAGCTTCTTGCCGAGATATTCCGGTGTACGGCCGACCATCAGACCGGCGATGAACACCGCGATGATGGCAAATACCAGCATGCCGTACAGGCCCGAGCCGACGCCGCCGAAGATCACCTCACCGAGCTGAATCAGCCACATCGGTATCAGACCGCCAATCGGCGTGAAGGAATCGTGCATGGCGTTGACCGAGCCGTTCGAGGCCGCGGTCGTGGCGGCAGCCCAGAGCGCCGAATTCGCAACGCCAAACCGGGTCTCCTTGCCCTCCATGTTGCCGCCCGACTGCTGTGCGGATGCGGTCTGCGTCACCGCAGCCGGATACGCCGGATTGCCGCGGCCTTCGGCCCAGGCGGTCAGCCCCAACAGCGGTATCCACAGCACCAACATCGCGGCGAGCACTGCCCAGCCCTGACGGGTATCGCCAACCAGGCGACCAAAGCTGTAGCACAGCGCGGCCGGGATCAGCAGAATGGCCAGTAGCTCGAGGAAATTGCTCAGCGGGGTTGGATTTTCAAACGGATGCGCCGAGTTGACGTTGAAGAAGCCGCCGCCGTTGGTGCCGAGCTGCTTGATGGCGATCTGGCTGGCTGCAGGACCGAGCGGAATGGTCTGGCTATCGATCCGGACACTCTTGGTTTGTGCGCCGCCTTGCGCATCCGTGACCGGGTTGCCCGCGGCATCGGTCACCGGCTCATCGACCATGATGGGATTGACGAGGGCGGCGGTCTGATAGGGCTTGAAAGTTTGCACCACGCCCTGACCGGCCAGCACCACGGCCAGCACCAGCGACAGCGGCAGCAGTACGTACAGCGTAGTGCGCGTGAGATCGACCCAGAAGCTGCCGATTTGCTTCGCCTGCTTCAGCGTGAAGCCGCGGATCATGGCCACCAGCACGGCGATCCCGGTCGCCGCCGACAGGAAGTTCTGCACGCCAAGTCCGAGCATCTGCGTCAGATAGCTCATGGTCGACTCGCCGCCATAGCCCTGCCAGTTGGTGTTGGTGATGAAGCTGACGGCAGTGTTAAAGGCTGAATCCGCCGTGACCGCGCTCATCTGCTGCGGATTCCAGGGTAATAAGGCCTGCAAGCGCTGCAGCGCATACACCGCTAGCGCGCCAAAGGCGTTGAACGCCAACATCGACAACGCGTACCGCTTCCAGCTCATCGACGCATTGGCGTCTACCCGGCACAGCCTGTAGATGCTGCGCTCGATCGGACCGAACCAGCGCGTCGCGGCGCCGGTGCCATTGAATACTCCGGCCATGTACAGGCCCAGAGGCTTAACCAACAGCAGCAACACGGTCAGGTAGATCGCGAGCTGCAGCCAACCCGAGGCGCTCATGTCTAGAATTTCTCCGCTTTGAGCATCGCGTACAGCAGATAGCCGAGCAAACCCAGCGTCAGCAGCAACGCAATCCAGTAGAGCGCGCTCATGGCTGTTGCAGCCGTTCGCACAGCACGATGCCGCCCCAGGTCATAAGCGCCAGTACGACGATCAGCCCAATAAACCAAACATCCATCGACAACTCCTTCGCGTGAGCGCCACGATGCTAGTGCCGTGCCGCATAAGAAACCCGTAAAGATACCCGGCCCAGTAAATTACCTCCACGATCAAAGGGCTACCGGGCTCAGCGCGGTGCTCTCGCGGATCGATCACGCGGGCGCTATTGTGGGCCGATGCAATTCGTCACCTGGAACGTCAATTCGCTGCGTGTGCGTCTGCCGCAGCTGCTCGACTGGCTCGGCGCCAATCAGCCCGACCTCGTCGCGTTGCAGGAGACCAAGGTGCTTGATGCGGCATTTCCGGCCGCGCAGATTGTGGCCGCGGGCTACCAGGTCGTGTTCAATGGGCAGAAGACCTACAACGGGGTGGCGATCCTCGCCCGCACGCCGCTGCGCGAATCCGTGCTCGAGATCCCGAGCTTTGACGATCATCAGCGGCGCGTGCTGGCGGCGAGTTGCGGCGCGGTGCGGGTGGTGAACCTGTACGTGCCAAACGGTCAGGCGCTCGGGTCCGATAAATACGACTACAAACTGCGCTGGCTGAAGGCGCTACGCGTCTGGCTGCGCGCCGAGCTGGCGCAATATCCGCAGCTTGTGGTGCTGGGCGATTTCAACATTGCGCCTGAGGATCGCGACGTGCACGACCCCGCGGCCTGGGCCGGATCGGTGCTCGTGAGCGAGCTGGAGCGCGCGGCGCTTGCCGATCTGATGCAGATCGGCTTTGCCGACGTATTCCGACAGTTCGATCAGCCGCCGCAATCCTTCAGCTGGTGGGACTATCGCGCCGGCGCCTTCCGGCGCAACAATGGCCTGCGTATCGACCTGATCCTGGCATCGACGCTGCTCGCACCGCGCTGCACCGGCTGCCGTATCGATCGTGTCGCGCGCAGCGGCGAACGTGCGTCCGATCACGCACCCGTGATCGCCAGCTTTGACATATAGCGCGCGCTTATGTCGTCAAACTGTGCGGCGCGTCGCAGGTGGATCACGGGAGGCTGCCCTAGACTTTCGCGAATCACGGCTCTGCCCGACGAACAAATACAGTCATCCTGATACCTTGGCGCCGACATGGCCAGCATCCACCGCAGCGACTATGACATTACCAACACTGTGCGGGTCAGCTCGCCGCAGGCGGTGTTGCGTGCCGTCGAGCAGCTGCTGGTCTCCACCTGGCCGCACATCGTGCTGGCCCCGGTCGAGCGGGCATTTGCTGATTTCGATGCGTTGTTTGCCGGCCGCATGCCCGGATTTTCCGGGGTCGATACCGTCTATCACGATCGCCAGCACACGCTCGACGTNACGCTGGCGATGGCGCGGNTGCTCGCCGGCTATGAACGACAGGTCGGTGCCGAGCGCCANNTGACCTCAGAGCGNGCCACCGCCGGGGTGATCCTGGCTCTGTTCCATGACGTGGGNTACCTGCGCCGAAGCAGCGACCGCGCGCAGGCCAATGGGGCTGAATTCACCCTCAATCACGTCAGCCGCGGCGCCGAATTCCTGGCGCACTACCTGCCGCAGATCGGCCTGCCGCAATGGGCCGACGTCGCCGCGCAGATCATTCATTTCACCGGCTATGAGCGAGCGTTCGATCAGATCCTGACCCAGGATGCGCGCGACACCGCGCTCGGGCATCTGCTCGGCACCGCCGACATGATCGCGCAGCTGGCGGACCGCTGTTATCTCGAGAAGTGTCGTGACCGGTTGTATCCGGAGTTCGTCCTGGGCGGGGTGGCGATGTCGACCGCCGATGGCACGCGCGAAGTGCGTTATGCCTCGGGTCTGGATCTGCTGCGCCAGACGCCGGCATTCGTGGCCAATACCCGGGCCACGCGCCTCGACAATCGATTCGGCGGTGCCTATCACTACCTGGAAATCCTGTTCGATGGCCGCAATCCCTACATCGAGGCCATCGACCGCAACATGAACTATCTGGAACAGATACTGCGCAGCGAGAGCTGGCGCATGTTGCGGCGAAATCCGCCGCTGCACGCGGCCGATCCAAACACCCTCGGTAGAGTGCGCAGCCTGATGCTGGGTTACTTCAAGAAGGCCTGGCTGCAGGACTGAGCCGCGAGGCGGCCAGCGCCGCCGTACCGGGCTGCGCGACAGCGCAGACATAGCGCAAATGAATGTCAGCGAGCTGTCGGCGCACGACAGCCGCTCCCCCCAGTTCGACATCGCCTAGCGCCGCAGCCAGGACGTCCACCGTCAGGGCCGGCAGTGCCGTGCTCGAAACCGGTGCAAAGCTCAAATGCCACGGTTCGGGCCGCACGCCGCCCCGGTCGCGGTCGTACGGCAGGAAAAACCCGTAGTCCTGGCAGTGCCGCGGCAGCCAGGCGCCGAGCCGCTCGAATACCCCGCCCGCGGCGTATTCGATGGGAATCAACTGCGGGCGCTGGCCTTGCGGCAGGGTGTGTCGATCGATCAGGTCGATCTCCGTGCCCCAGTGATGGCGGCTCGCGCCGGGTAACGCCGACCACAACAGGATCGCGCGCACGATCTGCTCTTCGCTCATAACGGCGGGGTCCAGGGCGCGGCCATCCTGGTCGAGCAACGGCCGCCGGCCGTGGAATTTATCGTTCCAGATGGTCAGCTGGTGCTGGAAGGTACGAAAGCTGGAGACCGGGGCCAGATCTATGTCACTCTGCATGGCTGCGGCGCGCAGAGCAAGGAACGCCGTAGCCGCATCGGGGTGCAGGATGCACCCCGAATCCGGTAAGTCGAGCACGTGGGTGCGCACGCGCCCGGTCAGTTGATCGGCACTAAGAACCGACATTTTTTGTAGCCGCGGCGCCGTACATACGGCATTATTCTAATGTTAAATATCCATGGAGGCCGGATGAACGGCCCGCGATTCAAGTATCTGATGCTGATCCTATGCAGCGTCGTCCTGGGGGTAGCGGCCCTGCTGGGCTACCTCGCTCGAAGCTACGACATGCCATTGTCGGTTCTGCTGCTTTCGGCATTATTCGCCGCATTCGCCGTGATGCTACCCGGCTTCTGGTCCTGGCGTCAGCGCCAGCGCCTGGATCGCGCCGTGCGTGGACTGATCGGTGCCGCCGAGCAGATCAGTCGTGGCGAATTTCGCCAGGCGCTGGTGAGCACCCGTAGCGATAAGATTGGTGAGCTCGAGCACGCGTTCGAAAACATGCGCCTGGCGCTGCGCAACACCACCTTCACCCGCAATTACCTGCACAGCGTGCTCAACAGCATGACCGACGCGGTGTTCGTCACCGCCCCCGGCGGCAGCGTGCGCATTGCCAATGACGCCGCCTGCCAGCTGACCGGTTACGGCGATGACGAGCTGATCGGCAAGAACCTGGTGACGCTGCTCGATCAGGGCGACAAGCTCGGCACCGATCCGCTGCGGGTAGCGCGCGACGCCGGCGAGACCGTGCTGCGCACCCGCGCCGGCCAGACCATCCCGGTGTCGTTCGTCGGCTCGACCGTCGCCACCGAGGATCCGGAGTTCGAAGGCGAGATCTACGTTGCACGCGACATCACCGAGCGCAAGCGTGCCGAGCGGCGCATTCGCTATCTCGCGCGCTACGACGCACTGACCAAGATTCCCAACCGGATGCAGTTTCAGCACCTGCTGCAGCAGGCGATCGCGCGTTCGCGGCGCAGTGGTCATGGGGTGGCCATGTTGTACGTGGACATGGATCGCTTCAAGGAAGTCAACGACACCTTCGGCCATGCCTCGGGCGATCGCGTGCTCGAGGTGCTCACCGAGCGCCTGACGCGCGTGCTGAACACCGAGGCAGTGCTGGGCCGTCTGGCCGGCGATGAGTTTGCGCTGTTCGTCGATAGCGTCAGCCAGGATGCCGAGGAGGCCGGGGGCCAGGTTGCGCAGCTCGCGCGCACCGTGCTGCATGCGGCCGGCGAAGCATTCCATATCAATCAGCAGGAAGTGTTTCTGACCGTCAGCATCGGTATCGCGCTGTGCCCGCGCGATGCGGAGAACGTGATCGACCTGATTCGTAACGCCGATGCTGCGATGTACTACTCGAAGCAGAACGGCGGCAATACCTACGCTTTCTATTCGCCGGAGATGAACGCGGCCGCGGTCGAGCGGCTAATGCTCAAGAGCAAGCTGCGGCGCGCGGTCGAGCGCGACGAGTTCGTGGTGCGCTACCAGCCGAAAGTGGATCTGCGCGACGGCCGCGTGGTCGGCGCCGAGGCGCTGCTGCGCTGGCGATTGCCGGGACACGGCGACATTCCGCCGGCGCAGTTCATCCCGATCGCGGAAGAGAACAATCTGATCAGCGCCATCGGCGAGTGGGTGCTCGAGCGCGTGTGCATGGATTTCCGCGCGCTGCGCCGGCACGTCGCCGATCCCGGGCGCATCTCGCTCAATCTGTCGCTCAAGCAGCTCAAGCAGGCGAGCTTCATTCTCAACTGCCGGTCGGTATTCGAACGGCACGAGGTGCCGACCCGAAACCTCGAGCTCGAGATCACCGAGACGACGCTGATGGCCGATCCGCGCCGGACGGTGCAGATGCTCAACCAGCTGCATGACATGGGGCTGCATCTGTCGATCGACGATTTCGGTACCGGTTATTCGTCGCTGTCAGCGCTGCAGCAGTTCCCGATCGGGACGCTGAAGATCGACCAGTCGTTCGTGCGCGATGCCGCCGACGATCCGGCGGATGCGGTGCTGGTCCGGACCATCATCGACATGGGCCACAGCCTCGGTATGGAAGTCGTGGCCGAGGGGGTCGAGTCGGTGCGCCAGCTGGAATTCCTGCACGCCAGCCGGTGCAATTTCGCCCAAGGCCAGCTGTTCGGCCACGCCCGCAGCATCGATGAGCTGCTGCAGCTGCTGCAGGCGCAGCAGGCCGGCCGGCCGGCGTTTGCCAACCTGCTGCCGGACGCACCGTCGGCGCTGCAGCCGATATCGGCCTGATCGCCAAGGGCGTCTCACTTTTTTACCGCTGTCAGCAGGCACAATGCGCGCATGCGCGCGTTTCCGTTCCGCTGGCTATTGCGACTGCTGGGCGCAGCGTTGCTGCTCGCCTGGGGCGCGATCGCGCTGTGGCAATCGCAAAAACGCCTGCCGGCGGGCGTGCATATCGCCGGTACCTGGCACAGCGTGCCGGCCAACGAACTGCGATTTCTGCGCGACCTCACAGCGGCCGATGCGACCGGCGCGCCGCTGAACGAGCGGCAGATCAATGTGGAACTGCTGCGTATGATCGCCCAGGCGCGCGACTTCCTGCTGCTGGATACGGGACTGTTCGGGGATCTGCCGGCCGCGGGGCCTGGAGCGTCCCGGCTGCGCGCGGCCACACCGGTCGCCGCGGCACTGGCCGATGCACTGCTGCAGGCCAAGCAGCAGCAGTCCGGTCTGCAGGTACTGTTACTGATCGACCCCGCGAGCGCTCAGATGCACGTCGGACCCGCGACGCTGGAGCGTCTGCGTGAGGCCGGGGTCGCCGTCGTGCCGGTCGATGTCGGTCGACTACGCGCGCCCAATGCGGCGTTTGTCGGCTTCTGGCAGCTGTGCTGCCGCTGGTGGAGCCCGGTCGCGGCCGAGGGTGGCTGGCCCAACCCGCTCGGGGTCGGAGCCTCGGGTGTCTCGATGGGACTCTGGGGCCGCACGCCGGGGTACCAGCGCAGCCATCGCCAGCTGCTGATCGGCGATGACGGCGCCGGTGGTCTTGCCGGTCTGATTTTCTCCCGACCGCTGAATGCCGAGGCCTCGCTGCATACGGCCGTGGCGCTGCAACTGGCAGGCGAGGCGCTCGAACCGCTGCTCGAGTCGGAGTTCGTGGTGGCACAGTTCTCCGGCTGGAGCGGCGGCGGCACCATGCAGGAACGTTCACAGCGGCTGGTTGAACGGCAGCGCCACAGCTTTGCGGCCACGGCCGGCGTTGACGCGGCGCGAGCGCGAGTGGTCAGCGAGGCGCCGATCGCCGACGCACTCGTGGAGCGCATCAATGCGGCTGGCAGTCATGACAGCATCGAGATCGCGGCCCTTTACCTGTCGCAGCGCGACCTGGTGCGCGCGCTGATCGACGCGGCGTGGCGCGGCGCGACGGTTCGCGTGCTGCTCGACCCCGGCAAGGACGGCTATGGCTACGCGCGCTCCGGGCTGCCAAACCGTCAGGTGGCGTCGGAGCTGGTGTCGGCCAGCGACGGCGCAGTGCGGGTGCGCTGGTACCGTACCCACGGGGAGCAGTTCAGTCCGGGTTTTGCCCTTATCCGCAGCGCCGGTCGCGCCTGGCTCATGGTCGGTACCGCCGAGCTCAGCCGCCGCGATCTCGACGATTTCAATCTCGCCGCCGCATTTATCGCCGAGCTGCCGACCGCGGCGCCGGCGAGCAACGATGCGCTCTCCTGGTTCGATACCGTTTGGTACAACCGGGCGGCTGGCGGCACCGAATACAGCAGCGATGTCGACGTCTATGCCGACGCTTCGCAGCTGGACTACTGGCAATACCGGCTGCTTGAGGTCAGTGGCACGTCCTTCGACTAAGGGCGAGGACGCAGCGGCGCTCTTGTAGGCCGCCCCCTATTCCTTATTGCCGTATTGTCTAGATAATCAGTTCAAGGCGGCGAAGCGCCAATGAACAGTTCGAGGCCATGATCGCGCCCGCCGATCGCGCCCTCTAT
>JGI12635J15846_10005419_pt1 | contig 11014 bp, 7 predicted proteins | sample BlaSpr_A8_OM2_M2_FD_15846 | JGI IMG/M metagenome (IMG submission 15846) | reverse complement strand
TCCTGAACCTTGTTGGACGGGAAAGATGTTTTACGACAGACCCACTCTCCGCGCGTCTTGTCGAAATGAATCGTGGCGCGATACTCATCTGTTTCATACTTGAATACCGGCAACGGCTTGAGCGGTGGCCACGTACCGGCAAGGATTGATTTCATCTCGGCCTGTTGCACTTGAGACGTGAGTCCAGCAATGTTGGGCTTAGCTTGTTCGTGTTTATTCAATTTCATGATCCGGCCCGAAAAGTTCTACCCGCCACATGATTTTGCTGGCGTGCGACCAGCAAACTTCTAGAAGCGGTCATCGCGACGGGGATTTGAACGACGAATGTTTCGAAGGACAACAATCGCGCTGAAGTATTCTTGCAGATTCGACATGTCCTCACCTCCACCGCTTTATGCGGTGAGCCCCGTCTGCTTTGTTCCCGTTGTTGTCGAGGAAGAATCCTTTCTGATCACCTTCCCTCGTCCACTGTCGTAACTTTCCTGAGTGTTGTCAACCTTGAACCCCGTCCGGCGGGATAAGTTGCTTGCCTCCGTTCGACGCGACCTCGTTCCGGCCATTTTCTGAGCCATATACAGGAGCAGCTTGCCATCCCCTTCTTGCGGCTTGGCCAACAGACGGCGAGGCTTGCTCAGATAGCGCGAGTCTTTGCCCTCACTGCCCAGGCGATGTCGCCAATCTCGCGTTGCAAGGCTAAGGGTAGGTCCAGAAGCAAAAGCTATCGAGCCATGCTCCTGTCTCCTTCAAACTCTTCATTTTGAGCCACATGCGTGTGGCAAACTGTCGCGGCTTCTCAGCGTATTGCACCAGAGCGGCTCGACTATCCTGGGCATGTGCGGCACCACCGGGTCGATGCGCAGACGTTTCTGTAGGTTAAGATCGAAGGCGTCCCCCGCCGCATGGAGGGCAAGATGCGTCCGGTGGAGATCTATTGCCTCGACTACAGGTCCGTATATGGCTGGATGGTTCCCTACGTTCTCGAAACTACCGTGCAAGCGGCCAAGCAATCGAATAAGATGCCCATGGAGAATGTTGTGGTGAACCCCAAACTGGAGAATTCTCTCTTCACGGTGCCGAAGATGAAATAGCATTGGGGGGAGGGAGTTCCATCCGAAATATTCCAAGAAGTGCTTGGAGATCTACTATGGCCGAAACAATCGAGAAGAGTCCGTCGTTAGAAATGTCCGAACTATTTGCGGATCTTCCAAGTTCTGTCTGTACAGAAATCGTAGCCATGGCTCATCCTAGAGACTACGCATGCCGCCAGGTGATGTTTCTTGCGGGCGACCTGATAAAGGAAACACTCTTGTTGACTGACGGCCGTGCGAAGATAATTCAGCTTGCTGAGAGTGGCAGTGAAGTTATTCTTCGATTTACTGTTCCTGGTGAAGTGATTGGCGAGCTTGGTTTGCTGCCTGGGAGTATGCACTCCTCAACAGCACAAGCACTCCAGGATTGCAAGGTGTTAGTCTGGGGCGCAACGACTCTCGAGGCAGCATTAGAACGCTTTCCAATTCTTCAAAGCAATGCAGAGCGCATCCTTGCACGGCGTCTAGATGAGTTAGAACGCCGCTTTTGTGAGGTAGCCACTGAAACGGCCTCGCCACGTCTGGCTCACACACTGGTTCGTTTAATTGATCAAATAGGTCGCAAAGTGCACGACCACGTCGAAATCAACGTCTCGCAGGAAGCGCTGGCGCAGATGACCGCGATGACCTCGTCCACAGTCAGCCGGCTACTCACCAACTGGGAAAATCAGGGCCTGTTGAGGGTTCGCAGAGAAGCTATTGAGATTCACAGTTTTTTACGTCTCTTGAGTTTATGTAAAGTTGCATAATCCCCTTGCTTCGAACGCTACTGGTCGGGATGGCGGCGACTATTTCTGAACTCAGTGTAGTTGGTGTGCGATCTCCGAGCGAGCCGTTGGAGCTACGATTGCAGGTGTGGAGTTTGCTTTTTTGCCTCGTTTCAATCTCCAGGTAGATATGTGGCGCGAGTGTTCGGCAATGACGGGCCGTATTGATTGTCTGTACGACCAAGCTGAGATGGGTAACAAGATTTTAGGATTCGTGAGGCCGCGCGTCATTCTGACAGGTTGCGAACCGTCCCGCGGATCACGAATTCCGTGGGCAGGACTCGCTGGCTGAAGGTCATTCGCGGATGATGTAGCCGCTCAAGAAGCATCTTCATACAGGTTTCCCCGATCTCTTCTTTGCCGACGCGGACGGTCGAAAGCGGCGGGTCCATCAGAACGGCTTCTTCACGGTCGTCGAAACCCACTAGGCTGATATCGTCCGGCACTTTCATTGCGTGCCGCTGCAGCGATCGCCAAAGGCCGTAGGCGATTTCGTCGTTGCCGGCTACCGCAGCGGTGGGTCGCGGCTGTCGGGTCTTGATTCGCCCTGCGCTCTTTTGACCGAAATCGACGAAACTCTGGGTATTTTGGACCATGATCAAGACTGGTTTTAGTTTGTTTTCGCGCATACCTTGCCTGTAGCCTTCGAATCGGCGATGAAGCCACGGGTAGGAGATGTCTCCGGCGAAAACAATCTGGCGGTGACCTTTGCCGATCAGGTAACGCGTGGATTGGAGTGCCCCATTGAAGTCATCGAATCCTACTTGGTCGAATTGCAGCTCGTCGCCCATTCCAACCACATTGTTACTGAAGGCCACGAAAGGCATATGAATGGATTCGATCCTGCGGAGCAGATTCGGATAAATCGTACCCGCTAGAATGAGTCCGTCAATCAATCCGTGCTCCTGAAGAACGGGAGGCAGGTCGATTCTATCGGGAGGCGTTCTCGAGGAGTAATGCAGCGCGGCGAACAGCACGTGCTGTTTCAAGCTGCTGGCATAAGTTTCAACGCCTTGCAGGATGCGTGCATGAAAGGGATGGAGAAAATCGCGGTTGCTTAGGAGAAAGCAAACCATTTCTGCGCGTCGCTTGAGAATCCGGCGGGCCTGCGCATTGGGGCGGAATCCCAGACGTCGGATGGCCTCGAGTACTCGCGCACGCGTTTCCCGGCTTACCTGAGTGCTGGAATTTAACACGCGGGAAATGGTTCCTATGCCGACGGCAGCGGCCTTCGCAACCTCGCGAATCGTCGTTTTCCTTGGAACTGCTTCCATGACAATGCGCCCTTTTGTCGCGTTGGCGTCTGGCTCGTTTCGGTGGACCGTCGACCCCCTCTTCAATGGGCAAGTCTAGCACACCAAAACTACGCTTGTATCCTCAACAAACAGGCTCCACGGACCCACGCATGCCTGCGGCAAGTAGGTGGAAAACCAATCCAACTTATTGGTTCTCACTAGGACGAGGGATTCTGACTTGACAGAGAGTTTTCGCTCGGCTAAGGTGTGGAACCAGTTCCAAGCCTTTGTTGGTCCCTTTGTCTCTGGTCTGGAGTTTTTTCGAATCGAGTGGGGTGTGATGCCATGAAAAAACTGTTTGGTTCGTCTTCCCCTTGGATGCGTACCTGGAATAAATCCCATGCGATAAATACCGAAGAGATTGCAGTGCCGGCCACGGCCGGTCTGGTCAAACTGTGGCGCCTGAGCATGGCCGTACTGCTGGGGACAATTCTTCTTGGGGTTTCTCTACCCATCGTGGGGCAGGCGGTCAACGCAACTTTGCTCGGAACCGTGACGGATTCGTCAGGGGCTGCGGTGGCCANCGTGAAGGTAACGGTCACGGAGACGAACACAGGGATTAGCCGTGCCTCTCAAACGAACGATAGCGGCAACTATGTTTTCCCAGATCTGCCGCCGGGGACGTATTCGGTAACCGCTGAACAGTCGGGATTTAAACGCGCGTCGAGAGCCGGAGTCGATGTGATCGTGAACACGACCGGGCGCGTCGATCTGGTCCTTGAGCCTGGAAGCACCTCGGAAACCATCACCGTGGAGGCGGAGACCCCAATCCTTCAGACCGAGCGAGCGGACACGGGGCGGAAGCTCGAAACCGTGCTAACGGAGAACGTACCGCTCGGCACCAATCGCAATTTCCAAAACCTTCTGAACATCGTGCCCGGTACGACTCGCGCCACTTTCCAGCATTCGCAGTTCTTTAACGCCAGCAGTTCGTTGCAGACGGAAGTCAACGGCCAGCTGCGCATGGGCAACAACTACCAGATAGAGGGCATCGACGACAACGAACGCACCGGTCTTCTGCAGATCCTGATACCGCCGCTCGAAGCCATCCAGACGGTAGACGTTTCGACCAGTAATTTCGACGCGGAACTAGGGCGTGCCAGTGGCGCCGTTACCAACGTCATCTTGAAGTCCGGCACGAACAATTACCACGGCGCTGCCTATGAATTCGCCAGGAACAATTATTTCAATGCCCGCAACTATTTTGACACGTCCGTGGGGCACCTGGCTTACAACTATTTTGGCGGCAATATTGGCGGCCCGATCAAGAAGAATAAACTTTTTTTCTTCGCCGACTATCTATTGGTCAAAGACCATCAGGCGAACGCGAACCGCGTCAGTATCCCCACAATGGCCTTTCGCTCGGGTGATCTAACTGCAGTAAAAAACTCGGCAGCCTGTAAACCACCGGCCCCTCCGACCGCCTGCAACATCTACAATCCCTTTAGCGGTAATCCAGACGGCACGGGCCGCCAGCCGCTGGTTGCCACGTCCTCTCCTGGTGTGGCTACGGTATCGGGTCCAAATGGAACTACCGTGGATGCCTTCAACTCGGCGTGCACTCCGGCGACCCTAGGGTATAGCAACGGTATGTGCTCCAACGTCATTCCCACTGGCTTGATTGATCCCATTTCCACTAAGTTCATGAATTTCTTACCCAGCCCAAATCTTCCTGGCAACGCGAACAACTACTCGGCTCTGCTGGCTTTCCATAAAGACACGAATTTCTTTGATGGCAAAGTCGATGCCAATCTCACCGATAAAGACCGCCTGAGTGCGCGATTCAGCTACCAGCGTCCGTCAATTTTCCAAGCCCCGATATTCGGCATAGCCGGCGGGCCGGCGCAAGGCAATTTTGAAGGATCGGGGCTTCAGAACACCTATAGCGCTGGCCTCAACTACAACCGCTTTTTCTCGAATACTTTGGTGGCTGAGTTTCGCGTTGGCGCAGGGTGGTACCACAACGAAGCCCACAACAGCGATTACGGCACGAATACTTCAACTACTCTCGGCATTCCCGGCGTTAACCTCGATAAAACCATAACCAGCGGAATCGTGGGTGTCACGATTAACGGAGGGTTTTCCAACCCCTTGATTGGCTTCTCCTCGAGCCTGCCCTGGATCCGCTCAGAAACGAATATTGACTTTGCCAATACCTGGACCAAGATTCTCGGCAATCATACCGTTAAGTTTGGTGCCGACCTTCGCCGTATCCGCGATGCCTTGCTCCAGGAGCAAACGTTCAGCCCGCGCGGCCTTTATACTTTCAACGATGGCCAGACGGCACTCAACACCGGTGGCGGCTCAACTATCACCAGCTTTGGAAACGACTTTGCCAGCTTTCTGCTCGACGTACCGGGTCAGGCGGGACGCGATCTGGCCACCTTCTTCCCGAACTATCGAGCATGGCAATTCTTCACCTTCGTGCAAGACAAATGGGTGGTCACTCCCAAGTTCTCTGCGGATCTTGGAGTCCGTTGGGAGTTTTATCCGCCAGCTACCCCTGTTGCCAAGGGAGGCTTTTCCAATTACAATCCCGTCAACAACACGCTTGTCGTCACCGGCTACGGTAGCAATCCGGACAACCTGGGGATCACGACGCATTACAAATACTTTGCGCCGCGCCTGGGACTGGCCTATCGCTTGAAGGAATCCACGGTCTTCCGCGTTGGGTTCGGGATCAGCTATACGCCCTTTCCCGACAACAGCTATGCCTACAATTTCCCCGTGCGCGCCAATGTTGCCTTCAATCCAGCAGTTGCGAGTTTTGGTCCGGCAGTGCTTGCTGATGGCGTAACTCCGGCCACTTTCGAGAATGGTTTCCCCCCTCTGAGCCTCCCTGTGGTTCCGTCGAACGGCATCATCACCACTGCGACCAGCGCGGCGGCGGCGGCGGTGCTCAAACTCTCGAACCAGTTTGTGGTGAGTCCCAACTTCAAGAACCCGTATGTGGAATCGTGGAATGCCGCGATCCAGCGGACTCTGCCTGGGCGCTTCGTACTCGATTTAGCTTACGTTGGCAATCACAGCGTTGACACCGTTGTAAATTACAACCTCAACGCCGCCACGGTGGTTGGCCAATCGAACGCGGGGCAGCCTGAGGATATCCCTTTCGGGCGAACCTCGAGCACCAGTCTCCTTTTTGCGGGATACTCGTCCAGCTACCATGCTTTGCAGGCGAAGATTGACCGACGCTTCTCGAGCGGTTTCGCGACCACCACGTCTTACACCTTCGGCAAAGGCATGGGTTTCCAAACGGGCGACGATGGTGGCCTCGCATTCTATATCAATCAACGCCGCAATTACGGCCGCAACGACTTCGATCGCACCCAAACATTTGTCCAGAGTATTGTGTACGATCTGCCGTTCGGAAAGGGCAAGCACTTCGTCTCTTCTGGAATCGGCGCTGCGGTTCTCGGTGGCTGGCGCGTCTCCAGCTTTCTTACGTTGATGTCGGGCCTTCCGCTCTACTTTAGCGCCAGTTCTGCCTCGCTCAAGGCGCCGGGCAACACCCAAACGCCGGATTTGGTTGCTCCTGTGAAGATCCTTCACGGTATCGGCATCGGCAATCCATGGTTCAGCACCTCGAGCTTCGCTGCTGCGGCGGGGGATGCATTCGGCAATGTGGGGCGCAACTATCTCAGCGGGCCCGGCTTCTTCAACCTGGATGCTGCGTTGTCCAAGTCGGTCCACTTGACAGAACGCTATAATCTGGATCTGCGCCTCGAGGCTTTTGGCGTAACAAATACGCCGCAATTCTTCTTCACCTCTGGTAACGGCACAGTGGCGGGCCTGACGCTGAACAGCAACAGTTGGGGCGCAATCACGAGTGCCACCGGCGGCCGCCAGCTTCAACTCGGCGCAAAGTTCAACTTCTGAGCCGGCTGAGAACGACGAACAAATGTGTCGGCTGGGCGGCCCCAGTCACAGTTGCACGCGTCAAACGACTAATTGTTCAGGGAATGCGAAATTTATTGCAGATCAAGATCGATCCCTTTAATAGTATCGGGTAGGAGGGGCCAATATGCCGTTTCGCGTTTCACGTCGTGAGTTTCTCAATGGTCTCGGGGTGATGGCAGTCGCAACTGCCCTCCCCTCGATCCCAGGCTATGCGTCTTTGGATCCGCGGCTCTATCCACCGATGGACTTGTCGTATTTTGATGCGCCGATTTCACCAGCGCCGGCGGCAATTCTCTTTGGATATGCGTCCATCACTTGGGGTGGAAACGACCGGCAGGCGATCGAAGACATTTCATCACTGGGCTTCCGCGGAATTCAACTGCGCTCCAATGTCATCAAGGAATTTGGCAGCCCTGCGGAAATGCGGGACCTGCTCGAAAAGCACCAACTGAAGATGGTTGCGCTCTCGAGCGGCGGCGTACACATCGACCCTGCGCTTGAAGCCGAAGAAATTGCCAAGCACACCGCCAATGCAAAATTTGTGCACGATGTTGGAGGCCTCTATCTTCAAGTCACCGACGAACGTCCTAAGGACCGCGCCATCACGGCGGCGGACTATAAGCGGTTGGGACGGCTGATTTCGGAAATCGGGAAACGCACCGCCGATCTGGGGGTCTCGCTGGGATATCACAACCACATGGGTTCGCTCGGAGAGCGTCCCGAGGAAGTGGATCAAATCCTGCAAGCTGCGGACCCGCGCTATGCCAAGTTGGAGTTGGACGTGGCGCACTATTACCAGGGCGGCGGCGATCCGGCGAAGGCGATTGAGAAATACAGCGACCGGCTGCTTTTCCTGCATATAAAGGATGTCGAGCCGCTGCCCGGAAGCGCGGATGCAAAGCGCCCCTATCGTTTTGTCGAACTCGGCCGGGGGAAGGTGGATCTCCAGGCAGTGTTCGATGTATTGCACAAAGTGAATTTCAGGGGCTGGGCCATCGTCGAGCTGGACGCCGTGCCCGACAAGACGCGCACGCCCAAAGAGTCGGGAGCGCTCAGTAAGAAATATCTCGAAGAAAAGCTCGGGGTGACGGTATGAATTCGCCCTTCCGGATCGCCGTTATCAGCGACGAGATCAGTCAGGACCTTGGCCACGCCTGCGAAGTAGCTTCGAAGGAATTCGGCATGGAATGGATCGAGCTGCGCGGCATGTGGAACAAAAACCTGCTCAAGCTGGACGCAAAGGAAATTGAAGAAGCGCGGCGCATTTTGGAAAAGTACAAGCTGCGTGTGACCGACATCGCTAGCCCGCTTTTCAAGGTGGATTGGCCGGGCGCACCGAAGTCCAAGTACAGTCCCAAGCGCGATCAATTCAACGCTGACTTTACGTTTGAGCAGGAGGAAGAAGTGCTTGAACGAAGTATCGAGCTGGCGAAGGCGTTCCACACCGATCGCGTCCGATTCTTCGATTTCTGGCGGCTCGATGATCAGGCGCCGTATCGCGCGGCCATAAATGAAAAACTGCGGAATGCGGCTGAAACAGCCGCCAGGAAGAATGTGATTCTGGTTCTCGAAAATGAGGCTGCTTGCAATACCGCTACTGCGGCTGAAGCGGCTAAGGTCCTTGGTGCGGTACGATCTTCTAACCTAATGCTCAATTGGGACCCAGGAAACGCAGCGCAGCATGATGAGAAGCCCTATCCGGATGGATACAATCTCTTGCCGAAGGATCGCATTGGCCACTGTCATTGCAAGGACGCGGTAAAAAAACCGGACGACAAGGGCTACCAATGGGCGGCGATGGGCCGCGGTATCATCGATTGGGTCGGGCAGTTTAGGGCGCTGAAGCGCGACGGCTATCATTTCGCCGTAAGTCTCGAGACCCACTGGCGCGGCGCGGACACACCGGAGGAATCGACCCGACAGAGTTGGGCAGGGATGAAGAAAGCGCTGCAAGAGGCTGGAGCCCTTTAGTCTCTAGCTTACCGGGGCGAAGCAGACGGACAGTGAAGCTCGTATTTCGTTCGAGTTTTGAGAAACGGGAAATGGATTTTGCCGCACGCTCATGGTGATGATGCACACGGACCGGCGGGAATTCCTTCAGCGCCTAACGATGACCCTGGCTGCGCTGCCGGGAGTTTTGCACGCTGCGGGCGGGCGCTTGCCGATCGGCTTTTCGACGCTCGGTTGCCCGTCCTGGGAGTGGCTCAAGGTTCTCGACTTCGCCCAGCAGAATGGCTTTGCCGCTGTGGAGCTCCGCGGACTGCAGGGAACGATGGACCTGCCTTCGCGCCCCGAATTTGCGGCGACGCGCCTTGAACAATCCAAGAAGCAGATCGCCGACCGAGGATTGCAAATTTCCTGCGTGAGCAGTTCGGCCAACTTGCATAGTGCTGGCCAGGAGCACGAACAGCAGCTTGCCGATGCGCGGCGGTTCATTGACCTTGCCTCGCAACTCGCCGCGCCCTACGTGCGCGTTTTCGGCAACAAGGTGATCGGACCGCGTGCCCCGGCGCTCGAGCATATTGCCAGTTCGCTGCGCGAACTTGGGGACTATGCGGGCCCCAAGAACGTCACTGTCTTGCTCGAATCGCACGGAGACTTCACGGATGCTCCAACGCTTCGTGAAATACTCGAAAAGGCTGGCTCGTCGCACGTCGGATTGCTCTGGGATGCGCACAACACTTACGTCGATGGTAAGGAAGACCCGGCGGTCACAGTTAGTCAGCTTGGGAGATACATTAGGCATACCCATCTGAAGGACTCGCGCATGGAAGGTGGGGAGGCTCATTACGTCCTCACCGGGCGCGGCGGGGTGCCTGTGAAGCGCCAGGTGGAACTGCTAGTCGAGTCCGGATATGCGGGTTACTATTCTTTCGAATGGGAAAAAGCCTGGCATCCCGAGATCGAAGAGCCTGAACTAGCGATTGCGGATTTTGCCCGCGTAGTGACGCACTATCTTCAAGACGCGACCGCGAAGCAAAAACCTTCTTGACTGTCTTTCGAAAATGATCCACAGGGGGATACGCACATGGCAAACAACTCTCGACGCGAATTCATAAGACAGGCCGCGATCAGCGCGGCAGCTCTGGCGGCTTATCCACCCTCGCGAGTGCTCGGCGCAAATGACCGCGTGCGCGTGGGGATGATCGGGGTGGGTGGACGCGGACAAGAATTGCTCAAACAGGTGCTCGGAGTTCCCGACGCTCAACTCGTCGCCATCGCAGACATTTACACGCGAAGCCGGGACGAAGCCAAGCAGATGGCGGCCGGCATTCAGACGCTTGACGATCACCGGCGGCTGCTCGACATGAAAGACATCGACGCGGTCATCGTGGCGAGCCCGCTGCACATCCATGCACGGCATTTTCTGGATACGCTTGCAGCCGGCAAGGACCTCTATTCCGAGAAAACAATGACTTGGTCCATTCCGGAGGCAGAAGAATGCCTGGCGGCAGCGAAGAAATCCGACCGCGTGGTGCAAATCGGCTTGCAACATGAAAGTTCCGGCTCACTCGCCGATGCGCGGAAGTGGATCAAGGGCGGAATTGTTGGGAAGGTTACTCAAGTGGAGTCCTGGATGAGCCGCAACACTCCCCACGGCAAAGGTCAGTGGGTACGCAAGGTACCCCCGGACTGCACCGCGCAAAACGTTAATTGGAAAGCTTTCCTGAACGGGCGCCCCGATCGCGAATTTGATCCCTTCAAGTTTATCAACTGGAGGTTGTACTGGGAGTTTTCAGGCGGAAATGTGACGGAAAACATGATCCATCAAATCGCTTGGATCATGACCGCGCTGGATCTGCCGGAGCCTAGCGCAGCGTACATGTCAGGGGGTGTGTTTTCGGAGAAAGACGGTCGCCAGGTCCCAGACACGATCGTGGCGACGCTCGAATATCCCGCTGACACAGTTGTCACGTGGCAGTCCACTTTCAGCAACAGCCATTACGGCTTGGGCGAGCGCCTG
>JGI12635J15846_10005417_pt1 | contig 11015 bp, 6 predicted proteins | sample BlaSpr_A8_OM2_M2_FD_15846 | JGI IMG/M metagenome (IMG submission 15846) | reverse complement strand
AACTCAAGTTCTTCCAGTGATAGACAGTCGCCGGCTTCGGCCCGAGCTCAGCTGCCTCTTTGTGGCAGTCGCCGCACGGCACCGCAACGTGGCCTCCACTCAGAACGAAGTGCGTCTCTTTGTGGCGCGCCAGCGTGAAGGTGGAGGGTTTGTACGCTTCCACCGAATGGCAGCGTTCGCAAGCATTGAAGTAAGGAGCGGCGGCAAATTGCCCGGCGTGACGGTCGCTGTGGCAATCCGTGCAGCGCTCGAATTTGATTTTAAATAGCGTGTTCTTGCCTTTGGGAATGTGGCATTGGTCGCAATTCAGCCGCGCATGCCCTCCCATCAGGGGATACGCGCTCGCGGCATGTTGTTTCACAGTGAAGGTCGATGGCTTCCATCCGCTCACGTTGTGGCAGGAAGCACATTCGCCTTTGTCCGCCCGTTTCGCAAACTGTCCATTATGCGGTTCGGCTTTGTGACAATCGATGCATTTCGCAAAAACCAGCGGTTTCTTAAAGTCCCCATTCGCGTGGCACTGCGCGCAGTCCACTCCGGCATGTTTGCCTTCGAGGGCGAACTTTGTTTTCGAATGATCGAAGCGCTGATTCATCGTGCTGAGCGAAATCTTCTTCCAACCCGAGGTGCTGTGGCAGGTCGCGCAGCCTTGCGGAAAACTTCCACGATGCGGGTCTTTGTGGCAGTCGGAGCACAGGTTGAACGGGATGCCCGCATAGCGCGGCTTGTTGTCCGGGCCCGGCGTATGGCACTTGGCGCACGCTACCGTGGCGTGCAATCCGGTCAACGGATAGCGCGTTGTGGAGTGATCGAACTGACCGACGCTGAGTGTTTTCCAGTCTTCGAAGTTGTGGCACTGCTGGCAGCTTTGTCCGAGCCGCCCGGCGTGCGGGTCCTGATGGCAGGTAGCGCAGGCGGTCGGCAGACCGAGATATGTCCGGTTCAGATCCTTGATCTTGATGGCGCTGCGTTCCTGCGGATTAATTCGTGACGGCATGTGGCAGCGATTGCAGGCCACGCCGGCGTGCTTGCCCTGAAGTATGTATCCGGTCTGCTTGTGATCGAACGTCTTGATGTCCCACTTAATTAGCGGGAAATCTTCACCATTATGTTCCGAGTGGCAGCGCGCACACTCCCGGCTGGAACCGGGCGGAATGTTATAAGTCGCATGCAGACCCTTATGCGCGCTCACTCGACTCGAGATTTCATTGTGGCAGTCGAGGCACTTGAGCGCCGCCTGCCCGCCGAACTTGTGGCAACTGGTACAGTTCGTCGCTCCATTGAGCGATTGATGCGGTTTCGACAATGAACCGGGAGATATTTGCGCTAGCGACGGGGTGAAGAGCGCGAATAAGCCCAGTGCGAAGAGACTTACCCAGCGGTACGCACGAAATACTGGGAGGCGGGCGCCTGCTCTCGTCGACGCGGGCATGGATTGATTTTCCGATCTATGCATCACCGGCAGTTGAATCTCCCATGAGGTCCGTGCGCACAATGCCAGACCCAGATTTGGCCTGTAGTCTAAAGGTCGGAGGTCGCTAAGTACTAGTCCTTAAGTAGTTACTCATTTTCAGAGAAACAGCAGGCTTTTCCATTCGCTCTGCTTTGGGCTTTGGAACTCGCTGAATCCGATTCGAGTTTAAAAGCTGCAATGAAACCGCAAGGGCATCTTCTGCAAAAGCACGTAAAGGTGCGCTGCGCTTTTGGACAGTGACTTCGAGGCACTCGTTTTACCCATGGAGATGAGTTCGATCCCGGTCCCAACTTTGGGGCATTTCACCGAGGACCCTGTGGCAGAAGGCTCATCCGGGGCGCATAATAACTGACAAAGGGTTCAGCAGGAGGTTGAGCATGTTGCTCAACCTCCTTTTATTCAGTTGGTTACACGCCCGTAGCAACTCGCGAACATATCCCTGTGGTACGGCTACTTCCGTGCAGATGCACCCTTGGGAGGTCGTGTGGAAGTGCTGCCCCATCCCGTCTTGTTCTCTCGGAAGGTCAAAACTCGCCGCGACCGGCCCTTCCTTATTGTTGTGCTGATTCTGTTTACGCTGATCGCACTCATGGCCTCCCGCGCCCATGCCGCAGTTCACCCTGTTCCTTTAGACAAAAATGTCGACGCTGCGAAATGTCTCGAGTGTCACGAAGATAAGTCGAAGGGCAAGTTTGTCCATTCCGCCATCGCGATGGGATGTTTAAGTTGCCACGAGGTTCGAGTCAACAAAGACATCACCCGCATAAAACTGACGACTACGACTCCGCAGTCGCTTTGCATTACCTGCCATGCGGACAAAGATGCGGGGACGCTCAAGGGCACGATTCATCCTCCCGCCGTGCGCGATTGCCTGAAATGCCACGACCCGCATACCTCCGACAATAAGTTTCAGTTGCTCAAAGCGACTTCTGGAGAGAAGAAAGACAATCTTTGCTTAACCTGCCATACGCAGGGAACGAATGTCCCCGAAAAAGGCAGCCGGCACGCCGCGCTCGACATGGGATGCGACACCTGCCACACCACGCATAAAGTCGGCGAAAAAGGGAAGCAGGAGTTCGACTATCACCTCACCAAGGCCGTGCCTGCGCTCTGCATCGGATGCCACGATGTTAAAGACGAAGCGCTGGTCAAGGCGCATCAGGGGCAGCCTTTCGCCACGGCGAGTTGCACGCAATGCCACGATCCGCATCAGTCGGCGCTGCCGAAGTTGATGGCGAAGTTTACCCATCCTCCATTTGCGGACAAGAGTTGCGATACCTGCCACGCGCCAGCGAAGGACGGCAAAGTCGTTCTGACCAATGCCGACACGAAGGCGCTTTGCGTTACATGCCACAGCGATCAGGCGGAACACATCGAAAAGGCGAAAGTTCCGCATCCGGGGGCGCAGGGAGAATGCATCGCCTGCCACAATCCCCATGCCGGAAAGACGCCGGGCTTCCTGCAACCAGATCCAGTGAGCGCTTGCTTGACCTGCCATTCTGAGCAGGCCGACCAGTTCAAGAAGGCGCATCTGCATCAGCCAGCTTTTGGACAATCATGCGCGATTTGCCATGAGCCGCACGGCGGCGATAACGAGCACTTACTGCGCGCCGCCAAAGTCGACAACGTCTGCCTCGAATGTCACGGCCCCGATTCTCCGACGCCCGAAAAGCTCGAAGCCGAGCACATGGTCACCATTTTCGACGGCAAGGTGAAACTGCCGGAAGACTACTTCAAGAAGAACAAGGTAGTCGTCCTGCCGCTGAAGTTTGGACGCGGCCATCCGATCTCAGGTCATCCCGTGGTTGACGTTCCCGATCCCACGGACGTCACAAAAATTCACGCCAAGATTAATTGCCTGTCATGCCATCAGCCGCACGCGTCGGCGCAGCCCGACCTGCTGGTGAAGGATCAGGCCAACAACCTGGCGTTCTGCGTCACCTGCCACAAAGATCTGACGAAACGCTAGTGCAGAATTTGAAAGCTTTGGAGAATGACGACGATGAAAACAAATATTTCGGCAGACGCAACCAGCTTGATTCGCAGTCATAAGGCCCAGCCTGGATTGTGCATGATGCTCGCCCTCACGCTTCTTATATTGGCGCCGGGCGCGGCGTTTGCTGACAAGAAGAAGAAAGCCGACGCTGCACCGCAGAAGCCCAAGGTCATCGATTATTCCAACATCGTGTGGCCCAATCCTCCCGCCATCGCTCGCATTCGTTATCAGGCGTTCTATGCGTCCGAAAAGATATCGCAGGTCGAGGCAGGCAACAACACTAAGAAAGCGAAGTGGATGGATCGCCTCGCGGGCACGCAATCACAACAGGAGAGCGGCAAAGTTCTCTGGCAGCTTTCGCAGCCCTACGGCATCGCTATCGACTCCAAAAATAATTTATATACCGCGGATTCCAAGGTCGGCGCCATCTTCATCTTCAATACCGAAACGCGCGATCTGGACATGATCAAGAACAAGACCCACGCGCACTTCGATCGCATCATCGGGTTAGCCATGGACGACGGTGATCGGCTCTTCGTCTCCGATCCCGGATTGCGCCATGTTGTCGTCTTCGATTCCAGCCACAAAGCCGTCGATATGATCACAGACGGCATGGCCGAGCCCAGCATGCTGGCTATTGACAAAGAGAATCGCCAGCTCTACGTCTCCGATATCGAGCTCGATCAAATTCTTGTTTACGACGCCGACACATTCAAACTGAAACGCAAGATCGGCACCACCGGACATAAGCACGAGCTCACCACGCCCGGCGATTTCTCGAAGCCAACTGGCGTTGCCGTCGATCAGGAAGGCAATCTCTACGTTTGCGACACTATGAACAGCCGCATCGAGATCTTTGACGCTGACGGCAAATTCATCAGCACCTTCGGCAAGGCCGGCGACGGCCCTGGAAGCTTCGCGCGTCCCAAGGGAGTTGCGATCGATGGCGACGGCCACATCTGGGTCGCCGATGGCCAGATGGACCGAGTGCAGGTCTTCAACCAGGAAGGCCAGTTGCTAATCTCTTTCGGCGGCCATGGCGTTCTACCCGGGCAGTTTCAAGGATTGGTCGGTATCACCATCGACAGCAACAACCGTGTTTTTACTTCGGAGATTTTTCCGGGGCGCGTGCAGCAGTTCCGCTACGTCAACGACGCCGAATTCGCCAAGCTGACCAAAGAGAAGGAAGAGAAGCGCGGCCAGAAGGCATCCAGCGGTTCACAGAAAGAAATCGTTCCGATCGCAGCACCCACGGCGGCGCCAGCACCCACAGCCGCTGCCCCGCCAGGCCACTAGGGATCTAAAGAAATTCCAGGTCTGAAGGAATTTCTGCCGTCGTTGGACCCGGCCAAAGCCATGCCCCTTTCGAAACGTTTGTGTGGTGACGGGGCTTTGCCCCGTACTGGCGGGGCGAAGCCCCGTCACCACACAAGTGCTTCCGAAACTGCTGCGTTTTTAAACACTTGGGTTTGTGCGATACAGGTGCGGGATTTCGCAGAGTTCTTTTTGAATTTGGCTCTTTTCCCCCACTTTGATCCTCAGGGCAATTCCAACCGCATCTGCTTTCCTCTGAATATCTCCAAGAGAATCATTCGTATACGTCGCTTCATTCCACTCTGACAATTTATGCCCATTTCGGATAGCCAGTTGCATTAACAGAGTGGAGGGCGATTGCGAAGAGTGCCTCGGCACGCGGCGCAACCAAGGGCCTAAACCTCTGAGAGTTTAGTAAAGAAGATCTAAAAATCATGGAGGTCTTTAATTATATGAAACGCGCGATGTTAGTTGTAATGTTTGTACTCGCAATCGCTGGCTTGGCGATGGCGCAGAATTATTCGTCGCCGGTTGATGTCCTCGGCGCGCACAACAATAACGGCCGCGGTTGCGCGGGCTGTCACCAGCCGCACAGCGGCGCCTTCGGCGCCGGCCAAAAGGGCGCTGCCGATTCCGGCAGCTATGCATTGTGGGGACAGGACGCTAGCCCACTGTATGGCGCCACGGTAGCATTCGGCGATGGCGGAAAATACACGGAAGTTCTGCCCACAGGAATTGCCACTGGAAGCCAGGAAGTCGGCGGAATTCTGCTCTGCCTCAGCTGTCATGACGGCAACGTTACTGCAAAAAACATGATGGCCAACCAATCTTACGAACAGAAGATTGGCCTTCTGACCAACACCGCCTACGGATCGCAACCGATTCCGACACTGCTCGGAAACGACGGCACGTCCGCTGGCAACTACAGCAATGATCACCCGGTAGGACAGATGGCCAACATCAGCACGACGATGCCTGGCTTGACCTTTACCGGCACCAAATTCGCTGTGACGGCAGGTTCTCAGTATGCTCAGTTCGTAGCCAACTACGGTTATCCGGCACTGGCGCCTGGAAAATACTCGCAGCCCTTCGGCGTCACTGCCGGTGGAAAGCCCTACGTCCTCTGCACCACCTGCCACAATCAGCATGTGATGACGGTGTACACTTCGAGCACATCTAGCCCGATCGCGAATGATGGCGGCGGCAAGTACTATGCCACCTTCTTCTTCGTGAACGGCCCGTACAACCCGAACATCAACAACGTCGCCAACGCGAACGCTCCTTCGACGACGCAGTTCTGCCGCCAGTGCCACTTTGGCGAGTCGAACGAAGCCAACAACACCAACAACATCACCACAGTATTCCAATAGGAATAGGAGTTTGTTTAGCCAGGGGAGAGTTTGACTCTCCCCCGTTTTTTTAGAACCGGACACAAGTTCTCAGTTTTCAGTTGTCAGTTTTCAGTAAGATCGGAAATCAAGAATTCAACAATTAAGAACTTCAGCAAACGAGGCAATTATGAAATACCCAGTTCAGATCGGCGCAATCGTACTCGTGGCGCTCTCCTACGCGATTTCACTCCCGGGCGCGTTGGCGCAGATCCCATCGCATTCCGCCACCCCAATCGCGAGCAATGCCGCGAGCAATGCTGCTCCAATGGGACCAGCCGGATCGGCCGCCGCCAATATGGTCGCCGCTCCTCAAGTAAGCGACAAAGCCGTGGCCCGCGTGAATGGAGCGGTGCTCACGGACCGCGATTTGCTGCGCGAGATGTACACCATCTTCCCGTACGCCCAGCAGCACAACGGATTCCCCAAAGCGCAGGAAGCATCCATCCGCCAGGGCGCGCTCGAGATGATCATCTTCGAAGAACTCGTATATCAGGAAGCGTTGCGGCTGAAGCTGACCATTCCCGCGGAGAAGATCAACCGCGCCGAGGCCGAGTTCAAGAAGCAGTTCAAAAGCCCCGACGAATATCAGGCCTATATGAAGGCGGAGATGCAAGGCTCCGACCAGAAACTGCGCCAGCGAATCCGCCGCTCCATGCTGATCGAGCAATTGCTAAAGACAGACGTGGAAAACCGGTCGGCAGTAACCCTCGCCGAAGTCAAGGCCTACTATGACAAGAACGCGGTGAAATACACCGTGCCTGAGTCCTACAACTTCCAGAGCATTTCGATCATGCCGCCGTTCAAGCCGACGCCGAAGCAGGCGGAGGAGGCGAAGAAATCCGCCGAAGACGCGCTGAAACTGGCCAAGGCGACCAAGAGCTATCAGGATTTCGGAATGCTGGCGGAGAAAGTGTCGCAGGACGATTTCCGCGTGAACATGGGCGACCACAAAGTAATTGCGCGCGACAAGTTGCCGCCGCAGATCGTCAAAACATTCTCGACCATGCAGCCGGGCCAGGTCAGCGGCCTGATTCAGATTGAGTCGGCGTACACGATCGTTCGGCTGCACGCGCACACTGCGGCGAAGAAGAAAAGTTTGAATGAAGTGCAGGCTGAGCTGAAACTTGACTTGCAGAAGCGCAAGTACGAGAAGCTACGCTCAGGCTTAGCGAAACAGCTGCGAGCTAAGGCAAAAGTAGAAGTCAGCTAGAGGTGCCAACACCTTAAGTTTGTCATCCTGAGCGAAGCGAAGGACCCCTTCCCCCTACCGTGGTTAAGACTGTAGGGTCCCTCGCTCCGCTCGGGATGACATTTTTTTTGAATTTGTGATGGCGGCGAGTTCGCCTGTCTCCGCATTTCCCCCTCCAAACATTGTGGCATTCAACACCTCCGGCGGGGTGATATGCCGCACCCTCCTATGTTTGTTTTGGCACAACCGAGAACGGCGCAAATAAGTCTCTACTTATCAAGTATTTACAGTGCTTCCCGAATTGCGGTTTTGGCAACCATTGTGCCTCTTAAGAGAGTAAGTAACGCCGTTTCCTGAAGAGAAATTGCTGAGATGAAAGTGGCGAATTACATCATCGCGATCACGGTTTTGGCAATGGCTCAGTTAGCCGCCGCCCAACAACAACCATCGCAACTCGCCATCGGCGAGAACACAAAACTCAATGCGGGCGGATTGTTTACCTTCGGATATAACGGCGCCTACGGAGACGACGTTCCATCGAATCATGGGCTCGACCTGGGTTTCGATGGCAAGGTCAATGGGTATTACTACAATCCAAAGTTCATTTCGTTTACGGCGCATCCTTACTACGATCAGTCACGGGCAAATTCCAGTTATCAATCGCTGACCGGCGCCAGCGGCGTGGACGGCACGGCGAATTTTTTCACGGGCACAAATTTTCCCGGTTCAGTCAGCTACAACTATACCGACAACAGCACTGGAACATTAGGCCTGGCCGGGCAGCCAAGCTTCACGACCGTCGGAAAAAGTCACGGCTTCGGCATTAACTGGAGCGCGCTCGTTCCGGGCCTGCCCACTTTATCGGTTGGATATTCCCAGGGAAGCGGCAACAGCACGCTGTATGGAACCGACCAGAAAGACGATTCCAGCACGAAGCTGTTCAATGTGCATTCCAACTACGCCATCTCGGGTTTCCGCCTGAACGGATATTTCAATCACAACAGCCTGGATTCGACCTTCCCATTATTTCTTTCGGGCGAAGGGGAATCGGTGCAACAGTCTTCGGGCCACGATTTCGGATTTGGAGCGCAACACACTTTGCCCATACACGGATCCTTCTACGTAACTTATAACCGGTCATCGGCCACCAGCGATTACGCGACGACTACGGCGCCGAACGAGAGCACTTCGGGACTTTCGAGTTATACCGACAGCACGGAAACGGCGAATGCCAGCTTTCATCCGACGACCAAACTCACCTTCAGCGTAAACCAGAACTACACCAACAACCTCACCGGCTACTTCGCTCAGAGTCTCGGCGACAACGGCGCCCCACTGCCGGGATTAAACCTGGGGTCGGGATCTTATTCGTCGACCTACGGCGGCGGGATGAATTACCAGTTCACCAATTTTCTATCCGGCTCGGTGATGGCTACGTATTACCAGCAGCACTACTTCGGTCAAAGCTACTCCGGCCAATATTTGAGCGGCACGCTGAATTACAGCAAGCGGCTCTGGGATATGTTTAGCTTTTCCACTTCGGTGATCGACAGCTCAAACGGGCAAGGTCAGAACGCAGTAGGCTTCGTCGGCAATGTGAACTTTTTTCGCCGTATTGGGCGCTGGGCAACGTCAGGACAGTTCAGCTATTCGCAAAATGTGCAGAGCCAGTTGATCACTTACACGACTTCTTTCTACAGCTACAGCGCCAATGTGCACCGACGGCTGCCGCAGGGAATCACGTGGTCCTCGGCCTTCAACGGCAACCACAGCGGCCTTTCGAACGTTCAGGGGTCGAGCACCCGCAGCGAGAGTTATTCGACTTCGATGAGCGTGCGAAGATTTTCGGTGAACGCTCTTTTCTCGCAGGCAAACGGGGTTTCGTTGCTCGGCGCGGGAGGGATTGTGTCGCCAACACTAACGCCGGGGCTGACCGATTTTATCCTCTTTAATGGATCAAGTTATGGTGGCGGAATCTCGGTGACTCCGATAAAGAGGATGACAATTTCTGGTAGTTTCAGCCGGGCGATCAGCAATACGCTTGCCTCAACCAATTCGCATAACAATACGGAAGTCTTCAATGCGCAAATGCAGTACCATCTGAGGAGAATCGGACTGCAAGCCGGATACTTGCGCTTCACGCAAGGCATCAGTGCGATCGGCGCGCCCGCCAACACGACATCGTACTTCGTTGGGATGACCAGATGGTTCGACTTCTTCTAACCAACCGAAAGGGCTCCACAGGCCGAGCCGGGGTTACGCGAGCAACGACCCTCCTGGTTGTAGTGGCGTTTCTGTTAGCAACCACGTTGGCCATGGGCTCCAAAAGGCCAAAGCAAACGATGGCCGCGCCCTTGCCTCCGGATTTGCTGCTTGATGGCGGGCGCAAACTTTCTTTCGAGCGCAGCTTCAGCCTGGAGCGGGAAGTTAAACCGAAGCGCAGCTTCTGGACGCGCGTTGTGGACGTGATCGCGGGGGAGCCCGATTTCCACTACTTAGTCAGTCCATATAGCGTGGTTACCGATTCGAAGGGGCGCATCATTGTCACCGACGTGGCGGCGGCGGGAGTCCACATCTTCGATTTCAACCAGCAAAAGTATAAATTCATTTCGCGTCGCGATGCCGGCAAAGATCCGATGCTAACGCCGCAATGCGCGGCCGTCGATGCGCAGGACAATATCTACGTCACCGATTCGCAAACCGGCAAGGTATTTGTATTCGATGCCAATGGGAAATACCGGCGCGCGATTGGAAGCCTGAAACGCGGCGAAGGATACTTCAAGCGTCCGACAGGGATTGCGGTGGACTCGGCGGCGCAGCGTATCTATGTAGCAGACACGCTGCGGAACAAGATCTACGTCATGGATATGCAGGGAAGCGTTCTGCAGACCATTGGTAAGACCGGAACGGCTGATGGGGAATTTAATTTCCCGACCGAACTGCGCTTGCACGGCTCCGAGTTAGCGGTGGTGGATGCCATGAATTTTCGCGTGCAGGTATTCGACCGCTCCGGCACATTTCACTATGCCATCGGCAAGCCAGGAGACGGCGCCGGCTGGATCTTTCGTCCCAAAGGAATCGGCTTCGACTCGGAAAATCATTTGTATGTCGTCGACGGGCAATGGGGCATGGTGCAGGTATTCGACCACGAAGGCCGCTTGCTTTACTACTTCGGGCAACGCGGCACCGGGCCCGGAGATTTTCAGCTGCCGACCGGATTGCAGATCGACGCTCACGACCGCATCTATGTTGTGGATTCGTTCAACCGGCGAGTTGAAATATTTCACTACCAGGGCATCGCTCAGACTGGAAAGGCGACGCCATGACGAGGAGAACTCCGCCGTGCAATTCGACGATAGTGCCTTCAAGGGTGCTTGTTTTAGTGATGGTTATCTTCGTCGTGATCCTGCTGGCGAGTAGATCAGCGGCAGCACAGGTGTCGGCCGACGTGCTCGGCATGCATAATCTGTCGCCCGGTAGCGGAGCCTCCGTAACTTCGCAGGGAAGTCTGGGCTGCACTTTTTGCCACGCACCGCACAGCGGCTTAGGAGGAATAACTCCTCTATGGAATCAGAAACTTTCGAGTCAAACCTACACGCCTTACACCAGCACGACTGATCCTCAACAGGGTAAGACACAACCGACTCTCGG
>JGI12635J15846_10005407_pt1 | contig 11027 bp, 5 predicted proteins | sample BlaSpr_A8_OM2_M2_FD_15846 | JGI IMG/M metagenome (IMG submission 15846) | reverse complement strand
ATTGTCAGCGGCTTCAATCAAGAGCCCGCCTGAGACTTGAAACCATGACGGTGACCTTTGAGGGGTTCAGCCCTACGCACGATTTTTTTGACTGTACGGGATGGCAAGTCGAGCCTCGTCTTTAGCTGAGGCCTGGGAGCTTGTTTCACTATTGCACTGTGAATTGCGTTGGCTCGACGATGGCATGGGCTTCGGGATTGTAGTAATCATAGAGAATCGAAGGCGCTGAAAGAGCCTTCAATCCGAAGTGAGGCTTGAAGCTGAACGAGAACTTCGTTCCGCCGGCGTGGGGCCAGAGGTACACAATCAACCTGTCAGGCAACACGTCGTACTCATTTATATCCCAGCCAGACGCTTTCATAGCGTGCTCGAGCGAGCTCCGATCGACTTCTGCACCTGGCGGTAAACCAATTTCGGCAAGCAACATCCCGTAGCCACGGAAGCCGATCCTTTCCACATCGACACTGCACTGGACGTTTTCACCCACATGGGCAGATTGTTTGTCGAAATGAACGGTGAGTCGAAGTGCGTCAGAAACCTTTGCTTCCTGATGAAGATCGTTTCCTACGGTAGTATGTGTCCAGGGTACGTAGTAGTCAGCCAGCACCTGAACCGAGGCGCGTGAGGAGCCAGGTGGCCGGCGAATCTCAATACGATGCTTGCCGGGGAACACGAATTTCGACATGTCAACATCAATTGGTCCACTCAACACATTGACAGGCGGGAGATCAATGGAAAGTGTCTGCTTGCCGTCGACTGAAACCACAGCTTTCGACCCAACAGTCGCGATGTTTCCGGATTGATTTGAGCGACTGTCCTTGCGGGCAGTTAGCGAGGCTATCGCGTCCAATACATTGATTGTGGCTTGCGTGGAATACCAGATGCCATAGCGATCCTGGTTGCGAAGGAGAAACAGCAAGCCTCGCGATATCAAAGCCTCCGAGTCGCTTGGATTTGCGCTTCTTTCGAGCGACTGCAATACAAGAGCTGTTGTTTCTAGTCTGCCAGCGAGTCCCCAGCCGTAGAAAGGAGTATTCATTTCGAGCGACCAGTAACTGGAGTCGCCTTCTCTATGCTCCAACTTGCGCAACCTCTCAACGCTGCTTGTGAATACGGAGTTGTCACCAACTTCGAGCGCTGCCAAAGCATACGAGGAAATCACATAGGGTTCCTCGATTGCATCTATATGTGGTTGGAGAAAGCTCAAAGCGCGCCGCACTGCCAGTAACGCAGACTTGACGATCTCTCGATTCCCGCCAGATCCATGAGGAGTCAGTTTGGAAGTCGCAATCATTCGCGCAATGTAGGCCGTCAGGATGGCGCTTCGCCGAGAATCATCTTTTCCGTTCCAGTCTCGCGCAACCCAATGACCATCCGGCTGGACCTGATTCAACACCCAAGAAACCGCTTCTTGGATCAATGAATCGTCGATGGCGACGAATTCACTGGTGTCGCTCAGAAACTTGATCGCATACACAGTAAGAGCTAAGTCTGCAGCATCTCCCTTGCCCCAATACGAAAATCCTCCACTTGGAGCACGATAGGATAGGAGCCGCTCGTAACCGAGCTGTGTATAGCGGCGTGCTCGAGGTACAAGCGGAGACTTCTCGTAGCTGGCTCCTTTTGCGTACTTCAGAAGCAATACGCTGGGATAAGTCGACGAAATCATCTGCTCAGCACAGCCGTAGGGGCGTTTCAGAATTGCCTCAATACTTTCCAGTACGTGAGCAGTCAGATTCGGATAAATCTTCAGAGTTGTTTCCACTGAGCCGGAGATTGCGTTGTCCGGAATCGTCAGGTCCAGAGAAGTAATGTCAGCAAAAATCTGGCTCACTCTTTCCGTCTTCTCTTCGCCATTTGGCCGCACCGTGACGGTCCTAGAGATGGCATCACTCACGTCCGCACCAATCGCGCTAACTTCTTGCTTTCCCTCTTTGGTGGCCGTCACAGCCTGAAAGCGGAAAATGTCGTGTGCGGAGTCACGTGGAGAGACATCGCTCTTTATCATTGTCGGGCCCAGGGCCGAGAACCACCCTGACGGCTTCATTTCGACATTAACCTGAAGTTTCCGGTCGAGGTAATTGCGCAGAACCACTGGCAGTGCGATTTCATCACCCACTGTGAGGAATCGCGGCGGATCATGTTCGACGAAAAATGGTTGGAACGCCCGAATGTCCTTTTCAACCAATCCCATTTCGCCATTCATGTTCGATGCCACAGCAGAGAGCTTCCAGGTTGTGATGTTATCCGCGAGAGAAAATTTCAATTGAGCGTGACCTTTGTCATCAGTCACGACTTCCGGCCGCCAGAGCAGCGTTTCCGGAAAATACTCCCGGAGACGGGGGGTTGACAGCTGTGGCGGAAGCGTGAGACTTGAGATCCCTGATTTCGTCACAATGGAAACAGTGGCCGATGTCGTTTGAACCAGGACCGGCGCAGCACAAACCTCGACCATTTCAGTTATCGCACCAAGGCTGAGCCGCGCGTCCAATTGGGTCTTGTTTGAGGATCGCACCGGAACATTTGTAATCGTAAATCCCCTGAAGCCAACGGCGGAAAATTGGACCGAGTAGAAACCCGCAGGAAGATTTCGCAAAAGGTATGCGCCTTCACTGTCCGTCGTTGCAGTAAAGGTCTGCTCCGTTACATTGTTCTTGGCGGTGATGTCAGCGCCGGCAATTACAGCGCCAGAAGGATCTGTTACCGTGCCCGAAATAGCGCCGCTTGCTCCAGCGAGGACGGTCTGATCCTTAATTGCAATTCGTGTCGTGTCCTGGCTGCTCTGCTCAACGACTGCACGTGAAAACATCGCCGCATCGAAGTCATCCGAAGTACCTTCAACACCATCTTCACCAGCGCTTCGAATGTAGACCCAATTGATCTGCTGCGTCACGGGGATGATCCGGGTCTGCTGTTGAGCTCCCTGCTCATGCCTCTCATAACTTTCGACAATTACGCTGTCGGCATACCGAGCTTCCTTACGAAAAGTTGCATAATAGGGGTGTCTCCAGGGGTCCTTTAATCCATCCCAACCGATTCCTGAATTCTCAAGGGCTTTCCGTAATTGCTCCAGATTCTCCGGGAATGCGTGCTTTTCCCTGAAATGTTTCGTGAGAACTGAGTCGATTTGATATCTCGTGCCCGAAAAATAGTCGATTCCTATTGTTGCAAGCGGGAAATCATCATCGGATGGAGCCGCCTTCGTATTGAAACGGCCATCCGGACCGGCACTCGTCACAGTCACCGTGTATTGGGTTCTATCAACTCCAAAGGATAACTGGTATCCATGCCCCCATGGGTCGTTCAACGACTCAAAATCAACTCCGAGACGCGTCTGTTCGCTCTTCAGGGTTTGCGCATCTCGGATGTATCCTCCGGTGCGGGCATGATATTCATTCACCGCCCGCCGCAGTGCCTCATAGGTGGGCTTGAAATACGCCCACATCATTTTGGCCACTACAAAATCATCTTCCGTGCCGAAGGTTTTGTCCGGGCCCGCGCTCGAGATTTCTAAGACATCCGACTCGCGAGCGACACTGAAGCCACCGCGGTAGGGCGTTCCCCATGGGTCCTTGACGTCCTGCAACCGGAATCCCGCAGCGGCCAAGTAGCTGTCTAAAGTTGCTTGTGTCTTGGGATATTCACCCTTCTGGTCGTAACGAATGGCTAGAGCGGTGCGGATCGGTTGGATTTTGGGATCGATTTCTGATGCAAAGAGTTTGGACAAATCTGCAGAACTCGAATCACTGGCGAAGGTCTCTGGCCACGCCGCATTCCCTTGTAGGAGGACTTCCGCAACGAGTTCCAGACCGTCCGGAAGCGGCTTCGTTAGGTCGATTTTATCCAGTTCGCTTCTGCGGACTCCGCTGAGTTCCGAAGTCCCGCCCCAAAGATCGCGAAAATTGTAGAAACCGCCTTGCCCGCCGAATTCGCGATCAGTTCGCTCTCGTTCCTCGACCGCTTTATCGACCACTAAGAGGCCTAAGGCACTCTTTGCTTGTTCACCGTCGGCGCCGGTTACTCGCAAGTCCGCCGTGGCCTCATCCCCTGGCCGGTAGACAGACTTCGCAAACTTCACATCGACCTTCAGTTCGTGGTTCTTCGGAAATAAGACTGTGTGTGAACCCACGACCGCTGAGTTGTAATAATCATCGCCCGGCTTCAGCGCAAACGCATAAGCAAGAATGCTCACGTCGTTCTGAAACTTACCGCTCCCCTCAAACACAACATTGGCATGACCGTGCCGAACGCGCACCAGCTTGGAGGCCAAAACTTGGAAATCATGCACTGCGTCCACAACAACGGTGATGTCGGACTGGCTCGTTAGGAGTTGAACTTCAATCGGTTCGCCTGGTTTGTATAGGGTTTTGTCAGTTTTAATGCGGATTCCGGACCGATCTGAGTACCACATTGATTCTGTATGATGACCGACCTCGCCCCTATGGTCGCGTGCCCGAAAACTCAAAGAAAGTTCGTTGGAATCACCACCGCTTGGAATAGTAAGGCCGCTGACCTTCGCCACACCGTAACGATTCGTACGAACACGTCGAAGCGGCTGTCCCGCTGGCGCGGAAAGAGCAGCGTTGCTCGAAGATCGTCGCCAACCCACCCAGTTGATTTCGACGTCGCATTGAACGGGAGAGCCATCTGCATAATCGGTGGACAGGTAAAACTCTAGAGGGAGCCCCTTCGAGTGCGAGCCGCTCGATTCAATTACATACACGTGAATCGGGTCCTTGGTCGCGCGCAGTGCAAAACGGCGCTGCTCAGTCTTCCCCGTAGAGGAATCCGTATAGTAGGCGGCAAACGTGAGATCACGGAACCGCTCGTAATCTTCGGATTGCAGGCGGTTGTGGTCCTTGGTCAAATCAACCTTGGCAATATAACGACCCTGTTCGTCGGTGTCACCCTCGTAGGTTTCACCATGTTTGACATCCCACTTCTGTTCGCGATAGTTCCATTGGCGTTCGGTTTCGTGAACTAGACGAACGTGCCCGTGACGGACGGGCTCTCCAAATAGGTAGTTCGCACGGATTTCGACCGAAGCGTTCTGATCGGGTAGATAGTAGGTTCGATCTGGCTTGACCGTTACGGTAAAGGACGGAAGGTCGTATCTGCTGATTTTGACGGTGGCAGATGCACCGGAGTCCTCATAATGACCTTCGCCGAAGTTTGCTTGAATTCGATATGTTCCAAGGCGCAGATTGTCAGGTATCTGCCAGTCCGCGGCGGCAATTCCGAAGCGCGATGTTTGCACTTCTGTTCTATAAACGAGCGTCTCTTCGGGATCGAGAATCTTTAGAATCACTGGCTGACCTGCGATGGCCTTCTTGTTGGTGTCGAACGCCATCAGACGCGTATGGAGCGCTTGTCCAGGCTGGTAAAGAGGCTTGTCCGTACTCACCGATACGTTGGAGAAATGGTTTACATGGAAATCGCCATGTGCATCCGCTGAAAAGCTACCGAGTTTTCCAGTGACCTTCACATCGATTTGATTTGTGTCGACGTTATCTGGGAGTGCGAAAGGAAGCGTGGCGAATCCCAGTCGATCCGTAAGAGCGGTTCTTGTGAGCAAAGGCTTACCATCATCTGCGTCGAGGTCTAGAGAAGCCTGAACAGAAACTCCTGGGACGGAGCGAGCCGTCACCGGATGGATTGCACGAATGCGGACGGCGTAATGTCCACCCCCCTTGACGAACGAGGGGCCAGCCACGTGCAGTTCGAAGATTCCTGGCGTGGCATTGCCCACCGAGAGGATTCCCACGACGGGCTTGTGCGACGATTCACTCGGAGAACTAGACATGATTGTGTAACGCAAGCGGTACCAGAAGAGATTCTCCTTTTGAGCAGACTCAGGGGGTAAGGCGATTTTCAACTTCGTCGAACCGGCAGGAAAAGAAGCATCTTGATCCGCATGAATCTGAACTACGCCTCGTGGATCCACCAATTCAAGCAAAACATGCGCAGAAACCTTCTCGTGCGATAGATTTTCTACTAGCAGATCGACAATGGTGCCATCGGAATGAATCTGGATACGAGTGGCCGCCTCATTGACCCGAATGTTAACTTGGGCAAAACACGGGCCGACGAGGATAAAGCTGAGAGTAACAGTCCAAACCAAGTGGCTGGATAGGTAGCGCATCGGTCCCACCCCAGGATTACGAATGCGATACTACTACTGTCTATTAGTACGGTGCTTCCATGGGTCAAAAAGGTTGGCTAGAGCTCCAACCCGGCTAATGAAAAACAGCAGGTGCAATTTCACTTTCCGTAGCTAATGAAACGATGGTTTTGTGGATGGCAATGAACGATCAAGGGTCTCATCGCCAAGACTCCACCTATCGGAACCAGGTTTACAGCTGGCAAGATGGCCTACCCTCCGCGGACTCTATTCCGACTTGAAATGCACATCCCGCGTGCGGCTCACCCGTAAAGTTGGATGCTTGGCGGTTTTCTTGTCATTCGCGGTGCCATTTAGCTGTCCAAATCCTGCCATCCTTGCGATCATCATGTTTCCGACTCGCGCTTCGGGGCGGCTTGGCCTGTCCTCCGCAAATATTTCGGCCTAACGGCACAGCACCCACTTTGAATGGCTCACGTTTTTACTAAGTCTGGAATCAGGCTGCGGATATCACCGCACGACTGTTCTATTCATTCAGGGCGCGGTGTGAAGTTGCCTGATCGTCAATCCAGTCCTCTTCCGTGTAAGTCATGCCGCGCCGGCCCGGAACCTTGCGCGCCGGTCCGGATCGGTACAGAGGACACGACCGCGGACCATAGCAGAAGGTCTCAGTTCGGTAGCGGCGCTGACTCGGATTCTACTGATCAATGATCATCTCGACCGCCATGTGGCATCCCCACATGCAGCTTGTGCATTTTTCCTCGTACGTTCGTGCCGCAAGTCGCCGATGACCACGTTGGCGGTAGATCGGAAGAGGCGGTGGAATTTCTCGCCACGGGGGCGCCTGGGTCTCTTCCACAAGTTTGCGTTCCGTGACTTGCAGATCGCTCACCTTATAAAACTCAACCGTCTCCATTCGTGGATCAACAACTGGCAGCGCACTACCAGACACGCTATCACCCGGACGGAAATGGTGTTTAGCGTGAGCACCTTCGCCCACCCCCACGAGAAATTCTCGGGCTTCACTTCCGACATTGCCGCGCACCCTTAGTGCATAACCTAGATAAGTGTGGCTGCGCTGATCGAAAGAACGGCTCAATCGAATTCGTGGCTGTACCGAGAGCAAAGCACCGTTCCACGGAATTTTGTCCCCTTCATTAACAACTGCATTTCTGCCTAAGGAGGTCAAGCCGCACGCCTCTCTAGCCTATATTCGTGATGCAGTCTGCCCAGAATCGCTTTGGTCACAACTCGATGATCGATGGGAATGTGGTGTCCGCAAGTTTTGACTTGCTGGTTGCCCCGTGGATCGGGAATGCCCGGTCCCAGGCTCGAATGGGGTCGTCCCTGATTGTAGTGCACTACCCACTCTTTCAAGATTCTTCGCACATGCCTCTCGTTCAAAGGGATGAGGAAATCAAGACATTCTCTTCGGATCGTGCCTACCAGCCGTTCACAGAAAGTATTCGCCTGCGGTGCCCGAAACGGAGTTCTCAAGACCGTCACGCCCAGCGACTTGAGGGCAGAATCAAGCTCACTCGAGTAGATGCTGTCCCGGTCGTGGATGACGAATCGGTAGGACTGCTCCCCGGTGACGACCTCTCGAAACTGCTGGAGTGTCCAAGCTGCGGTAGGATGATCGGTCACGTTGAAGTGAGCAATCCTGCGGGTTCCTACCTCCATGACCACAAAGACATAGAGAATTCGAAAGCGAGCCGTCACGACGATGAAGAAATCGCAGGCCCACATCGCCTGGGCGTGATTTCGTACAAATGTCATCCACTGCTGAGAAGGGACGTGCTTGCTAGGTCCAATATCGAGAGGCATGTACCGTCGGACGGTCCGAGGCGACACCCGAATTCCCAGTTTGAGGAGCAATTCAGCAGCGATCCGCTCTTCTCCCCACGTGGCATTCTCCTGCGCCATCTTGAAGATCAGTTCCTGGAGTCTCCCGGGCACACGAGGCCTCCCTCGCGGCCTCGATTTCCATCGCCAGAGCAAGCGAAATCCTTTCCGATGCCAACGGAGGAAGGTCCCGGGCTTGACGTTGATCAAGGCAGTCTGCCATGCAAAAAGCCGAGAGAGCAGAACCAGAGACAGGCGAGTAGCGTCGCTTGCCCGCCGAGGCTTGATCTCGCGTTCGAGATAAAGGGCGAGCTGTTTCCGTAAGAAAATATTTTCCGCTTTGATCGCAGCACTCGAACGAGTCCCCAACAGCAAGAATCGCAGAGCGTCCTGGGCCAGAGAGAAAAGTATGAAAACTAAGCGTAGCAGGGAGTGAGCGGTTCTCATGGGGCTGACGAGCATGCCACGGGTGCGCTGATGGCAGCAACCTTGCCTGTGACGTAGATTTGCGCCTATAAACTCATCGTGTACCGATTTTTTGCGGAGGACAGGTAAAAATAGAGGAACATGAGTGATTACACTGATCACTGCCAGCGCAATCCTGATTAACCAAGATAGCCAACCCATTCCACTAGGGTCAGTCATATTGATGGGATCGTCGCGAACGTAGACGTAGCGGTTCCAGGACTGCGGATCTGCTGGCTTCCCCTCTAGCGGATCTACGCAAGAGAAGCGGCCGAAGCGGTTGATGTAAAAACGAGCCAACGCGTAGTCATTATCCGATTCGGAGTCTCGCTCTTGGGCGCAAGAAGCCATGCAGATGAGGCGCAAACTGTCCGGACTCGACCGTTATGCGGGGTGAACCGGATCAACCCACTTCACTTCGCCGTCTGGCTCTGGGCTAGCAATATCCAGATTGACGATAATCGGTTCCTGACCACTGCGCACAATCACAACCTCGACCGGGCAGTCGCGATTGGCGTTCATTTCCTGATGCGGCACGAACGGAGGGACATAGATGAAGTCGCCGGGGCCGGCCTCTTCCACAAACTCTAGTCGCTCTCCCCACCGAAACCGGGCCCGACCCCTGACTACATAGAGCACGCTTTCCAATTCCCCGTGGTGATGCGCTCCAGTCTTCGCATTCGGCTGAACGACTACGGTCCCCGCCCAAAGTTTGCTCGCCCCAACTCGCGCATGCGTGATCGCCGCCGCTCGAGTCATACCGGGAGTTTGGGGCGTATTTGAGTCCAGCTCCGACGCACGAATAATGCGGATACCATGTTCCTTCCAATCTGGTTTGGCGCCACCAAACTCATTCTGAACCATAAAACTCCCCCTTTTCACCTATCTGTTCGAGAGGATGGCACACATCGCGGTTCCTGACCCTTTGTTCTATTATTCACACTTCTGATAGTACATCAGACCAATCGGTTCTTTCTGTCCTTCTCCGGCCTCCACTTGCCTTACTCCGTTGCTGCAGAGGGCAAAGCTTTTCTCTTGACAACGAAGTTCAATGAGTTGTACAGCTCCTAGATTAACTTTAACTTTCACGCGCGGATAACAGCCTCCTAGTACTCTACTCTATGCGAGCACTATCGGTGTTCGAAGTAACGTTTGACGCTAATTGCAGTTCCTTTACCATTCATTGCTGTTCGTTGATCTGACGGTCAGCGTAAAGGGCCCTAGGGGACAGAACGCCGCAAATCTACACTCCAAGGACGGTGGAGCGATGGCCACGCAGTCGAAGCTGCACAGTTTTTATACCGACATGATCGAACAAAAGTACTTTGCCAATGTGCGTCAGAAAAATCTTGCTGCGACCCTCGCGTGTTTTTGCGAAGACGCAGTCTTTACCATCCAATCCGCATTTGTCGTTCACGAGGGGCGGGACAGGGGCATCAAGAGAATGTTCGAACGTTTTTTCGAGAATTATACGACCGTCATGCACATGGACTTTGTACACATCGTTGATCCGGAAAAGGACCGCTGTGCCGTGCAGTTCAACGCTGTATTGGTCGCTCCCAACGGGAAGAAAACGACCATGAGTAATTGTAACGTCCACCACTTTGAAAACGGTAAGTTTAAGCGCGTCTACGTGTACATGAGTTGCGACAACGTTCTGATTTAGGGCCCAGAAGGGCAGCGTAAAACTGCCCTGCTCTTTCTCGAGTAGCTGATGGTTCGGCCCGTGAGATCGATCACAGAGGGACGAAGCTGCTCGCGAGAGCCACCCCGGCCTGCTCCATCAGAAAGAGCGCCTCTTTGCGCGAGATTCCACGGCCGTCTGTGGCTCGCGTCAGAAATGGTTCCACATTTCCGACAATCGTCAAAGCTGTCATCCTTATAATGGCCGAGATCAGTTCCAAAATAAAGTACTGCTATCGCTGCCAGAACGAAGCGGTTCCGACTCTCGTCCGGTCCTTCAGAAGAGGTACTTCAAAGCGACCTGTATGATTCGCGGATCTCCCGCCGAGAGGACCCTTCCGAAAGCAGGCGAGGTACATGGCGCCCCAGTTGTGGAAGCGGTGCACAAACGGCTTGGAATGTCGAGATTCGCGTGATTGAAAAGGTTAAAAAACTCGGCGCGGAACTGGATTGACTGATGTTCCCGGATGACGATGTTCTTGAGCAGAGAAAAATCCACCGTAGCGAGCCCCGGAGCAGTGACGACGTTCCGTCCGGCATCACCGAAGGTGGACTGGCCCTGGAGCTGGAAGCATGAGGTGTTGAACCACTTCTGCGCATTGTGGGGCCCGTCATTGGGATTACAAATGACGTTAGGACGTTGGTTGAGGTTACCCGTGTTGGCCCGGTCTGAAGTTAAGTTCACCGAAAAAGGCAGTCCGGTTTGGACAGTAACTATGCTTCCTACCTCCCATCCCCCGAAAATCCGTTCCAGAACTCGATTGGCCGACACGGATGGAATGTCATAGGTTCCGCTGAACACGAAGCGGTGACGCTCATCGGAGGTGCACAAGCCCCGCTCAGCCCTGAAATCGCGCGGATCCTGAGGCGGGTTTGTGCCGAGCGTCCCAGCCGCCAAAGAATCCTCGTCAAT
>JGI12635J15846_10005405_pt1 | contig 11028 bp, 14 predicted proteins | sample BlaSpr_A8_OM2_M2_FD_15846 | JGI IMG/M metagenome (IMG submission 15846) | reverse complement strand
GAGAACTGAGAACTGAGAACTGAGAACTGAGAACTGAGAACTGAGAACTGAGAACTGAGAACTGAGAACTGAGAACTGAGACTGAGAACTGCTCCCATGCCGATCAAACCCATCCTCCAACTCGGCAACCCAATCCTCCGCAAGAAATCCTTTGCGGTCCCAAATCCCGCCGCCCCAGAAATCGCCGCGCTAATTCAGGACCTAGCCGACACCCTGGCCCACTGGCGCGCCACCACCGGCTACGGACGCGGCATCGCCGCCCCTCAACTCGGTGCCCTGCAGCGCGTAATCTTTCTGCAGCTCCCCGGCGAAAAGCCCTGGCCCTTCATCAACCCAGAAATCATCGAACGCAGCAAAGAAAAAATAGTCGTCTGGGATGCCTGCCTGAGCTTCCTGTCCATCTTCATGCAAGTCGAACGTAACCGCGAGATCACGGTCCGCTATCAAGACGAAGCCGGCACGTCTCGCGAATTCCGCGCCGGAGGCGATCGCAACCTCTCCGAGCTCCTGCAACACGAAATCGATCACCTCGATGGCATCCTAGCCGTCGACCGCATCGTAGACACAAAGTCTCTCTGCACCCGCGAAGAATTCGAAACCCGCCACCGCGCCGAAAGCCCCTACGCCGTCACCCCGTAAGCCGGAGCCCGGCAACGCCCTTGTAGGAACAGCCGCCTCGGCTGTTCGAGCCGAGCGTAGCGAGGCAGCGGATGCAGGCACTTGCGCTTGCCAGCAAATTTCACCACCGCCCCATCCCAGAAATTGCTATCCTGTCGCGACCCCCATGCCCACTCCCCCCGACCCCCACGCTCCTCGCCCGCCTCAACTCAAATTCCGCCAGCTCCGCGGCCCCTACGCCATCACACGCCTCGCCCCGGACTCTCCCATCCCCGCCTGGGCCACGAGCCGCGAATTCATTTCCATCACTCGCACCGCCGACGAGCTCTCCATCGTCTGCCCCGCCGGCAACATTCCCGAAGATGTCGCCGCCGGCCCGCGCTGGGCGTGCCTGAAGCTCGAAGGTCCATTCCTGTTTTCGCAAACCGGAGTGCTGCTGTCGTTCATCCAACCGCTCTCCGGCAACGGCGTTCCCATCTTCGCAGTCTGCACCTACGACACGGACTACGTCCTCATCCAGGAAGAACACATGGGAGGCGTGATCGAACTGCTACGACACGCCGGTCACGAATTGATTTCCTAACGCCTGTTGGACGAATATAGTTCGTCGAGTTTTGTCCTACGAATATTCGCACCGCGTTGTTCGTCCCAGTTGTTCGTAATATGACGCCCGCTCACCCTGACGCCAACGCTGTGAAGAAAGATCTGCCGTTTCTAACGTTGATGTTCGTGGCCGTCGGTCTACTGACAGTCACCATGCTTCTCATCATCCGCTACCGAATCAACCACTCCGAGATTCAGGTCTACGACGGCTTCGAGTCTCCTCTCTTAAGCTCCAACTGGAGCAAACGCCGCATGGTCCCGGATGCCTTTCGCGTGCAATCGAATATCGTGCGGGCCGGCCACAGTGCTGGCGAAATCACGGTGCACTCCGGCGATCGTCATGAGGACGCCAGCGACAGCGGCGCTGCCAGCGAACGTGACGAACTGATGGAACAATGGTGGCTTTTTGCTCACACCCAGCGCATGTATCGGTATTCGTTCAGCCTGTATCTACCGGCCGATTTTCCCGTCGTCCCGACGCGGCTGGTTCTGGCGCAGTGGAAGCAATTATGCGAATGGAGAGATTGTCGGCCAGACAACCCGGTTCTCGCCCTCCGCTACCAGAACGGGGAACTGTTTGTCACTCGGCAGGATGACCACGCAAAATCAATTCTCTATTCCACAAAGCAGGAAATGCGAGGCCGCTGGCTCGACTTCCGCTTCGAGGTGCGATTCTCGCAAGATCAGCATGGTTCCATCGACGGCTGGCTGAACGGCGAACCCATCGTCCACTACAAAGGCCCGACTACTTATCAGCCGCAGAGCGGCTATCCCGCCCACGGCTATATCTATTTCAAAACCGGCTTGTACCGCGACGAAATGCGGCAGCCCATGACAATGTATGTGGACGAATACAGAAAAGTTGAGTTGAGCCACTGATCGCGAGCAGCCGCCATGCTCGTGCGGGAACGGGCGCCTCGCGAGCCTGCCCTGAGCGAAGTCGAAGGGTTCGAGCCGAGCGCAACGAGGCAGCGGGTGTTGTGCAGTTGGTTCAACCCCAGAAACCCGCACTTTGCGTCTCGGAAAACACCACACGCTGTTGCCCCGCATGCACTTCGATCACGTCTATGCTGTAATAGAAGCTAGCCATTCACCATGCCCTCGACCCTCACCACGCTGCGCCGCCGCGCCAAAGCTCTGCACCGCAACCTGCGCGGAGCGAGCATGGCCGTCCGCGCGCTCGCCTCCACCGATCATCCGCTGCTGGCGCACATCATTCCCATGCGCCGCTGCAACCTGGCGTGCACTTACTGCAACGAGTTCGACGATTTTTCGAAGCCTGTACCCATCGAAGAAATGTATCGCCGTATCGACAAGCTGGGATCACTGGGGACGGCCGTGGTCACGATTTCCGGCGGCGAGCCGCTGATGCATCCCGAACTCGACGACGTGATCCGCCGCATCCGCGTCAATGGCATGATCGCCGGACTGATCACCAACGGCTATCTCCTGGTCGCGGAACGCATTCAGCGCCTCAACCGCGCTGGACTCGAGTGGCTGCAGATTTCCATCGACAACGTGAATCCCGACGAGGTTTCGAAAAAAAGCCTGAAAGTTCTCGACCGCAAGCTGCAACTGCTCGCCGAACACGCCGACTTTCACGTGAATATCAATTCCGTGGTCGGCAGCGGAATTTCGCACCCGCAAGACGCGCTCGTCATCGGCAAGCGCGCCATCGCGCTCGGATTCACCTCGACCATCGGAATCATTCACGATGGCAGCGGTCAGCTGCAGCCGCTGGGTGAAGAAGAACGCGGCATCTATCACGAAATGCANTCNCTNGAAAAAAGCAGCTTCACCCGNATCAACGCCTTTCAGGACAACATTGCGAAAGGCCAAAGTAACGACTGGCGCTGTCGAGCCGGCGCGCGCTATCTCTACGTCTGCGAAGACGGCCTAGTGCACTACTGCTCGCAACAGCGCGGCTATCCCGGAGTTCCTCTCGCAACCTACACTCGCGACGACTTGCGCCGCGAATTCGTCACGGAAAAATCCTGTGCGCCGCATTGCACCGTATCGTGCGTGCATCAGGTATCGATCTTCGATTCCTGGCGCGCCCCGCAGAATCCCGCCGTGGCCGCAGTCGCGGGCGATCTCGTGCAAATCAAATAATTTATTCACGACAAACGACACAAAGTTGCACGAAGGCAGATCTGAGGTTTTTCTTCGTGATACTTCGTGCTTTTCGTGGTGAACGCTTTTACCTTTGACGTGAGTCAGTTACAAGCCATGCCGGTCGCAATGGCCTGTCCATGGCGGATTGTGCCGGCGGATATTCGCCATCTGTTCGGGCGCGGTATGGTTTTCATAGGACGACTTAGCCAGCTTGTGTTGAAAACAAACGACGTTGCTTCCGCAAATCAGCTCGCGCTACTTCTTCGGTTGCGCTGAGGGCGGCAGGATTCCGTTCAGGCGCAGATACATCGCTGCGGCTGCGTAGTGATCGGACCAACCGCTGGCAAGGATCAGCCCCGCCATGGCGCGGGGACCTTGGCGTCCGCCAAAAAGTTCGATGCTGTCGCCCAGCTTGGAGTCGTCCATCTTGCCCAACGCGTCGGTGCAGAAATCGAATGACGCCTTGGCTGCAGCGAGCTGCTTATCTTTCGAATCGGTCTCTTTGAGTTCGTCCACTTTCGGGGCGGGCACGTCGGCTGCCTTGGCGCATAGACCGTTATTAAACTCGGTGATGTGGGCCACCAGATGCGCAAAACTTATCTGGTCGGGGGTGGGCTTGTAGCTGAACTTGTCGGCCGGCATGGCCTCGATGGCGGCGAGGGTGTTCTTCGCGCGCCCCGACAGCATGAAGCGCAACGACGTGCTGACGGGGTCCTTTACGGGAGCGGCTGCCGCAGCGGCGGGCGCCGACGCAGACTGCGCGAAGCCGGGTGTGGTGCCGATGAGGCACACGGCGAAAAAACTAAACACAACGAAACACTGAGCGACGATACGTTTCATGAGAAAGCCTCCTGAGCGCTAAAGACAAATTTTCTAGAAGAATTCGACATCTAATCCTTTTTCACCACAGAGTCACAGAGATACAGAGAAAGGAAAAACCTTAGCTAAACCCGACAATCTTAGGCCTTATTCGCGTTTTGGTTTTCTCTGTGTCTCTGTGACTCCGTGGTGAAATGCCCTGTACCGAGAGTACGCGATGCGCGGCACCTTACGAGAACGCCGCCGCGATCGACGCGCCGATGAGTTTGTAAATCAGAAACCATACTGCCACGATTGTGATTGCCGTGGAGCGCTTCACCTTGCTGGTGCAGGAGAAGCCAATGCCGATGAGCACGATACTCCAGATGGAAATCACGTCCAGCGCACTCGCCAGGCTGTGAATGAATTTTCCAGTCGCTTCCGGATCGAGGTAGTAGGCGAGATTGGTGCCTACCGGATTATTGACATCGAAGCCCTCGGGATTGACGCCGGCGAACAACGAAATGATTCCCAGGATCGCTCCCACAATGCCGGGAAGTTGGCCAAACATGAAGACGGCGTAAGACTTGCCGAAGCCGGCATTGGCCCCCGCTCCGAAATTAAACGTGGCCCACAGGGCCACGGTCGCGATCAGGAAATAGAACAGCAGCAGCACAGGAGTACCGAAGGCGGCGTAGCGAATGATGTTGCTGGAGAGCTTGATCTGGCTGGCCTGCTGGTCGGCGGGCAGCTTGTCGAACTGGTCGGCGCGCTTGGAGTGCGCAATCTGATTCCGGCTGATCTGGTCGAAAGTAATTTGGCGGCCCATGGTGTAAATGAACAGCAGCGAAAAAATGGAGATCACGATCCACGGCGCCCACCAGCTGGCGCTGCGGTTCAGGTCGGTGAAAGTTTTTGAGGGCGCGATGAACGTGTTGACGATGCGCGCGGTTTGGGACAGCGGTGCGGGCGTGGCAGCAGGCACAGTTGAAGGTGGGGTGGGGGCGGCGGCCATATTTCTTTCCTCTTTTTTCTCGCTTCTGTCGGATCGCTGGCATTCTATTCGGCCAGCGGCGCGGAGACAAGCGGCTAGCGACGGTCGGCGCGATTTAAGATAGTCGCGTGCAGAATCTTACCCCGGTGGCGATTTCGGCGATGGCTCTGGAGCTTTCTGTAGCCGTCGCTTTCGGAATTGCCGCGGAGCCAATCGCCCAGGCTGTGGCACGCTGGCCGCGCGGGCTGCAAATAGTTTTTCCTGCGCTGTTCGCTCTGCCCTACGTTGTGGTTTCGATTTCGCAACACGCCCTGAGCTGGAAGTGGTTTGGGTTTTACGCCGGAGTGCCGGTCGTGGTGGCGTGGCTGCTCGATCGGGCGGCCGCATTCGACGCTGAGCAGCGCGGCAACTGGCGCGACGGAATTATTTTGCTGGCGCTGGGGCTGGCCGTGGATTTGCGCTGGTTTGACTCGGCGTGGCCGCCGGGGCTGCGGGCTTTGAACGAGTTGCTGCTGGTGGATGTAGGTCTATATGGGTTTCTGGCGATCCGGCGGCTCTCGGGAACAGGGTTTGATTTTTGCCCGCACTGGAGCGACCGCAAAGCGGGTGGATCGGAGGCGAGCGGACCTCAGGGGCAAAAAGCCCCGCATTCTGGGCACAGTTATGGCACGGCTGAAGGCCGTGCCCATCCCGAACCCACTAACTTTCCCGAACTCGCTAACCTTTCCGAGCCTACAAAGGCGAAGGCCTTTAGCGACTGGAAGGTCGGGCTGCGCGAATTGTTGTTTCTCACACCTCCGGTTCTAATTCTGGGGCTGGTGCTGGGATTTATTCATCCGCATCGCAGTTTCCTGGCGGGCAATCTCGCGGGAGTGGGATGGGCGGCGTTGCGGTGGGTGGGAATATTTTTCTTTACCGCGGTGCCGGAAGAACTCTTCTTTCGGGCCTGGGTGCAGAATTTGCTGGAGCGGCGCGTGGGGCGCAGGGCGGCGCTGGGGATCGTGTCGGTGGTGTTCGGGCTGTCACATTTCAATAAACGGTCCGCGCATTTCAACTGGCGATACGTGTTGCTGGCGACCCTCGCCGGGATTTTCTACGGGCGCGCGTGGCGGGAGCAGCGGCGCGTGCCGGCTTCAGCGATCACGCATACCTGCGTGGATTGGATCTGGAGTCTGTGGTTTTAGGGCCGCTGCTTTTACGCGGCCGATCTAGATTAAGATCGTTTTTTACCGCTGCGCGAACGTGAAGCCGTTGGCGAACGTGCTCGCTCCCAGCGAGACTGAGCCACTCGGAATCAGCGTTCCGTTGCCATTGATGGCGAACCAAGTAATCGTGCCATAAGGCCCGTCGGGCCCGACTTCGCCCCACGCGGTGAAGAGAAACCTCCCGGACGGATCAACTCCTCCCCAGAGAAACGCATCATTACTGGAGGCGGCCATCGCGTTCGTGCCTACTCGAGCGCCTGTTGCTCGATTCACCCTGAATTGGGCGGTTCCGCCCGTATTGCCTACGTAGGCGTTCCTGCCGCTCGGATCGAAACTAATCCCCACTGGACCCGCTACTGGTTCTTTCGAGGTCACGAAAGTGCCCACTCGAGTAAGTGCTCCGGTGAAAGGATTAATTGCAAATTCCCTGACGGACCCCGAGTCTTGAACCCCGCAATAGAGAAATCCCCCCGGAGAAACCACATGGGGAAATGGATTAAATGCGCCGTTTAGGACTACGATCACTCTTGATTTCAGGATAAGAGATGGCCGGCGCAGCCTTCCGTTCGGATTGTCTTTGATTCCTACCGCCGAGTAGAGATCACCATTAACCCGCCACCTCTGGTAGATAACGACTAATCTGCAACGCTTACTTCCGGCGTGGCTTCGAGCAGGGTTTTTGTGTAGGGATGCTGAGGGCGTTCGGTGATTTGTTCGGTGGGGGCGACTTCGACAATCTGGCCGCGGTACATCACGGCGATGCGCGTCGAGAGGTAGCGCACTACTGGCATGGAATGTGAGATGAAAAGATAGGTCAGGCCGAAGTCGCGCTGCAATTGGGCGAGTAGGTTGACGATTTGCGCGCCGACGCTGACGTCGAGTGCGGAGACGGGCTCGTCACAGACAATAAATTTTGGGCGCAAGGCGAGGGCTCGGGCGATGCCGACGCGCTGGCGCTGTCCTCCGGAGAATTCGTGGGGGTAGCGGCGCGAGGCGGATTCGTCGAGGCCGACGGCGCGGAGCAGTTCGGCGACGCGGACGCTCACAGTTGTGCCTGGGCTGCCGGGCGTTGCCCGGCCGGACAGCCGGGGGCGGCTGTCCCCACATGAGTCTGGTGGCGCATTTTCTCTCTCCGTTCCATGAATTACTAACGGTTCGGCGATGATTTGTTCGACAGTGAAGCGGGGGTCGAGCGAGGCGAAGGGATCCTGAAAAATGATTTGCAGATGGCGGCGCAGGCGGCGCATTTCGGTGCGGCTGGCGGCGAGCAGATCGCGTCCGTCGAACCGGATGCCGCCGGCGGTGGGCTCGATCAGGCGGAGGATGAGGCGTCCGAGCGTGCTCTTGCCGGAACCGGATTCGCCGACCAGGCCAAGCGTTTCGCCGGCATCGATGTCGAGCGAAACGGCGTCGACTGCGCGGACTTCGCGGTGCGGATAGATCTTGGTGAGGTTGCGGATTTCGAGGAGCGGCATTGACTGTCTCTGGATCTCTTCGGCTAATAACTCTCTACCAGGAATTGTTGCATACGGTTCATCACCAGGCCCAAGCGCTGCTGGCTGGCGGCATCGGGCAGCAGGTGGCCGGGCGCAGCTTCCAGAAAATCGCGATTCGATAATAACGCGCGGAACTCATCGCCGAGATATTTCTGCAGGTCCGCGGGAGCGCGATGGACTTCTTCAGTGATTTCGGGACGGCCGTCGACGACGGTCACAATGTCTTCCAGATCATGGCTCATGCGGAAATCGTTTCTGCCTCTTCCGTGAAGGCTTCGAGTTTCGTGGCGAGAAAATAGGGTGCGGTGATGACGCCGATTTCGTAATCGCCGATTCTGGTTTTCTGCGCATTCTCGAGGGCAGGACCATACCAGCGATTGCTGAAGCCAAGAATTGAAGCATCGGTTGGCATCAAATCGAGAATCAGGTCTCCATTGAGCCAGCGGCAGATTGGAGCACCTTCAGCGTGCGATTCGTGGAAGCCGAGTTCGCGCAGATGATTCTCGAGCCGCGTGAACTCTGCGTACGAGGCGATCGCGATGATCGCGTCGACGTCGAGGGTCGGTCGCACGGAAGCGGCGGCAGGATCAGTCAGCAGCAATCCGGTAACGCAGCCGCCGACGAACGCAATCTGATCGAGCATCGGTTCTAGCTTCGCTGCGACCGCAACCAGCTGAGCGAGATTCGGATTCTCTGGCCGAATGTTCACAGCGAACTCTCGTGGGTTTGGCCAGCGGTGTCGATTCTCGTGGTCAGCTCGCGGATGGCTATCTCGCGTTCACGCGCACGGCCTCCGCGAATGGCATCCACCAGCGCAAGGAGTTCGTAGAGTTTGGGGTCGCGCAGCGCGGCTTGGGGAACGTTTTTGTAGAGCGGCGAAAACGCGGTGCCTCGGACTGCGCCGTCGGCATAGGGCCAAACTGGCGGTAGCGTCGACGGTTCGGCAAAATGTTCGTTGAGAGGAGGAGCTCCTTCAGCAGTTGAAATTCCACGGGTGACACCACCGCGCTCGACCGGGAAGGCATATTTCACGCCGTGAATAAGAAACTCTTGCAAGTTGCTGCGTTGTGGTTCAAATAGGAGCCCCCGTGCCCTTGGAGCGGAAAGTGGTGCCTTAGAAATGCTAAGTAGGTTCGCAGCTTCGGCCCGGAGCACAGACGCGAACGCGTGGGAGGTGCTCATGAATAGTTCTTTCCCCAGCTGAAAAAAACTCCAGGCAGTGGAGTTAGCTGCGACCAACTTCAGAACTAGCACGACATCCTGTGGTTTTAGTTCATTCATTCTCTATTCTCGAATAGAGAATATCATTTATTTACATCATATTAAAGTCATATTAAAAATAAATTCTCTATTCTGGAATAGAGAATACAATCAGCCCGCGGCGATCATGGGGACAGCTGCCAGGGCGGCTAGGAGGCCGATGAAGCGCCAGCGGCTGAAGTGTTCTTTCAGGATCAGGCGGGCCAGGATGACTGTCACGGCGGGATAGAGGGAGGAGATGACGACGGCTTCGTCGAGGCGTCCGTGCTGGCTGGCGAAGATGAAGAGGGCGCTACCGGTGATGTCGAACGATCCGGCGATGGTGGCCATGGCGGCGCGGGGCAAGTCAAGGCGCAGCGGGGTTTTGGTAACGATCACGGCGACGGCGGTCACGATGAACGATGCGGCGCGCGAGATGGCGGCGATCCAGAGTGGCGATCCAGCGCCGGACTGGCGGATGCAGAGGTAGAAAGCGGCGAAGCCTACGCCGGAGAGGGCGGCTACGGCCACGCCTTTGGGAACCGCACCGGTTTTCTCTTCGTCGTCGACTTGTGCGTCGTCAACTTGATCGTCGTTTATTTGATCGTCGCCTATTTGATCGCCGTTTTCCTTTTCGGATCGTGGGGTTGAATCCTGCGCCGCTTTCCGCACGGGTTCGGCGCGGGTGATCAGCCAGATGGCGACGATGGCGAGGGCGAAGCCTGCGAAGGTCCAGGCGTGGGGCGCGCCTTCGATGGCGATATCGGCGAGGGTGGGGATGGCGGCACCGAGCAGGGCGGCGACGGGAGCGGTGAGTCCCATTTTTCCTTCGGCGAGGGCGCGATAGAAAACTGCGAGAGAGAATCCGCCGATTGCGCCGGCGAGCAGCGCCCACAGAATGCCGGTGCGGGAAGGAAACGGGGCATGTTGCGCGAGAGCGAGAGACAGCATCAGGACCAGGGCGCAGGCGTGAGCGGCGGCGGTGAAGACGAAAGCGTTGGCGCGGCGGGCGGCGTATCCGCCGGTGAAATCGCTGGCGCCCCAGATGAAAACCGCGGCCAGGCTGCAGGCTGCGGGAGCGAATTGGGGTGCGGGCGACATGAATGTCGAGGGTAGCATGGAGAGCAGTGGGCAGTGATCAGGGGCTAGGGGCCAGTGGTCGGTTCATTTCTGTATTAACCTGCCTGCTTCGGCGCTCAGCCGCGTGTTAGAATTTCCGCACGTCGTTTCTGAGAGATCTGCATTGATTGAGCTGGCACCGTCGATTCTTTCGGCTGACTTTGCCCGGTTAGGCGAGCAGGTGCGCGCGGCGGGCGAGGGTGGTGGAAGTGTGATCCATGTGGATGTCATGGATGGACACTTTGTGCCTAACCTGACGCTGGGGCCTCCGGTGGTGCGGTCGTTGCGGCGGGTAACGGAGTTGCCGCTCGATTGCCACTTTATGATCGAGAATCCGGACGACTTCATTCCTGTGTTTGCCGAGGCTGGGGCGGACTGGATTTCTGTGCATGAGGAAGCTTGTCGGCACTTGAACCGCACTCTGCATCTGATCAAGAGCCATGATTGTCTGGCGGGAGTGGTGATCAATCCGGCGACTCCGGTGGATACCCTGGACGAAGTGCTCGACATTGTGGATTATGTGCTGGTGATGTCGGTGAATCCGGGGTTTGGGGCGCAGAAGTTTATTCCGTCTACGCTGCACAAAATGAGGCGGTTAGCGGAAATTCGGCAGCAACGCGGGCTGAACTATCGCATTGAAGTGGATGGCGGCGTGGGGCTCGATACCGTGGCCGACGTGGTGAGGGCGGGTGCAGAAATTCTGGTGGCGGGCAACGCCGTGTTCGGGAATGGCGATCCAAGAAAGAATGCACAAGCGTTGCTGAAGGTGGCCACGGAAGCGGCGCTGCAGAGGGTTTAGATTTTTTGCGGGATGTTTTTTTTGTGGGACCGGGCACTCTTG
>JGI12635J15846_10005404_pt1 | contig 11029 bp, 10 predicted proteins | sample BlaSpr_A8_OM2_M2_FD_15846 | JGI IMG/M metagenome (IMG submission 15846) | reverse complement strand
CGGGCGTGCCTGGTTCGCGACCAACTCGCAGGCCGCCACCATCACCGCGGACGAGGCCACCGAGTGTTCGGGGAACGAGACGGCCACCGCAACCGCCGGAAACGACTGCGAATGAAATCGGTCAGCGGTGCCCTTCGATCAATCGATGACCCACCGATAGTCGCTCGCGCAACATCCCGTAGGTCCGATTACGGCAGCATCTGGTCTCCCCCACGCGTGCCGAGCACTCATCCAGGATGGTTTGTTGGGTGGACGGCGTGGCCGAAGCACTGTTAGGGCACCGACGTGGAGGAAGGAAGGCTCGTGGCTGCCGGCGATTCGGTTCTCGTGATCGAGTCGGTGGCTCGTACAGCACCACACTTGGCAGACGCCGTCCATTCGAGCAATTTCGGTGCGATACGGCAAATTGCCCAGTTCGCCGAGAGCGACCTCCTCAAAGAGATCCTCCGCGAGATCCTCGCCGGAAAGGCGTTGCCGAGCATTGCGATGTCGGAGCCCGGTGCCGGATCGGCAGTGAACGACCTCGTTACGAGGGCCCGAAAGGATAGGGGCGGCTATCGCATCAAGGGCGAGAAGACCTTCAACACGAATGGTTCGGTCGCCACGCACTATGTCGTGTGGACGAGGTTCGGCGAGGGCGAACGCGAGCTGGGCGCTGTCGTCGTGCCCGCCACTGCGGAGGGGTTCGTCCGGGGTGCGCCACGACGGTTCATCTCGGGTGAGGTGTTCTGCTCGCTCTACTTCGACGACGTCCTGGTAAACAGTGACCACGTGCTGATGAGGGACGACGGCCTTCGCAAGATGATGAGCGTGTTCAACATCGAACGACTCGGCAATGCGGCGCGGTCGGTTGGTCTCGGTCGGCTCGCCCTCGACCTCGCCACCGACTACATGCTTGAGCGGGTAACGGGCGGCAAGCGATTATCAGACTGGCAGGGCCTTCGGTGGAAGCTTGCTGACATGCGGATCAGGCTTGAGGCAGCGCAGCTAATGGTGTACCGCGCCGCGACAGAGTTACGGAACGGGCTGCCCGACCCGGGGCTCGTGGCCTCCGCCAAGTGCTTCGCGAACGAGACCGGGTTCTTCGCAGCCGACACCACGCTGCAGATCTTCGGTGGCTACGGCTACACGACCGAGGGACCGCTTGAGTACATCTGGAAGCGCACCCGGGGCTGGATGATCGCCGGCGGCTCGGTGGAGATCATGCGTAACCGAGTAAGCGTCGGAGCAGTTGCGCGGGTTCAGCCGTCCGGTTCACATCTCTTAGCCCACTGAGATCGACTCACAGTTTTGTGCTCAAGTCCACCGGTGAGCTGGCAGAGTTGGCCGAATCCGCGGCTCGCGATGCCGAGCGGTTGCTGGTCAACGCCAAGCAGGCAGTGCGCCGGGCCCGGGCCAAGGCCGCCGCACTGGCCGCCTGCGGTGAGCGCGATGCGGCCGCCGGTCGCCGCCGCGGCCGGTTGGTGCGTGCGGTCAACGACCTGGCCAACCTGCTGTCCGCGACCCGCCAGATCGCCACCCAGGCCCGGCAACGACTCGCCGGCATCGTCCCTGACGGTGCCACCCGTCGGGTTAGCCTGCACGACGGCGATGCCCGCCCGATCGCCAAGGGTCGTCTGGGTAAACCGGTCGAGTTCGGTCACAAAGCCCAGGTCACCGACAACGACGACGGGATCGTGCTTGACCACACCGTGGAGCAGGGCAATCCTGCCGATGCGCCGCAACTGGCCCCGGCAGTCGAGCGCGTCAAGAAGCGAACCGGGTGCGCTCCAGGCACCGTCACCGCCGACCGCGGATACGGCGAGAAACGCGTCGAGGACGACCTGCACGACCTTGGCGTGCGCACGGTCGTCATTCCCCGGAAAGGCAAACCCGGCATGGCCCGGCAAGCCGAGGAACACCGGCCAGCCTTCCGACGAACCATCAAGTGGCGCACGGGCTGTGAGGGCCGCATCAGCACCCTCAAGCGCGGCTACGGCTGGAACCGCTCCTACATCGACAGCACCGAAGGAACCCGAATCTGGACCGGGCACGGCGTCCTCACCCACAACCTGGTCAAGATCGGTGCCCTCGCCGCGTGACCGACAGCACCAAGATCACATTCACGCGCCAAACCGGGCACGCCCGACACAGCCGCTCAGCACAGGCGCGGGTTTTTCAGGTCGAAGTAGCTTTCTAGTACTCCGTTTTTCGGCCACCACTCCCATCGACCCACACCCGCGCCCTTCGCATGCCCGCGTATCAGGGGTTGGTTGCCGTTCGGCGGCCTTTGGAGCGCTCTTGGGGGTTTTTGTTTTTATGTGAGCTGCCGTTTCCTGCCGGTTTGGCGCCGTTGGGGGCTGCTTCTGCTACTCCGGCTCGTCTAGGACGGGCCGAAGTCCTAGCTCGGCGATCCAGTCGTCATCAGCAGCATCGTCGTCGCCGACTGCGCGGAGGAGGCGCATGTGGTCCAGGACGGTCGGCGGCAACGCTTTAGCAATTCCGGCGCTCGATTCGGAGGCTGGCGTCCCGGCGGCGAAACCGATTGCGAGAGCTGCCGCCGAGCAGCCGACCGCTACGTGCGTGCCGATCGTGGCAGGCAGGGACGAAAGGCGGATGATCCGCATCGCTGTCGTAAGCAATTTCACGTCGGCATCGGCGGCAAGTCGTGCTGCCAGTCCAGCGGTTTCGGCTCGTTCTCTCAGGCGAGCGGCGGCCACGCATCGTGATGCTAGGCACGCTTCGAAGCAAACCGGGTAGCTCACAACCCCGGCGACGCTACGATGCCTGCGCAGCTAGGCCCAGTTCGTGAAAACCGCTATTACGCACTCCTGCCCGCAAGGACACCTGTGACGAACGAAAACAACAACGGCGATACAGTCGCCGCCAATCCGGAGACCGTCGAAGTTACCGCCGCCACGGAGTTCCGCGAGGCTGGTTTGGCGTGGGCCGCCGGCAACGACACACCGGAAGTTCAAGAGGCGCAAGACAGTCGACGGCCGCTGCCCCGGTCCCTGCAGATTCTGCTCGCCAGCGTGGCGCTTGGAGGGCTGGCGTTAGGGGCGTTCATTCTCGGCCGCAATGGCATAACGTCGCAGTGGGCGCCGAACACAGCGTCGGCGCCGCCGACCACCGCAACCGTGTCGCCGGCCGCTGCGCCACCGTCGGCCGTCCCGGCGCCCACGCTGCCGCCTGGTGCGGCGCCGGCTAGCCCGGCGCCGACGTCGGAGCCGCCCACCGTCACGGTGACGGCGACCGCGGCGGCACCGACAGGGCCACCGATGGCCCACGGCGCTGTGCTCGGCGCCAAGTGTGACCCGAGCGGACCCTTTGCCGGCTATGCTGCCGACGGGTCGGTGCTCGTTTGCCCGCCGTTCGGCCACTGGTCGCAAGCGGCCAATTGGTCCGGTGTGCATGAGATCGGTTCGAAGTGCCCCGCCGGCGGCGGCGGCTCCTCGGCCGTGTCGCCCGGCGGCGTCGGCTTGATCTGCGTCTGGTCGTCCCTCAATGGTGTGGGCACCTGGGAGCCCGGGCCGTAAAAAGGCGTGCATCGCCAGCGCTCTTGGCGCCCTGGCCCCCGTGCAAGGCAACGGTAAAGATGCTTTCCGGCATCGGTTTACGACGAATTTGATGGATAAGAGTGATTATCCATGAACTAGGCACCGCCATCTGATAAACCGCCGAAACCAGCAATTATTGTCACCGTGACGAATTGAGCTTTGCGGCAATGACTTCGGCGCCGTTAGCACTCTATGGTGTACGAGTTTCGAGCGGGTACTTGGACGCCCGGGTGTTCAAACTTTTCATGGCCGGTTCGAAGTTGCAAACGCAGCCCAGGTCACCCCGATGGCGATCGCCGAACTTGACCATAATATCTATTATCCGAACACAACGTTCGCGAGTTACGCTGTCCACCAATAGATTTCGAGATAGTTGTCCGATCCGAAACTAGTCGACAGCAATCCGCGAAAAATTTGGCAGCTGTCCGATTACGGTCGATTCTCCCGGATCAATTGACAGCTGACGAACCTCTAGCTCAGACGCGCGAGACCGCGTCGGCTGTCGCCCGGCGGCGCCTGCGCCGGAACTCCGATTTCGCGAAGACATGATAGTGCCGGATATTGCTCCGTCACTGCGGCTAACGGACGCGACGCGGCCGGACAAGTACTACGTCAAGTCGCGTGAGCTCGCTGGGAGCGATTGAATGCGAGCGGTGAGGACCGCGGTCCACTCGCTAATGTACTGGTCATCAGGGATGCTCCTCGCCTCGGGCTGATGGAAGAGGCTCGTCGCGACGCGCGCGCCGAGGATGCCGTTAATTCCTAGTGCGGCTAGCACTTTGCATTGGTCTGGTGCGAGGTTGGGCGCCCAGGCGGTGATCCAGTCGGCCAGTTCGGCGTTGAGTCCGTCGATGAGCGCGGCGTAGGCGGTGTCGAGTCGGGCCGAGTGGCCTGCGGGTGTGCGGGCGGCGATCTGGAGCAGTTGGAGCTCTTCGTCGATGACGCTGAGCAGGTAGCGGCCCAGCACGGTCAGTTCGGCGTGCAGGTCACCGAGTCCGGCGAACAGTGCACGGATATCGCGCATGGCGCGGCGGCGGTCGAGCTGACGGTCGATCCCGGCATCAAGAAGCGCGTCTTTGGATTTGAAGTGGCGATATAGGGCGCCCGAACCTGCGGCCAAGCCCGCCGCGGCTTCGATCTGGGAGACCCTCGTGGCCTCAAATCCCTTGGCGCTGAATAGCCGCATCGCTTCGCTGACCAGCCGTTCCCGTGTCGATACCGGTGCCGTCATTGACCTCTCCAAAGCGATCACTTACATTTAGCAAGAGCGTACTACACGCTTGGGTACTGCGAGAGGATTAGATGGCGCAGCATGACAAACCCGTGCCACGCGGGCGTATCCGGCGCACGATGCCATTGGCCGGGTTCGCCGCCCGCGCGACAGGAGGCCGGCTGGTCGCTGGATTGCGAGAGCGCACCGGTGATGACGGGGCGGTCGAGCGGTTTCACGAGCGCACCGCCGAGCGCTACACCGAGCTGCTGGGCCATTCCAAAGGCGTGCTGATGAAAGCCGGCCAGATCTTGTCGATGATCGACGCCCGCGCAGTCGGCACCGGCGGGTACTCGCCCTACCAGAAAGCTCTGGCTCGGCTGCAGGCTGATGCGCCACCGATGCATCCGACGCTTGTTCACAAAGTTCTCGGCGACGAACTAGGTTCTGCTGTACGGCATTTCGCCGAGTTCTGCGATGAGCCGATCGCTGCGGCATCAGTCGGTCAGGTGCACCGGGCGGTACTGTTCGATCGTCGCGAGGTCGTCGTCAAAATCCAATATCCGGGCGTGGCCCAGGCGATCCGCGACGATCTGGCCAACTCCGAGCTGCTGGTCACGTTTCTGCGGTTCGCGGTCGCGGCGGCGGGGATGAAGGTCGACATTCGGAGCCTCGCGCGCGAGGCCGCCGCGCGCATCAGCGAAGAGGTCGACTACCGCCACGAAGCCGCCATGATCACCGCGTTCAGCGACCTCTACCGCGGCCACCCGTTCATCCGCATCCCCCAGGTCATCCCGCAAGCATCCAGCGACCGCGTGCTGACGATGACCTACCTGGACGGCCTGGACTACGCGGCGGCCCAACAGGCCGACCAGGAGCTGAAAAACACCTGGGCCGAAGTGATCGCACGGTTCATCAGCGGCAATATTCGCCACGCCAACCTCATACACGCCGATGGACATCCGGGGAACTACCGATTCAACGCCGACGGCACCGTCGGCTTCCTGGATTTCGGCTGCATCCAAAACTTGCCCGAAAAGCAGCGCTGGCCGTGGGTCGCAGCAATACGCGCTGTGATCGACGGCCGCACGGACGACCACCGCGGCCTGATGGTGCAAGCCGGCTTCCTTACCGCAGACTCACCGCTGAGCGCAGAAGACCTACAACGACAGACGAAAGAGATGGGGCCCGAGGTCCACATGCCTCAACCGGTGACCTATACACCCGACGCCACGGCGCGCAAGACGCGCAAGACCAGCAGAATGTTCGACGGTAGTTCGGGGGCGGCCCAGACGACCGTACCCCCAGAGTTCCTTTTCAACGGCCGGGCCCAGCTCGCCTGGTCCAGTGTGGCCGCCGGCTTTGGGGCAACGCTGGACGTCCGGGCCACCATGGACGACATGGACGGCGTCGCCGAACCCATCACCGAGCTAGGCAAACTACACCACGCGTGGGTGCGTGAACGCGGCCTGCCCGGGGCGCTGGACCATCATGACCACCCCTGACATCCAGGCCCCGGTGCGCCTGCCGTGGGATGCTGTCGACCCCTACCCGTTCTATGAGGCATGTCGCCGCGAGGGCGAGGTGGTCTGGAACGACACCGCCGCATCCTGGCTGATCCTGGGCTACCACCCGGCACGTCAGATCCTGGCCGGGCCCGGCTGGACGAGCAACCCGCTAGCCAATCCCAATACCGGGGCCGAGCTCCGGGGTGCGGATCCAGATATGTTGCGTCACAACATCTTATTCACGGAAGGCGCCGACCACCTACGGCTGCGCGGCTCGGTTCGAGACGTCTTCACTCGCAACTTCATCGCAGGACTGCACGATGGAATCGCCACCATCGCCGCAGACACAATCGACTCCATTCCCGCTGGAGTTCAGTTCGACTTCATGACCGACATCGCGCTGCCCTTTCCGATCGCGGTCGCAGCGGCCTGGCTGGGCCTCGACGTCGGCGCCGCTCGACTTCTCGGCGAGGAATCCCCCGCAATCACCCGAATGCTAAACGACTCAAGTGACACCGTGGCTATCGATAACGGCACAGAAGCCCTAGCGACGCTGCTCACTGAATTTCTGCCACTAGCCGCGGACCGGCGGCACCATCCCCGCGACGACCTACTCAGCTTCATCGCCACCGACACCAATCTAGAACTCGACGACATCGTCACGACCGCCATCATCATCGCCATCGCCGGCCACGAAACCACCGCAAATCTCCTCGGCGCGGCAATGATTCGCCTCCTGACACCCCAGCGCCACGGCATCCGTCCCATCGAGACCATCGACGCCATCGACGATCGACTGGTCACCGAGCTGCTGCGCCTCGACGGCCCCGCGCAAGCCGTGGTACGCACGGCCACACACGACCACACGTTCAGCGACGTCACCATCAACGCCGGCGAACCTGCCCTCGTCGTCCTAGCCGCCGCCAACCGCGACCCAGCCATCTTCAATTCACCCGATCAACTCCAAACAGACCGGCCCGGGCCAGCACCGCTCACCTTCGGCCACGGCGCACACTACTGCCTGGGAGCAGCACTAGCCCGCCTCGAAACCACCACAGCGCTCCAACAAGTCCTAGCTCGCCGACCCACACTGTGCGGTAACCCAACATGGCGAGACAACCCAGCCATCCGCGGACCCCAGACGCTCCCCTGCCGCTTCACCACCTAACAGTTTGCTGAAAGACAGCCCTACAAACCGGGAACCACCATGCCGCCCCAACCTCGTGTGCTGCTGTTGTCGCCCACACGATCCTGCGGACTGTCGAGCTGGGAGTGACCATCACCAACACTCCTCACGACGCAGAAACCACGGTGCTGCACTACCTGCTTGACGATCGTCGGCATCACCGCGCCCATGTGACAACCGGCCAGATCGTCCCTGCTGGTCCGCGATGTCCTATCTGGACGGTATTGCAATGAACGGGATTTCGGGACTAACACTAGGCGGATGCGCGCTCGTGATTGCGCTCTCGTCGCCCATACCCGTCGCGGTGACGTTGGTGCTGCTCGTTCACAACGACCGACCCCATTCGTCCAGCATCGCGTACTTGTCGGGCCGAGTGGCGGCGCTCGCCGTACTCACGACCGCATTTATGCATGCCCCGCGATCACTCGCGGGTCTGGACGGGCCCACACCAGCCTGGACCAGCTGGGCGATCATCGCAGCGGGCGCGCTGCTCGTCACGCTCGGCGTGCGGCAATGGCGGCAGCGCGGCAAAACTGATCGCACGCCCAGCTGGGAGGACAATGTCGCAAGGATGGGCCCGAAGACCTCCGCTGCTGCAGGAATCTTCACCGGGCTGAATGCGAAAGTCCTCGCCGTCAGTGCAGCTGTCGGTACCCACGTTGGGGCCCTACACTCGACAATCCTTGGTGCAGCAGGCATGGTCGCCTACTATGCGGTGTTAGCGAATTCGACTGTCGCCGCACCCATCCTGGCTTATCTCATTGCCCGACCACGGATCGACCCGCTCCTGAAACGCCTCCGACACTGGATGCAAATCCAGCACCGGGCGTTGACAGCGACACTCCTCGTCGTATTCGGTTGCGCGATGGTCCTCTATGGGATAGCCGGCACATGAAACAAGCCCATCGCGCGCTGTCACCCGCCGGTTTCTTGAGCAGTCTTCGGACCACTCCGAAACCGAGCAGCAGATTATTACTCAGGTAACCCCGCCCGAAGACTGGCCCGCGGTACCACAGTTCGCACGCAACTACTGGCCCACCGCCTCACGATGTCCCATCGCCGACCGACTCAAAGGCACGGACTGATCCCAGATCACCCGCTCACGGCTACTCGCACCTGTCGAGCACGCACCGTTACCAGTTATTGTGCTGCAACATTTTTAATGCTTAATAGTTCTTAAGTAATTGCCAGGCTCGAGAATTCGTTATGCGTTGCTTGGTTAGCAGCCCGTCGACCTTTGATGTGTTCAATCGCGTTACGCCGCAATGCAACCCCACGCCGGTAACTCGTTGTCGGCAATGTTCCGGGGCCCTTCAGCCCGCCCGCGCCAACCCAGGTCGCACCTTGGAGTGCGACGCCCGCTTACACAGCGCTAGACCACGAATACGTCACAGTGACGAAAGAGCGATGGGCCTCGGCCAAAACTGGAACTCTCCGTCGCGTGGACCGCGGCCCCCTAAGCCATTACGTCACGTTGACGTTTCTTACTTACGTATGACGTCGGACCCAATCATCCTGTCCGCCTGCAACTTCTGTGTCGTTTGATAGATAATCTACATTATCCAGTAAAACGCGGTGCTGCACAGCGCAATTCGGCCGGGCTGGGTAGGGCGGCGTAGCCGTCAGGACATCAGCATCTCGATGGATACCTCCCAGAGCAGCGTCGCCGCCCTCGGGTCGAGCGCGTGGGCGGCGACGCCGTGACCGGTGCCGGGCTGGCTTGGTCCTGCCTCGTTGCAGTCTTCGAAATATCGGCCGCCGATTCCCGCGAGCAGCGGTGAGGTCGCGAGCAGCACCGACGTTGCGGCTCCCTGCTCCGGGGTCTTCCAGTGGAAGCTCCCCTTGTCGTCTTCGATGTGTACGCGGGTGCGCTCCAGGTCCTCGTCGGTGATGTATCGCTGCAGGTTGGACCGGACGGTGCCGGGCTGCAGGGCGTTGGCCGTGATGCCGTCGTCGGCCCAGCGCCTGGTCGCCTCCACCGCGAAGAGCACGTTGGCGGTCTTCGACTGTGCGTAGGCGTCCCACGGCTCGTAGGCGCGCTCCAGAAAGTGGATGTCGTCGAAGACCACCGGCGAGCGCAGGTGGGCTCGGGAGCTGACCGAGACGATGCGGGCCCCGTCGGCGGCCGCGAGTGCTCGGCGCAGGCCGGCGGCGAGCGCGAAGTGGCCGAGATGGTTGGTGGCGAACTGAAGCTCGAAGCCCTGCGGTGTGCGGGTCTGCGGGCAGGCCATGACGCCGGCGTTGTTGACCAGGACGTCCAGCGGTCCGTCCCACGCGGTGACGAACGATGCGACCGATGCCGGGTCGGCGAGGTCCACAGGCGCGACCCGGATGTGGGTGTTGCCGGTGGTGGACTCGATCTCCGAGGCGACGCGTTGTCCTGCGTCGGCGTTGCGGACCGCCAGCGTCACCTCCGCGCCGGCAGCGGCGAGCGCGCGCGCCGTCTCGAGGCCGATGCCCGAAGCCCCACCGGTCACGATGACCCGGCTGCCGCCCAGATCGACGCCGGAAACAACCTCGGCGGCGGTTGTTTCCCATTTGAACGGCGTGATGATCGGCGTGTTCACAGTCATGATCGCTCCCCTGTGTTCAGCGGTGGGTACCCTCGCGGACCCGGTATCCTCAGAGTCGGAGGACCCTCCGTTACGGCGTCCAGTTTAACCGGAGTAACCTCCGTTTAGCAACCCACGCCGGCAACCGTGCGGACTGGAAAGGACGATCTGTGTCGCAGACCATTGGCCGTGCGGTGCGCGCCGACGCCCGGCGCAATCGTGACCGGCTGCTCGATGCCGCCGTGCGCGCGTTCGCGAGCGACGGGGCGGACGTGACTCTTGAGGCCATCGCGAAGACCGCCGGCGTCGGCATCGGGACGCTCTACCGCCACTTCCCGACACGCGATGCGCTCGTCGAGGCGGCCTACCGCCAGGAACTCGCCCACCTCTGCGACGCGGTGCCCGGCCTCTTGCGATCACTCCCGCCGGACGAGGCCGCACGCGCCTGGATGGATCGCTTTATCGACTACATGACCACCAAGCGCTTCATGGCCGGAGCGCTTCAAGCGGTCATCGCCTCCGGGGGGAATCCCTACGCCGAGAGCCGCGCCCGGCTGATCGCCGCCATCACCACACTTCTCGCCGCCGCTATCAGCGCCGGGACCCTACGGTCGGACGTCGAACCCAACGACGTGCTCCTGGCGTTGAGCGGCGTGTCCCTCGCCGCCGGCGCGCCAGACCAGCGTGAGCAGGCCGGTCGCCTCCTCGACCTGCTCGTTGACGGCCTGCGCCACCACGCTCGGGCGACGTCGCGACAGCCGGGTGCGAGGGGATGGCCGTCGCCGGCGGCCACCTGATCGGAAGCGCCTACAGCGCGGCTGGACGCTGCTGCTGCTGCAGCAGTGTAGACATCCCAGGGTCGTAACTTGTCAAGCGGCGTGGGTGATGTGGCGGTGCGCCCAGGCGGTGTTCTCGCTGTAGGCGCTGTGGTGGCGCAGGCAGCCGTGCAGGATGCCGACGAGCCGGTTTCCTAGGGCACGCAGGGCTTGGTGGTGCAGGTCGCCGGCGGCGCGGTGGTGGTCGTAGAAGGCGCG
>JGI12635J15846_10005403_pt1 | contig 11029 bp, 4 predicted proteins | sample BlaSpr_A8_OM2_M2_FD_15846 | JGI IMG/M metagenome (IMG submission 15846) | reverse complement strand
AATCGACGGCGAATTGAATCTTGGCCGCCGCGGATTCCGCTTGCGGTATTTCCCCGACGCGTTTGCCTTCCGGACTGAAAACCAAAATTCTGTTGGCGGGAGTAGCGAGCACATAAATTCGCCCCGCAGCGTCGCGTTTCATGGCGGTCACTCCCGCGGTGACTTCTGGAAGCACGCGCCTACGCGAGGGGTATCCCGTGACCAGCCATTGCGCGTGTATCGGTAAGGTATAAAGACCGCCAAAAAATGAGAAAAGCAATGCTACGCCGCAGAAAGTGCGTATTCCCAACCCAAATAGCCGAGACATGAAAACAGTCCTCCACCCCAAAGCAGACAGGCCCATAGATACTTCTATTGCGCGTTTGCCTGCAAGAAAGTTCCAAAAAGGTTAATTGGATGTTTCTGGTTACTTTGGGGTTGGAGGTAACCACACCTTAATTGCGAACGTCACACCCCCCCGAGGGAGGGTGTGTTCGGCGTTGGCTCGATGGACCTAATCGNTGGGNCCCGCGCGATGCCNCGGCCCTCGGCTCTTCTAATCGAGGCGGAAATTCACGCGATCGATCGATCGCGCTAGCCCGGTCGTTTCATCTACGTCAATCTGCACCGTATTCATCTGAATGTCGTTTTCCGCGACCACGAACTTCTTCGGCATTGAATCCAGAAAGCGCTGCACGATTGGCTCTTTTTCCATGCCGATTACGGAATCGTGCGGGCCGGTCATGCCCACGTCGGTAATGTAAGCCGTGCCCTTGGGCAGAACGCGGTTGTCCGCCGTAGTGACGTGCGTGTGCGTGCCCAGTACGGCCGAAACTCGGCCGTCGAGAAACCAGCCCATCGATTGCTTCTCGGACGTCGCTTCGGCGTGCATGTCCACCACAATTACTTTTACCTCCGGCGGCAAGGCTGCCAACTCGCGAGCAGCGGTGCGAAACGGATCCTCGAGCGGCGCCATGAACGTGCGGCCCTGCAGATTCAGCACCGCATACGCCACGCCGTTTTTGGCCTGGCCCACGTAGTGGCCCTTACCGGGCGTGCCCTCAGGAAAATTCGCGGGGCGAATCAGCCGCGGCTCATGCGGCAGAAAATCGAAAATCTCTTTGCGATCCCAACTGTGGTTGCCGCCAGTGATTACTTCGGCGCCCGCGGCGAAGATCTCTTCCGCCAGCCGCGGCGTAATGCCGAACCCCGAAGCGGAGTTCTCCCCGTTCGCGATGCACAGGTCGATGCCGCGCTGCGTGATGATGTCCGCCAGGCGATCGTGGACAATCTTTCGGCCAGGCGACCCGACAATGTCGCCAATGAATAGTATTTTCACTTGAGCGTTGAACCTTTCGGCGGCATGCCATGCGCAGAAACACGGAGCGGTCCACTTCGCCGTGCGCAGCTAGGTCCTGAACCCCACGAATAGGTGGGTGCCCTGCGCCTGCTTTAAGGCTATCGAGCGGCCGAAACCGATCGACGTGCACAAGGGCAGGACGACGCGGACTCCCTGGGATCCAGTGTTGGTTCAAAAGACCATCGCGACGACACCTGCGTCGCAGGCCATTCCGCACTTAATTGTAGCAGGAATTCTAGAAGCCAGCCGTCGCCGGGCCCGTGCACACCGGCACGCCCCAGCGCGAAGCTCCTTGAGGCGCTGAGCCTAGAAGAAAAACTTGAATCCCAGCTGGGCCAACCGCGGCGGGGCCGCGCTGACCACGTTCCCAAATGTCGAGCCCAGGTCGCCGATGTTTCCGTCCACCGACAGCGGACCAAAGAACGATGCGTGGTTAAATACGTTGAAAGCCTCGAGCCGCAGCTGCAGCGTCTTCGACTCTGTGAGTTTTACATCCTTGAGCAGCGCCATATCGAAATTATTCAATCCCGGTCCATAAAAATACCGGCGCTTGGCGTCTCCCGGTGTGCCCAGGGCGTTCTGTTGGAATAGTGCAGTGTTGAAATAGGATTGCCCGTTGCGTGGATTGCCGTTCAGGTTCAGCGATCCCGGCAAGACATCCGGCTCATCGACTCCGAAATTGTTAACGCCATTCGGCGACGTTCCCAGCAAAGAATTGTCGCCGTTGTTAATCAGGGTCACCGGGAATCCGCTGCTGAAATGGGTGATACCGGATAGCGCCCAGCCCTTCGTCCAACGATTTTCGGCGCGGAACAATTTTTCGATCGGTATTTGGTAGGTGTAGCTCACTACAAAGTTGTGTTTTACGTCGAACGACGATATCGCTTTGCTCAACGCCGGATTGATCGGATTCACTTCTTCGCCCAGGCTCGAAGACTGGTCCAGCGACTTGCTGAAGGTATATCCCCCGAGAATATCGAGGCGCCGGCTGGTCCGGTGTAGGATCACTTGCAGCGAGTTGTAATTGGAATTGCCGATGGTGGCCAGATTGGTGTTGCTACCAAAGGCAAAACTGAACGGCGTGCGCGTCCCCAGAACCGTCTTATTCGCCGCGGTGGTATAAACAGTGTCCTCGCCAAAGGCTCCGCAGGTCGGTGTGTTCGGCGCGACGTCGGCCAGCGTACTCAAGCTCAGACACAGGGCCGGATCCCCCGGGTTATTCTCGATCAACACCGGCAAACGATGTGCCTGGTTGCCCACATAGTTGACGCTCAGAACTGTATTTCCTCCCAGCCCGCGCTGAAGCGACAACGTATATTCTTCCGCGTAGGGAATTCGATTGGTCGTCGGATAGGCGGGTATACCGTCGATCGGCTCAAACTGCGTGAAATCAACGTTGGGGTTGGGGTGCTTGCGCGTCGCGCCCAGTGGCGCCAGTTGGGCGGGAAACGCCTGTCCGTTGTCGAACCCAGTTGCGGCCGTGATAAAAGGCGTCGCAAAAAGCGGCGGCCCCGGGCTGGTGTAAGTCGTCCCGTACGGAGTGTTTGCGCTGGATACCCCGATCGTGAGCGCTTCGATCGCGCTGTAGAACGTCCCGAAACTCGCGCGAATACTGGTCNGTCCCNGACCCCCGACGATTTTGCTNAGCCAGCCGTCGCCGCCGACATTNGGCGAATAGGCCAAGCCGATGCGCGGCGAAAAATCCCGGTTTCCCGGCGGGGCCAAGGTTCGCGGAACTCCCGGATCGGTCGGGAACAGCATGCCTTCTGGAGCATTGGGAAACACCACCGATTGCTTGCCGGGCTCGAACACCGCGAGTTGATTGTATTTTTCGTACCACGGCTCGATCCGGTCCCAGCGCACTCCGTAGTTCAGGGTTAAATTTGATTTGATCCGCCAGCTGTCTTGCCCGTACAGGCCGAGGTATTTATTGCGGCCGTAAAAGGGCTGTAGTTGGCTCTGGTTATACTGGCTGGGAATTCCCAGCAGGAAATCCGCAAAGTCCACGCCCGTTTCGGTGCCGAAAAACAAAAACGCGCCGTTAAATTGCGCGACCGGGAACGAATTGATCTGATCCCAGTGGAATTCTCCGCCAAACTTGAGGTTGTGATTTCCGACCACTTTCGAAACATTGTCCAGGAACTGGTAGGTGTTGTTCTTTTGCAGCAGCTGGTTCGTGTTCGTTCCAAACGAAAAAGCGTTGAAGCTGACGCTCGCCACGCCTTCCACCTTAGGCGCCAGCGGATTGATTCCCGGCGTCCCCGGTCCGACCACAAATCCCTGCGATTCCAGGCTCACTCCCACGCCGCCCTGTTGCTGACCCAGATTGATGGCGTCACGCAGGTAGCTGAAGTGAAATTCGTTCAACGCCGTGGAACCGAAGGATTTCGTGTCGCCCAACTGCAACAGCTGGGCGCGTCCCACGTTCAACGCGTTAAAGCCCGGAACGCTGGCGCCGCCCTGCGCTACCGGATACGGATTGTTCTGTGAGAAATCATCGAGAAAATAGTAGGCCGAGAGCATGCCCCAGCGAGAGTTGCCATCTAGGCGAATTGCCCCTTTGTCGTCGCGCAAAAGCTGGTTGAAGGCCGAAGTGGAAAAGTTGGTGCCTGAGTTCGCTGCGGGAATGTATTGCAGCAAATTTTTCGCCGGCGCCGACCAGACACTCTGAGGGATAACCAATCCGGGGAAGACGCAGGTAGCCGTAGTACATCCCGGGAAAAAATAACGCTCGTTAGGGGTGACCGCATAACCCAGTTTGCTCGCCAACTGGCTCGCGAAGAAAGGTCCGCTGACTCTCGTGGGCACCACATTGTTATTGGCGTCGGTGGTTGTGAACGGATTCGAAGGATCTCCTGGGGGCCCCATAACTTGAGAAAAATCGCCGGAGCGTTCGGCCGCCGAGGGCACCGCAATGTTGCCGGTATCCACTCCCTGGGTCAGCCGCGTCCCTTGATAGTCGACGAAGAAAAATACTTTGTTCTTGCGGATTGGGCCGCCGAACGTTCCGCCAAACTGGTTCTGGTCAAAACTGCCCCGCGTCGGCGAAAAAAAGTTCCGCGCGTCGAGATTCGTATTTCGCAGAAACTCGAACGCGTCTCCATGGAACTCGTTGCTCCCGCTCTTGGTCACCACGTTGATCTGACCGCCGCTGAATTCTCCGTACTCGGCGTCAAAATTCGAAGTCAGGATCCGGAATTCCGCAATCGAGTCCAGATTAGGGACGATCGCCGTCCCGTTGTTTACGTCTTCCTCCGAATCGCTGCCATTCACAATGAAGCTATTCGCAAATTCCCGTTGCCCGTTGATCGACACCGTTCCTGGGTTCAGATTTCCCGAAGGAGACAACGCCGCCGCACCCACGTCCTGCACCGTCAAATTGGTAATCGCCGTCTGCGGCGCCACGCCGGGCTGCAGCGCCAGTAAATCGGTATAACTCCGCCCGTTTAGCGGTACAGCAGTCATCTGCTGGCCGGTGATCACTTCGCCCAGCTGAGTGCTCGACGTTTCCACCTGGGCGGCGTTGGCATCCACGGTGACCGTTTCGTTTTTGCCTCCGACTTCCAGCACGGCATCGATCAGCAGCGTCGAGTCCGCATCGATCACAATTCCTCTGCGTTGATACGGCTTGAACCCGCTGCTTACGATCTCCAGATCGTATTGGCCCACTTGCAGGTCGAGAAAAGCGAAAACTCCTTTGTCGTCCGTGGTGAGCGCTTGCCGGATTCCCGTCGCAGTGTTGGTTATCGATACCGTGGCCTTAGGAACTACGGAACCGCTTGCATCCTTCACGGTGCCGGAGATCCGCCCACCGACTCCTGCAAATGCCGCCAAGGGGGACCATAGACCAAGCAGAACGCACAAAAACAAGCTCGTGAAGCGGGGACCGAGACGTAACACAAGAACTCCTAGTTGCAACTGGTTATCAACTGAGGGTACGAGCCTAAGCTAGTTGAAAACCAGTGTCAACTGGAGTTTTGTAAAACTTCTGTGACTACGCCCGAGCGCTCCGATCCGGTTACACGAGTGGAAAGCGTGAGGGCAAACGCGGGAGACTGAGTTTGCCCTCAGTTTGGTTAGAAGTGGAAACCGACTTCGGCGCTCAAAGCTCGCGGCGTCACATAGTGCGTCCCGCTGAACGTCGAAAGGAAGTTATAAACCGCTTCCTTGTTGGTCACGTTGATGGCCTGCAGGCGCAGGCTCCATTTGTAACGGTCGCCGCGAAACAGATTGTCGTCGCCGACCGCCAGATCGAACAGGCTGCGACCGGCCACCCGCGGAGGATTGTGGTCGTCGTTTTCGGTACCGGGTTTGGGAATCTGCAGGTAGATCGAACCGTACTGCGATGACGGGCACGAACCCGTGGGGCTGATCGACGTTCCAGTTCGATTCGTGGCGCTGGGCGGCGTCGCGAAAACGCTGCCGCAAAACAATCCGGCTTGAAATTGCTGATCGGGTGACAATCCCAGGACGCTTACGAACCCAGGATTCTGTATCCCGGCGCAATTTCCGCCGTCGCACGGCACCGGACCCGCGACCAGCCCGCTGTCATAGCGCCAGTTGAATCCGATCCACGGCGAATTCTTCTTCGGCTGATACTGCAAATGAGCCGTCGAATTGAAATGTTCGTCGTGGTCGATGCGGAACGGCCCCACCGCGGACGGTACCGCGCCCACTCCTCCAATTTGCGGCGTGAAAAATCGAGCCGCGACGCTCGACATCACGACCAGTGCGGTGATCCCGTGGACGTTCGGCATGCTCGCGCGAATGGCATAGCCCGGAATTTTCGAATTATTCCATTCGATCGGGAAGGTGATCGGCGTGGCTCCCAGAATGCTGAAGTCGTACGCGTTGTGCGTGTACTTCCAGATGTACTCGCCGTCGACCACTAGGTATTTGCCGAACGCCTGCTGGAACCCGGCGTGAAATTCATTTCGAAAGCCGGGTTGGAGCGGAGTTGCAGTTCCTGACGCGCATCCTTCGCCCGTCTGCGCAAATAGCGCGCCCACTTCCGGGTTCAAGCAACCCAAGCTGGAAAGCACCAGATTTTCGTTGAAAGGAGTTTCAAGCGTTCGCGCGTATGACACCCGCAAAACCGTATTTGTTTGTTTGATGTTGTAGGCCACGCCCAACCGCGGCTCGGCCTGAGTCGCATGCGAAAGTCCATCGTAAATATCGCCGCGAATTCCCAGGTTGAACGACCAATTCCCCTCCGTGATGGTGTCCTGAACGTACATCGCCAGTTGCTTCACATCGGCGTGCCCGCGGAAAATCGATTCGGTGCTGGTCGCCTGGCCCGAAGGGCAGCCATCGCTGACCGGAAGTCGCGCGGTTCGCGTCAAGTCCAGGCAGCCCAGCAGCGGAACGAACGCCGCCACCGACCCTTGCCCGGTGTTTGGTTGCAACCCGCCGATGCACTGCGTGGGGCTCGTGATGCTCGGATTGGTGTTGGGAGTTAGGTCCGCGTTTAAACAAACTGCATTCAGAGTCGGATCGACGATTCCAAAAGTGTCGCCCTCGTTAAGGATGGTCTGCTCGTACGTCACGCCTGCTTTTACGTTGTGAACTCCTTTCACCCACGATACGTCGCCGCGCACGCCAGCGTTGGTGAGGTTCCTCGATTGCCCGGCTGTCTCCTGCTGCAAGTCGGACGGGCCCAGGTCGGCGAAGGGATTGCTGCTGGGATAGTAGTCGAACTGATCGCGGCGCACGAATGCGCCGAGGGTCAGCACTGTCGATGAATTGATCAAATGCGTCCAGGTTGGCGCGATGTTAAACGTTCCGATTTTCGAGCGCTGATCCGCGGGCCCGACCACGTTGCCGTCCGGATCGAGACCGCCGTTGTTCACCACGACCCCAAACCATGGTGCGGCCAATTGCGCATCGAACGAATTCGGCGTTTGAAACCAGGAACGCGTGTAGCCCAGATTCAAATGCACCGAATCGGCGGTTGAAAGCTGGTAATCGACGCGATCGAAAATGTTTTCCTCGTTGCCTTTGTCGTGCATCACTGTGAATTCCGGGCCATCCAGGAATCGCCCGCTATTCAATCCGCTGGCCGCGATGAAATTCCCCCATTTTTCGCCGCCGTAGGCGAGATCGAAACCCGTTTCCGCGGTCCCAAACGCTCCATAGGAGCCGGTAATGCTCCCGTGCGGCGTGGTCACGCCTTGGCCCGATCGCGTGGTGACCTTGATCACCAGGCTGGTCTTGTCCCCAAATTCCGCCGGAGGAGCGCCCGAAATTACTTCCAGCGACTGAATTGAATCCAAAGGAATCTGATTCGAGAATACTTTGCTCTGTTGATCGGTGATCGGTTGGCCGTCCACCGAAAACGAATTCTCCGCGTGGTCCCCGAGCCCGTGGAAAAGCCCGTTCGAATCGGCCGCAACTCCTGGAGTGGACAGCGTCACCAGCGAGCTCACCGATGAAGACGCGCTCTCCAGCGGAAGTTTTTCGAATAACGCGCGGTCCACATCTGTGTGNAACGTTGAATCGTTCTCCAGCAGGTCGGCCCCGCCTTCGACCGTCACCGTTGCCGAGCTGCCCGCGATTTGCAAGNCGATCTTCACCTCGACCGGCACCGATGACCGCACGTCGATATCCTGGGCGAACGGCGCGAAGCCCGTCGCGTTCACCGAAANGTGATAAGGATTAAATGGNACGTTNGGGAAGCTAAAATCTCCCGACGCGTCCGTGGTGGTCGAGCGTTCAAATCCGCTGACCGGNTTGTGCATCGTGACTTCGGCATTGGATACCACCGCTCCCGACGGGTCGGTGACGGTTCCATGCACGTTCGACGAATTTCCGGTCTGGGCCGGACTGGCCGGCGCATCCGCCAGAATCGGCAATACCAATACCAGGAGCCAAAGAATACTGCGTACGACTCGCATAAATAGTTCTCTCCTATAAATGGCGGCCCGGAACGCCAAAGCGTCCGCCGCATGGAAGAATTTATGAATGAATGGAAAAATGCGCGCCCGCCACCAAAAACGGCGGACGCCCAAGAAAAGCAATTTATCAGGGGATTACAGCTGTACCGGAGGAGCTCGGGGAATTCGGTGAGTGCGAAGGGTCTCGCATGGTGTCGTTTTTTCGTCGGCCGCCACAAACCGCGCGACCGGCACCGGCGCCAGCAATTTCATCTGCGCCACGGGTTGCGGCACCGCGACATGGCCGACATGGCATACCTGGCAATGCTGCTCGTCTGATTCGTGACCGTGCCAGTGCCCGGCTGCCTGCATGGCAAACAGGCCCACGGAGAGGATCAGGGCCACGGCCAGCAATCGCGATGTGAGGCGTGTTCTCATCTCAAATTCGGCAAATCCTGTCACCTTGGATGCGCCCGGCGACCAACCGGTTCAGTTCAATTTCTCAGACTTGCAGTACGTCGCCCTCGCGCGCCACCAGTTCATACAGCACTGGATTCACAAAAAACCCCAAAACCAGCCGCGAAATCAAGCCGGCCACAATCACGATCGCAAACGGCTTCTGCGTATCCGACCCGATTCCGGTGGACAGCGCGGCCGGCAGCAAGCCGAGACACGCTACCAGCGCGGTCATCATGATCGGCCGCAACCTCAGCAACGACGCTTCGCGTGTTGCCGTCCGAATATCCTTATGTTCCAGCCGGAGCTTGTTGATGTACGAAACCAAAATTACGGCGGTTTCCACCGAGACACCCATCAGCGCCAGCAGACCTAGCACCGAGGAAACGCTAAACGGCGTATGGGTCAGTTTCAATGCAATCAGCGCACCCACCGGCTCGGTCATCACGACGCCCAGCGCGATCGTTATCGGGAATTTGAAATTTCCATACAACGCAAAAAGAATCATGAAAATCAGCAGGACCGCCAACGGCCCGATGATCATGATCTGGTTCTTCGCCTCCACGAACTCGCTATATTCCCCGCCCCAGCTCAACCGGTAGCCCACCGGCAAGGATTTCTCGACTTCCGTGATCGCCTTTTGCCCCTGCTCCACCGCGCTGGCCAGGTCGCGCCCTTCGATGCTGTACTGCACGCCGATATACCGCGAATTATTTTCGCGATAGATGAACGACGCCCCGCTGCCTTCCCGAATATCGGACAGCTCGCTCAGCGGAATCTGCTGCCCGGTCGGACTGCCCACCAGCAGATTTCCAATCTGCTGCGCATTTTCGCGGAATTCCGGATGCATACGCACGACCAGGTCGAATAACTTTTCGCCCTGAATCACTTGCGTCGCCGCTTGGCCGCCCACCGCCGCCTGCACCACGCCTTCCACGTCCGCCACGTTGATTCCGTACCGCGCAATCTTGTCGCGATCCACCTGCACCAGCAGGCTGGGCTGCCCCAGTTCGCGTACCACGGTCAGTTCCGTGAAGCCCGGAACTTGTGCCAGCCGCCGTTTGATTTCCAGCGCCTTATCTTGCAGCACATTCAAATCCGGCCCGTAAATCTTCACGGCCAGCGCGCTTTTCAAACCGGTGAGCGCTTCGTCCACCGCGTCTTCCGCCGGTTGGGTGTAATTAAAAATCACGCCGGGATACGCGGAGAGTTGCTTCTGAATGTCCTCGGTCAATTCCGCTTTGGTGTGAAACTTGCTCGTCTTCCAGGTCGAATCTTTGTAAGGCTGCAGTCCCACGTAAAATTCGCAATTGAAAAATCCGGTGGGGTCCGTGCCGTCATCCGGCCGCCCCAGTTCCGAACCCACATCAATCACTTGCGGATACTTCCCCAAAATCTCGCGAATCTGCGGAGCCAACTTCGCCGCTTCCTCGTACGAAATCGTGTAGGGCATCGTCGCCCGCACCCACAACGCGCCTTCATCCAGGTGTGGCATGAATTCCCCGCCGATGAAAGGAATTAGCAGGAGCGTCGCGCCAAAAATCAGCGACGCCACCACAATGGTCAACTTCGGCCGGTCCAGGCACCACGTCAAATATCCTTCGTAGCGTTCCTTCACCCACTCGAACGCCTTGTTGCGCTTCTCGCGCACGCCGTTCTTGAACCAATACGAACACATCACCGGCACGAAGGTCAGCGTTAGAATCAGCGCCCCCACCAGCGCGACCGACATGGTATCCGCCATGGGGTGAAACAATTTTCCGGACGGCCCGCTCAGTGCATAAATCGGGATATAACCCGCGATAATCACCGCGACGGAATAAAAAATCGGGCGATCCACGTCTTTCGCGGCGGCAAGAATTACTTCCTGCAGGTTGTATTCCTGGCCCTCGCGCAGACCCAATTCGCGATAAATGTTTTCGACCATCACCAGCGTGCCGTCGATGATGATTCCGAAATCGATCGCGCCAATGGACAGCAAATTTGCCGCCACGTCATGCGCATGCAGGAAAATGAACGCGAACAGCAGCGCCAGCGGGATCGTCAACGCCACAATCACCGCGGCGCGTACGCTGACCAGAAAAAAAATCAGTACGATCAGCACCAGCGTCATGCCCAGCAGCATGTTTTCTTCGACCGTATCGATCGTCAGCTTGACCAGATCGCTGCGGTCATAATACGGACGCACCTTCACGTCCGGCGGCAGGATGTGGTCGTTCAGTTCCTTGGTTTTCGCTTCCACGCCCTTCAATACATTCTGGGTCTGATCGCCCCTCAGCATCATGATGACGCCTTCCACCGCATCATCATTCTTGTTGAAGCCAAACTGGCCCAGGCGCGGCGCATGCCCGATCGCTACGTC